>Ga0316208_1000013_pt1 | contig 347350 bp, 287 predicted proteins | sample 3monopyrite_MG_FD_204944 | JGI IMG/M metagenome (GOLD analysis project Ga0316208, IMG submission 204944) | Microbial mat bacterial communities from mineral coupon in-situ incubated in ocean water Damariscotta River, Maine, United States -... | ecosystem: Environmental > Aquatic > Marine >...
AACACGGCCCCCCCCCCCCCCCCCTTGTCAATCGATTTCGTATGATTTTTTGATACTTTATGCGGCAAACATTTTTTCCGTGTAATATATTACTCCTTCCGCTCGCACTTCATCTCCCGCCCACTCTGAAACAGCGTCACACTTGTCGCGTTGCCATCCTTGGGGACATCGAACTGCAGTTCCGCTTCGACCATCGCGATCTTGAAACGATCGTCGCCCAAGTTCGCGAGCCCGAGAGCTTGTTGGCCGGTGAGTTGGGCGAAGAGTCGCCCGCGCGAGACGGTGATGTGCATGATGACCGCTGGAGCCAAGGTGTACTCGCCGACGAGTTTGGCAGCATAGGCGTCGTCGAGTTTCTCGCCGGTCTCGACCTTGATCGGCTCGGGGTTCATGCCGGCGATGAACTGGATGATTTTTTCGCCGATCGCGCCCGTCTGCATCGCGGCCCCGTTGGCGAGCACGACAATGGCCAGGTCCATCTCTCGATTGACCGCCATGTAGGACGAGTACCCGCCGGTCATGCCGTTGTGCCAGTAGGTTTCGCCGTCGCCTGCGATGAACCAGCCGGAGCAGATTCTTTGGTTGCCGCCAAGGTCAAACATCGGCTCGCGGGCAAGGGCGAGTGAGGCATGGATGTCATCGTCGATCGCATCATCACCCTTGAGATTCGCCATCGCAAACTTGAGCAGCCCGGGCGCGTTGGTCACCCACATCCCGGCCGGGTCCATCGGGCCCGTCTTGCCCCATGCTTTGGTGCTTCGCCCCGAAGCCGTCGGGGGGGCGAGCCGTTGTTGTTGATCTTTGTCGAGAGCGATGGTGAAGTCTTTGATTCCCAGCGGCGCGAGGATGCGTTCTTTGGACAGTGCTTCGTAATCGCCTTCATTTTGTGATTCGGCGTTGAGCGACACCAGCGTGCCCAACAGCCCGGCAGCGAAGTTGGAATATTCCATCTTCGTCCCCGGCGGCCGATTCAGAGGCATCATATTGATGGCCTCGAACATCATCGTCTGCGTGTACCCGGTGAACGGCCTCTCGCCATCAGCGGGCGCGAGATTCACTGGCGCGGTTCTCCATCCGGATGTATGCGATGTCAGGTGCCAGAGCTTGAGGTCCTCGCCCGCTTTGGTCAGCACCTTGTATCCATCGGGGAGCAGGCTATCGACGAGGGTGTCATTGGTGACTTCGCCCCGGCGGACGGCGTCGGCAAAGAGCACGCCGGTGATGACCTTCGAGACCGACCCGATCTCGAAGAGTGTGTCGATCGTCGGCGGTTGGTCATCGTCATAGTTGATCGTGCCGACGGGATAAAAATGAGTCTCGCCGTTGGAATACAGCCCGATCACCGCGCCGGGGAAGAGTTCGCCCGCGATCGCTGGCGCAACATGCCGATCAATCTCCTTGGCGATCTGCTCGGCGGAGATCGGCTCAGCCGCGATGCTCGCCGGCGTGATCGAAGTGATTGAGAGTACCGAGGCAACGATGGCGTGCGTGAAAAATTGGTTCATACATGATTATACGGAACCACAGCCGACAGGTTTCATCATATCCACAAGGGAGAGAATCGTTCCGGTTCCATCACCCCTCGTCAAGCACGGCGTTGTACCTCGCCATCACCTTGGCGCGGGTGACGAGGGCGATGGGCTTGGTGCCGGTGAAGCCGTCGACGAGCACCAGGCTTGAAATCTCGTTCTTGGAGAACTTCTCCATCACCGTGTCGAGATGTTCGTCGGGCCCGATCGTCGGCAGGTCGCCTCGCATCAGTTCCGCAACCAACAACAACGGGATGGCTTCGCGGTCGATCAGCGCGGTGCGCATGTCCGTGCCCGTCACCATGCCGATGTACCTGCCGTCGGCGTCGACCACCGGGAAGTCGGGCACATTGTGATGCGCATGGAGCGTGATGAGCTTGCTCAATGGGTCCGAGGCATACACCGGCTCGGGCGGCAGGGCTGCATAATCCACGCTCGACACGGGCACATGACGCAGCACCGACATATCCCGGCTCGTCCCGATGCGCACGCCGGCCCGGCGCAACTTGGCGGTGTAGATCGAATCGGGCATGAGCTTGCGCGTCACGGCTGTAGACACAATCGCGGCGAGCATAATCGGCGCGAGCACATGAGGCTCGCGCGTCACTTCAAAGAGAATCAAAATCGCGGTCATCGGCGCAAAGGTCGTCCCGGCGATCACGGCTGCCATCCCAACGAGTGCATACGACGCGGGCGATGAACCATCAGCGATGAGCCCGAGTTTGCTCAGCAGAATCCCAAAGATGCCTCCGATCGCTGCCCCGGTGAAGAGCCCGGGCGCGAAGATGCCGCCCGAGCCGCCAGATGCAAGGGTGAAGGTTGTCGCAAATATTTTCGCAACCACCAGAATCCCCAGCACCCCCATCGCCCCCCACGCGACCTGCCCCATCTCATAGGTTGTCGGATCGACCAGGTGGCGGATGACCGAATAGCCGTTGCCGAAGAATGCGGGGACGGAGCTGTGCTCATCGCCGAGGATTTCGCCCCCGGGCATCGCCGAGAACGCCCACATCCCAAAGATGCCCAGCAACCCAAGCATCAACGCGCCCAGCACGGGCTTGAGCACCGGGTGCAGGCGCATCTCTTCGAACACATCCTCGCCTCGTTCGAGCACCATCGTGAACGACCACGCACCAAAGGCACACAGGAACCCGAGCACGATATAGCTCGGCAGTTCGAGCACGCTGAACACATAGTTGGGCAGCTGCGTCGAGAAGATCGCCTCGTTATCACCCAAGAGCACCTGCGTCATCGCGGTCGCGAAGACCGATGCGATCACGATGGGGGTAAAAGTCTTGAGCGAAAAATCTCGAAGCAGAATCTCGAGCGCAAAGAACACGCCCGCGATGGGCGCGTTAAAAATACTCGATATCCCCGCAGCCGCCCCGCACCCGACGAGCGTGCCGATATGACGGCGAGGCACGCCGATCCTTCGCGCGATCACCGAGCCCGTCACCGCACCAATCTGCACAATCGGGCCCTCGGCACCCGCAGAGCCACCCGTGCCCACTGTACAAATACTCGCGATCACCTTCACGAAACCGATCCGCGCCGGGATCTTCCCGCCCTTACGCACGATCGCATCCAAAACCTGAGGCACCCCGTGCCCGCCCGCTTCACGCGCATAGCGATAGACCAAAATCCCCGTCAACAACGCGCCTGCCATCGGAATCACCGGCAGCATCCACCACGCCCAATCGCCCTGCAAACCCTCAGTCCAGTGCTCGGCCTGCAGCAACCCCTTGGCGAACAACACCGCGCCCGTCGCGGTGATCGCGCCGATCATCGCCCCGAGCACATTGAGCCACCCATCAGGATGGTCATGCACCCAGCTGCCAACTGTCCGCAGAATGTTCTTCGAGTTGATCTTCATCTTGGTCGGTAAAATCCTGAGCCGAGATGATAGACACCCTCAACCCGCAGCTACGGCCCGTGGGTCCTCAAGAAGCACTAACTCATCAACTTTGGGAGCCTCAGGCACCGGCTTGCCCTTGGCATCGGTCAAAGGCGTCCCGTCCATCCGCGTGATGGTAATCACCGGGTGCTTCTTCTCGTGCTCGGCGAGCTTGGACTCGAGATCAGACTTGATCTCCTCTTCGAGCCCCGCCCATTTGCCCCGCCCTCGGCACTTGGGGAACCGAGAACACCCGAGCCAAGGCCCACGCGCCCCGTTGCGCAGGTTCAACGGGCTCTCACAGGTCGGGCAAGGCAGCTCGGTCTCCAAAGGCGGCACGCTGGGCGCGTTCACAAACCCGTTCTTATCAATATTCAAAATCAACCCGTCATCATTCGTCTCGCCCTCTTCGAGCGGGGTCGTCAAGAACGGCCCGAACCGACCCGTCTTGCGGATCATCGGGCGGCCGGTCTTGGGACACTTCACATCCACAAACTCCGCCATCTGAGGCTTGCCCTCACGATCACACGGGCACGCATAGTTGCAATCCGGATAAGTCGAACAACTCAAGAATCGGCCGTTCTTCCCGAACCGATACACCAACGATGAATCACACTTCTCGCACCGATACTCCTCGGGCGCAGGCTTGATCTCCGCCTTGGCGTGGGTCATCTCTTCATGCGCCCGCGCGAGGCTCTTGGAGAACCGCCCATAGAACGCTTCGAGCATGTCGATCCAGTCGAGATGCTCGTCCTCGATCTTGTCGAGTTCTTCTTCGAGCTGGCGCGTGTAGCTCAGGTTCATCAGGTTCGGGAACCCCTCGATCAGCTTATCCGTCACCACCTCGCCCAAGTCCGTCGAATAGAACGCCCGCGCGATCTGCTCGACATACTTACGATCCTGGATCGTCTGGATGATGCTCGCATAGGTTGATGGTCGGCCGATCCCCTCGGATTCGAGCGTCTTGATCAAACTCGCTTCGGAGAACCGCCCGGGGGGCGCGGTGAACTTCTGGTTGACCTGGAAATCAAACGGGTACAACGCCTGTTGCTCGTCGAGTTTGGGCAAGTTGAGTTCATCGCCCGAGGTCGGCACGCCGCTGACTCGGAAGTGACCGTCGAAGGCCAGTGTCCGACCCGTCGCGCGGAAGAGTGCTTTGTTGGATTCGCCGCCTCGGATCATCACGCTCGTCGCGTCCCACTCCGCGGGCATCATCTGGCAGGCAACGAACCGTTCCCAAACGAGTTTGTAGAGTTTGTATTGATCGGGCTTGAGTGATTTGGCGATCGAGTCTGGATGACGAGAGACATCGGTCGGGCGGATGGCCTCATGGGCCTCCTGCGCATCTTTATTGGTGGTCTTGAAGAAGTTGGGTTTCTCAGGCAGGTACTTGTCGCCATAGGTCGAGCCGATGTGATTGCGAACAGCGTTGAGGGCCTCGCCGTCGATATGGGTCGAGTCGGTACGCATGTAGGTGATGAGCCCGACGGGCCCTTCGCCGGGGATGTTCACCCCTTCGTACAAACCCTGCGCTGCGCGCATCGTCCGCTGGGCACCGAATCCAAGGCGCGATGACGCCGACTGCTGAATGGTCGAAGTAATGAACGGCCCGGGCGCACGCGATTTGGTCCGCTTGGTCTCGATGGACTCGATCGTGTAGTTGGCATCATCGCCGACGATGCCGGTGATCGAGCGTTTCCATTTCGCCGGCCCGCGCCCGCGTTCGTCTTCTTCGGTGCTCGATTGAATCTGTGCGAGCCCACACGCTGCTGCGATCTTGGACACCGAACTTCCCAGATCATGAATCTTCGAATCGCCAAAGGCCTGCGCGATCGCGGTCAATCGTTCGCCGACCGAATCCTCGTTGAGTGTCTCGGGCACGGGCACGATCGACGCGCTGAGAATCCGCGGGTCGAACTTGTGCCCATCGAACTCGACGAGTTCCGCCCGGATCGTGTTGTTTCTCGCCAGCCAGGCGTTCTGCGATTTGACCGTCCGTCCTTTGCCCTTGTCATCGCGCTCGGCGAGGAAGCTGCGCCACTCTTCGCCGAGCCCGTTGGCCTTGGCTTTGTCGATCGAGAAATACCCCTGGACCGACCAGTATTCATCGGGGATGAACGCCCGGATCTGGCGCTCGCGCTCGACGATGATCCGCACCGCGACCGATTGCACCCGCCCGGCGCTGAGCCCCCGTGCGACCTTCTTCCACAACAAAGGCGACACCTGATACCCGACGATGCGATCCAAAATCCGCCTCGCCTGCTGGGCGTTGACCCGATCCTCATCAATCGGATGCGGATTATGAAAAGCCTTGTCGATTTCTTTCTTCGTGATCGCGGTAAAAATCACCCGCTGGGCATCCTTGGAGTCGATCTTGAGTTCCTGGGCGAGGTGCCAGGCGATCGCCTCCCCCTCGCGGTCAAGGTCGGTCGCGAACCAGACGGTGCCCCCCGATGCGAGTGCGTCCTTGGCTGCGTTTTTCAGATCCTTCATGACCTGCTCTTTGCCCTTCAAGATTTCGTAGCTCGGCTGGAACCGCTTGTCGATCTTCACCCCGGGCACCGGGTCCTTGACGCCTTTGGGGTTTTTGCTCGGCAGATCCCGCACATGACCCACCGAAGCAAGCACCACGAACTCGTCGCCGAGATGCTTATTGATGGTCTTGGCCTTGGCGGGGGATTCCACGATCACCAGCGACTTGCCGGCGGCGTCACCCTTCTTGTAGTTCGACCCGAAACTCTTGCGACCACTGGCTTTAGAAGCCTTCTTGGCCACTTTTTTGGTGGTCTTTTTGGCCGCTTTTTTGGTCGTTTTCTTGGTGGTCTTCTTGGTGGTTGTCTTCTTGGCCATCGTGTTCGAATCTCTTGAGTGTGGGGTGCTGGAACAGGGCTGCCGGGATGTCGGTCGCAAGGAACGCCTACCTTCTATAGGCAAACGCCCATAGATGCTTCGGGCTTTGAGGGAACGCGACAAAAGCCCAATTGTCAAGTTCCGACACACAAACTCGATCTAAAGAGCATCAATCGGGCAATATCTTCTCATCATTCTGACCAATTCCTCCTCCCAGCCCCCGCATCGCGTGCCCAAAGGTGCTAATGTAGCATTCGCTACATGTAGCCCGTGCTACACAATCGAGATCCCCATGCCCCGACTCCTTTCCATCCTGAGCACCGTCCTGCTCCTGATCTTCGCGCTCATCCCGCTGACGGGGTGCGCTGATCCCACGCCGACCAACTCGGACACCACCATCTCCATCGTCACCACCACAGGCATGGTCAACGACCTGGCCAGGCGCATCGCGGGCGATCGGGCAATCGTCCACGGCTTGATGGGCGCGGGCATCGACCCGCACCTCTATCAGCCCACCCGTTCCGACATCCGCTCGTTGATCCTCGCCGACATGGTGTTCTACTCAGGGCTTCATCTCGAAGGCAAGATGGTCGATGCCTTCGAGCGCATCGCTGAGATCACCACCGTCGTCGCCGTCACCGATTCACTCGATCGTGCGATGCTCTTCTCGCCGCCGGCTTTCGACGGGCATTACGACCCGCATGTCTGGATGGACCCGATCGCCTGGAAGCAATCCGCCATCGTCATCCACGATGCGCTCGTCGAGTACGATCCTGCCGGGCAAGAAACCTACGACACCAACCTTGCCGATCTCGTCATTGAACTCGATGCGCTCCACACCTACGCCGATCGCGTGCTCGGGTCGATCCCCAAAGACCAACGCGTGCTCGTCACCGCCCACGACGCGTTTAGCTACTTCGGCCAACGCTATGGCTTCGAGGTCGTGGGCATCCAAGGCATCTCCACCCAGTCCGAAGCCGGGGTCCGCGATATCGAGCGCATCGTCGATCTGCTCGTCACCCGCAACATCCCCGCGGTCTTCGTCGAGACCACCGTCTCGGAGCGCAACATCCGTGCGCTCATCGCGGGCGCCCAAAATCGTGGGCACACCGTCAGCATCGGAGGCTCGCTCTTCTCCGATGCGATGGGCAAAGAGGGCACCTACGAAGGCACCTATATCGGGATGATCGACCACAACATCACACTCATCGCCCGTGCGCTGGGAGCCGATGCCCCCGAGCGAGGCATGCAGGGCAAACTCGCCGAGATCGAACCATGACCAACGCCTCAACAACACCCATCCCCCGCTCCACCCTCGATGCCCGCCCCGAGCACTCGGCGGATTCGCCCGTGTCAATCCATGCAATGACCGTCGCCTATCGCCGAAAGCCCGTGCTCTGGGATGTGGACTACGACGCGCCATCCAACGCGCTGATCGCGATCGTGGGCCCAAACGGCGCGGGCAAAAGCACCCTGATCAAAGCGTGCCTGGGGCTCATCCCCATGGCGGCGGGCACGGTCGAGTTCTGGGGGCAGCCTTACAAACAATCCCGCGCCCGGATCGGATATGTCCCCCAACGCGAGTCGGTCGATTGGGACTTCCCGGTGTCGGCACTCGATGTTGTGTGCATGGGGCGGTATCGCAAAATCGGATGGTGCCGACCCGTGTCCAAATCGCACAAGCTCGCCGCGATGGAGGCCCTCGAGCGCGTAGGCATGGCCGACTTTGCCAAACGCCAGATCTCCCAGCTCTCAGGCGGGCAACAACAACGCGTGTTCCTCGCCCGCGCCCTGACACAAGAAGCCGACCTCTACTTCATGGACGAGCCGTTCGCGGGGGTCGATGCCGCGACCGAACGCGCCATCATTGATGTGCTCCGCGAACTCCGCGCCGCTGGCAAGACCGTCATCGTCGTCCATCACGATCTCCAGACCGTGCGCGAATACTTTGACCATGTGCTCTTGCTCAATATGCGGATCGTTGCTTCGGGCCCGGTCAATGAAGCCTTCACCAACGACAACCTCCACAAAGCCTATGGCGGTCGGCTCACGCTCCTCGCCGAGGCAGCCGAGGCGGTCGCGCGGGCGGCGGAGGGGAGTGCGCTCTAATTTGAGGACTTGCCTTTACCGATGAACGCTTTACCCGTCAATCTAAATGAAATCCTCGAAACGCTCACCTTGCGAGGCGGATTCAACACCAACGCGGTGATCTTGGGCACCACGCTCTTGGGCATCGCGGCGGGTGTGATCGGTTCGTTCGCGCTGCTGCGCAAACGATCATTAACCGCTGACGCTTTGAGCCATGCGACGCTCCCGGGCATTGTCGGCGCGTTCTTGATCTCGACCTCGCTCGGATATTCGGGTCGCTCGATGCCCGTGCTCATGCTCGGGGCTGCGTTGACGGGGATCGTGGGCATGGTGTGCATCCACCTGACCCTGGTGCACTCGCGCCTCAAAGAAGACGCCGCCATCGGAATCGTGCTCTCGGTGTTCTTTGGTGTGGGCATCGTGCTCCTTTCCGTGGTCCAGACATCCGCTTCGGGCAGTGCTGCGGGAATCAACCATTACATCTATGGCCAAACCGCGGCCATGACCCGATCCGATGCGGTCCTTATGGGTACTATCGGCGTTCTGGGTTCATTTATTGCACTCATCATGCTCAAAGAGTTCACGGTGGTGTGTTTTAACGAAACATTCGCCCGCTCGATGGGGCTACCGGTCTGGCTGATTGATTCGATCATGCTCGGGCTGGTGGTGTTGATTACCGTCTCAGGTTTGCAGGCTGTTGGGATCATCCTGATCGTTGCGATGGTCATCATCCCCCCCGCTGCGGCCCGATTCTGGACAGATCGGCTCTGGAAACTCGTCCTCATCAGCGCACTCATCGGCGGGCTCTCAGGCTACGCGGGCGCATCAATCAGCGCACTGCTCCCACGCAAACCCGCCGGCGCGGTGATCGTGCTCGTCGCCGGGTCGATCTTTGTTTTCTCGATGCTCTTTGCTCCTGCTCGGGGCGTGCTTGCTGATACCAGCCGAAGGATTCGGCTCAAGCTGCTCATCGCCCGCGATCATGTGCTCGAATCGCTCTACGAAATCGAGATTGGCACACCCGATGCGCGCCATCCGAGGGCTTCGAGCCTGCTCATCAAGTTCATCGCTGCCCGAGGGTGGATCACCACCACCAACAGCACCCTGGCCCTGACCGATTCTGGTCGGGTTCAAGGACAACGAATCCATCGCAACCACCAACTCTGGGAGCAGTACCTCGTGTCGTATGCCGACATCGCCCCGACACATGTGGATTGGTCGGTCGATCAGGTCGAGCATGTGCTCACCGATGAACTCATCGCCGAGCTCGAGCACGCACTGAGCCAGCGAGGAATCTCTATTGAGAACGGAATCAAAGAGAGGGGCACGCCATGATCCCCAAACTCTACCAGATGTTCATGATCCTTGATCTCTTCCCCCTGCTCAGCGCCATCTTCGCGGCCCTCTCGTGCGGGCTCTTGGGCAACTTTCTTGTCCTCCGCAAGCAGAGCCTGATGGGCGATGCGATCTCGCACGCGGTGCTGCCCGGGTTGGTCGGGGCGTTTCTCATCACCCAATCGCGCTCGCCGGGGATCATGTTCATCGGGGCAGCGATCTCGGCGCTGCTCACTGTTGTGCTTGTCGAAGTCATCAAACGATTGGGCAAGGTCGAGCCCGGCGCAGCGATGGGGGTCGTGTTCTCGGTGCTCTTTGCGCTCGGGGTCTATATGCTCGAATCCGCTTCGGCGCGCAGTGTTGATCTCGACGCCGACTGCGTGCTCCACGGCAACCTCCAGACCCTCTTCTGGATATCCTCGCCCACCGAATGGACTCATTTTCTCTCAGCCAACACAGCCGACGAGATCCCCCGCCAGGTCTGGACGCTTCTGGGCACGACCATCGCGGTGATCGCGTTTATCTCCGTGTTCTTCAAGGAACTCCGCATCGCCTCGTTCGATGCGGGGATTTCAACCGTGCAGGGGATCAACGCCGGGCTCATGCACATGGCGTTGATGACCTTTGTCGCCATCGCAGCCGTCGCATCGTTTGAAGCGGTGGGTTCGATCCTCGTCATCGCGATGCTCATCTGCCCCGCAGCGACCGCACGAATGCTCACCGATCGGCTTGGGTCACAAATTCTTGTCAGCGCGATCGTCGCGCTCATCACCGCGATCGGAGGCTATATCCTCGCAGCGATCTTCGAAGTCAACGCGGCGGGGATGATGGCGAGCTTTGCCGGGGTGCTCTTGGTCATCGCCATCATCGGCTCGCCAGCGCACGGCATCATCGCCAAAGCACGCAACCAACGCCGACTCGGGAATCAGGTCGCCCTCGAAGATATCCTCGGCTCACTCTATCGACTCGCTGAGACCAATCAATCCGCTTCGCAAGAAGAACTCATCACAGCACTGGGACACACCAAGCGAACCACCAAGGCACTCGATAAAGCCCAGTACGACAAGCTCATCGTCATCATGGACACCCACATCGCCCTGACCGACGCCGGGCTCGCCCGGGGGGCGTCGATCATCCGCAGGCATCGCTTGTGGGAAGGGTACCTGGTCGATCAAGCCGGGCTGAGCCCGGACCATGTCCATGAAACCGCTGAGCAACTCGAACATCTCAGCGAGCTGCCCGATCCAAATCTCCCCGACGAGCAGACCAACCCAACCACCGACCCCCACGGCAAGCCCATCCCGCCTGAATCTTCCTGAACCCGGAGCACAGGCGTCGGGCCTGTGTCTTCTGAGATGACCTCTCACCTGGGTGCCCCGACGGAGGATTCTTATCCTCCTTCGGGTCTTGGAAGTCCGAAGACATGCAGGTGGCAAAGCCCACCAGCATGCCACCCGACCAAAGCACTGCCCACATATCTGATCCCTGCTGACCTATCCTTTCCCATGCCAATCGCCCGCGAAACCAACTTTGATGGACTCATCGGCCCGACGCACAACTACGCCGGGCTCTCGCCGGGCAATGTCGCCTCGGCGACCAACGCGGGGGGGACCTCCAAGCCCAAGGCAGCCGCCTTGCAGGGGCTCTCGAAGATGAAGACCCTGATGGATCTCGGGCTCTGGCAGGGGGTCTTGCCGCCTCAACATCGCCCAGACCTTGGCGCCCTGCGCCGGATCGGGTTCACGGGCACCGACGAACAACTCCTCAAAGATGCCCACGAGGCCGACTCGACCTTGCTCGCAACCATCTGGAGTGCATCGAGCATGTGGGCTGCCAACGCGGCGACCGTCTCGCCCAGCGCAGATACCGGCGATCACAAAGTCCACCTCACCCCGGCCAACCTGATCTCGAACTACCACCGCTCGCTCGAACATCCCACGACCACGCGGATGCTCCGGATGATTTTTAAGGATCAGGCCCATTTCACGGTTCATGATCCGCTCCCCGATCAGATGCGCTTCGCCGACGAGGGCGCAGCCAACCATATCCGCTTCGCCAGCAACCACGGCGAGCCGGGCGTCGAGATGTTTGTCTATGGGTTCGATCGCGAAGACCCGGCTGGCGGTGCCCGCAAGTTCCCCTCGCGCCAGACCCGCTCGGCATGCCAGGCGATCGCCCGGCTGCATCAACTCGACCCGACCCGCACCGTCTACACCCGCCAGCACCCCGACGCGATCGACGCGGGGGTGTTCCACAACGATGTCATCGCGACGGGCAACGAGCATGTGTTTTTCTATCACGAGCAGGCGTTCGCGACCTCTCGTTCGATGGTGACGGATATCGCGGGGCCGCTTGGTCAGCCTTTGACCATCATCGAGGCGAGCAACACCGATTTCTCGCTCGAAGACGCCGTCACAAGCTATATCTTCAACTCCCAGATCATCACCCTGCCCGATGGCACGATGAGCTTGGTCGCCCCGCTCGAATCCAAAGAGAACCCCCGCGTGGGCGCATTCCTCAAGCGGATGATCGACGATCCCGCCAACCCGATCAACACCATCCACTACCTCGATGTCCGCGAATCCATGCGCAACGGCGGCGGCCCTGCCTGCCTCCGGCTCCGCATCGTCATGAACGACGACGAACGCCAAGCCGTCCACCCTGGGGTCATGCTCACAGACACACTCCATAACAGTCTGTGTGCCTGGGTCGAGAAGCACTACCCCGATGAACTCGTCGCGGACGACCTGCTCGATGCCAAGCTCGCCCGTTCACTCACCGATGCCCTCGATGAGCTGACCCAGATCCTCGACCTGCCGGGGCTCTATCCGTTCCAGCGCTGAGGTCAATCAAAAAACTTACATATGTGCCGCCTTAAATAGGTAGGGGAATGGGGATATCTGCGCCCGCACATCGCTACGGCATCGAAAATCGCCAACAACACCGATCTGGGCTCAACAGGACGGTGCATTTGGGACGATACAAGATGCAAGCCACTGGGTTATCACACCCCCTGTTCCGGGGGGCGAACACGGTGGATTCATGGATGAGGAAACCGCATCAATGTCTGACGACCACCATATCCCGACCGCTGAACACGATCTCAAAACCGAGCCCGGCGAGCGGATCGCCCGCCCGTTCCAACGCTTCGCCAAGCTTTCAAGCTCAGGTGGGATCGTGCTGCTGTTGATGACCGCGATCGCGATGATCTGGGCGAACTCGAAATACAGCGAGTCCTACTTCGAGATCTTCAACGAGACCGAAACCCGGATCACCGTCGCCCACAACCCGCATCATGCCGCTGCCGAATCGCACGATGCCCAAGAAGGCGAAGAATCCCATCAAGCCCAAGACGGGCACGGACCCGTCGACGCGATCGATCATGGCGATTCACATGCCGAAGAAACGGCTGAAGAAGCGGCTGAAAAAATAACCGAACACGCCGATCCAGAATCAGCATCCGAAGCGGGCGAATCCGAGCACGATTGGAAGCCATTGCCTAAGAAACCATATTGGTGGACAGGACATTCAACCGCTGCGTGGATCAATGACCTGCTCATGGCGATCTTCTTCCTCGTCGTCGGGCTCGAGATCAAACGCGAAATCCTCGTCGGCGAGCTGGCTTCACCCAAGCGAGCCGCACTGCCGATCTTTGGTGCCCTCGGTGGCATGATCGGCCCGGCGTTGATCTTTGTCGGGTTCAACTTTGGCAAACCAACCATCGGCGGGTGGGGCATCCCCATGGCGACCGATATCGCCTTCGCGGTCGGCATCCTCGCGATGCTCGGCTCACGCGTCCCCCGATCGCTCATGGTCTTCCTGATGAGCCTGGCGATTGTCGATGACCTGGGTGCGCTGGTCGTCATCGCGGTGTTCTATACCGATAATCTTGACCCGGCGTATCTGGGCTATGCCGGATCCATCGTGGCCTTGCTGATGTTCATGAATGTGCTCCGCGTCCGATGGATCACGCTCTATCTGGTCCTCGGGATCCCGTTGTGGTACTGTGTCTATATGTCGGGTGTCCATGCGACCATCGCAGGCGTGCTCTTGGCACTGACCATCCCCGCCCATGCACGGGTCAACGCGGTCAACTTCGCCTTCTCGACCCGCAAGGCCCTCGAGGTCTTCGAGAATGCACACGATGACCCGGACACCGATGTCAAGCAATCATCCGAACGACGCGCAGCGGTCAACGCGATTATCAAGAACAGCCGCCATGTGCTGCCCCCGTTGCATCGCATCGAGCATGTGCTCCACCCGTGGGCCGCGTTCTTTATCATCCCGGTCTTTGCGCTCGCCAACGCGGGCATCCCGGTCTCAGGGGGCGTCACTGACAACCTCACCAACTCCGTCTCGATGGGCATCATCCTCGGGCTCTTCTTGGGTAAGCCTTTGGGCATCGGGATCGCGTGCTTTATCGCGGTCAAGCTCGGGATAGCAGCCCTGCCTCGAGGTGTGTCGTGGAGGCATATCATCGGCGCAGGTGTACTCGGTGGGATCGGGTTCACGATGGCGATCTTCATCGCCAACCTGGCCTTCGAGTCTTCGCCGACGGATCTCGAGCATGCCAAGCTCGCGATTCTCGTTGCCTCGACCATCTCGGCGATCGTCGGCGGGGCACTGCTCTTGTCCTGCAAGTCCAAGCCTGAACCCGAACCCGAGTCGATCGGCCCGCTTGTTGATGAAAACTGATCCGATCTGATTCAACGCCAATGACCACATCATCAGCCTCCAAACCGACCCGGTTTGGAGGCTTTTTAACACCCAACCAACACCCTACCGCGTCCGAGAACCACTTCAACCCCACCGATGACTCCGAGAATGTCCGTCGAAAGTGTCCGTTCCAGAATCATCACTCAGCCCCGCCCTCAAGGGGTCGATTGGGTCATCAGAGCAATTCGACACGACTCAAAGCCCACAAAATTTCGGGTTCATTGGCGTTGTTTACCGATTTTATGGCGAATTATGAAGGAATTGATTGTAATTGGGCCCTGTATCCGTGTAATCTGTATGCGTAACCCAAATACCCACTTACTGGAGGATAAAACACGATGTTCCGAATTTCAGCAATTGCAGCGCTCGCTGCATGCTGTGGCGTTTCTGCCGCAGCACCAGATGTCATCTGTGGCGCACTGGTCGATGTCAACTTCTATGGCACACTCGGCGAGACAAGCGCTTACTCAGTTGGTACCACCGCATGTAATGCGGGGACGACCAATCTTGACTGGATCGACGGCACCCCGAATCACCCGGTGATTCAGGTTTCCATCTTCCGTCTCCTCGACGGTCGCATGGAACAACTCGGTATTTCATTCGTCAAGCATTCCTTTGCATCGCTTCAGGGCAATGCCTGTGGATTTGGTTGCCAAGGCGGTGGCACATTCAGCAGCCTCGGAGTCGGATGTTCGGACCCATACGGCGCGGGGCTCAATGGCTCGCAGTCGGACCTGGGTCCTCGCTCGGAAATCAACGCATGGAACGGCCAGTTCGTCTACCCATACACCTCGATCAACCAGAGCGGCAACACAATCTTCAAGCGCATCCAGGTTCCTCGCGTGGATATGCAATCCACCGGCGCGCTCTACTTCGTTGAAGGGCAGTACACCATCAAGGACGAGTTCGACATCGCCAACGGCGTGCCGTTCCTCAACGACGAAGGTGTTCCAACCAGCTTCAACAATGCAAGCTACAAGCGACTCAATGTCAACTCGAACGGGAACGCATCCACAACCGGGCCGACCAATCGTGAAAAATCGGTCATGATCGCATGGCAAGAGCATGGGTTGGGCGTCAACACCCCAGACCCAGATGTCGTCGTCACGATGGCGGTCGTCCCAAACGAAGGCAAGCTCGAAGTTGCATCCAAAGCGACTGATCTTGGCGATGGCACCTGGCGCTACGACTACGCGGTTCATAACCAGAACTCGCACATGTCCGTCGGCACCGTCACTGTTCCTTCATCGGGCACCATCTCGGACTACTACTTCCACGACATCAACTACCATAGCTCCGTTGACGCGGCAATCGATGGCACCGACTGGGCACCAGTCGAAGGTGCTGGCAACATCACATGGGCGACCACACCCTTCGCCGATGATGTCAACGCCAACGCCATCCGTTGGGGCACCACCTACAACTATTCATTCGTGTCGACCTCGGCGCCAATGGCAGGTGAAATCACCCTCGGAATGTGGCGTGACGCGGGCGTGAGCCTGAGCGTTGCTGCGACCGTTCCATCGGCTGCGGATTGTGCTGCGGACATGAACGGCGATGGAGAACTCAACTTCTTCGATATCTCCGCATTCCTCACAGCATTCGGCAACGGTGATGCGAGCGCAGATTTCACCGGCGAAGGCGAGTTCAACTTCTTCGATATCTCCGCATTCCTCAAGGCATTCGGCGCAGGATGCCCATAATCCGGTGTTGAATCATCCAACACTCGATTGAGTGTTCGAGTCAATCCTCCAGACCCCCGCTCTTGTGTTGAGCGGGGGTTTTTTTATGTGCCGGATTTCCACCAACAAACAGGATCAATTCACACGGATACACTCAACACATGGCTCAAAGCACAACCGACAACGAAACCGACGGCATCGTCATCTTCGATCACCCGCTGATCGCTCACAAAATGGCGGCCATCCGCAACAAAGATACCGGGCACCGCACCTTCCGGGCTGCGCTCTCTCAGATCGCCGGGCTGATGGTCTATGAAGTCACCCGCTCGCTCCCCACTGAGTCGATCGACATCCAGACCCCCACCCAGGCCATCGCCAAATGCACCGTGCTCGCTGGCACCATCACCATCGTCCCCGTGCTCCGCGCAGGGCTGGGCATGATCGATGGGATCCTAGAAATCATGCCCGAAGCACGCGTCGGGCACCTCGGGCTTGCGCGGGATGAACAAACCCTCGAGCCTCACGCCTATCTCAACAAACTCCCCGCCGATCTCGATGCCGGGCCTGTGATCTTGGTCGATCCGATGCTCGCCACCGGCGGGAGCGCATCAGCCGCCCTGACCATGCTGCGACAAGCCGGCGCGAGCGATATCCGTATGCTCTGTTTGGTCGCCTCGCCCGAAGGCATCGCAAGGCTCAAGGCAGATCACCCCGAAGTCACCCTCTATGCGGCAGCCCTCGACGATCGGCTCAATGACAAAGGCTACATCATGCCCGGGCTCGGCGATGCCGGCGATCGGATGTACGGGACGGTCTAAGCCAACCCCAAGCCCGTAGCACAGGCGTCCCGCCTGTGTCTTCGGTATTTTTCGAAGAGTAAGCAAGACACAGGCGGGACGCCTGTGCTACGGGGATCGCTTCCTACGCCTCACTCGGAGGCACGCCGATATCCTCATTCCAGAGTTCAGGCTTGTGAGCGATAAACTGCTCCATCAGTTCGATGCAGCGTGAATCATCCATCTGCACCACCTCGACCCCTTCGGCTTTGAGCCAGTCCTCGCGTCCCATGAAGGTGCGATGCTCGCCGATGAGCACGCGGGGGATGCGGTGGAGGATCGCGGTGCCCGTACACATCGCGCACGGCGACAGGGTCGAAGCGAGCGTCAGCGTGTGCCAGTCCCTTCGTCGGCCGGCGTTGCGGATGCACACCGTCTCGGCGTGGGCGGTGGGATCACCCGATTGCACCCGCATATTGTGCCCTGATGCCACAATCTCGCCCCCAAGGTTCATCAGTGCCGCCCCGATCGGGATCCCGCCCTCTTTGAGCGATTTGCACGCTTGGAGATAGGCCTCGCCGAGGAGGCGTCGGTCGAAATCGCTTTGCAGGCTCGGTGTATGCATACGACGAGTGTATCACCACCAGCCCCGTCAGAGGCTTCCGACCGAGATGCTCGCCACGGACGCAGAAATGTTATCGGACAATAACTTGCAGACACCGATCCGGCGTCTACAGCACCCATACCGAAAAAACCGAGATCAATCGGGAGAATTTCGCACTTTGAGCAACCATGCCGGGCTTTGGGACGAATAATCCGGTGCTTATTCAAGCAATACCGGGGAGCGTGTTGTCCTTGTACAGGATTTTCTGCACGATCACCCGGCTCAACTGCGTCGGTCCACCCCGGCACTGAGTGACATATTACGAAAGGAATCCATCAAATGGGTCTTCATCACACGCTGCGCTTTGGTAGCCGACTTGCACTGCTCTCTTGCCCAATCATCGCCCTTGCTGGAACCTGCGCGATTGCAGCACCGAGCGGGAATGCTGTCAAAGCCGAACTCAAAGACCAGAACACTCCCGATTCCCAGCGAGGGGCATTCGACTCCTCAAACATCACCCTGCTCGCCCAGATTCCCCTCAACAACTTCTTTGGGATTGATTCATCCTCAGGCAATGACTGCTGGGGGTATGTCTCGGGCACAGGGCGCGAATACGCGATCATGGGGCTCGCTGGCGGGTACGCCTTTGTCGAGATCACCAACCCAACCTCGCCGGTGATCGTTGATACGGTCAACGGCCCGGTCAGCCTCTGGCATGATGTCAAGGTCATTGGTGATTACGCCTATGGCGTCTCCGAAGGAGGATCGGGCATCCAGATCATGGACCTCTCCGATATCGACAACGGCAATGTCACCCTCGTCCGCAACTGGACCGCGGGGGGATACTCCACAACGCACAACATCGTCGCCAACGAAGAATCAGGCTCGCTCTGGGTCGTAGGCACCAATATCGGCAACGGCGGGCTCGTCCACATCGACATCTCGAACCCAGAACTCCCCGCAATCGACGGCATCTGGAGCGAGGCATACCTCCACGATGCACAGGTCGTCACCTGGCAGGGCGGCGCACTCGATGGCAGAGAGATCGCCTTTGGAGCCGGTGGACTTGATGGCGGCTGGACTTCGACCGGGCTGCGCATCATTGATGTCACCGATCCAAACAACGCGCAGACCCTTGCAACCGTCTTCTATTCCAACTCGGGCTATTCCCATCAGGTCTGGCTCTCGACCGATCGCAAGTATGTCTATCTCAACGATGAACTCGACGAAGGCAACTCGGTCCCCGTCACCACCACCCGGATCATCAATGTCGAGGACCCGGCCAACCCGTTCTTTGTGGGCACATTTACCTCGGGCACGCCTTCGATCGATCATAATCTCTACACCCGTGACAGCGTGATCTATCAATCGAACTATCGCTCGGGGCTCCGTGTCTTCGACGGACTCGACCCGACCAACCCCGTCGAGATCGCCTACTTCGACACCTACCCCGGCTCGGACGCGCCCGAGTTCAACGGTGCGTGGTCGAACTATCCGTTCTTCCCCTCGGGCAATGTCATCATCTCCGATATCGAACGCGGACTCTTTATCGTCCGCGTCGATGCGGAGCTCCGCCCGATGGCCCTCTCGCAAGTCGGCATGGCACCGATGAGCATCGACCCCGCCGGCGGCGAGACACTCACCGCCCAGGCCATCATCCGCGAGGGTGTGGTCGTTTCTTCGGTCGATCTCATGCTTGACACCGGAACCGGGTTCACGCCCATCGCCATGAGCGACAACGGCGACGGGACCTACTCGACCGATCTCCCCGCGATCCCCTGTGATACAGATGTGAACTATTACTTTGCTGCCTCGACCGCCGACGGATTCGACACCACCTTCCCCAGTGATGCACCGGCGAGCACCCTCTCGGCTGCGGTGGTTTCCTCGGTCAACGAAATCTTCGCGGACAACTTCGAAACCAACACCGGATGGACGGTCTCAGGATCCGTCTCTGACGGGGCATGGAACCGGGGCATCCCGGCGGGCGGCGGCGGACGGGGCGACCCAGTCACCGATTTCGATGGCTCGGGTCGGTGCTACCTCACCGATAATGTCGCGGGCAACTCCGATGTCGATGGCGGCACCACCATCCTCACCTCCCCAGCGATGGACGCATCTGCGGGTGACACCACCCTCACCTATGCCCTGTGGTACTCCAACAACATCGGTATCATCGATGACTCGATGAGCGTTGAACTCTCCAACAACAACGGCGGCTCGTGGACGACCATCGACACCCTCGGGCCAGACTCCCAAGGCGGGGGATGGGTCGAGTACGCCTTCAATATCACAAGCATCTTCCCCAGCCCATCGAATCAGGTCCGCGTGCGGTTCGTGGTTTCTGATCTGGGCGAGGGCTCGGTGGTTGAAGCCGGGGTCGATGCGGTCAAGGTCGTCGAAATCCTCTGCGAAGACCCGGTGTTGGGATGCAACGCTGCGGACTTGGCCGAGCCGTTTGGTCAGCTCAACTTCTTCGACATCTCGGCGTTCCTCAGCGCATTCAGTGCTGGCGATTCATCGGCAGATATCAACGGCGACGGCTCGCTCAACTTCTTCGATATCTCCGACTTCCTCGGAGTCTTCGGGCAAGGATGTCCATAACCAACGCTTGAGCACTGAGCAAATCAAACAACCAGCATTTATCGGGCTCAATACCCGGTGAATGCTGGTTTTTTTGATGGTTCCCGTATCCCCGTTCCGGGTATAGTTCGATCTGAAATATGCGTTTCTAAATGAAGAGGAGAAACCAATGTTCATGCACGCCGCAGTTATGCTCTCGCTCTCAACCATCGGCATGGCCGATGCGGATGTCATCCGTGTCGATATCGATGCCAATCCAAATGGCGACGGCTCGACCTGGAGCCTGGCCTATGACTCCTTGACTGATGCGCTCCTGATCGCCGGGCCCGGCGATCAGATCTGGGTCGCTGATGGCGAGTATGTCCCCGAAATCCCCGTCGGGCGCAACGCGACCTTCCTCATCCCCGATGGTGTTCAACTCTTCGGCGGATTCGTCGGCAACGAACAATCTATCGACCAACGCGGCGACCCGCTGAGCCCCGCTGCCATCCTCTCGGGCGAGTTCAACGCTTCGAACAACACCTACCATGTCGTCACCTTTGCCGGCGTTGGCTCGGACACCGTCCTCGATGGATTCACAATCACCAGCGGCATCGCCGACGGCCCATTGACCGCAGACATACGAGGCGCAGGGATCTACAGCACTGACTCATCGCCAAGGCTCCTCAACCTGATCGTCGAAAACTGTCTATCCGACGGCAGCGGCGCCGGGATCTACCTCGCGGGCACGACAGCCGCCCCCGTAGAGATCACCGATTGCTTCATCCGCGAGAACGCTGGACTCCTTGGAGGCGGGATATATACACGGGTCGAGACCATCATCTCCAATACAGAGTTTACAAGAAACACGGCCAACGATGGCGGCGCGATAGCGATCTTTGGCAGTTCAACCTACCTGATCGACAACTGTCTCTTCCTCGAAAACACCGCATCGGCGACCCTAGGCGGCGCAGTGCTGATCCGCCTGTCTCAGAACTCGGCGAGCAGTGTCATTGAACTCTGCGAGTTCCGAGCCAACACCGCACCGCTCGTTGGAGCGATCTCATACACGGAGAAAGGCGAACACCGGATCACCTCCTCAAAGTTCTATGCCAATATCAGCAGTTTTACTGGAGCCAGCGCGGTTGAGTTCAATGCAGACAACCTTGACAGCATCTTGACCATCGAGAACTCCGTGTTCACCGGGAACACCGCCAACGCCAACTCGGGAACAGTCACCGGAAGCGGGGACGGGCAGTTCTTCATCATTGGATCAACCTTCACCCAGAACGCTGCAAGCACGGGGGTTGGATCGGGCGCGATCTTGGTACTCCAGGGTGAGATGACCGTCGACAACTGCATCCTCTGGAACAACTCAGGCCCGATCAGTGGCCAAGAGGATTCCATCTATTACGCCCCGAGCGCCACCCTGCTCGTCAACCGAACCATCGTTCAAGGGCTCCGCCCGTTTACTTTCGGCCCTCCCGGTGTTGACAACATCGATGCCAACCCGCTCTTTGTCGATGCCAATGGACTCGACAACATCCCGGGCACACCCGATGACAATGTCCGCCTAGGCGAAGGCTCCCCAGCGATCGACCGAGGCTCGGACTTGGTAGTAGGCATCAATGTCATTGCTGACATCTACGGCGACGCACGCTTCCTCAATGACTTCGGCACGCCGAACACCGGCGTCGACGACGGCATACCCGGAATCGTCGATCTGGGCGCAGCCGAGTTCCAGGGCACCACGCCCCCCGCTTGCCCACCTGATTTGAACTACGACGGGTCCCTGAACTTCTTTGATATCTCCGCCTTCCTCACCGCGTTCAACATCCAGAACCCCATCGCCGATTTCAACGACGATGGCAGCTTCAACTTCTTCGATATCTCCGCCTTCCTCACAGCCTTCAGCGCCGGGTGCCCATAACCAACCCTTGGGTATTGAGCCAATCAAACCGCTAGCACTTATCGGACAATATGCCCGGTAAATGCTGGCTTTTTTGATGGTTTTCGTATCCCGATTCCGGGTATAGTTCGATCTGAGAAATGTGTTTCTGAAAAATGAGGAGAACATATGTTTATGCGCACCGCACTCGTACTCTCGCTATCAATGGTCGGGCTCGCCAACGCTGGCGTCCTGCGTGTCGATATCGACGCCAATCCCAACGGCGACGGCTCAACCTGGAGCCGAGCATTCGACTCACTCACCGACGCCCTCGCTGTCGCCCAACCCGGCGATCAGATCTGGGTCGCCGAGGGCAAATATACCCCAGAAGCACCCGCAGGTCGTGATGCGACTTTCCTGATCCCCGACGGCGTTGGAGTCTTTGGCGGGTTCGTCGGCAACGAAAACTCCCTCGCCGGCCGCGGCGACCCGCTCGATCCACTCGTCTTTCTCGATGGTGAACTCAGCGGGACCACCAACTCGTACCATGTCGTCACTTTCGATGGCGCTGGCTCAAACACCGTCCTCGATGGCTTCTCAATCGTCAACGGCATCGCTGATGGGACATCAACCGCCCAAAAACGAGGCGCAGGAATCTACGCGACCGACTCCTCGCCAATCCTCCAGAATCTCATTGTCGAAAACAACATCGCCGACGGCAACGGTGGCGGGGTCTACCTCGCGGGCACCACATCGAACTTCACCCAGATCATCGACTGCTTCGTCCGCGATAACACCGCCCTACTCGGAGGCGGCATCCACACCGAGATCGACACCATCATCTCCAATACTGACATTGAGCAAAACACCGCCAATGGCGGCGGCGGGCTCTCGCTCTCGGGCTCCGAGACCTATCTCATCGATAACTCGCTCTTCCTCGACAACACCGCGACGGTGAGTCTGGGTGGCGCGGCGATCGTTAACTTGTCCGCCAACTCGGCCAACACCGTCTTTGACCGATGCGAGTTCCGAGGCAACGCCTCGCCTCAGGCTGGGGGAATCGGATACCTCTTTTCTGGCACGCACCGGATCACCACCTCGCGCTTCTACGCCAACAGCACCGAGAATGTGGGCGCAAGTGCAGTACGCATGAACGCCGCCAGCCCGGCAAGCAAACTAACAATCGAAAACTCGCTCTTCACCGGGAACACCGCAATCTCCAATGCCGGAACAGTCGCCGGCGATGGTCCCGGACAACTCTTTGTCCAGGGCTCAACCTTCACCATGAACACCACAACATCTGGAATCGGATCGGGCGCGATCATGGCTGCCAGCGGCAGTGTGACGGTTGACAACTCCATCCTCTGGGACAACACAGGCCCGCAAGGTGGACAAACAGATTCAATCTGGTACAACGGCGCTGTCAATCTGGTCGTCAATCGAACCATCATCAACGGGCTGGGCTCGGGTGATCCCGCACCCGCTGGAGTCGGCAACATCAATCTCGTCCCGCTCTTTGTCGATGCCGACGGCCCAGACAACATCCCGGGCACACCCGATGACAATGTCCGCCTCGCCGAAGGCTCCCCCGCCATCGACCGCGGAAACGATTTGGTCGTGGGATTGAATGTGCTCGGTGACATCTATGGCGGCTCACGCTTCCTTGATGACACCGGCACGCCCGACACAGGCATCGACGACGCCGTCCCGGGGGTTGTCGATCTGGGCGCCGCAGAGTTCCAAGGCACTACGCCAACAGACTGCCCGCCCGATATCAACGACGACGGCACCCTGAACTTCTTTGATATCTCCGCCTTCCTCAGCGCCTTCAATGCCCAAGACCCCGTCGCCGACTTCAACGACGACGGCACCTTCAACTTCTTCGATATCTCCGCCTTCCTCAGCGCCTTCAGCTCGGGCTGCCCATAAGCCGGGATCAATCAAGCGTTCATCATCATCCACCATCCATCACAAAGCCCCCAGCATCTGCTGGGGGCTTTTTCGTGTGATCTATTGAACAATGCGGATGACAGGAATCGAACCTGCACGGGTTGCCCCACTAGAACCTAAATCTAGCGCGTCTGCCAGTTCCGCCACATCCGCAGCGAGGGGGATTCTATATGCCCATACGCCCGAGCATGCCCGATCTATTGCTCCAATCGGTATGATTGGCGTAAATTCCCCATCTTTGCCGATCAAACACAAAGAACCATCGCCCCAGAGCGTGCGAAATCGAGTATTATCAAGCGGTTGAATCAATGCCGGGGACGACGAACAAACAGGAGAGCCAACCATGAGGCTCCGCGATCAGGTTGCACTCACATTGCCGACACTCTTTCTCCGAATCATCCTCGGGCTCACTTTCCTATGGACCGGCACGGGCAAACTTGTCGGCACCTACCCCGTCACCGGCGACGACGCTGCAAGACTCGCCAACATCGGCGTCATGCCGACCCCGCCAGAATCTGCATCTGAACCCGCGCCATCTCCTGAACCGACACCAGAGCCGACACCAGAGCCGGCACCAGAGCCGGCACCAGAGCCGGCACCAGAGCCGGCACCAGAGCCAGCCGACCAAGATTCGCTCGAACCCACCCCACCACCAACCGATCCAGATCTCAACGACCAGGCCAACGAGATCATCGAGATGATCGAAGAGCAACTCGACCCGCCTGTCCAAGAGCCCAACAAGGCTGATGAATCCACCGATTCCGAGCACAAGGTTCGGCTTCAAACCGTCCAATACACCGGCACGACCTATGCCGCATCGGACTTCCCCGAGCCGATGGAGGTCAAGCAGGTCTATGCCATCGCTTTGATGATCTCCAAGGCTGCCGATCCGGGGCTCACGCAGGATTCCACACCGATCAATCCGACCCTCCCCTCCGCCTTGGCATCCAAGCCTTGGCCCAAAGCCCTCGCGTGGATCGCAGCGATCACCGAGATCGTCGCGGGCAGCTTCTTGATCCTCGGGTTCCTCACCCGGATCAGCGCCATCGGCACGCTTTCGATCATGCTCGTCGCGATGTGGATGACGCAGTTCGGCCCGGCGGCCATTCAATCCAACGATGCGATCCTCGGGTTCATCCCGCTCAACGAACCGATCTGGTCGCCCGCGTCCTATTCAACGCTCTTCTGGCAGCTCGCCCTGGCTGCGATGTCCATCAGCGTGTTCTTCCTCGGCTCGGGCGCGATCGGGATTGATCGGGTGATCTTCAAACCCACCCACCGCGATCCGTATCTCCATGGCGATCCCAAAGCGAACAAACCCACCAAAGGCACCGCCACCGAACCTCCCGCCGATCGCGGCGCGTTTGACCGGACACCGAATCCGACTCCCTGACTCAACCCACTGGCTCAGCCCATGAACGCAACCAGAAGCAGCGGATGACGCTGCTAGTATCTGGTGGTGAATCACGCGCCTAAACAATCCAACTCGCTGATGCGTATGACGGTGCCCCCCGCGGTTTCGATCGCGGTTCATGCCCTGCTCATCGGCGCGGTCGCCTACATCGGGATGCAGATCAGTGCTGCTGCGCCCGAGGAAGATCGGCTCCCGATCGCCGAACTCGCCCTGCCCGCTGCGCCCGAGATGCCCAAGCTCGCCGATGAGCCCGCCCCCTCGCCGAGCACCCCCCAAGAGCATCGCACCAACAAACAAGCCTTGAATCAAGCGAGCCCACCGAGTTCGATCGCCTCGCTCGATGACGCGGCTGCCAATCTCGAGCGGTTCAAGCTCTCCGCCCCCACGATGGACCCGGCATCATTGGCCTCGCTCGAAACCTCCCACGCGCAGATGGGCAAGCCCCGCAGCGCGTCGCCTCCGACGGTGAGCTTCGCGGGCGTGCAAACGCGCGCGGCGCGCAAAGTGGTGTATGTCGTCGATGGGTCGGGCGCGACAGCCAACAGTTTCGCCTATCTCCAGACCCAGCTGCTGCGCTCGATTGATCGGCTCTCGCCCACCCAGCGGTTTCAGGTGGTGCTCTTTCGTTCGATCGACGATCAGGAGTATGTCCTCGCGCCGATCAACAATCGTCGGCTCGCCCGCGCGACGCCGCAGAACAAACAACGGGTCACCGACTGGCTCAGCACGATCAGCTCGCGCGGACGATCGAACCCGGTGGTTGGATTGCACGAGGCCCTCAAGCTCAAGCCGGACCTGATCCTGCTCATCACGCGCTCGATCCAGCGCACGGAAATGGGATGGGCGCAGGGTCAGCAGCAGATCCTTGCAGAACTCAATCGGCTCAATCCACCGAGCGCAACGACGGGCAAACGGGCGACCGCCATCAAAGCCATCCAACTCCTCGACGAGGACCCCACCGGGATCATGAACGCCATCGGCACGCTTCATGGCGATGGCAGCGACGACTACCGGGTCGTCACCTATGACGATCTGATCGCGCCCGATCAAGATCAAGACCTGAGCACCCGCTCGATCGGCGCGACCAACGAGCAGCGGATCGTCGCAGCGGGCGAGCTGATGGGCACGCTTGCCAACTCAGGAACGGGCCTTTCGGTGTTGTATAGCTACGCAGATCCGCTCCAAGGCCGAGAGACGCTTCGGCTCGCCAAACAAATCCGCTCGCTCGTGCGTCCGCTGGTCACTCGCGACGGGCGAGCCGCGATCCTCGACGCGCAGGCCGTGCTGATGCTCAGCATTGTTTCGCCCGGCTCGGTCAACAACGACGAACTCCAAACAATCATCGACACGCTCGATCCGGTGCTCTATTCCGAGCCCAACACCGATGCCCAGCGGGTGCTCACCGTTGCGGGCGCGTTCGATCGGCTTGGGAAGCCCGGCGAGGCCCAGCGCCGAGTGATCGAGCTGCTCGAAGTCGCAGATGACTTTGGGCTCGATGACTCGACCCGTGCCCAGTGCGCCATCGCCCTGATCTCGATGGGCGGGCAGGATCTGCTCGATGAACGCTGGGGCACGATGACGACCCGGTTCCCGTTCGTCACGCCGGGGGGTTCGATTGATGCGGTGTGGGGGCTGATCCTTCGCGAAACCATGACCAAGTCGCTGCTGGCGTCCAACGCGCCAAATCCTTGGGAGCCGATGATCGAGATGCGCAGCGCGGCGCGCACAAACCAGGCGATGGGCAACTACATCGACACCCGCATCACCCTGATCCTCGATTCAACCCCTGCGAGCACCTCGAACACCGACCTGCCTAGCGCGGTGCTTCTGGCAGCTGCCAACACGATGTCGCACTCGATGGATCGGCGCCAAGGCGCGATGGACCTGCTCGGCATCATCGCCGAGCGCGATGATGAGCCTGGGCAGGCAGCCGATGCGCTCTGGCAGATCGGGGTGCTTGGGCGGGTGCTCAACACGCCCGATGCCCGGGCCCGCTCGGCGATCGCGCTGACCACACTCGCCAAGCAATATCCCGATCACCCCCGCGCCCGCGATGCGATCGCTGGGGCAATCCACGCGACCGCTGCCCATGAAGAGGCCCTCGCCCGCGATCGGCTGAGCCTAGGGGTTCGGCTCTTCCCGGATCACCCCCAGATCGACCTCTGGCGGCTCGCCCTGGCGGGACTGCTCACCGATTTCGCTGTCCTCGATATGCTCGATCCGATCACGCCCGACACCCGCGAGGGCGTGCTCGCCGGTGAGTTGTACCAAAAAACAGTGGTGAGCATGCTTGAGCGGTATGACGAGCCTCAGGTTCAGCGGGGATTGGGGATCCGGATGCGCAACGCAGCGAAGCGATTTGACATCCCGGGCGCACAGATGTGGACAAAGCGGGCAGCGATTCAAGAAATTGAGCTTGATCCTGAATCGGCGATCGGGTCGATTGACCAGCTGATTGCCGAGGCGAAAGATAAAAATCGCCCCACCGACGAGCTCGAACTCATGCGTGCCCAGACGCTTTTTTCGCTTGGACAATCCCGCACCGGGTTCGAGGCTCTGCGCGATCTGAGCACCCGGATCGACGCAACCGGGAATCACACAAGCACTTACTGGCAGGCGTGGGCGCTGATGCTCGAAACCATCGCCGAGCAGGGCTCAGCAGCGGAAAAAACGGATGCGCTCCGCCATATTGCTCGGCTCGAGCTGATCGATTCAAATCTGGGTGGAACTCCTTGGGCTCAACGCATCATGGCGGTTCGTCAGACGCTACACTCATCGCCGTGAGTATCAACACCATGACCAAGCCGATCGAAGAGCCCGCCAATCCCCCCAAGAACACGGCACAATCCCGTGATTTGTCCCCTGAGCTCGCCGATGCGCTCCGGGGCAAGTTCTTGGTCTTCGACGGGCCCGATGGATCGGGCAAGAGCACCCAGCTCAAGCTGTTCCTCGACGCGACCAAGCGCGCCGGGATCACCGTCGCTGAGGTCCGCGAGCCCGGAGGCACCGAGATCGGCGAGAAAATCCGCGATGCCTTGCTCGAGCACCTCGATCGCGAGGAAATGTCGCTGCGGTGCGAGATGCTCCTTTATATGGCGTCGCGGGCGCAGCTCTGCGAGCAGATCATTGATCCTGCGCTCAAACGCGGCGATCTGGTCGTTGCGGATCGGTTTGTCGCCTCGACCTTTGCCTATCAGGGCGCAGCGGGCGGGATTCCCAACGCCGAGATCGAAGCAGCAGCCAAGATCGCGATGCAGGGCATCGAGCCCGATGCGACGCTGATCTTCGATGTCGATCAAGAAACCGCAGCCTCTCGGCTCAATCCATTGCTCGATCGCATGGAAGCCAAGGGCGCTGCGTTCCACGCGATGGTTCGGCAGGGGTATCGCTCGCTGGTCGAATCTGACCCTGACGCGACGCGGTATCTGGGGGTCGATGCGACGGGATCGCCCGACGAGGTGTTCGGGAATATCAAATCGGCGCTCAATGCCCGATTCCTCGATCGCTGAGCCTCTATACTCCCTCCCATGCAATGGTGGATGTTCATCCCGATCGCTTTTCTCGCCGGCTCGATCCCGTTCGGGTATCTCATCGGCAAAGTCAACGGCATCGACATCCGCACGCATGGCTCGGGCAATATCGGGGCGACGAACCTCGGACGGGCGCTAGGCAAACGGTTTTTCTACGCCTGCTTCTTCCTCGATCTGACCAAAGGGCTGATGCCCACACTCATCGCGGGTCACTTTATGGGCACGCTGGGGACGATGCGGGTGGAAACCAATGATGCGCTCTGGTGGCTGGCGGTGATGATCGCAGCGGTGCTCGGGCATATGTTCACGCCTTGGCTCGGGTTCAAGGGCGGCAAGGGGGTCGCGACAGGGCTCGGCGCGATGATCGGGATTATGCCCGCGATGAGCCTGCCAGCTGCGGGCGCGTTGATCGTGTTCTTGATGGTGCTCTCGCTCTGGCGGTATGTCTCGCTGGCGTCGACAGCTGCGGCAGCGAGTCTGCCGTTGTGGACTTACATGACCTTTGCGAACTATCGGACCTTGATGATCCGTCAGCGATCGACCGCGATGGACTGGGACACGCTGCCGATCGAGCGGGTCGAGGAGATCAAGGCGGGGATCCCCAACTACGGGATGCCCTTCTTCGCGGTGACGGTGTTGTTGGCGTTATTGGTGATTTACAAGCATCGTGAGAATCTTGGTCGGATTGTGGTGGGTGCTGAGCCTCAGATCGGGGGGAAGACCCCACGCGCCCAGGGTGAACCAGTCGCGAGCAACGAGCAAAGCCCCGTTCACGGGTCAGAACTGCCCCCCAAAGACTGATCCGGTCAAGGGGATCGGGCCGATATCGGGGCTATGTTACTCGGAAAACACTCCCCCAGGCAGCACAGGCGGTATAACCGGAACTGCCTTGGTGGATTGGGCTTGAGTTCACGAAACCTCCGGACGATGTTAATTGCACAGTCAATGGTGCACCCCATTGTCCAAGGAGGCTTGTGATGTCTTACCTAAAACTTTTCCGGGATGAACCCGAAGCGATCGCTCCCGAACCACTCCCGTTTGAGCCTATCGAACGATCATGGAGATCGGCGGGCGCAGACCACGAATCACACGATCCGCATGATTCAGGAGAGCAACCGATGGACAGCATCAAGCAAGTCGAGCAGGCACTGAGCCAGGTCGAGAACAACCTCGAATCCCTGAGCGATCAAGTCGATGAATACTGCGCCCCGATCCGCATGGCGGACTGGCTCGATGAGCATGACGACGGGCCTTGGGCTGCGTGAACTTAGCGGGACGAGCGAAGTCAATCTGATTTATTCTGGCCGCGACCTGTTTGGAAGCGGTTTTTTCTTGCCCATTGCCTATTGCCTATTGCCTATTGCCTATTGCCTATTGCCTATTGCCCGATCTTCACCACCACCAGCGTCTCGTCGTCGGCTTGGTCGGCGAGCCCGACAAACTGACGCATCGACCAGAAGATCCGGTTGAGCACATCCTCAGCGCTCGCCTGAGGCGTGTCATCCAGAAACTCAATGACCGACTCTTCGATCCGGTGTTTTCGGAACCGATCGAGATCGAAGTTGGCCGCATCGGTGATGCCATCGGTGTAGGCGATGAGGAGATCGCCGGGCTCGAGGGTGAGCGTGTGCATCGTATATTGCTCATCGGGCAGCACCCCCACCACAAGCCCGGTCCCTGGGAGGGTGTGGACCTTCCAGACGCCCGCTTCTTTGCGCACAAGCAAAGGCGGCTCATGCCCGGCAACAACATAACGCATCAACAATGATTCAGGATCGATCATCGCGTACCAGATCGTGACGAACTCGGACGGGGTGGTGTCTCGGCAGACCGCGTCGTTGGTTCGGGTCATCACCAAAGAGAGATCATCGGAAAGCTCGGCATAGGCGCGGAGGGTGGCGCGGACGGCGCTCATCAAGAGCCCGGCGACGACGCCTTTGCCCACGACATCGCCAACGAGCACGCCGAGCTGATCGCGGACGGTGAAGAGGTCGTAGAAGTCGCCTCCGATCTCTTGGCTCGGGCGGTATCGGGCTGCGAGTTCGATGCGTTCGTATTTGGGTGTTTCCTCGGGGAGCATCCGCTTCTGAACCGCTCCGGCGATCTTGAGCGCACGGTGCATGCGTCGCTCGCGGGCTTGGCCACGAAGCAGGCGTGCTTGTTCGACAGCAGAAGCAGCGGACTCGGCGATTGAACGGATGAGCTGGCGTTCGCCTGTTGAGAACACGCGTGGGGCTTTGGAGTAGAGCCGAATGACGCCGACGGGTCGGTCGTCGAAGACGAGCCCCGCGCCCAAGAACGAGGCGAGCCCCTCGGCTTTGCATTCATCGGGCACGAGCACGCGCGGGTCGTGGGCAAGGTTCTCGACGCTGACCACCTCGCCGAGCAGGCTCTGGCGATCGAAAATCCGATCATGCGAGAGCGGGATAGGGTTGTTGAGCCAGGATTCGCCGAGCCCGATCGAGGCGGATCGTTCGAGCTCGTTTTCGAGATCGTTCTGGACAATCCCGACGGAGTCTTCGGGCAAGAGCATGATCGCACCCGCGTCGAGATTGAGCACCTCGATGGCGAGCTCGAGCGAGAGCCCGAGCGTGTCTTTGACGCGTCCGCCTTGGGCGAGCAGGGAGCTGAGCTTATAGAGTACCGCGATCTCGCTGAGCCGATAGCGCAGCTCGGAGACATCGGTGCACATCTCCGATGCGGTCATCGCGATGAGCGTCGCGATGCGCTCGAAGAGCACGCGAGCCTTCGGCTCGATGGACGCCTGGGCGATCGGATACATCACCACCGAGCCGATAGGATCATCGGCGACCGTGATGGGCACGACGAACGCATCTTCGGGGATCGAGGTCGGGTCCGCCCGGTTGTCTTCGTAGGACGAGGCGTCGAGGATGACCGATTGCTCGTCGCGAAGCTCGATACGGAAATCGCCGAGCTCGGTGAGTGATTCACACAGCGAAGAAACCGTGCCCGTCGTCCAGTAGTCACGCAGCGAATGCCCGCCGGGGCGATCGAGATCATCCGTTGTGGTCTTCATTGAGCGTCGATCAGTCTGCTTGCGGGGTTCCTGCGGGATCGGATGCGGGTTGCTCGGCGGGATCGGTGGGTGCGATCCAGAGTTTGTTGAGCAGGCTTGCGAATCGGCGATCGGTGTCTGAGCCGAGCTTGTCGACCACCGCGAGCCCCTCGATCACTGCTTGTTGATCGTTGACCTGATATCCGATGTAGGCGAGCAGGAGGGCAGAAGAAACCCGGACTTGTTCGCTCTCGATTCGTCGGGTGGAGAGCTTGGGTTCGGTGATCCCCGAGCGTTCTTTGAGCCTGATGATGAGTGATTTGATGCGCTCTGGATCAGGCAAGAGCTTGCCGGTGTATCGCGTGGCGATGAGTTCTGGGTGCATGCTCATGAGAGCCTGAAGGTTGACCGAGGCGCTCAGCACCATCCCCGCGCCGATCTGGGCATGGAATCGTCCGAGCTGGGAGGTGACATCGCCGGGACGGATCGAGAGAGCGTGGGTGAATCGTTCTTCTGCGTCGAAGAATCGTCCGTCAGCCATCAGGCGTTGCCCGGCGAGCATGTGCTCGGCGTAGACATCGCGCTTGTCGGCACCGGGATCGAGCAAAAGTTTGACCTCGTTGGCAGCTGCCCCGCGGAGGACTTCGAGCGTCTCGGGATCGACCGCGATCTCGGTGGGGTCATAGAGCGACACGCCTGATGGGTCGGAGCTGATGCCCCGGAGTGAGTCTTCGAGTGCCTTGGCGACCGGGCTGTCCTCATTGCTGGGGGTCGAGCGGAAGGGATCAGCCGATTTGGATTGATCGTCCTCGCCGGGCTCGGGTTGGTTATAGGGATCGAACGGGTCGGGCGATTCATCGGCGTTTGGATCGGCATTGGGATTGTTCGGATCGTTTGGATCACCCTCGTTGGCGGGTTTGACGCCATAGAGCTTTTCGCGCAGGTCCTGCATCTGGCGGATCAGCCAGACATCGTTGGATTCGTCGGGGTCGATGGTGGATGATTTGGTCAGGTCGTTCTTGGTGCGCATCTCTTGGACATGGGTCCGCATCTGTTCGACGAGGGCATCATACGAGGTGACGACCTTGGTCGAAGGGAGCCCGCCGGGGATGTCTCGGTCGGTCTCGCCCGATGATGGGGCGTTGCCCGGGCGGGCGACGAGGGGGTTGGTCAATGGATCATCTTGGGCCATCGGCGTCGAGGTGATCCCGAGCAAAGGCGACGAGACCAATCCGATTGGTTTGCGGTCGATGCCTTGGGTATAGACCGACATGAGCGCGGGTTGAAGCAACGAGGTTGTGGAGTAGGTTGACGATGAGCGGAGCGAGCCGAGCATCGAGTTGGTGTCATAATCGACGATCCCAGGCGAGGCGTCGAGCGGGGCGGAGAGCTGCTTGCCGACGGGATTGAGCTCGGCAGCGACCCGATCGAACCCGATCCGTGACCCGGCGCCTGAGTTTCGCATTGAGTCTCGGCTCGATTGCCCGGAGGAGTAGCCGTTGGGTGTGAACTGGCTTGGGTTGTAATAATCATCCCGCGCGAGCGAGAGATTGCCCGCGAGGTTCCTCGGCGGGGCGGCGCCGGTGGTCAGGGCGAACTGGTACTGGAGCGCATCGGTGCCTCGGATGCCCATCCCGGCGAGCCCGGAATACAACGAGTCTCGGCGGAAGGCGAAGAGTGAATCAGACCCGAGATCACCCGAGAACTCGCCCGCCTGACGATACCCAAGATCGCCTCGGAAGCTGAGCCCGCCGGGCGCGTTGCCCGTTGCGATGGCGTTGCGGAAACGGAGCTCGGAAGCGAAGTCTGGACGCTGATAGTTTCTCGGCCCGTTCTGCCCGGTGTTGGCATCGAGTGCGGTGCCATCGCCCAGGGCGTTCTGTGCATTGGCGGTGCCGGCGAGCCCGATCATGAGCATCGCAGCGATGGTGGGCAATGCCCCGGCGCGTCGGCGGGGCGTGCGTGAGCCAAGGGCAGGCGTGAGGCTGAGATGATGAGCGGGCATGGGATACTCCTTGGTGCATCGGGCGTGCACTGATATTATACTCGGTTCATCGGGTGTTTGGTTCAGAGAATCTCGCGCATGGGAGCGCGGAAAGTGCATATCTCACTCAAAAAAACACCCGATCCGGGTCTGGATCGGGTGTCAAGTGGAGAAAACTGATTTCTGGATATTTGGAGGCTCGATCAGAGCGAACCAAAGTCGGTCGGTGCCTGCATCAGTTCACGAACCTTGGCGCACATTTCATCGTCGGCTTCGGAGACAAACAGGTATTGAACCCCATTGCTGATCCAAGCGAAGAGCCTGGTTCCTGCTGCGGAGCAGGCCTGCGAATCGAGCGAGTAGATCAGCCCTTCTTCCATGGGAAGAAGTCCGGGATCGGGCGAGACGAAGAGGCTCAGGGAGATCCGGGTGCCATCGTCTGCGATGGCGTCGAACCGGAGGTGTCCTGACCTTGGGGTGGAGGGGACATCGCAGTCGCCGCCGCCGAAGAACTCGACTTGGCCTTCGGCTTTGTCCATATCAGGAACAACGACTTCATGCCCGAACTCGGCGCTGAAGTATTGGGTCGCCTCGTCGATATCGCGCTTGATGAGTTTGGCCTGGGCAGCCTTGTCATCGCAGCACCGGGTGTGTTCGCGGACGACGAAATCACTCACGCGCCCGTAGTAGCTCGCCTGCTGGACGGTTAAGCCTTCGGGTGCGTCGTTGGCGTAGTTGGAGGTGAACGATGCGCTCTGCCAGATGAGCGTGCCCGCTGCGACGATCAACAGAGCAGCCGCGGCTGACATCATCGGCGAACGGGACCAAAAGCTCGGCGAGCGGGTGTGCGCATTCGAGGCTTCGATCCGGGTGGCGTAGTCTTGGGACTCCGATGCGAATTCGGCAGCGATCGCCATGACTTTGGCGCGGAGGGCATCGGGGCAGCTCGGCCCACTCATCGTACGGGCGCAGCTGGATTTGATCGCCTGCTCGAACTCGATCTGGGATTGGGCTTCTGGATTCTTTTCGAGATACGCATCGAGTTCTTTAGACTCGGCGTCGTTCAGCTCGCCATCGGCAGCGGCCCGCAGCAAGGCAGCGATATTCATCGGCTGGCCCTGTTCCTGTGCGTGCTCGGATTGGTGCTGATCGTTGTTCATAGTCGTTTGTCGTCCTTCATTCCCCGCTTGGATTCCCCGTTTGGTTTACGGTCCCTTTATTCTGTTTCGGATTTGGGTCCTGCTGAGAGCAGCCTCAACCCGAGATCGTCCACTGTCTGTTCGTCGCTCATGAGTGCATCTGCCAAGAGCTTTCGCGCCCGATGGAGTCGGCTCATGACGGTGCCGATGGGGACGCCGGTGATTTCCGCGATTTCGCGGTATTTGAGCCCATCGACTCCCCAATACATGAGCACCTCGCGGTACTCGTCTTTCAAATCCTCGATCGCCGACTTCAATCGGCCATCGACATGCTCCCAATCGAGATCGGTGCGATCCCAGACGGGTGGTGCTTGGTCGGGCATTGGTTCGTTGGATGATTCGCCGAAGAACTCTTCGACCGCCATGGGTTGGCGGGCTTGTTTCTTGATCCGGGTGTAGAAGACATTGTGGCAGATGGCGAATAGCCACGAGCGCATGCCTCCAGACCCGGAAGTTGGATCATCCTCCGCACTTTTGTCCTCGAACCGTTCGATGGTTTGAGGGCGAAATGCCCGAGCATAGACTTCCTGAACCAGCTCGTCGGCCTCTTCAGGCCTGCGAGAGAGATGAAGAGCCATGCGGTAGACCGCATCGAGATGCTCAAGGGCAAGTTGTTCGAACTTCTGTCGCTCCAACTGTTCCTGCCCTTCTCTTCCTACGGAAAACCATACCGAATCGTGTTCTATTCCCTGTGCTGACAAAGCATAGCGCAGAATGAACAGTTAGTTTCATGCCTCTCTACAGGATATTTGGATTATATGGACTTTGAGGATTTCTGAAGCCGATTTGCATGAACATCCAGCCCACATTCAGGACACCGAGGATGCTCATCGCCCGCTTGAGCCAGGAGCCCTTGCGTTGGATAGCCGCACTTTCGGCAGAAATCGCCCCGGCCCTCTCCATCGTGGCGATACCTTCGAAGTCCAGGACGAATCATGGCAAACCAGATAATCAGGGCCCAAACGAGCGTATGAAGGACGAGATCAGTGGCTGTATGATAACTGGCGAGCACTGGACGGAGTGTTGGTGGCCGGGTTTTCATCATCTCATTCATCGGGAGCCCGAGCCAACGGTACTCTTGATATTCAGTGAGTTTGACATGAGCAAATGTCGAGATCGGCACAAGTACGAATGAGACAATAAACGCATATAGTGCCAGCCGCGACACACATGGCGATATCAAACAAACCGTCTTTCTCCACTGCCGCCTTTGATAACTTGATTGTTCAGGCGATTGACTTCGGAGGCGAATCAAGACAGTCACGACCCAACGCTCAGCCGCGAAGACAATGAAGGGGATCAGGATCAAGATGAGAAGAGAGATCGCAATCGATGGGTGGAGTGTGTCCGAAAAGTTCCAACTTGGATACCACCGATAGCGATCTGTAATCAACAAGCGGACCGTCAACAACGGTCCGCTTGTGATTTGTGGATCATAATATTGGATCAAGCCAGAGAGTAGAGCCAGCGTCCCAAGGAATGTACCAACGATGTACGATGCGATAATCGTACCCCAGAAGGCCATTCTTTGTCGCCAGAAAAGATGCCTCATACTACTCCAAGTGTATGCAGTCACTGGTTATAACTAGAACCACATGTAAATGAAGGGGGCGCTGTTCTCGAGCAGGTTGCTGGACGAGTGGATGAGGTTTCAGATTGACACACCTGGGTTTCCACCACGACACACCAAAGTGAACGCCCATTCTTTGTTTCCCACCGACCCCATTGTTGTTGTCTTGAACAAGAACAGGTGTAGCCTGATGCCGCACGCCCGAGAATACTGCAACTCCAATCATTTGCCGGAGGTGTACCGAAAACTGGCCACCCCCCAGTAATCCACCCTGTCCCCGGGAGAGGACCATTTACAGGAATAACAACATGCTGCGGCGGGTTTACTGGCGCAGTAGCCGGGGTTTTCGGTGGTTCTGGACCAGTTGGTATCCCGGCACTTGCACAAAGATCGGCGGGGAGAAACGCAACCGTCTCATCCCCGGATGTTAGATATCCACCTGCAGTGCTCGCAATGTCATTGAGAAGTTCCTCACGATTACACCCTTGATCACCGATGATCGGCACATCTGCTGCTGCATACCCTAGGGTGATGAGAAAATCAACAAGCGGAACGGGGTCGGAAGCCGTGTCTACTGCCGACGCGAGGGGGTCGGTCGCGATCACACCGTTGGAAAAAGCCTTTGGACTCTCGGGTGTGCCCTCAAAAAGAGTTGCCCCGTCATACTCCCAAAGCGTGTTGTCGATATTGAGTGTGAGCACGACAGATTTGACTGCCTCCTGTAAATCTACAGTATTCCAAGAACTCGCATTCCATGCGCCCTGATCATATTGGTACCAAACGGCTGATAGATTGTCGCCGGTTCTTGTGAATTCGTCAGCATAAGTGAAAAAGCCTACGACATCTGGAGATAGAGCCTTATCTCCGGTGTAAATTGGTACGAATGTCCAATCGCCGACGATGATTCTTGTGTCGGCAAAGTGATAGGCTTCTTGTTGCTGTGCAACTGCGGCACACTGGAAAATACCAACTGTTGCCAACGCCCCTAGCGCACACGCCGTACTACGCCTTCGGGCCTTCGGGCCTTCGGGTGAAAATTTTATCCATTATCATATTTTTCTCCTTACAAAGCTCAACCACGCACATCGCGTGATATCCATTCAAATATACAAGACCGGCATGCGCTTGTCAAATGGCCAGCAAGGCTGGTGGATAACTTGTATTTTCTCAAGCCACAGGTATGCATCAGGCATTTCCCAACGCGAACGATCTCAGTCTCCCAGCGTACCCCGTGTGCTCATGCGACTACAATCCATCGATGCCGAGCAACGAACCCAACCAGAAGCCGTACTATGTCACGACGCCGATTTACTATGTCAACGATCGCCCGCATATCGGGCATTGTTACACGACGCTGATCGCTGATGTCGCTGCCCGCGCCCAGCGATTGATCGGGCGCGATGTGTTCTTTCTCACCGGCACCGACGAGCACGCCGAGAAGGTGTCCAAGACGGCTGCCGAGCACGGCAAGACGCCGATGGAGTGGGCGACGATCAATGCTGGGCGGTTCAAAGAGGCGTTCGCTTTTATGAACTTCTCGAACGATGACTTTGTCCGCACGACCGAGGATCGCCACAAGGGCAAGGCTGTGGAATACATCCAGCAACTCCTCGATCAGGGCGATATCGAACTTGGTGACTATGAGGGGTGGTACGACCCTTCGCAGGAGGAATACCTGACGGAGATGGTCGCCAAGGAGCACGATTTCAAGTCGCCTGTGACGGGGAGGCCGCTCGAAAAACGGGTGGAGCAGAACTACTTTTTCAAACTCGACAAGTATGAAGACTGGCTGCGCGAGCAGATCGAATCGGGTGAGATTCGAGTGCTCCCCGAAGCCCGCAAAAACGAGGTGCTCGGTCGGCTCAAGCAAGGACTCAGATCGGTGCCCGTTTCACGCAAGATCAAAGAGGGCGATGCCGACTGGGGCATCTCGATGCCGGGCGACGATGAACATCGGATCTATGTCTGGATCGAGGCGCTGTGCAACTATTTGACGATCGTGGACAATGACGAACGCCAGAAGTATTGGGACGGCGAGGTCGTGCACCTGATGGCCAAGGACATCGTCTGGTTCCATGCGATTGTTTGGCCTGCGATGCTCAAGGCGCTGAAAAGACAGCCTCCCAAGACCGTCTATGCCCATGCGTACTGGATCGCGGAGGGCAAGAAGATGTCCAAATCGCTGGGCAACTTTATCGAGATTGATTTGCTGCAGGCGTATGCCGAGAAATACAGCCTCGATGCGGTGCGTTGGTTCTTGACGACGCAGGGGCCGCTCGGGGCGAACGATTCGGACTTTGCGCACTCACGATTTATCGAGGTCTACAACGCCGATCTGGCCAACTCGGTCGGCAACTCGACGAGCCGGGTGGGCAATATGTTCCACAAATATTTCGACGGGCAGGTCAAAGGGCGATGCAACGGCGAGTTCGGGTTCCCCGATGGATCATCATTACAAACCGCGCTGATCGCCCTTGAAAATGCGGGAAAAAAGGTCGATGACCCGGATCGGACCTACAAGCTCGCCGAGTTCGCCGGGCAGGCGGTGGGCAACGCGGTGTGTGCGCTCGAAACGGTTGATCTCTCGACCATGCTCGATGAAGGGCGATCGATTGTGCGCCATGTCGATGATTTCATCTCCTACAGCGCCCCCTTTACCCTCGCCAAGCAGCTCGAAACCCTCGACGATGGCGAGCATGCGTTGAGTTCGATCCTCTATTCCTGCGGCGAGGCCTTACGCATCGCATCGCTTTTGCTCTCTCCGGCGATGCCTGAGAAAATGAGTGAACTCTGGCGCAACTGGAACTGTAATCATCTCGTCGATCCTGCGGATGCCAACTCTGGATTTGTTGCGCCGTTGAGTGAACTCGCCCAATGGGGCGGGGAATATGGGCTCAAGCCGGGGCAGGTGATTGTCAAGGGTGAGGCGTTGTTCATGCGGGCCGATGCGAAAGAACCCGCGCCCGGCAGCGAGCAGACGGCGTAGGAACCACAGAAACCCGTAGCACAGGCGTCTCGCCTGTGTCTTCGTGCTCTGACTCAGAAGAAAAGAAATAAGACACAGGCGAGACGCCTGTGCTACGGTAAAAGATATATGCTCGAATCCCAACTGATTATCTTCGACTGCGACGGCGTGCTCGTCGATACCGAACCACTCACCAACCGCGTGCTGGCGCGGTGTGTCACGAAAGCCGGGTGGGAAGTTGATTCGGCGTACTCGATCACGCACTTCAAAGGACGGAATCTGGATGATATTTTGGCCGATGTCGAGACCAAGCTCGGCAAGAAGCTGCCGGGGTTGATGGATGAATATCGCAGGCAGATGTACAAAGAAATCCACGCGTTTGGCGTGCCTGCGATTGATGGGATTCATGAGCTCCTCGATGCACTCGATGCGATGGGCGACGATGCCCCCCACCGGTGCATCGGGACCAACGCGCCGCTCGAAAAGGCGAGGCTCACGCTCGGCGGGTCGGGGCTGATGGATCGGTTTGGGCATCGTGATGGAACTGATCGAAAAACAATGTTCAGCGCGTATGAGGTTGGGCAGTGGAAGCCTGAGCCGGGGTTGTTTTTGCATGCAGCATCACAGATGGGGCATGCGCCTGAGTCTTGCATCGTCGTCGAAGATTCGGCAGCCGGGGTGATCGCAGCGGTTGCCGCGGGGATGCGGGTGATCGGGCTGGCGGATCTAACGCCCGTGGATGAGTTGCTCAAAGCCGGGGCGACGCGGGTGGTGGAATCGCACCGGGAACTGGTGGCGGAGTTGATCGAATCCTGATCCTCGTCGGTAGCACAGGCGTCCCGCCTGTGTCTTTGTGCTCTACCCCTAAAACCAAGAAAAGAGGACACAGGCGGGACGCCTGTGCTACGGGGGGATGAGAAGAGAAAGAATCCTGCAAATCCATGCCTGCGGGCAGTTTGTGCGCGGATTCAATTAGGATTTGGCGGGCTCGTGTCTATGATCCTCGACTATGCCCATCCCCCGTATCGCCATCGTCGGCCGACCCAATGTCGGCAAGAGTTCATTGCTCAATCTCATCGCCCAAGAACGCATCGCGATCGTTGATCCGACGCCGGGCGTGACGCGCGATCGGCTCTCTACCGTTGTCGAACTCACCCATCCGGATCTCAAAGGCCCGATCAAGCAGATCGAGCTCACCGACACCGGCGGGTTCGGCGTTTATGTCGCTGACGGCAAGCGATACAACGAGATCGGTGAGGACCTCGCAACACTGACCAACGACATTGAGATTCAGATCGCCGAGGCGGTTTCGGGCGCGGACATCATCCTCTTCGCGGTCGATTGCCAGGCGGGCATCACTTCCCAAGACCAAGCGATCTGCCAGATGCTCCGCGAACAAAAACTCGGTCGGCGTGACAAGAAGGGCTCGAAGAACGCCGAGCTCACCCGCGTCTATGTGGTGGCAACCAAGTGCGATGATTCGAGCTGGGAGCCTCACGCCTACGAGCTCTCGGCCTTTGGGTTTGGGGTGCCTCTGATCTGTAGCGCGACGAGCAAGTACTTCCGGCGAAACCTGCTCGATCGGCTGTATGAAATCACGCCGAACGAAATATCAGAGCCCGAGCCCGAAGTCGATATGAAAATCGCGATCGTCGGCAAGCGCAACGCGGGCAAATCGACACTCGTCAATCGGCTCGCGGGCGAAGAACGGATGATCGTTTCAGAGATCGCGGGCACCACGCGCGACGCGGTGGATGTCAAGCTCGAGTTCGATGGCAAGTCATTATTGGCGATCGACACCGCAGGTTTGAGGCGGAAAAAATCGTTCCAGGACAACATCGAGTGGTACGCCCTCGATCGGGCCGAGCGGGCGATCAAGCGGGCCGATGTGGTGGTCTTTATGGTCGATGCGACGACCGAAATCTCGCAGGTGGACGAGCAGCTCGGCAAGATGATCGTCGATTCATTCAAGCCTGTGGTCATCGTGGTCAACAAATGGGATGTCGCCAAAGACGCTGCGGACGAAAAAGGTCGCAAGGTGACGCCTCAGCGGTACGAAGAATACTTCCGCAAAGAACTCGGCGGGCTGCGCTTTGCGCCGATCTCGTTTATGAGTGCCGAAGACGGGCTCAATGTCAAGCAGACGATCGGGCTGGCCTTCGAGCTCCACGAGCAGAACAACACGCGCGTGGGCACCGGGCAGCTCAACCGGGTCATCAAGAGCATCCTCGAAAAACGCGGGCCCAGCAACCGGCTCGGCACCGAGGCAAAGGTTTACTTTGCTTCGCAGGTCAAGACGGCGCCGCCGACGATTGTGATGGTGGTCAATGACCCGGATTTGTTCACCAATAACTACGAGCGATTCCTGATGAACCGGTTCCGCGAGGTGATGCCGTTTGATGAAGTGCCGATCAAACTCATCATGCGATCACGCAAACGCGTCGAGCGCAGGCTCCGAGGGACCAGCGGCAAGGGCAACCTGCATGTGCCCGATCCGACGACGGGCAAGTTTGACTCTGAACTCGAAATCGAGAACATTGATCGCGATGCGCTTTTGGTCGATCTGCCCGATGATGCGTCGTTGTACTTCGACGATTGAATGTGAGACAAATAGACATGAAAACACCCCAGCGTTTGCCGGGGTGTTTTTTTTCTTTCGTAGCACAGGCGTCCCGCCTGTGTCTTTGGTGATTCAAAGAGCAAGCAAGACACAGGCGGGACGCCTGTGCTACGGACTCGGGTTGATTAGCCCTTGTCTTCAACAATCGGCGAAGACTCGGCGACCTCGTCCATCTTCACCACCTGACCCAGAGCACTGGGCAGTTCGATGCCGGCCTGCTTGGCGAGTTCATGGACCTGAGGCAATGAACCGATCATGCCGCTGAGGAAGTTGGCCGTTGCGTTGCCCTTGCCACCCTCGCCGGAGCCAGAATCCCAGACCGTGATTTTGTCGATCTTGAGGTTCTGGATGGCTTTGACCTGCATCGCAACCAACTCAGGGAGTTGCTCGATCATCAGCAAGGTCGGCGCGACGCGTGGGTTCTCGGCACAGGATTCCATCAACTGACGATACCCCTCAGCCTTGGCTTCGAGGACCTGCTGCAAGCCCTTGGCTTCGGCTTCGTATTTGGCGAGCACGGCGTCGGCCTGCCCTCTGGCTTCGCGCCGTGCGCGCTCGGCGACGGCTTCGGCTTCGATCTCGACGCGCTTCTTTTCGATTTCTTGCGGGGCAAGTTCTTCCTTGGCGAGCTTGGCGAGTTCTTCTTCACGCTCGGCTGTGAAGATCTGTTGTCTCGCCTCGGCAGCCGCCACATCGGCGCGCCGGCTTGCTTCGGCGCGGATCTCGGCGAGCTGCGCGTTCGATTCGGCGACCTTGGCCGAACTGGTGTTCTCGCCATCAACGGCACTCGCTTCGGCGACCGCCACCTGCACACGCTGTTCCTGCTCGGCTCGTTTCTTGGCCGCGATCGTCTCGGCTGTCCGTTCGGCAGCGGCGATCTCTTGGTTCCGTTTGGATTCCACTTCGCCCTCGATCGCCTGGGCCTCGAACTGAGCGACCGCGATACGCTGCTCCTGCTCGGCGTTCTTCTGCCCCTGCTCGGCGAGTGCTTTTTCCTCCGCGACCCGCACATTGCGCTCACGCACCGCCGCGGCTTCGCCGACCGCACCCTCGCGCTCCTGCTGGGCAACCTCAACCTTGGCTCGGTTGATCGCCTCGGCAGCGGCCCGCTTGCCGATCGCTTCGATATAGCCAGACTCATCGGTAATATCCCGGATATTCACATTGATGAGCGTCAAGCCGATTTTGTTGATTTCCTCCGCCACATTCTCATTCACAAGATTCATGAACTTCTCACGGTCCTTGTTGATCTCTTCGATCGAGAGTGTCGCGATGACGAGACGAAGCTGCCCGAGGATAATGTCCTGGGCTTGTTCTTGGATCGCATGAGGCGAGAGTCCGAGCAAACGCTCAGCCGCATTGCTCATCAGCACCGGGCTCTTGGAGATGCCAACCGTGAAAGTCGAAGGCACATTCACACGGATGTTATTCAGCGAGAGCGCACCCTGCAATGGAATCTCAATCACCAAAGGCTCAAGAGACATATAGGCGTAGTCTTGAATGACGGGCCAGACGAACTTACCCCCGCCATGGAAACACTGGGCCGACGCTTTCGAGCCCGTGCCCCAGATCACGAGGATACGGTTCGATGGACACCTTCGATAGCGCGAGGCGAGGAAAAAGGTGACAAAGAGCCCGACGAAGAGGACGACCGCGACCACGACGATGATGAACACCCCCGAGTTGCTGGATTCTGCTTGGGCGAGAAGGATTGACGATTGCATGGATTCTCCTTTGCAAATGAACAGTGGGATAGTAGAGACGGACGATGGGCCAAGAATGAAAATAACCCGTATGAATATGATGTTTCAGCCGCTATGCGGTTGGTTCGACCACGATGATATTGCTCGCGGTGTCGGCCCGAACCACCTTCACGCGGGTGTGCGTCTGGAGCGGCTCGTTGCCGCCCTCGCCCTCTTGGATGGCGAAGTAGTTATGCTGGGACTGGTTGATGACCAGGATGATCTCACCCTTGCCCTCGCCGACGGGCGGGACGGTGACATAGACCTCGCCCACGAGCCCGACCGCTTGAGCAATCGAGACATTGGTGTTGTTCTGAAGCTTGAGGAATGAGCGGAGCAGATAAACCATCAGCCACGCCACACCTGCCCCGGCCCCGACGCCGATGAGCGCAGCCCCGGTGAACCCGAGATCGAGGAACCGATAGGCAGCGAACCCGATCCATCCATACCCCAGGAAGAAGGCGGAGATGGATTGGATACTCAAAAGCCCGAACTCTGCACCCGGATGGTCAGCGTCGATGTCCACATCGAGATCAAGGTCGATATCGAGGGCACCGTCGCCTCCGAGTTCACCAAGGACAAGCTGGATCAGCAGAAACCCCGAGCCGAGCAACGCCGGGGCGGTAAACCAGGGGGCCAGATCGCCAAAGAGCATGTCCATCATCGCAAAGTCTCCCGCGGGGCGTGCTCGTCGCATCATCAATGATGCGATCCGATCAGCCCACAGGATAGTCTAACGCTTTGCAGCTTGATGTGCATCGAAAAACAGACCCTGATTGGGCGATTGCCCGATCACAATCTTATTGGGAAAATGGATCGTTCGATTTCAGTACGATCGACTCGAATCAGGCAGCGAACCCGAAATGGTCGTCGTCGGCAGAGAAGAAGTCATCGTCGTCCGAGTTGTTCCCTGGGCCGTTGCTTGGATCGCTATTTGGACCATTCCCCGGACCATCGAACGAATCGTTCTCCATCATCCCCCACTGGTCTTTGGGCAGGTGGCGATGGTGAACACGGATGACGCGTCCGAGCTGATGTCCGAAGAGTTTGGCGATGATGCTCAGGGTGCGGACATCTTCGTCGCCGAAGGGCAGGGTTTCATCGCGGAACATCCCGAGCACCGCGAGGCACTCGCCATCGTGGTGGCACGCGACGATCATGGCTGCCGAATCATCGAGCCAGTGTGATTCATGCCCGAACGCTTCGTCCATCTCGCGCTGCCCACGGATCGAGATCACCGAGGTGGTGTCTTCAAATCTCGGTGCAAGCGTATCGGCGAGCTGATCGAGCATGATCTCGGCTGCGTCCTTGGGGATGTCGTAGTTCACATACGCCCCGAGCGAATAATCGCCCGAGCTCGAAGGCAGGAACACCACCGCGTTGGTCGAACCGACTTTGCTCAGGGTAAACTCGAGCATCGTCCGCAGGAGCGATTCGATCTCGAGTTCTTGGCGCATCATCGCGTTGAACTCGGTCGAGAGCTTCACATCGCCGAACTGCTCGGAGAGGTCTTGATACGCGATCACAAGATCATTGCACAGATCCCCGACCTGCCCCGAGACCTCCTGGCGGGCGGTGTTGAGCTTATGGCAGAGCTTCTTGAGCCGATCGACCCGGGCATCGCGCTGGCGGATGCGCCCGGCGCGCTTGACCGATTCGATCAATCGTTTGGTGGTCTGCGCGTTTCGGCTCTGGATCGAGATCAGATCACACGCGCCCGAGCGCATCGCCCGGACAGCGTCGTCGGTGTTCTCGACTTGCCCGATGATCACCCCAACGAGCGCGGGGTGCTTGGCGGTGAGTTCGTCGAGCAGGTCGATCCCGTCGGTGCCTTCGAGGGCGCGTTCGATGATGACCAGATCGCAGTTGGTTGTTGAGATTTGTTCGATTGCTCGCGGAGCATCTTCGACGAAGGTGAGTGATTCAACCTGCCCGTGGAGCATGCTCGAGAGCCGACGCCGGACCGAAGCCCGAGGAGAAACCGCCACCACGCGGACAAGCAGCTCGGTGCCTGGCTCGGCTGGCGGACTCGATTCGAGCGCCTTGCCCGTGATATTGGTCGGCTTTGTTTCTCGGTGTCGTTCCATGATCGTTTCTCTTCTCTTCGATGCTCTTCGTTGCTCGATGCCTACGCCGCGCGTGTGTGTTCTGAGAGGTTCTTGTCCAGCAGGATGACGACCTCGCCCCCGACCCGTTGACCGGTTCGGTTGCCGAGGAATATTTCCCCTTTGTGCAGCTCGATGAGTCCGCGTGCGCGGGCAAGCCCTAAACCAGATCTTCGACCGGCATCAAGTTCAGAAAAGAATGGATCAAACCCGTGTTTGACCGATCGAACCGAGAAACCAGACCCACAATCGACGATCTTTATCTTGAGTCGGTCGTTTGAGCCGTTGGGTTCAATCGAAACCGAAACGATCGTGTCTGGGCTTGCCTGAACCGCGTTGACGATGGGCTCGGCGATCGCTTTGGCCATCAGATCAATGTCCATCATCATCGGGTACACCATCCGGTCCACAGCGAGGTGGACCCGCGCTTTGATGCCCTGATGAAAACACCGATCTCTTGCAATCTCAATGGCTTGGCTCACCATCAGCACCGGATCGGTCAACGCCAGCACGGGCTTTGGAGGATCGGCGATCATGTGCAAACTGGTGATGAGTTCAGTGAGATCGTCCGTAGCGGCAGCTATTGCGCGTGCCGATTCTCTTTCTCGCTCAGAGCCCACACGCTCAAAAATCTGCTGACTCCGCCCGCGGATGATCGCCAGCGGGTTGTTCATCTCATGGGCAGCTCCCGAAGCCATCATCCCGAGCTGGACAAGCGATTCTTTGGTGGTAAGCTCGTTGCGCAGCGCGGTGAGCGTGTGATTGGCCGATGCGAGCTCTTCGCCCACCCGGCGTCCCTTTTCGGTCAAGACCGCTTCCCCCAGCGCCCGCCCCCACAGATCACGCACCGTATCAAACTCAGGGGTTGTAATAACCCGCTCGATCCCGGTGCCCATCTTGGGCATGATAATCAGGTACGACGATTCCGAATCCCCGCGCCCGCCTTCATCATCAGGATCGTCGCGCGACCCGATGAGCATCGGGGCACCGATCTCCTTGACGGCCATAAACAGGTCACGGAGCCATTCGAGCGAAGCGATCTCCATCGACCGGGCCGCGTTGGCATCAGCGAGCATCCCCGGGCGGACGAGCTCGTGCTCGCTGGTGGGTGATTCGACCAGTTCAGGGTATTGCACGGTCTTGCCGTGATCGATCATCATGGTGTACCAAGGCTCGCCGGGCGCGTGCTGGAAGATCACGGCTGCCCGTGCAGATCCCACCAGCACACTCGCCGAGTGGACCATCGCCCCGAAGACCTGCTGGACCGAGTTGCCGGGTTTGTGAAGCTCGTTGAATGCGCCGATCGCATCGAGGAGCCGATTGATCGACGAGGCACGCGAGGCACGCTTGCGCAGGTCCATATTGATCTTGGCCAGGCTCTGGTTGGCTGCGGTGAGCGACTCGATCAGCAGGTTCTGCTCGGCTCGTTCGCCAAGCCCGAGCACCTTGCCCCGCTTGCTCACGCCTTCGATCACCCCGGCCGCGTTATTCTTGAAAAAATCGGGCTCGATCTTCATCTGCATGCCAAGCTCGTACAGGTCCATCGACTGCCCATAATCGCCCACCCATCCCAGGTGCATCTCGCACGCCCACGACTCGGCGAGCGTGACAATCGAGACCACCGGGCGGTTCGAGCCCGCGGGCAATGAATCAATCGACTGCGAATGGAGCCAGATCGCATCGCGCACCGGATCGGGCAATCTCCAATGCTCAGCGAGCCGCTTGCCCGCAGTGTGATGATCGAGCCCCATCATCGTCCGTTCCACCAAGCACACCGCACACTTGCGGCTCTTGGACATATTCAACACCCGCTCGTAAGCCTTGGGCAGAATCAGATTCAGCGCGAGTTTGCCCAGGTCATGGAGCAGCCCGGCCAAAAACGCCTGATCGGGCGAGACGCCCATCTCCGGGTGCCCATAGGCGATCCGCTGGGCGGCGCAGGCGGTCGCGAGCGAATGGATCCAGAACCCGGTGCGATCGAACAGCGCCCGCTCGCCTGTTGCCGACTCAACATCGCTCGCATCGAGCTGTTGATAGATATGCACGCTCAGGGCCGCGACCTGCACGGCTTCGAGCCCGAGCATAATCACCGCTCGGCGAACCGTCGTAATCTTGTCGCCCAATCCCTTGTCCGCGCTTCGGCACATCGACAAAATCGTCGCGCTCATCGCCGGGTCGGACTCGATCAACTCGATCACTTCATCGAGATCAATATCCTCCGCGCTCCCTATCGACATCAGCTTGGCTGCCACCACGGGCAGCGTGGGCAGACGATCAACGCTGGCAAGGATCAGATTGACCTGCTTTTCGTTGATCTCGGGTTGGGCAGCGGGTTCTTGGATCATGCGGGGGTTTCGATTTTGAGGAGGGTTTCGATCCTCGAGATCATCTCACGCAGATCAAAGGGTTTCTTGAGAAAATCATCCGCCCCCGCGCTGCGGAGCATCTCGACCTCCGCCGACTCCACCACGCCAGAGACACACAGAATCCGTGTTTCGGGCATTGTTTCGGAGGCCCGCACGCGTTTGCACACGATGTTGCCGTTGATGTCGGGGAGCATGTAATCGAGCACGATCAGGTGAGGCTTGAACCGCTCGGTCTCGATCCCCGCGTCGTATCCGGTCGATGCTTGGCACACCTCGAAGCGCCCGTCGTTTTCGAGCAGGTCGGTGATGAGCGACAAAATCTCAGGCTCATCATCCACCACCAGCACCCGCTTGCGGGTTGAGCCGATGGCTTCGAGGGGGATGTCGTTGTCGCGCATAAAGCGGATCAACTCCTCGCGTGGGATCCGCCGAAAGCGCGAACCCGGGACACGAAAGCCGTTGAGCCGACCCGAGTCGAAGCATCGGATAATGGTCTGCTGCGAGACCTTGCACACCTTGGCAGCCTCGCCAGTAGTGAACACCTTTTTCTCCGACCAGTCTGTCTGTTGTTGAGCAACCATAGAGGCGACCTTCCTTGATCTGCGCAGGCGACGCATCAATGCCCGCCGACCAGTTGGGCCGGGGTCCATCAGCATCATCGCCCGCATGATCGGATATCGTCGCGCAGCTTACCCAACTTCACACCGATTCCCCACCCGGCACAGAACCACCGGCCAACTCCCCATATTGGGGGTTCAGATCGCGGAGATCCGGTTTTCAACGGTTATTTGGACCCATGCCTCGCCCGCCATTGCGTGATCGCATCGGGCTCGCGGGCATAGATCGGGCTCAACCCGATCGGCTCGATCGGTTCGATCGACGCGCCGGCTTCGAGCATATGGCGGGCATCGAGCACGATCGGCACCGCTGACCATCCCAGTCGCTTGGCAGCGTCTATGAATGATCGAGGCAAGTGCGCATCGCCCACGATCGAACAAGCCTCGAAGGTATCCAGTGCCTGCGCATCAATCACACCCACCGACTCGACCGAGCCATCCGCATGGACAATCGAGCAGTGCGCATGCTCATTCTTCGACGCCAGCGTGATCAATGCGGGGCGATGATCGCGCTTGATCGCTGCTGCTGCCACGCGCGCGCTGGGCACCGCGATGAGTTCGCACCCGAGTGTCTGCGCAAGCACCTTGGCGGTCGTCGATGAGATCCGCAGCGCGGTGTACCCGCCGGGCCCGATCGAAACCATGAGCCTCCCGATCATGCTCGGCGTGATTTGGTGCTTTGTGCACAGCGTATCAATCATCACCATCAACGCATCGGCACTGCGGAGCCCCTCGGGGATCGGCACCGAGCCGATGAGTTCATCCGTCGGCGAAGTTTCTTTGGACGAAGCCTCTTTGAACAACGCGACGCAGTGCGCATCGGGCGAGGCGGTTGGGTTCGAGAGCTCGATCGCCAAGATTACCGAGCGGGTATCGGGTTCGTTGTGTTGGTCGGGTGTCCTGCTCATGATTCGTCCGGAGGCCTGCGCCTTTGCTTGGTCTGTGAACGCTGCTTCTTCTCTTCAAGCCGACGCCGAACCGAGCCTCGGGTGGGCTTGGTGGCTCTGCGCGCTTTGGGTTCGATCATCGCCCGCATGATGATTTCGCGGAGCCGATCCATGCAGGCTTTGCGGTTGCGTGACTGGCTCCGGGTGTCGTCGGCGTTGAGCACGAGTTCGTTTTTGGTGTTGATGGCGCCGCGTCCGAGCCGAAGCAGACGGGCGCGGGCGCGATCGTTGAGGGGAATCTCATCAATATTGATCCGAAGCTGGGCCTTGGTCGATCGCTTATTGACATTCTGCCCCCCCGGGCCCGACGAACGCACGAAGCTGATCCCGATCGCATCGGGCGAGACCATCACCCCCGGAGCGAGCAAAACACCCGATTCGGACCCCTCACTGGGGGGGCGCGAGGGTCGTGATGGGTCGGGCTGGTGTACCAAGGGACGCGTCCATAGCAGGGTTTCAAGACAATTGCAAGTGCTTTGTTCACTCGATCTTGCGCAAAAAGACAAGTGAAAAAGACATGCCCAGCCCCATTGACCTGAAGGCTTTTATCTGCGATACTCATCGTCACGGGGATCGTTTTCCGTCGCGCTTGCAGGCCTTGGGCTTTGATGAGGATATGCAGGCGAATCGGCGGGGCGTGATCACCCAAAGAATGCGTGGCCGATGGGCAATGCGAGACCATGCCAGACGATGTGAGATCATGTGAGACAAACCGAGTCGCTTTTTCGCCCTCCCGAGTGTGAAAAAGATAAAGAAGAGCAAAGGGCTGCTATGAAAACGATCACCAAGAAAATCTTGATCGACCGAATCGCCGAATCCACAGGCATGAAGCGCGTAGCTGTCAAACAGGTCGTTCAGGAGTTTCTCGATGAGGTGATTGTCGAACTCGGTGAAGGCAACCGACTCGAGTTCCGCGATTTCGGGGTTTTCGAGGTCAAAAACCGCGCCCCACGCATCGCCCAGAACCCCAAAACCCTCGAACGGGTGCCCGTGCCCGCCAAACGCACCGTCAAGTTCAAGGTCGGTCGGCGGATGCGCGAAGCGATGGACACCTCCGACGGGCAATCCACGCCTCAGGCTGCCGACTCGACAACCCCCGTCACCGCGACCGCTGCCCAGGCGGAGAGCAAAATCCATGTCGAGATGGGCCCGGGGATCGCAGGCACCATCCGGTCCGAGTCGAGCACCCACGAGCACGAAACACTCAACGCACGCTAATCAAGACGCTGCTTGACAAGGCGCTGCTTGAACAGATCGAATCACCAACGCACCGACCCGGTGCGTTTTTTTATGCACCGGGCTGTGCGCCTGCGATTTGTGTCTTTTTGAATCGAACCGGCTCAATGCTGAACCATCGCTGGGTGCTCGAATGAAACCGATCAAGGGGTGCGCTCGACTCGCCGAGACCCGAGTGTCCACGATGGAGACTCTTTGATGCAAACAATTCTACTGATCGATAGCTGCCCGCTGGTGCGTGAATGCCTCTCCACTATTCTGCGCGCCAAAGGGTACCGGGTGCAGAACGCTTCGCAGGTCGGGCAGGCCAAGACGATGATTGTGAAAAAGGTGCCCGACCTGATCCTCACCGAGATTCGGCTCCCCGATGACAACGCGCTCAACCTGATGCGCTGGATCAAATCCGAGCCCACCGCCTCGAAGATCAAGGTGTGCCTGCTCACCAACGCAGCAGCCAAGAAACCGATCATGGAGGCGGTTGAGCTCGGGGTCAACAAGGTGATGCTCAAGCCCAAGTTCACCATCGCCGGGTTCCTGGCCCAGGTCGCCCAACTCACCGCGCCCCCGGCTCCAACGGACAAATCCGACCAGGCCTCCCCCGAGTCCAACGAGGATCACCCGACCTACCTGCTCCCTGAGCCGGCCCAGGACCCGGCTCTTGCGCTCAAAGCAATCAAGCCGATCATCGCCCGCACTCTGCTCAACGAGCGCATCGAAGCGCTCGGCGAGCTGCACACGCTCAGCGAGCCCATCGCCCGGGTGCTCCAGGCGATCGACGACCCGGACGCCACCATCGAGATGCTCGCCGATCTGATCAAGCTCGATCAGACCATCGCGATGAAGATCATGCGGGTGGCCAACTCGAGCAACTACGCCCGGGCCGAGCAGACGACGACGCTCAAGGACGCGGTGCTCAAGATCGGGCTCGAGCCTTTGCGTGAGCTGATTATCGCGGTGGGGATTGTCGATCGGATGCGCGAGAACCAAGCCGACGCCCAGGGGTTCGACCATCAGCTCTTCTGGGAGCACGCGCTCGGGGTCGCTGCATGTGCATCGAAGATCGCGCAGGTCTGTCAGGGGATGAACCCCGAGATGATCTTCACCGCTGCGATCTTGCACGATATCGGGCGGGTGATCCTGCTCCAGGCGCTCCCTGAGTTCTATCCCAAGGTGCTCAAGCAATCCCACACGCTCGGGGTGCCCCTCGAACACACGGAAAAACGGCTTTTGCTCGCGGATCACACCACCATCGCCCAGAATGTGCTGGGCACCTGGAACCTGCCCAAGGACCTGATCGACGCGATCGTGCATCACCATTGCGTGCCATCCAAACTTGCATCTGTCTGTCCAAAGAACACCGAACTGGCCGGGGCGATCGAACTCGCCGATCGGCTCACCCACGCGATGGGGATCGGGTGCTCGGGCAACAAAACGATCTCGGGGACCGAAGAACTCTTTGATCTGATCGGTTCGTCGGAACTCACGCTCGAAACAATCACGGACGGGCTCGACGACACAATCGAGAGCATGCGCGCCCTGATCTTCCCACCCAATCAGGGATCACGCCGAATCGTCAAGCCCAACGCCCCCGCGCTCGATCGCGCGTTCCACCCGGTCTATCTCACGATGGATCCCAAGACCGATGCGATCGGGCATTGGGTGATGTCGCATCACGATCATCCCGACGATGAAAAATCTGAGCCCAACATCGCGATCGTTCATGCGCGACAAGCGAAGGATCGCCAGGCGCTTGCCGATATGCTCGAAATCGCCCAGACCCAACTCAACGAATCGGTAGGCTCAACTGTCAGCTCGCTGCCCGTGCTGATCCTCTCGCCCACGGGCAAGATCGGGCTGCCCGACGAAACCCTCACCAAGCACCCCTCGGTGCACCTGATGACCCCGTTCTCGGTGCTCCATTTCGAGCAGCAGGTCAATCACCTGCTCAACGGGCTCGTCCGCCCACAAGAAAACTGGACCCAACGCAAATCGGCATGAACATCGCAGGCTCGTGGGGAGGAAAATGAATCCTGATCGGGTTTTAGTGTTTTCAGATTTTTCTGAAATCTCATGGACAATCCCATCGGTGGTGCGCATAGTTTTGCATGACACGCAAACCAAAGCCCACCAGCACGCCGGCCGTCAAAGCCCAGCTCGTCGAAGCGCAGGATCGGTTCATCGCTTCGTGGGGGCGGATGGGATCGGTCTGGGGGATCTCGCGCACAATGGCTGAGGTCCATGCGCTGCTCTACATCACCGGTCAGCCCATGTGCACCGACGAGATCATGGGTCGGCTTCGCGTCTCACGCGGCAATGTCTCGATGTCGGTCCGCTCGCTGCTCGAATGGGCGGTGATCGAAAAGGTCCGCCTGCCCGGCGATCGCAAAGAATATTTCCAGGCTGAGCAGGATGTCTGGTCGATGCTCCGCGCGATCGCGCGCGAGCGGATCAAGCGCGAGGTGGACCCGCTGCTCGATGCGCTCGACGAGATCGGCGAGCTTGCCCCGCAGGTCGAATCCCACTCGCCTGAGGATGTCGTCGCGCTCGGGCGTCGGCTCGATGAAGTCCGCGAAGGGTTCGGGCTCATCACCACGCTGACCCACAAGTTCGCAGGCCCACGCGGCGCAGGATTGCAAACGGCTGCCAAGCTGCTCGCCAAAGCGCCTGTTGGGCGCATCGGGCGAAGCACCAAGCACCTCAAATCGCGCAAGGGGGCTCGCCCATGACCTTGCCCGCCCGCCCATCACGCCAGCGAACCCCCAGAGCCTGCGTCGCGATCGAGCTCGATCCATCGGCTCCCTCATCAGCACCCCCATCAACACGCCTTCAACAAGCGATCACCATCGAGTGGGGCATCGCTCGGCGGGCGCTCAAAGGCCGGGCGCCAAAGGGTTCGGGTTCGATCGTCGTGCATCTTGAACTCCGCATCGAGCCCGATCGCACAACGGCCTGGACACTGATTGATCCAACGAGCAGCACCCGCGCCCCCCTCGATCCGATGCCTGAGCAAGCCCCCTTGAGCATCACACGCTCGGCTGATCGCCTCACGATCGAATCACCAACCTTGTGCGCACACATCGGGATCAACACCCCCGCCTCGCCCGAGTTGATCTATGTCCGCACAGCCATCTTCGCCGAGCTTGATATTGCGGGCGGGCGATACGAACCGATCGGATGTTCGCTGGCTGCTACAGGTGTGTGAGGCTTGGGCGAAAAGAGCACGCAAAAGACAGAGGGATGAGGAAGAGAAGAAAAGAGATTTTGAAATGGATGAATCGTTTGATGAACAAGTCAAAATCCTTGATTGGTGGATTGATCTCTTGGAGCAACTCGTACAGGAGCGGATATCATTTTCTGACTATTGCAAGACAGCTATAAGCGGGCGGATTGGTAGTCTTGGCTTGCATGTTCCACCTTACTACCCCATCGTTGCTCAACTGTCGCATGATGCGAATGAGTTTTCATGTGATCCAACCATGAGAGAAGAAGGCGATTTAGATGAAGAAGAGTTTCGTTGCCGAGTTGTGTTTGCACGAGATGCACTAGCCGTTTTGCGGGGCTATTGGCTACATATTCAAAACGATCCGCGATGAAAGCCGGATGCCTTGCTCTGGCCCGAAGGGCAGGGCAGGTTTTGTCGATTATCGAGTGCCCTTACTCGCCACCTTAGTCACAGTACGGTCTTCAGGATTTAGGTAGCAGCCTCCCGACTGCGCCGAAGACGGCGAGTCGGGGCACCCAGCCAATCTTTCCCCGCTTTGCGCATAAAAAACCCGCCACGCGGGCGGGTCGGGAAGTTTGTGATTGATGCTTTGGGTTAGCTCTTGCGGAGCATGGCCCAGCCGATGCCTGCCAAGAGGATGAGCACGCCTGCGCCCCCGCCGGCGATCATGTAGAGCATGTTGGTATCGACCATGCCGAGGACTTGCTTTGAGCCTCCGGTCATGCCCAGGACCATCACTGCGAGCGAGAGCATCAAGAGCAAGACCATGCCCAGTGCTGCGCCCCCGAAGAGTCCTGAAGCCGGGCCGTCGTAGGCTTCAGCGCCGGCCATGGGCATCATGCCCGGCGCAGCGACGGGTGCGAACTCGGATTCGGTGCCCGAGGTGCCTTCGAAGAGTGCGCCGGCGACTGAGCCGCCGAAGGCGGTGTCGCCGATGACGCTGCCGCCTTGCGAGGCTCCGGGTTGTGAGTCGCCCGCGAGATCATCGAGCAGGTTGCCTCCGAGTGATGTGTCGTCTGGTTCGAACGCGAGTTGTGCGAGCCCTGAGCCCGATGCGCCTGCATCCATGTTGAATCCTGAACCTCCGAGCCCGCCGCTTGAGACGAGGGTGTCGGCGTTGGCATCAACCGCGTCGCCGTCTTCTGGTTCGAAGATCGAGACGCCGGTGCCTTCGTTGCCTGGATTGCTCGCCTCGAGGGCAAATGATGAGGCACTGCCTGTGGAACTCAGCGAGATGGGTTCGATCCCCATGTTGGTATCTTCTGCCAGGGAGATGTCCTCGTCGTCGCCATCGCCGACGAGCAGATCGACCTGCTCGACCTTGAACATGAGTTTTTCACGATCGCGGAACTCTTGGAGCTGACCCGATTCGGCCAATGACTGGACCTCGGTTTCATCCATGCCCAGCTTGGCTGCTGCTTCGTCGAGTGTGTAGAACATCTTGGCCATCGTTTGGTCTCCGCGTGAGTCGAATATCGCTCAACCCCGCCCACCGGGGGGTTGGTTGTGTCCAGACGCAGAAAACGCCTGAGGGGAAGGATAGCACACCAACGCCTCCGTGTGTACCAATCCCACCAGCTCGTACGCACCCCAAACACCTGCGGTTTCGTGAATTGTCGATGATCGGGGAACCTTGAGCCAGAACCCACGCACAGATTCGGATAGAATCATCCCTTTTCAGGCGAGCATTACCCATGTCCGAGTTCATCAAGCCCAACCCACACGATCCACCCGCCCCATCTTCCCAGATCCATTCCCTCGATGCGCTCGTCGAGCATCTGCACAGCGATGCGATCCTTGATGGGCCGAGCCGAGCGGAATCGGACATCGCCCTCGATATCGTGCCCGGTGCTCAAGGACGAACCCAAAGCCCCAACGACGCGATCGCCCTCGGGATCGGCTCGCTGACCCTCGAACAACTCAACGCGATCTTCTCAATCCTGCCCGTCGATCTCACCTTTGTCGATGCCAATGACCGAGTCCGTTTCATCAGCGAGGGCCCAGACCGGGTGTTCATCCGCCCCAAGACCATCATCGGGCGCAAGGTGCAGCACTGCCACCCGGCTCAGAGCCTCGACAAGGTTGAACGGATTTTGAGTGATTTCAAATCGGGCAAAGAGCGCGTCGCCGACTTCTGGCTCAACTTTCAAGGGCGGTTCGTCTTCATCCGCTACTTCGCGCTCCACGATGAGCATAAGAACTACATGGGCACGCTCGAAGTGACCCAAGACCTCACCCGCGAGCGTGCACTCGTAGGCGAGCGTCGGCTGCTTGAATATGAACAATAAACTTGACGCTGCGCCTACCCGATCGTCCGTGTCACCGACACGCCGGCATACAACCCGGCGACCTGCTCACGAGGCACCGTCATCGGCGGATAGGCGTTATTGATCGGCTGAATCCGGATCAGCTCGTTGCCCGATTCGTCCTTCTGGAAATAGATCCGCTTAAAAGTCGATTCATGGTCGGGCTCGAGGCGGACAAAGCAGTCCATCCCGTCGGCGATCTCGCGTGCAGGCGAGAACACCACGATGTCGCCCTCGCGATAGGTCGGCTCCATCGAGTCCCCCACCACTCGGGCTGCGAAGGCATCAGGATCGCTCAGATCGGGCGTGTGGATGTACTCGTCTGCGATCCGCGCGGGGTATCCCATGTCTGTGAAGTCCGCAGGATACCCGGCGGTCACCTTATTAATCACCGGCACCTCCATCGGCAGCATCGAAAGCCCGCGGGGGCGAATCGGTTTGCTCGATGAATCGGGTGAAGATGAATCTCGATGCTTGGCTTGCTCGTCAGCACCGTCAGCGTCCGCATTGGCGGGGTCGGGCTCGATGCGATCGATCAGCGAGCGGAGCTTGCCCGACTCATACAACGCATCGAGCGATTCACCCTCGCGCGCACTCGACGCGAGGAACTTGGCCAGCGTGCGGGCGCAGTGATCCCGCTCGCGCAGCGCTTCGAGGTCCTCGCGGATCGGCATCGGCGTCTGGTCCCATCGCGCGCACTCGAAGAGTTCGCCGGGCTGGAACGAGAGCGCTTGTTCGATCCGTTCGATCAGCGCATCGGCCGGCGGGCCCTTGTGCCCGTTCTCGATCGACGAGAGATACGACTTGGCGCATCCCACCCGTTGACCAAGCTCGGCGAGCGAAAGCTTGAGCATCGCGCGCCGATGACGCAGCCTTGAGGCAAAGGTGGGCGTTGCTGAATCACCAGATTGGAGGACTTGCTGAGGCATCGTTGAGGGGTGAGATTTCAATCGGGGGACGGAGATTGTGGATATCGGATTTTGATCGGTGTGCAATGACACGGTCTGTGCGCTGTTTTGTTGATATACCATACAGTACCCTTGCAAAGCGTTCTCGTATTGGTGTATACTTGAAAAAACTTGTTCGCTGTATTGTGAACCGTTGTTTGTGGAATGTCAAGTAAAAAAACAACAAATCTGAGGCAAGGAGTCAAAAATGGGGCAAAAAGCAATCAGCGCCGATTGGATCGACCAGGTCAGCGGCGAACTGGACCTGCGCAGAAAGCGGAACAAGGCCATCACCAACACCATCATCCAACGCGCCCGCTGGCTCGAAGACGACGACCGTCAGCTCATCTTGGCGATGTTTCGTGATGGACAGAGTGCTCAGACGATCGCTCGGCGATTCGATCTCTGCCCGCGCAAGACCCGACGACGCATCAAGCAGCTTGTCTCTCGGCTCAACGATCCACGGGTCGCCTATGTCGTCGAGCATCACGATCACTGGAGCAAATCACGAAGAGCCATCGCCCATGCGCTCTTCATCAAAGGACAATCCATGCGCGACGCGACCGACACGCTAGGCGTGAGTTTCTATAGCGTCCGCAAGCACCGCGAAGCGATCAACGCGATGTGCCAGGCATCGATCAAAGAGTCCATCCGAACCTGGCGTTGAGAAAGAGCACACTCATGGGATGGAACAAAGCGCCGAATCTCCGATCACCCACACGCATCGACACGCCCAGCGTTGTCTCGACAACGACGCTGCGCGCCTGCGCCAGCTTTGGGCTCGTTGCACAAAAACACAAAGTACCTGCGCTCAAGATCAACACGCCCAGCAACGAAATCTTTGGGCGCATCGCATCATCGCGCATTGTGCTTGTCACCGGTGCATCAGGCACGGGTAAATCATGCACACTCCGCGGGATCGCTTCGGGATTTGTTTCACCACGCGCGCCGATGCGTCGCGTTGGCGTTCATGTGGTCAATGACCAAATCAAATCCCATCTCCCGATCATCGACCTGCTCGCAGGCCCGCTCGATCGGCGGGTCGCGACCTTGGCCAGCGCCGGGCTCGCCGAGCCTCGGCTCTGGGCGATGCCCGCCTCGTGCCTCTCGGTTGGTGAGCGCGCCCGCGTATGCCTTGCCCTGGCGATGCACCGAGCCAAGCCCGGCGATGTGGTGATCGCTGATGAGTTTGCCACGCCGCTCGATCGGGTCAATGCTTATAGCCTCGCCCGCACGATGCGCCGATGGGCACGCAAGCAAAGCATCACCCTGATCGCTGCGAGTGCCCACGAGGACCTCGAAGCGATGCTCGAACCCGAACTAGTCATCGACATGAACAGCGGGCAGACCCGGGTCGGCTGCGACCCAATCGCCCAACCCATCCGCATCGAGCTCGGCACCATCGCCGATTACAAAGCCCTCGCCCACCTGCACTATCTGGGACCAAAGCCCGCGACGCATACGCTGATCCTTCGCGCCATCCGCACCGCACCGATCGTCGGCGAACTCCTCGCGGGGGTCCTCGTCATCTCCATGCCCACGCTCAACGGCTCATGGCGCGATCGCGCCTGGCCTGGGTTTTTCTCGTCGGGCTCCAAATCCTTCAACGCCAATCGGATCAACACCCACCTGCGTTGCCTCTCGCGGGTGATCGTCGAGCCTCGCTCGCGCGGGCTCGGGGTGGCGTCGATGTTGGTGCGGGCGTATCTGCGCTCGCCTGAGACCCAAGCGACCGAAGCGATCGCTGCGATGGGCTCGGTCTGCCCATTTTTCGAGCGCGCCGGGATGGAGTCTTACCCCTTGCTTCACACCCGTGACGACCTGCGTTTGCTCGATGCGCTCGCCCACGAAAGCCGCTCGCCCGCCGATCTGATCCAATCACCCATCGAGCCCGGCTCGCTCATCGCCCGCGAGCTCATCACCTGGAGCAAGGCCCGCAAGGTCATCGGCTCGGGTGTTCCTGATCACCACACAATCCAAAGGCTCGCCCCCATCGCTGCCTGTCGCCTGCTCTCACAACCCCGCGCATACGCCCATGTGAAACACCAAGGAGATGACGGGGATGGATCAGCAGATACATAGCGAAATACAACAACCAGCCAAAGAAAAAAATACAGAAAAACTGCCCAGCGCAGTCACTTTCTTCCTGCACACAAAGCAGCGAAGGGCGCTGCTCAAAGCACTGAGTGCCTACTCGAACGACCGATCGCAAGCGATTCTGATTGCGATGGGCATCGTTGAGACAAAGTAAACCAAACCAGAAGAAACGAAAGAGGATGATTGATGATGGATGATTTTTCCGATGCGCTCAATGCGCAAACCAATGAGCACGATGATATCGCTGGGCAATGCCCACAGACCGACGACGAGCTCCACGCATGGCTGCTCGACAAACTCTCGATCCGCGTGGTGCGCAGGGCTTTGATCGATGGGCACAGCGCACCCTTCGAGTACCTCTGCCATGCATTCTTTGAAGACCGCATGCCTCGCGATTGCATCGTCTGGGCGAACCGAGGCGGGGGCAAAACCTTCTACGCCGCCATCGCGACGATGCTCGATCTGATCTTCAAGCCCGGGATCGAGATCCGAATCCTCGGCGGGTCACTCGAACAATCCAAACGGATGCACGCGCACCTGCGCGATCTCTTCAGTATCGACCGATTCGACGAACTCATCGAAGGCAAGATCACCGATCGACGCATTCGACTCACCAACAGCTCAACCGTCGAACTCCTCGCCCAGTCCCAAACCTCTGTGCGGGGAACACGCGTGCAAAAACTCCGGTGCGATGAGGTCGAGTTGTTCGATCGGGAAGTCTGGGAGGCGGCCCAGTTGGTGACGCGCGAGAAACGATGCGAGGGTGCGCAGAGCGGAATCCGGGTTCGTGGTTCGATCGAATGCCTCTCGACGCTCCATGTGCCCTATGGGCTCATGCACGAACTCGTCTCGCAGAGCATCGAAGACGGGGGCGAATCGCGCAGGGTCTTCCGATGGGGTGTGGTCGATGTGCTCGATGTGTGCGAAGATGATGCGCACCACTGCCTCGGCGACGAATCAACCAATCATCAGCCTTGTCCGCTGGCTGCTGAGTGCGCCGGCAAGGCCAAGGGGCGCGATCGTCTGCATGAATCACCCGGGCACATCACCATCGACGATGCGATCGCGCTCAAGAAACGCGTCGGCGACGAGACCTGGAACGCCGAGATGCTGTGCCTGCGTCCTAAACGCTCCGATTGTGTGCTGCCCGAGTTTGACCCCGGGATTCATGTCGTCGATGCGCTGCCGAGCGCCTCGGCGAACTGGACCTGGATCGGCGGGATGGACTTTGGGATCCGCTCGCCCACCGTCGTGCTCTTCGCGTGTGTCGATGGCAATGGGTGTGTCTGGGTGGGCAGCGAATATGTCAAAGCGGATGTGGCGCTCGACGAGCACATCAAGGCGATCCAGAGCACGCTCTGCCCGCCCAAATGGCTCGGCGTCGATCCCGCGGGTCAGCAACGCGGGCTACAGACCGGCATCTCGGATATCCAGGCGATGCGCAGCGCCGGCTTGACCGTCCACGAGCGCAGGCTTCGCCTGCACGAAGGGCTCGGGCTCATCCGCGCCCGGCTCAAACCCGCGACCGGCCCGGTTCGGCTCTATATCCATCGTTCGTGCGAGCAGTTGATCGAGTCACTCGAAAAATATCATTATCCTGCCGATCAGCCTATGAATCCGCTGCCTGAAAAGGACGGCTCGGACCACTGCGTCGACGCCCTGCGCTACATGATCCAGAATCTCGACAAGGCGTATGTCACCAAGTGCGATTCGTATCTTGAGGGGAAATGATGGTGCGAAAAAAGGGGGAGATGAAGATGGGAAGAGAAGATTTTACCACAGAGCACACAGAGCACACAGAGGAAAAAGACAGAGAAAGAGGGGGAATAAGGTGAAGAAAGATGGGGCTTCTCTTTCTTTCCCATTGCCCATTGCCCATTGACGAATCCCTAATCCCTAATCCCTCTCTATCTTCTTTCTCTGTGTGCTCTGTGGTAAAATCTTCTCTTCTCTCACCCCGGAATCGGCGCAATCATCGGCAGCAGCACCACGATCACCAGCGTGAAGGCGATCGCTAGGAGCAAGAGCCCGCCGAGCACTTGGATCGTGAAGACAATCACCTCGCGGATAAACTTGCTCAGATCCGAGCACCGAACCGCTTTGTATCCGATCGCCAAGAAAATCGACATCGGGACGATCAGCAGGTACCAGTATTCATGGACCGCCAGGGCATCAATAAACGGGGTGTAGGCCAATGGGATCATGAACGGCCCCCTGCCGATTTGGGTTTGGGCATGTGCTTGGGATTGGGCATCAGGGCGTCGAGGAAGATGATGAGATTGAGCATGCCCGCGAGGACGATCGAGAGCATCGCGATCTCGTTGAGCCTGCCGAGCCCGGGTTCATTGGGCGGGCCCATCCCCGCTTCGATTTCATCATAAGTCAAAGGCTCCCAAACCGGGCGATTGTCCTCGATGACCCGGTGCTCGCCGGGGTCACCAGAACGGAGGAGGTTGGTGTCGAGGTCATAGGCCTTGAACTGTTTCTGGTGGATCTGGTCGACGATGAAGGTCGGCGGGCCGACGAGGGCTTGTGCAAAGAACCAGACGCGGTCGTCCTTCGAGTCGATCGCGTCGATCCCACCGATGAGCAGCCCAAAGAAAAAGAGCCCCATCACGCCCACCGCTGCGAGGAGTGCTCGGCGGGGTTGCCCGAGTACCAGATGCCCGGCGCCGGGAAAGACGACTGCGACAAGCCCGGCGAGGGGGTTGAACTCTGTGGGAGGGGGTGTGGGCATAGGCACAGAGTCTATCGCGATGGAACCGCCCAGACACACCCGCGTAAAAAACCATGGCGAACTCTGCGAATCGTGCCCTCGCGGGGATTGACACCGGCTTTGAACCGGGTACCGTTGGCGAATCAGCCGATGCGTTGTCCAATCGAACCCGGCGGCGGTCGCTGGGAATAGAATCGCCAACTCGCCCCGTGCGAGCACATCCAAAGCACGCCCCCACTTGGAGGAAAGAACACAATGACACATCTTCAGTATTCTGATGTTGATCTGTGTGATCAGATCGAAACAGTCAACCCGTTTGCCCCCTCGTTCTCAGGCGCCGGCACCGCGTTGCTCACGCCCGATAGCGATCAGGCATCATTGGGAGGCGAAAACGCCCCGTGGTCCGATTATCTGACCGCCGAGGCGCTGTCGAGTCCGATGTGCGCATCGGGCGATGATCTCGATGACGATGAGGCGTATTTCCTCGAAGATGACGATGATGACGATGATGACATCGAAGAGGATTACGACGACGACGACGACGACGATGACGACGATGATGAGCCCGGCGAGGATTCGAGCGAAGAAGATGACGATGAAGAGCTCTGAGCGCTGACTTGTGAAATCGGCGTTCCTATCGGAGGAATCGTCGATGGCTTACAACGGACAAGATCGTCGCAGCAGCGATAAAAACAACGAACGCCGGAAAAAGGGCGAGGGCAAACCCCCGCCGGGCACCGTCATCGACCGCAGGCTCGGGCTCGATCCGCGCACGAAAAAAGACACCGATCCCCGGAAGAATCGCAAAGCCAACCCCGCGCCCGATCTCGATGGATCGACCAAGCCCAAGGAATCGACCCCGACCGACAACGGGCACACCGGGCTCGAGCGCAAGCGTGGGCGTGGGCGTCGGCTCTCCGAGTTCACCAAATCGGCAGAAGAAGGCGAGATGACCACCGAGCAGTTCCTGTTCCTGATGGCGATCGACGCCTTCAAGCGGGGCAACGACCGGATGTTTCCGACCTGGACCGATGTGCTCGAGGTGATCCGCTTGCTCGGGTATCGCAAGACGATGCCTACGGAACTCAACTTGCCATCTGCGGAGGACTGGCTCGAACGCTCCGATTCCCCCGCCAATGTCCGCCCGGACCGGTGGGCCGAGCGGTTTACAGCTGCGGACGACGAGCCAAGCATCGCCAATGAATCCGCGATCTCGCAGGGCTCGGCAGGCTCGACGGGCCCAAAGAGCGAAGCCGAACTCACCGACGAGGCCCTCGAAGCCTTCGAGGCGGCCTTCGGAGACGAAGCTGAGGAGTTCATGGGCGAAGATTTCGATTCCGATATCGACGACGAGTTCTCCGAAGCGGCGTAAATCTCGGTTTCACAAATAGATACACACCACCACGGACGATTCGGCCCGTGGTTTTTATATACCCACTCTTTTATATCACATAAACTTATCCGCAATTTGACGGCACAATGAATACAAAAATATCAGTTCATGTATGATCGCTCCGGCCCATTATGATATATACTGATGACTCGGCAAGAGGGTGGCGCCGGCTGTGCGAAAGGGCGCGCGCTAGTGATCGACAAGCTGATCGGGCAAAAACCCGGAAAACGAGAAAGAACACAAATGAAAACAATAACCGCTTTGGGCACGACTGCTCTCATCGTGTGCTCAGGACTCGCCAATGGCGCAATCGTTGATGTCCAACGATTCAATCTGTTCAACCACCCATCGGGCGCGATCGACCCGCAGCTCTATGGGCTGAGACTCGACTCGTTCGTTGATCCAAGCGAAGCCGTCACCTTCAGCTTCGAGGACCGGATCACCAATGATTCGAATGTCCAACTGATCGTCCGTGAGTTCGACAACGGCACCACGACCATCCAGATCGTTGGTGAGGTCTGGGGCAACAGCGCAGCGAGCGGCAGTTTCTTCGGCACCTTCGCCCTCGATGTCACCTATACCGTCGAAACCAACCCCGGCTCGGCTGACGGATGGGTTGACCCTGACGCTGGCCCAAACGACATCGGATCACTCACCCAACTCACCGATGACAACGGCGACCCGTTCGCCGGCATCCCGCTGGTCATCAACACCCGCTCGGACGCCCAGCACGGCAACCCGTTCGTCTTCTTGCAGGACGGCTACCGAATCTCAGGCGATAACTCGACCTGGGTCGGGCGAGGGTGGGTCCAAGATGCGGGCACAACCAACGACTTCTTGTTCACCGCAGCAGCCGTCGTCCCGATCCCCACCGCCGCGATGGCCGGTCTGATGGGCCTGCTGACCCTCAGCGGCGTCCACGCGAACCGCCGACGGCGATAAAGCGAGAGGCAACCCGATCAACACCAAACACCACGCGGATCGCGTGGTGTTTTTTTATGCGTATGGACGATGAGCGATCGCGCCCGACGAGTCTGTTCACAGTGGTGAACCCGGGGCCGTCGCGCTGGGTGAAGGTGCGATTGACGAATGGGGCGTTGAAATCTTGCCGAGCCCATGGACGGGTTCGGTGCCTGAGAAGTAGACAGGGAAGTAGGCGGGGACAACGAAGAGGGTGTTGGTCGCGAAGATCACGCCTTGCTTACTTGCTGTAGTAATCAATATTGATCTGCACATACTTCGACCACTCATCGGGCAGATCTTCGTCCTGGAAGATGGCCTGCACCGGGCATTCGTCGACGCATAAGCCGCAGTCGATGCAGGTGTCGGGGTCGATGTAGAGCATCTCGGAGGATTCAAAGTCCGGCTCGTCTTTGGTCGGGTGGATGCAATCGACGGGGCAGGAATCGACGCAGGCGGTGTCCTTGGTCTTGATACAAGGCTCGGCGATGATGTGGGTCATGGTGGTATCCTTCTGATCGTCAATCCCGATCGAAAACCCCAGCTGCAGGCTCGGGCGAGATTGATAGCGTTGCATGTATTTTAGTCGCTGACAAGCCAATCGGCAGTTGAATGTCATTCTCATCGAAATTCGGGGCGATAACCCTGAAGCTGCGTAGGATTTGGGCATGAGCGAAGCAACAAAATCGGCATCTACCACCCACAGCATCCCGGCCGATCGGCGGGCAGATCATCAGCAATGGCTCCTCGAAGTCACCCGACTCCCCACCGCTGCGGGCAAGGAGCAACGGGTTATTGCGTGGATCGACCAATGGCTTTCCAATCGGGACTCCCTGAGCAAGCACACCGACCCCCACGGCAACTTCGAGATCCGAATCGTCGGCATCCCCGAATCCGACCATCCGATCTACTTCACCGCACACCTCGATCACCCGGCGTTCGTCGTTGAAGAGGTCGCTTCAGAAACCCAGCTTGTCCTCTCGTTCCGAGGTGGGGTGATGGCGGACTACTTCCCCGGAGCCAAGGTGCGGTTGCACTGCTCGGATACCTGCTTCACGATGGGCACCATCGGCGAAGAGATCAAGGCAACCAACGACAAGGGCGAAGCCGAATCGCTCAAGCCATTCAAACGCTACACCTGCACGCTCGATGAATCAGCAGCGATTGAGCCCGGCACCATCGGGACATGGGACCTGCCCGACGCCAAGATCGTCGAGGATGAGTTTGGCGGGATTATTCATACCAATGCATGCGATGATCTGGCAGCCGTCGCGGCGGCCCTGTCGGCGATCGACGAACTCGCACAACTCAAAGCCGACGGCACCGAGATCGGCGATGTGCGTGTGCTCTTCACCCGCGCAGAAGAGGTCGGGTTCATCGGAGCGATCGGGGCGAGCCGGGACGGGTTCATGCCTAAGGGATCACGGATCATCGCGCTCGAAAACTCGCGGGCCTTCCCCGACTCACCAATCCATGGCGGCCCGATCGTGCGCGTCGGCGATCGAATCTCGATCTTCTCACCCGAACTCACCGGCGCCATCGCCAAGGTCGCCGAGCGAATCGCGGGCGGGCCCGCCTCGCCGACGGCTTCGCAAAAAATCAGCGAGATGCCCAAATGGAAATGGCAGCGCAAACTCATGGCCGGCGGCGCGTGCGAGGCGAGCGTGTATTGTGCGTATGGATACTGCTCGACCTGCGTGTGCTTGCCTCTGGGCAACTATCACAACATGGCTGGGCTCGCCGAGGCTCAGGCGGGGACGCACGAGGGGACGCCGAGGGTTGGGTGCGAGTTTGTCGGGCTCGATGACTATGCGGGGATGGTGGATTTATTGGTCGGGTGCGGCATCGACCTGCCAAGCTCGCCGGGGTTTGTGCAGCGGGTGGAGAAGCTGTGGGTGGATACGCGGTTTGTTTTGGCGTGAATAGCATTATGGTTCGTATACACCAAGTCCACGCACGATATCGAATGGTTCAACTGCACCATCTGCTCGTAGTATATTTTTAGTCCCATTTCTATGATACCCAAATCGATCTTGAATGAGGACAGACCATGAATTTGTCGTAAACATTCGCGTGACAAGTCGTCTTCTATTTTCCTCTGGAAGTACAGAATAAAATGAGAACGGTGTATAGAGATAACTGAACCCGGTCTCTGGAGCAACCGCACGATCAGATGCGCATGCAAAAGGTTGATCAGTTGAATACTCATCAGATATCAATTTGGGCAGTTGAATGCCTAACTCGGTAGCGATGATATCAAACGGAGCATCTCTTTCCATTTGTAAATCTGGAACCCATCTCGCATACGGCAAAAGTTTATCACCCGATTCGATATACATTGATAAACCCTGTCCGAGTGTACGCAAACTTGAAGCACACTGAAGCCGACGGGCAGACTCGACCACCCCAGATATTGCTGGCAACAGAATCGCGATCAAAATCGCAATAATGCCGATAACAACTAATAATTCAATAAGAGAAAATGCCCTACGGCTCACTCAACGATCCTTTCGGACAACTCGGACAATTTGATCGTTCACTACTTGTCGTTCTTCCTGCTCGAACAACGATTGAGGTCATCAAAGTTGTAACCAAAAGCAGTATTGCCACCACCGCTAATGCAAGAGCACCCCATGCTTCGATCTTTGATGTACGCTTACCCATCGCCAGGGACTAACGCATCGAGCTTAATTTGGGCCGTGCGGCGAACCCGCTCGTCAGGATCATTGATCGCCATTTGGCGGATTTTGGTAAGAATGCTTGCTCTTTCAAATAAGCCGGCACTGTAAGCATTAGCCACTGCGGTGTGACGAACATACCACTGGGGATGGTCGAGGTTCTCAATGATAGCACGAACACCAACCTCTTCGATTTTCGGCGGGATAGGTATTGAACGCCCAACTCGTCCAGAAATGACCGACATGGCTAAGCGATAGAACTTATACGCTTCATGCATTGATTGATTTTCGTAAAAATCCGGTTGCTCAATATCAGGCCAGCCTGATTCTATAATCTTGACAAGCCACTGGGTATCCTCGTCTGACCAGCGCGTCCTCCTCGCCATTTGATTAACAAGCCTGCGCTTGTCGTTGACATACTGATCACTATACGGTGATTTCGGATTCTTCTCTGCAGAAACTTCGGGCAACTCCGTTCGCAGTATCGGACCGAACGGATCATTCACAAACCGGATCGCAAAATATGAGATAGTGCCCACAACCACCACAAGTGCTGCCAACAAGAATCGATGTGTTGTATTTAGTTCTATTTTCATGACTCAGAATTAACCAAAGACCCAAACAAGAATCCTATCCCACCAACCCGGCGGATCGGGAAAAACCGATTCCTCGCACATCTGCTGGCAACCAGAAACATCACCCGCAGGAATCACTAACTCGTCTCCTGCATGGTCACAGCATAGAAGACAAGCTGTCACCGTGGTCTCTACCGAAGGCCCACAGTTGGCAAGCCCCCAGACATATCCCGGGGGAAACCCCGCAACCGCAACAGACGCGAAAGAACAAGTTATTGCCAAAACACATGCCGATCGTATTACTCTATCTTTTTTATTTCTCATTTACTTGCCTCCTTGATTTCAAACACCCTACCCCCCCCCGAACATCTGTCAAGAAGATTTTACATATTTGCAAAGACAATGTGAAATTTTTCCTTTCTTGTTGCTTGAAATAAATTACACTCGCTCCAATACACTTTGCTATGCGAACAATCCCTTCGATCGTCATCGTAATTATAGCCATGCTCATAACAGGATGCGCCACCACCAAAAACCGCGTCATCGCCCTGGGCATGATCCATTCCGGACACAACACGAGCGATGTCTATTCACTCGATGTGCTCCGCGATGCGATTATCGAGATTGACCCGGACCTTGTGCTTACCGAGATCCCGCCGAGCCGATTCTTCGCAGCCCGTGATGAGTTTGCAAAGACGGGCACGATCACCGAGCCTCGGGTGAGCCGATTTCCGGAGTATGTCGATGTGCTCTTCCCGCTCACGAAGGCGATGGACTTTGATATCTATCCCTGCGCCGGATGGACCAAAGAGATGGCCGACGCGCGCAATGCACGCCTCTCGCAATGGGCGACCAATCGCCCCGATGAAACCGCCGAGATCGAAGCGGCTCAAGAGCGCGTCGAAGCCATCATGAGTAGCGAGGGCGATCCGAATGATCCGCTGTATATCCATACCGATCACTACGACCAGCTCGTCAAGCAGGCGATTGAGCCCTACAACCGGCTCTTCAACGACGACCTGGGCCCCGGCGGGTGGGACAACATCAACATCGCACACTACGGCCTGATCCACAACGCGCTCGATCGCCATTCGGGCAAAGGCGAAACAATCCTGATTACCTTCGGCGCCTGGCACAAGTATTGGTTCATCGAACAACTCAAACTCCGCGATGACATCGAGCTTGTTGATCCGCGGGTGTTCTTCGAGCAATGAGCGAATGTTGATGGGCGCATGAAAAACCCCGCTCGTCCGAGCGGGGTTTCGCGGTTATTCTTGATTATTCATCTGAGTTCCTGTTTTATGGACACCCTGCAGAGAATACGCTCAAGAATGCGCTGACATCGAAGAAGTTGAACTCGCCGTCGCCGTTCATGTCGGCAGCGGGATCGCCGGCACTGAACAATGCGAGGAACTCGGAGACATCAAAGAAGTTGAGTTGCCCGAATGGCTCGGCGAAGTCGGCTGCGCTACACGCCGAGGGGGTATCGCCCTGCTTGATCGAGATCAGCGTTGGGATTCCGAGATCGGTGTCATCAATGAACAGCCCGGTCGAAATACCCGTCGCGGCTTCGTACCCGTTGATCTGGCTGACCGGGAAGACGATCGAGACCAAGAACCGGTCGAAGTTATCAAAGGCGAGCCCGTTTGTGGGCAGCGAACCGCTCTGCGGGACGAAGTAATCGATGAATGTCCCATCGGTCGAGTCGATCTCAAGCACGCCGCCGGCAGAGCCGCCGGTGACAAAGATGTTGCCATTGGGACCCCAAGTGAAATCCTGAGGCTGAACAACACCAGGCAGATCATCAAAATCACCAATCGTACTAATCCCGTCGCTGGAGATGTCGTACTCACGGATCAGGTTGTTGCCGCCCGAGAGGACCATCAGGTTGCCGTTGGGTGCGATGTGCATCCCTGATGGGGTACCGATGGTGTTGTTACCGGTCGCTGCGATTTCTTGGAAAGTCGTGCCGTCGTACCGGGCAACACGACCACGGAAGAAGTCGCCGACGAACAGGTCGCCGTCCGGCCCAAAGGTCAATCCCTTGGCCACGCTGAACCCGCCGTCATTTATGATGATCACATTCTGGATGAACACACCCGTTGTGCCATCAAACTCGGCAATCCGCCATCTTCCTGCACCACCGAGTTGTTGGCTGGCGTAAAGGTTGCCGTTTGGGCCCCAGGCCATGCCGTTGAACTGTCCGCCGCCGCGGAAGGCGAACCGGGTGACGAAGTCGCCGGTTGGGCCATCGAACTGGGCAACCTGCGGAGCGGTGAACCCGTTATCGTTGATCCATGATCCGATGATATAAATATCGCCTTCAGCCCCAACGGGCCCGGCCAAGGCCAAGCCGCTGAATGAACCCAAGAGTGCGACACTGGCGATAAGCCCCGTTTTTTTGTTCAGTGATTTTTTTTGCGTCTTCATGGTGTTGCTCTTCCTAAAAAAGTGTGAGTGTTTTCTTGATCGTGGTCTTTCATTTCGCCCGGCAGGGGGGCAGTTTCAGGATACTTGATCGTATGATGCGTGTCAACGGTTTTTCTCAATAATATCTCAAAGAGTTCTCATTGAGAAGATTGGGCAGGGTTTAATCAGGTTCAAACAGTACTCTCGTCCGAAAAACGCGGATTTTGCCTACCAATTTCTACACATTCGAAGGGATAATCCTCAAAATGGCCATAGGTTGAACAAAAAATCAGGAAGATAGTCCGTGAATGTACGACATGAGCATGAAAAAACCCCGTTCAAACGAACGGGGTTCAATGAACAAGCTCGAATAATGAAAAGAGCTTGTGTCGAGGGCTTTGAATAAGCTTTATGGGCATCCAGCGGAGAACACGCTGAGGAACTCAGAGACATCGAAGAAGTTGAACTGTCCATCGCCTGTGAGATCAGCGCCGGCATCGCCAGCACTAAAGAGTGAGAGGAACGCAGAAACATCAAAGAAGTTGAGTTCGCCGAAGGGCTCAGCGAGATCAGCTGCGCTACATGCCGAGGGCGAATCGCTTGGTTTGACGGTGATAATCGTCGGGATCGAACTGCCACCGAAGCCATCGGTGAGGAATGGGCCCATTGCAACTCCGGTGGTCGCGTCGTAGGCATCAACCCGGCTCAATGGGAAGATCATCGAGGTGAGCAGGCGATCGTAGTTATCGAAGACCAGCCCGTTGACCTTGAGGCTGGTATCTCCGGGGATGAAGTTGCCCAAGAAGGCTCCGGTGGTGCCATCGAGTTCAGCAACGCCCCCGGCGGTGCCTCGGGCGACGAAGATGTTGCCATTGGGTCCCCAGGTAAAGTCCTGAGGCTGGACGGAACCCGGAACCGTTCCAAAGTCACCAATAAGCGTAAAAAACCCGTCTGAGACATCGTATTCCAGGATTTTGTTGAACCCGCCCGAGAGGACCATCAGGTTCCCGTTGGGCGCAAAGTGAATCCCGTTTGGCCCGCCCATCACTCCGTCGTTTGGTGTCACCGATTTGACCTCCCATGTGGTGCCGTCGTATCGGGTGACATTTGCTTGAAGAAAGTTCCCAACATACAGATCGCCATCAGGGCCGAAGGTCAGTCCCTTGGCGATGGTGAAGTTGCCGTTTTCGACGATGATGACATCCTGGATAAAGAGCCCTGTCTGCCCGTCATATTCTTTGATGCGCCAGTTGGTGAACCCGCCGCCGTGCCAGGAGATAAAGAGGTTGCCGTTGGGCGCCCAGGTCATGCCCATGATCTGCCCGGCAAGGATGGGGACATCGCCGTTGCTAAAGACGAAGTTACCAACCCGTTCGCCGGTCTCGCCATCGAACTGGATGATGACCTGTGAAGCGAAGTTGGGGATGATTTCATAAGTCCCGACGGAGTAGATGTCGCCCGGAGCCCCCAAAGGGCCCGCCGATGCAAGGGTGCCCAATGCGCCCAGTGCGATGCCGGCGAAGAGGGTTCGTATTGATTTTTTCAATCCTGTTGTTTTTTCTCGTGTACTCATGGCTTGTTTTCTCCTCGTGAATGGTGTTTACGGATGGTGTTTCAGGTGGTCAGGAACATGTTTTTTCACAAAATGCTCATTGAATACGCTCAAATGGGCATATTTTCAGACTAACGACTTTCGCACTGAGTGTCAATACTGTTTCTCAAAAATATCTCAGTAGATTCTCATTGAGAAAGCAGTTGACACCGTGATCGTGATCTGGTATGCTTGAGTCCATGAAAGACACACGAACATTCCCGCCCAACGATCCGGTTGATGGCGAGCTCCAAGTGAAAATCGGACAAGTAGGCGAACAGCTCTCCGACGCCATGCGCGGCGTGCTCGAAGCCATCCCCGGGGGGCCTCACCGCCCGCAGCAACTCTCGCGGGTGCTTGATATCTCGAAAGATTTGTCGAGCCGAACGCTCAATGCATCGTCGAAGAAGGATCCGCTCGCCGTGGCTCACCTGATGCCCGGGCCTGCGTCTCTCCGCCGACTACTCAAAGCAGCTTCAAAGAAACAGGTCTCCAATGAGCTCATCGCCGACGCGGAATCCGCGATCCATCGGTTCGAGCGGCTCATCAATGTGGACGCGGGCGATCGTATCTCGCTCGATGGGATCATCAGCTCGTGGCTTCCAGATGCACGCGATCGGTTCGAGACCGGCAACAAGCAGGCGGTGTATCGCGGGATGGCCCAGCTCAAAGGGGTGCTTGCCGATGTCGGCGTCACGACGGCCATAGTCCATCCCAGCAAGGATGGCGAGACACTCGATGGGGTATGGATTCTGGGCTCGCTTGGTCTGCGTCGGATCCGTCCCGGGCCTCCGATTCACTTCTTCTCGGGACACTCCAAATCATCGGAGCAATCCAAGCCCAAACTGACGCTCGATGGTCAACCCGCACTCGAGCTCGACGGCTTGATGCTCAGTGACTATTGCTCCAAGCCTACGCCCAAGGTCAACCTCCACCGCAAGGGGGATGCGATGCATTACATGCTCGCCGGGGTGGCGAGCGGGCCCGCGTCAGCGGTGGATGTGTTCTTCGGCGAGATGACCCCGGGGTGTATGCGCCGGTACAACTCTCCAGAGAGCCCCAAACTCTGCGGGCCTTCGTCTTCGGTGACGACGCCGGTAGCGACCCTGATCTTTGATCTGATTGTGCATGAGGATGTGTACCCGGGGCTCGAGCCCTCGCTTCGTGTGTATGACACGGCGATGGGCGGGCTGGTGGATATCAACGATCATGCACGCGATATTGATCGGCTCAATGTCGCCGAGTCGATCGAGTTCCTCGGGTGGGATGTTTCGACCTTCCGCGCTTCGGAGATCCCCCGCTATACCAAACTACTCGCGCATTCGTGCGAGCGGATGGGATGGGATGGTCGCAAGTTCCGTGGGTATCGTTGCCGGGCGCAGTATCCGGTGTATTCATCGCAGATGAGCATGGTATTCGAGCCTCCGACTCGGCCCGGTAGCGCAGGGTAACGCTCTGTGAAGAATCAGCCAGGCGGGCGAACCTCTCCGCAACTCGCCCGCTGGTCGCACTCTCGTTTGCAAGTTGGGTTGCCAAACGATGGGTTACGAAAGAACCCCGCTCAGATGAGCGGGGTTCTTTTTTTAAAGCGGGTGAATACGGGCGTGCTGTGAGGACGCGTTAGCTGTCTTCGGCTTTGGAGATTTGCCATTCTTCGAGATCGACCGGGGCCTGGCGGCCGAAGATCGAGACGAGGACGCGGACGATGCCTTTTTCGGGGAAGAGCTCGTCGACGGTGCCTTCGTAGTTCTCGAATGCACCCTCGCGGATGATCACGGCTTCGCCTGGCTCGAAGGAGAGCTTGATGGTTGGCTCGTCTTCGGGCTTGCGTGAATCGAGGAGCATCTTCTCGGCTTCGTGCATTTCCATCGCGGTTGGACGCCCGGCGGTGCCGATGAAATCGCCCACGCCGGTGGTTTCCTTGATGAGGAAGAAGATGTCTTGCGGGATTCTGCCGTCTTCTTCGAGGCGCATCTCGACAAAGACATACCCGGCGTAGAGTTTTTCTTCTTTGATCTTGGCCTTGCCGCCTTTGATCGTTTTGATCTTTTCGGTGGGCACCAAGATGCGACCCACGAGGTGGGTCATGTTCTCGATCTGGATTTTGCGGAGCAGGGTGTTCTGGACCGAGTTCTCTTTGTTGGATGCGACGCGGAGGACGAACCACTGCATGCCGTCTTGGACCAAAGGCTCGTCGTGACCGATCATGCCTTCGATGGTTGAATCGGGCTTGGCGTTTTCCTCGGCCTGTTGCTCGGCGATCGCTTCTTGCTCGGCGACCTGGGCGGTGGGCTCAGGAACCTGAGGCTCTGGCTGGCTGGCGGATTGGTCGGCTGCTTGATCGACTGGCTGATCTGCTGGAGGTGTAGTGTGTTCTTCCATTTGAGTTGCGCTCCTCTCGAGCGTGCCTTCTTGTGTTTGATCGTGTGCGTTGCTCATTGGTCTGCTCGCAAGGGTGAATGGTTATCGTTCGAGCACGCCGATGGCTGAGAAAAACTTGGCGAAGAGTGTGTCAACTCCGAAGAGGAACCCGGCGATGAGGAAGGTGGCGACGATGACGACGATGGTTGAGCCTTTGACCTCGCGGTAGGTGGTCCAGTTGACCTTTTTCATCTCGCCATCGGTCGCGATGAGGAACTCGACGGTGCCCTTCTTTGCACCTACGAAGATGTAGAGCCCGATCGCACCCAAGAGCATGATCGCCCCGGCGGTGATTGATTGGAGGTATTCGATGGGGAAGATTGGGGTGGCGCGTGGGCCTTTGACCTGAGCAGCGAGTGTTGGGGCGTCGGCTGGTCCTGCGAGAATGCGCATGGTCTCGCCGCCCTGATCTCGGACATCGTTGTTCTCGAATGCACCGACGACGACGGTGGCGGTGGAGCCTTTGCCGAGGGTGTAGGACTCGATGATTGCGGTGCCGAAGCTGACGAGGTCTTCGGGATTGAGTGCTTCTTCGTCGTACTTCAAAAGTTCGACGGTGTCGCCCGGAGCAGCTTGCCCTTGCACATTGCTGATCGAGAATGCCCAGGTGCGAGCCGGCAAGCGGATGACGCCGGCTTGGCCCCACCCCCATGCAGCAGCGGAGATGATGAGCACACCGATGAACGCGGCGGTCATCACGCGCACCCAGTAGCCCTGTCCTTGTTTGTGTATCCCGAAAGACATGGTTATGAAAACCTCTCGGCTGAGGGTGCGGACGCTGATGCTTTGGACGACGATCTTCGATCATCGTTCAATCAGCGATCTGCACGCTGGCGATCCGTTCTGCGATCCTCTCAGGGGTCGTATTGAACGGGGAATAAACACGGCAGGAAGGATTCGAACCTACGACCGTTGGATTTGGAATCCAATGCTCTACCAGGCTGAGCTACTGCCGTAATGAAGGGACTAGCCATTTGCCACGAGCCACTGGGGAAGATGGACAATCGCCCCAATCCCTAGTCCCAAGTGGCTAGTCCCTTCTTCTTTGTGTTTACTTGCGTTTGATCTTGTGAAGCGTGTGCTTGCGAAGGCGGGGGCAGTATTTGTTGAAGCCCTCTTTGATCCGGTCCTCGATGCCGCCTTTGACATTGATCGAGGTTCTGTAGTTCAGGTCACCGGTTTCGGTGCACTGAAGCCAGACATATTCGCGTGCTGCTGATTTCTTCGCCATGATAAGCCTCCTTGGGCTCTTTGAAAACTTGTTGATCCGATCAGCCCACCAGCCGATTGGTCTTTTCTTCTTCGTACAAATCGTTTCCGAAAATCGGGCTGACGATTTTCATCATCAGCCCGAAAGTTTGTATCCGAGATCAGTTTCGATCTCGGGGAATGACTACTCGAGGATCTCTGTCACAGTACCCGAACCAATGGTGCGGCCACCTTCGCGGACCGCGAAGCGGAGCCCGGTTTCCATCGCGACTGGCTTTTCGCCCAGGTCGATTTCCATCGTGACATTGTCGCCCGGCATGCACATTTCTGCCTTTGCGCCGCCGTCGCCGAAGAGGTTCAAGACCTGTCCGGTCACATCAGTCGTACGGAAGTAGAACTGAGGCTTGTACCCGGCGAAGAACGGAGTATGGCGTCCGCCTTCGTCCTTGTTGAGGACATAGACCTGACCCTTGAACTTGGTGTGAGGCTTGATCGAGCCTGGCTTACAGATGACCTGCCCGCGGGTGATCATGTCCTTGTCGATACCACGGAGGAGCACGCCACAGTTATCGCCTGCACGCCCTTCTTCGAGGGTCTTCTGGAACATTTCAACGCCGGTGACGGTGGTTGACTGGTTTTCCTTCTGGAGACCAACGATCTCGGCAGCATCGCCGACGCGGACAACGCCACGCTCGACACGCCCGGTTGCCACGGTACCACGCCCCTTGATCGAGAAGACATCTTCGACCGAGATCAAGAATGGCTTGTCATCTTCGCGCTCTGGCTCGGGGATGTAGCTGTCGATGGTGTTGAAGAGCTCGTCGATCGGTGCGCAGATGGCATCGTCGCTTGGGTTCTCGAGTGCGGCTTTGGACTGCCCACGGATCACCGGGGTGTCGTCGCCGGGGAACTCGTACTTATCGAGCAACTCTCGGATTTCCATCTCGACGAGATCGAGCAGTTCGTCGTCGTCAACAAGGTCAACCTTGTTCATGAAGACAACGATGTAAGGCACACCCACCTGGCGAGCGAGGAGCACATGCTCGCGGGTCTGAGGCATTGGGCCCGAGTCCGCAGCCACCACGAGGATTGCGCCGTCCATCTGGGCGGCACCGGTAATCATGTTCTTTACGAAATCCGCGTGACCCGGGCAGTCGACATGGGCGTAGTGACGCCCTTCTGTTTCGTACTCAACATGTGCCGAGTGGATGGTCACCGTTTTGTTGGCGTCACGCACAGTACCACCCTTGGTGATTTCTGCGTATGTCTTGGCGCCCTGAACGAGACCCTTGTGGTCTGCACGGGCGACCATTGCGGCGGTCAGGGTTGATTTACCGTGGTCAATATGACCGATGGTGCCGACATTGACATGCGGCTTGGTGCGTTCAAAGTTTGCTTTGGCCATGGTTCTTACCTCTTGGATTCTGACAGGGTGAATCGGGCTTGGCGGCCCGGTCTGTCTGTTCCCGTTGTTCTTCGCTTCTCGCAGCCAATGCGATCGGCTCGGTGACTTCTATTGCTGCTGCTTCAATAACGATAGAAGCCGCAATGCTTTGTAATGCCGAACTGTCCACAGTCGGCGTCCATTTTTTCATATACCACAAGATTGACCGGACCTATTCTGGACCGATCGCTCTTGATGGAAAGCCGCTGGTGAGACTTGAACTCACGACCTCACCCTTACCAAGGGTGCGCTCTACCACTGAGCTACAGTGGCGACAATCCAGACCTTGGAGCACGAAACCGCACACCCCGGCGTAAAAACCGCCCGGCTTGATGACCGAGCGGGAGAGAATCATACCCCCATGCCTTGCCCGGTCAACCAATTGCCCCCGCTGGGTTTGAGAACAATGCCACATTCTCACAATTTCCACCAAGCCCACCCCTCGGGCTCTGGATTTGGGCGAAGATGGATCGGGCAGCATTGTTGGCGGAGCTGCTGATGGAAGGTCGATATTCGGGTATTGAGGGGCTTTGAGGCAGGAGGCTCAGGTGATATTACAAAAAACAGGGTTGTGTACCTTGATCGTCGGGTTCAGCGGCTGCTTTGCACTCGGCGGCGAACCTGTCGATTACGACTTCGGCATGGTGACGATTGGAGATGTGGGCAATCCAGCATATCCCGGCTACTTAGGATTCCTCTTGGCTGGTCGAGGTTCGGTGGATTACGAGTATCGGATTGGACGCTCACAGATCACGACCGGACAATGGCTTGAGTTTTACAATATCTTCGGAACACAAAGTGACGAGCTTGCCAGTATTCTTCTTCCTGCTGGCTGGCCTTGTCGTCGGGATTTAAGTTATGATGGGCCAGGCAGAAGGTATGTGTTTGTTCCGGTGGAACTCATTGCTGAGCCGGGTCTTGTGTATGCCCCCGTTAGCTGGCGGCAGGCTGCAATGTATTGCAACTGGATGCATAATGGACAGACAAGTGATCCTGAATCACTCCTTGATGGGGCCTACGACATATCCACCTTTGGTAGAATTAAGGCCGATGATAGACACTTTTTTACCGATCAGGCAACTCATCATCCCGATGCCCGCTATTGGATTCCAACCTTAGACGAATACATCAAAGCGGGAAACTACGATCCAGACAAGAATGGTCAAGGCCCCGGCTGGTGGGACTTTGCGCACAGCTCTGATGATCCGCCAATCTATGGGATGCCGGGAATTGGGCATGTTGGGCGGGATCTTTCCGACGAACAGATATCCGAACTCATTGGTGGAACAGGTATAAGCCCGGATGATATTCCGTTGGGTATATATCCCGATGTGCAAAGCCCGTGGGGGCTGCTCGATCTACTTGGTGGTGACCGAGAGTTTATCGAAGACTATGAGTATCCTGGAGGCCCTCGGTTAGCACGATATAGCGGGAACACCACTTTTGCCAATGGTAATGAATGGGACAGAGTTTGGAATTTTCAGTCTCTTTCTCCGAACTCTCCGGACGGCTTTCGAATTGCATCGGTTGCATTTCACCCTGCGGATCTCAACGAAGATACCCATCGTAACTTCTTTGATATTTCAGTCTTCATCTCGCTGTTCAGGGCTGGCGATTTACGAGCCGACTTTAATCATGACGGCGAGTTGAGCTTTGCAGATGTGGAGGTGTTCTTGGGGCTGATGAACAACTAAACCCCTCGTCTACCCCCTCCAAACATCCCCTGCTGGGCACTTTTCCGTTGCTTCTTCGCCGATTTTCCGGTATGCTGGTGAAAAACCACGCCGATGTATGCACAGGGCATCAGCCTCACATAAAGGACATCGCTTATGCCTCTCATTGATCGTTGTGTGTATGCCGGAGCCGCGGCCCTTGCCTTAGCAAGCTCGCAGGCCAGTGCTACTTGGTCGATTCTCATCACCGATACCCGCACCGGCGAGATCGTCATCGCCTCGGCGACTTGTGTGCAATCCATCGATTTACGCGTATCGACCCCGGTGCTCATCACCGGGGTCGGGGCTGTCACGGCTCAGTCGGCGGTGGATGGCACCGGACGCAACCGGATGATTATCCGCGATCGGCTGCTCCAAGGCGTGCCTCTGGTTTCGGTGCTTCAAGAACTCGAAGATTTCGATGCTGGGCACGGGAACCGTCAATACGGGTTCATCACCGCGCTGGGCGATTCGCTGACCTATTCCGGGATTCAGAACGCCGACTGGGCGGGCGGGATCACCGGTCGGATCGAACGCGGGCGACCCGGGCCTGCGGATGACATTGTGTACTCGGTGCAAGGCAATATTCTTTCAGGCCCCAATGTCGTTCAAGACGCGGTCGATGCGATCACCACCACCGATGGCGATCTGCCCGAGATGCTCAAGGCGGCGATGCTCGCAGCCCAGGCGGGCGGGGGCGATGGGCGGTGTTCGTGCTCGAATGCTGATCCGACCGGGTGCGGGTCGCCGCCTCCGGGTCCTTTTAAGAGTGCGCATGTGGGGTACATGCTCGGGACACGGGCCGACGACATTGATTCGGTGCGTGCGTTCTATCCCATCACCAACTTCGCAGGCGGCATGGCGATCCTCGATATCAACCACGACACGATGCCCGATGTGGTCATCGGCGATGCGGTCATCGACGAGGTTTCGATCTTCCTCAACGCTGCCCAGATGGGTGATCCGCTCTCGCATGTGCTCAAGCAAGGTGTTCGCTCTGCGGGGGCATCGGAAACCGTCGCGATGAGCGCGGGGGATTTCAATGATGACGGGCTTGATGATCTGGCGATTGCGCTCGCGTCGCCTCCAACTTTGGCGATTATGCTCGGGCAGGAATCGGGCGAACTCGGCGAGCCGATCACACTTGCACTCGACGCGCCCCCCACCGGGATGGACAGCGGCGAGCTGATCGTCGGGCACGGCGACGAGATCGCCCTGGCGATGGGCTCGATCGGGAGCGTCGAAATCTATGCGATGCACAAAGGAACGATGGTCACCCAGAGCACCATCAGCCTCGATGGCAACCCGAGCAGTGTGCTCATCGGAGAGCTTGCGGGTGATGCTGCGCTCGATCTGGTGATCGCACGGCGAGATGCCAACACGGTGTGGGTGGGTGAGAACCTCGGCGGGGGTGCATTTGCCGAATCGGCGAATCTGGCGACCACCAATCAACCCAACAAGCTCGCCACGGGTGACTTTGATCTCGATGGCAACGACGAACTCGTCGTGCTCACCGAATCGGGCCGACGGGTCGAGGTCTATGCCAACGATGCGGGCACATGGTCGCAGACCAACACCTTCGCGGTCAACCGCGATGGGCGAGGCTTGTCGGTCGGTGACTTTGATAACGATGGGCTGGCCGACATCGTCACGACTTCATCACGATCAGGGCGCAACTTACAGGTCTTTGGCAACGACGGGCTCGGCGGGTTCGCACAGATTGATGTGGTTCGCGTCGGCTCAGGCGCGCGGAACATGCAACTCCTCGACATGAACGACAACGGCAATCTCGATCTTGTCATCGCCAACTCGGCGACCGATGGGCTGATGCTCATCGACAACCCACGCGGGCAGCGGATGTCCAACCCCGGACGGTTCGCAGATGGGAACTACTTCCTCGAACTCAACATCGCCAACCAACGCCAAGACGACCCAGACCCCGTCGATCAGCTCATCGAGCAGTTCGACGCGTGGCGACTCGGGCTCGAAAACAAGGTCGATGCGGTGCATTCGATGGTGATTGCGCGCGATCGGTATGATCGTGGACAGAGTTATCCGGTGATTGTTGAGCTTCGCGATTGGCGGGGGGATTTGTTGCCGATCAGCAACCCGGCGATGCTCTCGATCGAGACTTCAAATGCACTCTTCCTTGCGGGCGAGCCCGCGCTTGTTGAGCCGGGCGTGTTTGCGTTTGATCTCAACGGCACCGATGATCTGGGCACGCAACAGATCGTCATCCGCGTGGGCGTTGGTGAGGATCAGATCCGCATCATGCCCGACTATCGCCCTTCGATTGTCGAAAACTTAGGCGATTTCAACGATGACGGACGGTTCAACTACTTCGATATCTCGGCGTTCTTGTACGCGTTCAACGCTCAGAGCCCCGACGCCGACATCAACGGCGACCAGTCATTCAACAATCTGGATATCTCAGCATTTATCGCCCGGCTGAGCAATCCATAAAGGTTGGCCGACGAAACACACGCACTCACGCAACGGTGGGCATACTGGGGATGATGCCCGGGGGCGTGTTGTGCTATAATGTGCAAAGCACACAGGAGCCTACGCATGAAAACCGCACTCAAAGTCATCGCCATCGTGTTCACCTTGCTCGTACTGGGCATCATCGGGATCGTGATCTTTGCACTCTCGATGGTCGATCAGGGCGCCAAAATGGTGGTCGAACAGGGCGGCACCTACGCGATGGGCGTCGAGACGACCGTCGACACGATGGACCTGACGCTGAGCAAAGGGGCTGTCGAGATGGGCGGGCTCAACATCGCCAATCCAGAAGGATTCTCGACCGAAAACTTCTTCTCGCTGGCCAATGCGGATGCAAAGATTGATCTCGAATCCGTCGGCACCGACACCGTGCTGATCCCATCGGTCAGCCTGATCGGGATTGATGTGACGCTCGACAAAGGGCAAGACCCATCGAACTACAACCAGATTCTTGAGAACCTGGCGAGGTTTGAATCGGGTGAATCTGCACCGGCTGACAAGTCCAAAGCGGGCAAAAATGTCATCATCAAGTCGTTGGTGCTCGAAAATATCAATATCCATGTCGCCAACATGCCCGGCGTGTCGCTCGTCGCGGGTGATGTCGCGATCAATATCCCCCGGATCGAACTGCTCGATATCGGCGAAAAGGAAAGCATGAACGCGGGTGATATCTTCAACCTCGTCATCAAGACCGTGCTCTCGGCTGCAGTCGAAGCTGGCGGAGGGATCATCCCGGGCGATGTGCTCGGCGAGCTGGGCAACGGGCTCGCGGGATTGAGTTCGCTCGGCGATCTGGGGATCGGGGTCATCAGCGATCTTGATCTCGACAATGTGATGGGCCAAGTGGGCGAGCAGATCGATCAGGCAGCGGGAGATATCCAGAAGGCGGTCGATGATGTCGCGGGCGATCTGGGGAAAGATGTAGGCGATGGGATTGATGATGCGGTCGATGGGGCTGCCGACAAGATCAAAGGGATCTTTGGAGGCAAGAAAGACAAACCTTGATGCCTCAAGCCCGGGTCTGCTCGCTCTTCTGAGCCTTGCCCTCGTCACTCGATATCTGCGTCGCACCGAAAAACCGAGACTTATCGGGCGTTTTTGTCTCTTTTTCTTCTCAGTGAGAAGACTGCTTCTGGAACACCTCCCGGTTTCGTGCGTATATTCCTATGGATCGGGCTTGTGGAGTCGGTCTGTCGGCGTTTTCTTCGTCGACTCGCTCGAATGATGAATCAAGATGGGGTACATGATCTGGCTTGGCACAGGCGTCGGCGGTGGCCGACGAATGTGACAACTCGGCGTGTGCCCGGTTTATCGGACAAGTTTGCGGGACTGGGCAATCGTCCAATCCCGCGTGTAGTGATTATGGGTGAGTGCGGCCAACGGAATGCGCACAATCCCCGCCCCGCTGTCGATTGAGTCGATTCAATGGACGAAATCTTGGCATGTTTCTCTGGGCGAGTGCGTTGTGCGCATGTCCGATAGGCCGAGCCCCGATCGTCGAGACATCACCAGAGACCAACACACTCATCGAGTGGAAGAGAGCAACAGACATGCGCATGAATCGAACCCAACACCCCTCTGTCTCGACCTCTGTCTCGAAGAACATCACTGCCCTGGGTGCTGCGGCTCTTCTTTCACTCTTCGCGGGCACCAGCACCGGGCAAACTCAACAGGGCCCGATCGCAGGCAGTGGATCGACAGGCACCCCCGTTGTGCTCACAGGCGCACAAGCCCAATCGCTCGCCAACGCCTACCAATGGCTCGATCGCGATGGGATCAACTTCGCATCGCCCGTCATCCCATCGACAATCTTTGTCGAAACCCCCGGGCTCAAAGAACGCACCAACTACCTCAATGTGAAGGTCAAATCGCGCATCGAGATGCTCGGGCAGGTCATGCTTGACGCGGCACGCACCGACATCGGATCGCAAACAAGAATCGCTGCTCAGGATGGAAACTTCAGTGCGCAGGTTCACAACGCACAGATCGAGTTCGCCGATCGGCTCGCACGGGCGGACCAACGCATGATCGAAGCCCGCGAGCGGATCGCGCCCTCGCTTCGCGAAGCATATATGGATATCGACATGCACTCGATCCGGCTCGCTGACGGCGTGAGCGCGGAAGTCGCAGCCGAACTGCTCATGCAGACCGGCGACTACGAATATGTCTCGATCGACTGGCTCTGCTACCCGACCGAAACCATCCCCAACGACCCGCAGTTCGGCAACCAGTGGTACCATGTCGCCAACCGCATCGACTCGGTCGGCGCGTGGGATTTCACGCAGGGCACCTCATCGACGATCATCGGCGTGTGCGATTCGGGGGTTGATCTGGATCATCCAGACCTGGCAGCGGCACTCGTTTCTGGGTATAACGCGGTAGACAACATCGCGCAGGTCGACGGCGGCGATGTCAACGGCACATTCAACACCCACGGCACACTCGTCGCCGGGGCGGCGGCCGCGATCGGGAATAACGGTACCGGCGTGGCTGGGGTCGGATGGAACTTTGGGATCATGCCCGTGAGGGTGTCCAACGCACCCAATGGCAGCGCGTTTCTCTCGGATATCCTCGAAGGCGCACGATGGGCATCGGACAATGGGGCCTACACATCGAACTGCTCATTCGGCGGAGCGGAAGATTCAGCAACCCGATCCACCGGCGGGCACCTTCGGCTCGAAGGGCACCTCTTGGTCTTCGCTGCCGGCAACGACGGGCTCGCCAATCAGGTCAATGACTGGGAGGATGTCACCATCGTCGGCGCATCGGGTCAGTCGGACAGCTGGGTGAGCTGGTCGCATACTGGGGTCGGGATCGACTGCATCGCGCCCGGAGTACAAATCCGATCGACCAACAACTCGGGCGGGTACTCATACACCACCGGCACGAGCTTCTCGTCGCCGATCACCGCGGCGACCCTGATGCTGATCCACGATGCCAACCCGGCGCTGAGCGCCGACGAGGTCGAGTTTATCTTGCTCAACTCGTGCGATGATAAACAGGCTGTGGGCGAGGATGACCAGACCGGGTGGGGACGGATCAATGTTCGGCGGAGCGTCGAAGACGCGATGTTCGGCATCTCGATTACGAACCTGCCGTTCGCCGATGTCTTCCCTGATGCGACGCTTTCGAGCCAGTGGCGCAACCCCGTGGGCGAGGTTGATGTCTCTCAAGACGCGGTCAACGAGCCTTCCGGGGCGTACAGCATGAATCTCGACGATACCGATTCGATCGAAACCATCGCGATGCGCACCGCGTTCCTCGGCGGCACGCCCGCGAGCATCCGGTTCGCGATCGAGCATCGCGGGGTTGAAGCGGGTGAATCGCTCGATGTTGAATATTTCAGTATTCTCAACACATGGACCAGCCTCACGACGATCACCTCGGACGGGACAGACCAGGATTCGTTCACGCCGATCTCGATGCTGCTGCCTCCCTTTGGCGTGCACAACCAGTTCAAGCTCCGGTTCATCGCCAATGGCTCGGACACGGGTGATGATTGGTATATTGATGATGTCTCGGTCGAGGAGTTCTTGGGCAACTCGCTGCCTTGGGAGGACGGGTTCGAAGACGGGATCACCCTGGTGCTCGATTGGGCGACGAGCACCGGCTCGGCATCAAGCGATGCCTCCAACGAGCCCGACGGCACCATGAGCGCGATGCTCAACAACACCGACTCGATGACGAGCGCCGATGTTGATCTCTCGCAATCACTCGATGTGGTCTACTTCCGGTTCTTCACCGAGCATGTCGGTGTCGAAGACGGCGAAACGCTCACGGTCGAATACAAAGACCTCTTGGGCAACTGGAAAACACTCACCACCATCGAATCCGATGGCAACGACCAAAGCAACTTTGTGCTCTATCAGATGCCCATCCCCTTCGACGCCTATTCCGCAGCGGTCGCGCTCCGGTTCAGCGCCGATGGTGATGAGGCGGACGATGCTTGGTTTATTGATCGCGTGGCGATCACCAATGATCTCATTGTCGAAGAACCTGAGTGCCCCGCCGACATCAACGATGATGGCACGCTCAACTTCTTCGATATTTCCGCATTCCTCACTGCCTTTAGTGCCCTCGACAGTGCTGGCGATTTTAATAATGACGGGGCATTCAACTTCTTCGATATCTCGGACTTCCTCGGTGCGTTCTCGCAAGGATGTCCATAATCGATTTTCAAAGCAAACACTTACACGAAAGATGATGACATGAACACCAACCAAAGACGACTCCTCACCGCCCTGAGTGCTGCGATGATTACGATCGCAGCCGGTTCGGCGATGGCGATCGCGGATCAGCCGACCAACAACAAAGCCGGGGCGCAGAGCGTTGCCCAGATCGCATCACGCTCGCTCAACCTCCAGCCCGGCGACGAGCGGATTATCGAACAAGCAATCGCATCGCCTCTCGTCTTTGAAGAGATCGCCAATGAGCGCGCCTTCACCGGGCAGTTGATTGTGCATCCCAAGACCCATGCGCTCACGCGGGCATCGGCACGGGTCTCGCCGATGCTTGTCAAATCGAGCGCGATGGTCAACGAGTATGTCGTCGATGTGCCCAAGGGCATGAGCGAGGGCGAGATGGCAGCAATCCTCATGGCGACCGGGGAATACGAGTTCGTCGAACCCAACTGGACGCTCTACCCGACCGTGATCCCCAACGATTCGCAGTTCGGATCAAGCTGGCAGCACACACGGATTCAATCCGCAGCCGCGTGGGACCTGCACACGGGCACCTCGAATATCACCGTCGCGATCTGTGATACCGGCGTCGACGACAACCACCCAGACCTCGTCGCTGCGTTTGTCCCAGGGTACAACTCCGCGAACAACCGAGCCGAAGTGGACGGCGGGCTCGTTGACGATATCTTCGGGCACGGCACATTCGTCGCCGGGTGCGCCGCAGCCCAGGGCAACAACGGCACCGGGGTCGTCGGGGTTGGGTGGAACTTCTCGATCATGCCCATCCGCGTCACCAATAACACCAACGGCACGGCGAGCCTGTTCGATCTGGTTGAAGGTGCACGATGGGCAGCGGAAAACGGCGCACAGGCCATCAATGTGAGCTTCACCGGCGGGACATCTGCATCGAACCAGACCGCGGGCGAATACATTAAAACACAAGGCGGGTTGCTCTTCTGGGCTGCGGGCAATGCGAGCTCGAATGTCTCACCCAACCGCCCGGATTATGTCATCGTCGCTTCGACCACCTCTTCGGATAACCGATCCGGGTTCAGCAACTTTGGAGCTGCGATCGATGTCGCGGCTCCGGGTTCGGGCGTCCGCTCGACCCAGCGCGGCGGCGGCTACGGCAACAGCTCGGGCACCAGCTTCGCCTCGCCGATCGCGGCGGGCGTTGGCGCGATGATCTTCTCGGTCAACCCCAACTTCTCGGGCGATGATGTCCAGTTCATCCTCTACAACAGTGTGGATGATCTTGGCGCGACCGGGCGTGATGATTTCTTTGGTCGCGGCCGAGTCAACACACGCCAGGCCATCGAACTCGCCCAGACCTATGTCCCCCCAACACTCACCCCCATCGCGGAATCATTCGAAGACAACGGATGGCAAAGCCTCCTCGTCGCGACCACCGGCTCGGTGAACTCGGCGAGCGAGGCGCAGGCACCTGATGGATCATCGGTGCTTGTCATCGACAACAACGATGTCGTCGAGACCGTCCCTCTCGCTGGGCGATCACTCACCGACGACGCGGTGCTCGGCTTCGAACTCAAAGCCAGCAGCATCGAGCCGGGTGAGTCACTCGATATCCAGTACCTCGAAAATCCGGAAACAGCACCAAACACCTGGACCACCATCCACTCGGTCACCGGCGAAGGGCTCGTATCGAGCGCGTTCGTGCGGTTCGACTTTGTGCTCCCATCCGAATACGAATGGCACGGCGTCAAGCTTCGGTTCGTCGCCAATGGTTCGGAATCGGGTGATTCATGGATGATGGACTCATTCTCGATCAATACGCTCCAAGCCTCGATCGCCCCGCTCGAAGACGGCTTTGATTCTGGGCTCATCTCGGCCACCATCTGGGATGACAATCAGGGTGTCCAAGCCGTCTTTGCCGACAACGACTTCGCGGTCGCAATGAGCGATGGAGATGTGCTCGAATCACGCGATATCCCGCTCGATCAGTTCGGGATCGTCCCCGCGTTCATCCGCTTTGATGCCTGGAAAGATGCCCAAGCGACAGGCAGCGATGAGTTGCTTGTCGAGGTGTTCAATGTCATCGGCAACTGGGAGACGGTGGGCACAATTAGCGCCGCCGACCTTTCCACCAACCCAGAACTGATCGAACTCAACATGCCATTCACCGCCATCGGCATCCCCAACGCTCGGCTGCGGCTGACATCGAGCACCGCGGGCTTGTTCATGATTGACAATGTCTATGTCGGGGTTGACGAACTCATCGGCGGCTGCAACGAGGCCGACCTCGCCGAGCCGTACGGAAGTCTCAACTTCTTCGATATCTCGGCATTCCTGAGTGCCTTTAGCGACAACGATCCATCGGCCGACATCACCGGCGATGGAACCTACAACTTCTTCGACATCTCGGCGTTCCTGAGCATCTTCTCGGCGGGCTGCCCGTAAGGAACAGTTTCGATATCTATACAGAAAGGCCGACCCATCAGGGTCGGCCTTTTTTATGGCGTATGACTATTTCCACCAGGTGTTATGGACACCCTGCAGCAAAGGCTTGGAGGAATGCTGAAACATCGAAGAAGTTGAAGCGACCATCGCCGGTAAAATCAGCAAACGGCTCGTGGGCTTCAAGCCCTGCAATGAAGGCGGAGATATCACCGAAACTCAGCGATCCATCCCCATCCAAGTCTGCTAGGCATGGTGCGTAGCAGGCATCATAAACACGAACTGTGTTGCCAGGAATCGCCCGTTTGGTCGCCGTGTGGTAAAATGCATTTACCCAAGAATCGACATGTAGGCGTTCGACGAGTTCAATATTGCTCGGGTCAGAGACATCATAGATATCCATATCGGTCCCCAAATCGAAGGAACCGAGCCGATGCACAACACTGAGCAATCCGTCGGCATAGGAGGCTGTCCGGACAGATCCAGTTGGGTACGAAATGGCATTGGCAAGCACCGGCGACGATGGATCGGAAAGGTCAAAGAACTTGACATCCTGATTGCCTGTCAAGGCGACCATTTCCTGCGAGATCATAGCGACCTCCCCACTAAAGCCCCCTGCCCCGGCCAGAGTTGCGACCATCGTGATGTTTGATGGATCGGAAAGGTCAAAGACATTGATCGTTCCGTTGTTACCAAGCGATACAAGCACATCGCCGAACATGGAAACACGATAAGAGAAGCTAATACCGCTCGTATCACCGAGCGGTACATACTGATTGTTTTCATCAAGTTCAAAGTACCCCATCGCATTCTGCGAAGAGAGCGCTATCCGACGCCCATGCACGGCTACCGCATACTGATTAGAGGAAGAGTTAAAATATGGAAGTGTGATTTCCTCAAAGGTGTCAAGGTCAAACACGAGAATGCTTGGGGGAAAAATAAATCCATCGATAACTCTGATTGGGACAACCCCTATGCCCGCACCAGAAAGGAGTTCGCGCAGTTCACTCTCAGCCTGGCCCCGGACGAGCGTCGCGGTTCTGACAGGACTACCCGGATTGCTCAGGTCGTATTGCGTGATTCCGACCAAACCCAGCGCATAGACTATATCTTCATGAATAATCAAGTCATTCACATTCAAAGGCGCGAAGTCAACCACGCCCTGCCCGGGTTCCGAGAGCCAGAGTGTCGAGTTGTTCGCAATTAATGCTCGCTGGGTTCCGGGGCCAATCAACATACTACCAATGCCGGTTTCTAAACTTACAGTCCCGATAGACTGGCCAGTTGGCGGACTATTCTCATCAAAAAGGTACGTGCCAACACTGTTAATCGTAGGAGATTGATCTCCGCCGGATGCACACCTCCTCCAGAGCACATCACCATACCTTGCGCCACCGCCACAAGATGTATTTTTCCCATCAAAGAAAACATCAATCTTCGAGCCATCTAGACCCCAAATTATTTGGCCTTGATTGATGTTATCGATAATCCGATCCCCAAAGAGCATGCCGCTGATGCCGGGCTCAGAAAAAACACTGGGAGTGCTCGGATCAATGACATCATATACCACGCCTCCAGAAAGCATCTTCCCGCGATTCACGCTCACATCATCAGCGACAACACCCTCAACAGAGCCGATTGATAGCGGGTTCGATGGGCTTGAAACATCGTAAATTCGAATACCATCGACACCCAGCGCAATGTACAACAGCGAGCCGTCAAACTCGAAGTCTAAAACTTCCGACGAGAAGATAATGGACCCGATCGTGCTCGGCAAACCCGGATCTGCAAGATCAATAATCTCAACCGACTGATCGCCATCATACGACATGAACGCGACATCACCAAGCAGAAGCATCTCGCGGACAAGCGGACGCGTCATTTGACCCGCGCGAGCAAGTGTGCCCGCAGAGATGTCGTACACCTGAATCTCGCCATTATCCTGCGCGAGCAACCCAATCGAAGCCCCGGACGCAAGCGCGACCGGCGTTCCCGTTGAGAGTTCAACAACCGAACTCGCCGCTGGTTCACACGGATCGGGCACCCCCGCATAGAGCAGCGAACTACTTGCTATCACGCTTATAAAAACTGTTTCAAATCTCATTTCCTCATCCTCCTTGGTTTGTGACTCTGCTACAAGCAGAGTGTACCGAAGAACCATTGGCCAATGCATGAAATATCTAGAATTTTCGACACCTGACATATTCAGATAGTTATATCTTTTATGAACACCCGGCAGCGAAGGCGCTCAGGAAGGCGCTGACATCGAAGAAGTTAAACTCCCCATCGCCAGTGAAATCAGCAATGAGATCGTTGGCTGCGAAGGCGGACAAGAATGCGCTGACATCGAAGAAGTTGAGCTGCCCGTCGCCGGTCAAGTCAGCGGGGCACCCGGCCACGCCATCATCAATCACCAGCGTCACCGCGTCCCAGGTCTGATCACCCTCGATCACACCGAGGTCGACCACCGATCCGATCAACGGATCAATCGTGTAGAGATGGCTTGAGATTTCAACAAAGTTGTCCGGCGTGATCTCATCGAATCCCTGAATCACCGCGTAGAGCGTGCCGTCGGATGCGAAATCTAACCCGGTCTCAAACTGAGGCTCGAATCCGATCCCAAAGAGCGAGGTCTGTGAGATCACCGAGTTGCTCGCCAGATCAAGATGCACCAATCGAAGCGACCCCCCGCTGGTCAGCGCCAGCCCATAGAGATCTCCCGGATTGAGCGTCGGGTGTCCTTCGGGCACCACAGCCAGCGACGACACACTCAGGTTCAAAATATTGTGGACCTCCAAGACCGCCGCCGTATTCGCATCTGCTTCGACGACCCGCATGAACGCCCCCACCGTCGTGGTGGCGTAGGCGATTGATCCATCGTTCGAGTAGGCCAATCCGGCAACACCCGAGTCCATGTATCCGATCGAGTCGATCAGCGTGTTGCCCCCGGTGGTCAGGTTGAGCACGCGCAGCGCATTGGTGGTGTTCTCGAATCCGACCAGATCCGCCGACCCGGGTCGGATATCCGCCCCACCGAACCGCAGATCCGTTCCGGCCAAAGGCAGAGAAGTCACCACGCCGGGATTCGCCAAATCCACCAGCCCCACGCGCCCGAGTTCGATCCCCGGCGCGCCAAAGAAACCCGACCCTTCGATGATGTACGCATGTGTCGGGGCGCCTGCGATCGCAGAACCAGTACTGAGCAAACAGACCGCAGCTGCCAGCCCGATACCCACCCGTGTTCGTGTTGTTCGTGGAAGTGTTGTTCGTGAAAGTATGTTCATTTCGAGTCCTCCCCATCTCCAGCATGCCTAGCCAACCCGAGTTCGTCGGCGATGATCTGCTCCCTTGGTCTTGGATCAGGATCGGGCATCGCCAATGGTTCATGATCCGTCGATGCCTGTCGATTCATCACAACCGTGGGTGTCCAACGGGTCATATACCGGAACCCCGTCCCTTGGGCTTGCGTCTCCACCACAATCCCCGTGCGCGTCACTTCAAAGACGCCTGTCGTTGTCGAAACCAATAGGTTCCCATTCTCGAGCTCGGCAATCCCGCGATACAAATCCAGCGTGCCGGGGTCGTATTGCCCGACCAGATTCGCATTGGAATCAAACTCAAGAATCACGCCATTAGAAAACGAACACACCAACAAGTTCCCGTTGCCAGCGATCGCCATCTGCTGTGGAAAATCAAGCTGAGGCACCACAAACGAACTCGTGAACCGTTCGTTGAACTTGCCATCGAGGGTGTATCGCACGATTTTGTCCTGTCCTTCGTCGGCTACCAAGACCTCGCCGTTGTATTCGATCACATCGAAAGGCCCGCGAATCCCGCCATAGCGATTGAACGCGAAATCCTTCTTCTCGGTGCCGTCCACCGGATCGAGCCGCTTGACATTATTCTGCGAAACCGCCAAATCATTGAACGCCCCCGAGTTGGTCACGAGCACATCGCCCGCCCCATCGCCGCCGGTGAGCACATGACCGCCACGAATATTGTTCATGATGTTGGTGTCACGAACCCCGCCGAGCGAGAAGACATCAACAAACGAGCCATCGGGGTTGAACCGCGAAACTACATCGGCGAACTGATCTGTCACCAGCAGCGACCCGTCCCCAGCGATCAGCACCTCGATTGGACGATCGAAGACATTGATCCCATTGACTGTTCCCGGATCGGCAATGAACGCATCATCAATCAACGACCCGTCGGCTGCAGAAAACGCCCACACCCGATCGGAGTTCGAATCTGGAATCAACAACACATCTTGTGCGCACGCACCGGTACATGCACCAGTCAACAACGCAACAATCGAGTAATATCGGACCATCAGTTCCTCCTTGGCAAAGCCACGCGAATGGACGAGCCAACATCCTATCACACCGGCCGGGTTTCCCAAGGGAAAACCTTCAAATCACGGTTGAAGCAGGGAAAAACCAAAGAATCAGGCGATTGGTTTCCTTCTCACGGACATCCCGCAGCGAAGGCACTCAAGAATGCACTGACATCGAAAAAATTGAACTGCCCGTCACCTGTGAAATCAGCGATGAGATCGTTGGCTGCGAAGGCGGACAAGAATGCGCTGACATCGAAGAAGTTGAGCTGCCCGTCACCTGTGATATCCGCTGGGCATGAGGCTGTCACCTGGAACTCGTAGGCCCCCATGTCGATCACAGGCGATGGACCTGCGCCGGTGTCTGGAGTGTTGGGGTCATCGACGAACCTTGGGTTGCCGTCGAAATCGGTCATCAAGATCGATGTCCACCCGGCATTTTCACCCGCGTCGATCGCGGGCGAGTTGGCGCTGAGCCGAAAGTCGGTTGTGCTTACGAACATCGGATTCGCTTCAATGCACCCGGGCAGATTCTCAGCATCAATCGGGTCTTCGCCCTCCGCGGGCGGGCCGAAGATGCCGGGGATCAGACTGTATCGCAGATCGAAGCTCCCGCCGATGTGCTCGCGGTAGTATCCTTGGAACTCGGGGTTCCACCCGGTGTTGCCGAAGAAAATACAGTTATTCACGATCAGGTTTGAGTTCCACCCCCCGCTGGCGCCGCCGTGCTCTTTGCCGTCGTTGTTGACGAAGGTGCAGTTCTCAAGATACATATCCCGTTGCTGGAAAGAATACGAACAGAACCCGCCGCCGAACCCGCCGAGTTCTTGGATTGTCCCTTCCCTCGCTTGGGCGGTGTTGTTCTCGAAAATGGTATTGACGATCAACGCTTCGTTCCAGGCGATGATCCCGCCGCCGATCGACGCGGTATTGTTCTTGAACACTGAATCCTCAACGGTGAGCGGCGATCGGAACGAGAATATCCCTCCACCATACCCAACATTATCGCCGAGCGAAAAGAACGGACGGACGAGATTGCCCTCGAAGATGCTCCGCCGAACGATGAGTTCACCATCTGAATCGTGAGAAATCCCGCCCCCATAACCATCGGGCGATGAGAAGACCACGGTGTTATACCTGATCGCACAATCCTCGATCACCGCGCCGCTCGAACCACCCAAGAAAATCCCCGCCCCGTTGCTCAAGTGCCCAGAGTTGTATTGAACCGTGGTGTTCGTGATGGCCGGATGGGCATTGAGGAAATACATCCCGCCGCCAGCAGCGAAGGCGGTGTAGTTGAACTGGATGACACAGTTATTGATCGTCGGCGAACCACTGATGCAGTAGATGCCCGAGCCGAACATCAGTGGATTGCCCGCACCGGTACCCGATGGCCCATAGGCCCCGTATTCAATGGTGACGCCGTCGATCACGGTGCCTGAACCGACCCCGCTGGCAACAACGACATGACCCGCATTGGCAGTATTGAGCATGTATGGATCAAAGGTGTCATCGCGCCCGACATCACCCGAGAGCCGGGTGATATTGGTTGCCGGATCGCGTTGATCGCGCGCGGTTTCGTTGCCCATGAACCCGCCATAGATCGACACGCCATCGAGCATCACGAAACTCATGGTTGCATCACCATCCGAAGGCATGTAGAGCCCTTGAGCGATCCATATCTCATCGCCACTCGTCGCCGCACCGAGTGCTGATTGTAAATTGTCATACGCCGAAGCCCATGCTTGCCCATCGCCGCCGCTGAGCGCGTCGTCATCGACCCGGAGGACGGATTGGGCCGAGCACATGCCCGAAGCGATCATGAGCACTGGCATGAGCACAGGAAGAATGATTGGAAAATGGTTCGGCATAGCGGTTTGGTTCCTAGAGAGATGGAAATTGGCGCAACCCAACCCTCGTGGATTGTTCATTGCTCAACCTAAGCACACCCCGTACCAACCCACCAGATCGCCTGTAAACCTACAAACGACTCTGTCCTTGTTCAAACGGCTCAACCATCGGCCACGAGAGATCATCACCAACCTGTACTCGGGCCAGTATTGACCATCTCGCTTACGGGCACCCTTGGCCAAACACGACCAAGAACGCGCTCACATCGAAGAAGTTGAACCGTCCATCATCGGTGAAATCGGCGATTGGATCATTGGCTGCGAAGGCTTTGAGGAAGGCGCTGACATCAAAGAAGTTCAGCGTGCCGTCGGCGTTGAGGTCGGCCTGTGAACACCCCTGGTTGAGGTTCAGGATCGCCATCCCATCGCCCAGCGGCGCGGCCACCGCGAGCACCGTGCCATCGGTGCTCGATCCCAATGCTGAAGGTCCAACGCCCAGATCGTACTCGGTGGTCAGCAGCGTCGCCGCATCGATCATGGTGATCGTGCCAAACTCATCGTGGAGGTATCCATCTGGGCCGCCGATGGTCAGCCCGAGATCGCCATGGGCTGCCCGGAGCGTATTGCTTGATGCGTCATAACTCAGCCCAACGACCGGGTTCGCAAAGAGCACCGAGCCCTGCAGCGCACCCGTCGCGATGCTATACGCGCTCACCCGATTATCGCTCCAGTTGTTCACCCAGAGCAACCCCTGCCCATCGTCAACCATCTGCCAGGGCATCGCGCCGACATTGATCGTGCGGAGAAACACAGGCACCGCGCCGGTGTTGTCGTACACCGTGACCGTGTTGTTGTTGCGGTTGGCTGCATAGATCCGGGCGTCGTCGGGTGAGAAGCTGACCATGGTCGGAAAATCACCCGCGGGCAAATCGCCGATGAGCGTCCAGTTGTCGGTGTCGATGATCGTGACGACATTATCAAAGCTCCCCGCGACTGCTAGGCGTGATCCATCATGACTAATCGCCATGCCCGAACTCTGCCCGAGGCTGTACCCCACGCCGCCCATGTTGCCGGTGAAGATCCGCCCGCCAGTGGCTGTGTTGGAGTTAAGATCAATCCGCCAGACGCCATCGCCGCTGGCGACCACGCCGACATAGGCGTACTGCCCATCGGGCGAAATCACCACCGAGCCCGCTCGGCGGGAGATGTTCACATTCGTGCTCGTCGCCGTAGCCATATCAACAACCGTCGCGAAGGTTGAATCGAGGTTTCCCACGACCGCTTTGGAACTGTCCGGCGTAATCGCCACCGCTGAGGGTCGTTCGCCCAATGGTGCGGTGCCGATCACTGTATTGCTATTGACATCCACCACCGTCGCGTTATCCGAGAAGATCGACACGCCGATCACCCGTGATCCATCAGGCGCGACCGCAATGGTTCGGCACCGATCGCCCTCGATCTCAGGCCCGGTGGGCATGAAGGCGGTGAGTGACCCCGATGATCCTTCGACATCGGCAACCACGAGATCATCGCCGAAGGTCGTTGAGCACATCGCGATCTGATAGGCTGTAGGCGAGATCGCCCCGTGCTCAGTCGAAACCCGGAAGTTGACCTGATTCACCAGCCCGCCCGTCACCATATCAATCACCGCCCCGCGGTACCCAACCCCGACCGCGTACCGCCCATCAAAAGTCGTCAAGAGTTCATTGATGCTCGCGGTGCTCAGCCCAGGCCCGAGTGTCCCGGTATCAAAGTTGACGACCCGCGCCGCGTTGATCACATCGACCACCCCTCGGCTGCCATCGGTGTTGAGCGTGATGTTGCCCCAGAAGAGATTCTCAGGCGTCGCGATCGTCCCCGTCACCAATCCCGATGCTGCATCCACCACAGTGATCGTTCTTGACGATCCGGTGTGTGCGATCGCCGCGGCCGAGCCATCGCCCGAGATTGCCAAGCCTCTGGGCGAATCGGCGATCGCGGTGCGCGTCACGATCCCGGTCCGTACATCGACAATCTGCATCTCGTCTGCGAACTGATCGACATTGATCACGCGATCATCATCAAGAAAGTAGAACCGTGAATACTGCATCGAAAGCGACGGCGCCTCGAACGAGCCCGACAGAATGAGGCTGTACCCGATATTGGGAATCGTCCCAATCACACTCTGCGAAGCGATATCAACAATCGCCATCTCGCCATCGAACCCGACCCCGATCGCTGCGACATCACCCGCAGGCGAGATCGCCACAATCCCCGGGTTCCTGCCGACGGAAATTACCGCGGTTTCGGTCATCGCGACAAGATCAACAATCGACACCGTATCGTTGTCGATATTGGCCACCACTGCCTGCGTCCCATCGGGTGTAATCGCCATCGCTTGGGCCGCTCCCGAGAGCGGCACCTCGCCGACGAACGCGAGCGTGCTCGCATCCCAGATGATCAGGTTTTGACTCTCCCGATTGGCGATGATAAACATCGACCCATCGGGCGTGTACGCGACATCCGAAGCCGAGTCGCCCTCGGGCAAACTCCCGGTCAACACAAAGACCGCATCCCCCGGATTCGCATCGGCCCCATCGACCTTGCCGCCCACAGGCCCGGGCGTGAGCCCGAGTTGGTCGGTCAGATCGAGCCTCAATGCAGGTATCCATTGCCCCTGCGATATCTCCACATCCCCATCGGGGTTGATCGCCAGAGCCGAAGAAGCAGAGAAGCCGAGAGCCATCGCTGCGAGCGTGCGAGCATTGAACAGATTCGTCAACATATCCATTTGTGTGTGTCCCTTGAAGTTTGAGAAAAAGAGCAGGTGTGATTGCTCGATTCTACAAGAAACTCAACCACGCGCATACAGAAAAACCCGCTTGAAGGCGGGTAATTGTGCGGGTTTTCTCTGTATGTTCGACCTGAACCTGTCCCTATGGGCATCCAGCACTGAATGCCGCGAGAAAGGCGGAGACATCGAAGAAGTTGAATGCCCCGTCGCCGGTGAAATCCGCTGCCGAATCATTTGCTGCGAAAGCGGAGAGGAAGGCGGAGACATCGTAGAAATTGAGGCGTCCATCGCCGGTGATATCCGCGATGCAAGGAGGATTGAAAGAGCACTGATTCAGTACGAAACTAACTGTTTCGCTAGTGCGATTTGTGACTATAAGATCCGGCGATCCATTCTGATCGAGGTCTCGAATTACAAACCCCGCGGGTGTTGGGCCAACACCAAAGTAGGGCGAGTGCAAATAAGATCCATCTCCATTGTTCAACATGACTTCTGATTTTCCGGCGTCTATACCCAAAACTACGATGTCTTGGAGTCCGTCATTGTTCATATCTTGAATCAAAAGCGTCTGCGGTCTATCGCTGGTAGGGTGCTGTGTTGGAGGATTGAATACTCCATTGATATTCATAAGTATGGACACATTGTGACTGAGATCGTTTGCTACTGCGATATCTTGATAACCATTGTTGTCCAAATCGCCTAAAGCTAGTTTTCTCGGGCCATTTCCTGCATCGAGATATGTAGCTGCAGACATAGTGCCGTCGCCATTATTCATAAAGACGCCTACATTGTCGTCGCGATAGTCTGCCACAACGAGATCAAGAAACCCGTCGATATCGATATCCACAGCCAGGATTGATCGCGGATCGTTCAACTCGCCAAATATTGTTTCATTGAAAAACTCGCCGTTTCCATTATTCCAGAATATTCCAACACGATCTGTCACCCTACTGACCCAGGCGATATCCGAAAATCCATCGTTGTCGAGATCTACCGCGATCATATCTTGAGGCGAGTTGATTGTGTCGTACTGCAGTTGTTCACTCAGAATTCCGATTCCATCATTAAGATAGACACTAATGCTGCTCGACAACTGATTTGCCACAAGCACATCGAGATCGTTATCGTTATCAATATCGCTCAAAACAACAACTAATGGTTCTACTCCTGTAGCGTACTGCACGCCGGGACCATACAAGTTCAGCCCATTGGACAAATGAACACTGATAGATTTCCCGTAATCAGAAAAATATCCTGTATTTGTTACGACGAGATCGTCAAATCCATCATTGTTGAGATCGCCCATAGCAACAGAGCTGGATGATTTAGATGCAAGGAGATAACTGTTCCCAGTCAGCATTCCATCGCCACGATTGGTTGAGATGCTTACGGAGTTGCTTGAAACATTAAGTGTGGCGACATCTGGTTGTCCGTCACCTGTGAAATCTGCCGCCTCTACCGACCGAGGAAAGCCGTCAATCCCGTAGTTGACACCATCTAAAAATGTACCGTCACCGATACCAAACAAGATGGTAATGCTGGCATTTGATTCGTTTCCAACTAAAAGATCGAGAACTCCGTCCATATTAAAGTCTGCTGTTGAGATCGAGAGTGCTCGTTCCCCAACTTCGTAGTCTACTTGGAAAGTGAAATTCCCCAGGCCGTCATTCTTGAATATAGATACCACTGAAGCTGTTTGATCCAGTAACAGTTGTGTGACCGCAAAATCAAGATCAGAGTCGTTGTCAAAATCTGCAAGAGTGATGCCACCACCACCACTTGTGATCACCGATGCAACAGCTTTTTGAAAGGTACCATCGCCTTGGTTGATTTGCGTGACAACGATGTCATCAGAATCGGAGTATACGATATCGATGAAGCCATCTCCATTAACATCACCAAACGCTCGGCTGTGCTCATATCTTCCCGCATCAATTAGCGTAGCAGGGGAAAATAGTCCATTTCCTGGATTCAGCAATACTTCCTCGTTCGCCACCAGATCGAGAGTTTTATCACCGTTTATATCTACAAGTTTAATCGAAAGTGGTTGACGAGTGACTGGGATTCGGAATTGCGGGAAGAATGTTCCGTTGCCTGAGTTAATGAAAATGCTGATATCGTCACTGTCCGCGTTGGCAATAGCTAGGTCTATTCTCCCATTCGCATTCAGGTCCCCGACTGTGATCGAGTAAGGCGCGTCACCGGCTTCATATAAAGCGATCGGTTGAAAAGTGCCGTCCCCGTTATTGAGAAGGACACCTGCACGATTAATATTCTGAATCGCCACGACGATATCGATATCGCCATCTTCGTCGAGATCGCCTATAGCAAAAGAATTCGGACGCTGGATAGTGCCAAACTCTGCCGTGTGATCGAATAGAGTTGCTGGATCGCATGATTGTCCAAGCGAATGCGCTGAACCTACAAACAGGATTGAAAAACAAGTAAATAGAAGTCTCATAATGATTATCTCTGGAAGATTTGTGTCAGAAATTTTCAGACTACCACATAATCCACATATTGTCAACAGCAAATTTGATGCCTGATGAATAATTGGTTGAGACCAGGAATCCGTATCCTATGAGTTAATCACACGCCCCTCGCTCGCCAGCGCCGCCTCGTGCACCGCTTCGTGCATGGTCGGATGCGCATGCACCGTCGCGATGATCTCTTCGGTCGTTGCTTCGAGCCTTCTCGCCAGCGACATCTCGGCGATGAGTTCGGTCGCCTGATCGCCCAAGATATGCGTGCCGAGGATCTCGCCTCGGGGGAGCCCGCGGATGATCTTGACAAACCCTTCGGTGTGCCTCGTCGCGATCGCCTTGCCCAGCGCGCTGTTGTTGAACACGCCGACCTCGTAGTCTTGACCCTTCTTGAGCCCCTGGGCTTTGAGTGCCTGCTCGGTGTAGCCAACGGATCCAACCTGCGGATGGCAGTAGGTGCACCCCGGGATCACGGTGTAGTCCATCGGGATCGGATCGTGCTTGGCCTTGCCGTCCTTGAATGCGAAGCGTTCGACACACAGCACCGCCTCCTCGGCAGCCACATGGGCAAGCCAAGGCGGGCCGATCACATCGCCGATCGCATACACGCCGGGCAGATTCGTCTTGTAATCAAGGGCTTTGGGCTCACTGGGCGCATCTGCGCTCAACGGCACATAGTCCGTCTTGATATGCCCACGCACGGTTTCGAGCCCGAGCGATTCATCGAACAGTCCATCGAACCGTCCGCCGACACCGATCGCCAAAAGCACCTTGTCGGCTTCGAGCACTTCCTTCTTTGACGCATCGGGCTTGCCGTCCTTGCCCATCGGCGCGACCGTCACCTTGACGCCTTTGCCCTTGGTATCCACATCCATCACGCCGGTCTTCACCTTGACATTGAACCCGTGCTTCTTGTATATCTTGGTCATCTCTTTGCCGACCTGCTCGTCTTCGACGGGCACCAAGCGATCGAGCATCTCGATAATCGTCACCTCGGTGCCAAAGTTTTTGTAGACATACCCAAACTCCATCCCGATCGCGCCGGCCCCGACAATAATCAGCTTCTCGGGGCGATCAGTATTGTTCATCGCTTCACGCGCACCCCAGACCTTGTCGCCATCGAACTTGGCAAACGGCAGGTCCCGCGCCACTGCGCCCGTTGCAATAATCACCTTGTCACAAGTAATTGTTTCTTTCGCCGCGTTGACCTTCACAGGCGAGGGTGTAAGTTCTTCATTGAGTTCACAATCTCGCAACTCAATCGTCACCTTTGGGCCGGCCTTGACGATCTTGGCGTGCATATTGATAAACTCGATCTTGTTTTTCTTCATCAGATACTCAACACCCTTGTTGAGTTTGCTCGCCACATCGCGCGATCGCCCGATGACCTTGTCCCAATCGAACTTCACCTCGCCCGTCGAGATGCCCCATTCTTCCTGCTCGGCGAGTTTTTCCATCAACTCGGCGTTGGAGATCAACGCCTTCGATGGGATGCACCCCCAGTTGAGGCAGACGCCTCCGAGCTTGGCGCGTTCGATGATCGCGACCTTATATCCGAGCTGAGCCGCCCGAATTGCCCCGACATACCCGCCGGGCCCGCCACCGATTACAACGACATCAAAGTGCTTGCTTGCCATGATCAAAGTCCTCAAATCTATCCCGAAGGGAACCCGCACAGAAGCGGTTGTGTTCATTGGTAGGCACCTTTTTCGTGCCGAATCTGACTATAGCGCGTGTATCGACATTTCACCGCACCGGGTGCGGCTCAACCCGAATCCCCACGCCCCGCCCAACCAACTTTCCTGCCGGAATGACAGACTTTGCGCTCCACCTGCCTGATCGGGTGGGCGCCGGGCCCATCACGAACGCCATAAACCCAGCAACAGCCAACCATTACCTCGATATTCACTGACTTTTCCTCTCAGATCGAACTGGCACGCCCGATGCAGCCGATACACATGTAGAATCGTATGAATTTGACCGAGATCGGGATCATCCCGATCCCAAGAACGATTTCATACGAACACAATCGGGGCCAGCGGAGTTGTACTCGTAGGTCACTGGCCCAAATGGACGGCGCAGATGCGTCAAAATGCTGGTCGGTTCGCAGGAATCGGTCAGCGGGAGAAGAAGCATGTTTGAACGATTCACCGATCGAGCCCGCAAAGTGATGGCCCTGGCCAACCAGGAAGCCCAACGCTTCAACCATGAATACATCGGGACCGAGCATATCCTGCTCGGGCTCGTCAAAGAGGGCTCAGGCGTGGGTGCCAATGTGCTCAAGAACCTCGATGTTGATCTGCGCAAGGTCCGCCTCGAAGTTGAAAAACTCGTCCGTGCTGGGCCTGAGATGGTCACCATGGGCAAGCTCCCGCAGACCCCCCGCGCCAAGAAAGTCATCGAATACGCCATCGAAGAGGCACGAAATCTCAACCACAACTATGTGGGCACCGAGCACATCCTCCTCGGGCTCCTCCGTGAACACGACGGCGTCGCTGCACAGGTCCTCATGAACCTCGGGCTCAAGCTCGAAGATGTCCGCGAGGAAGTCCTCAACCTGCTCGGCGCCGGCGCCGAAGCCGACTCTGAAATGGCAGCGGGCGGGCACTCCGAATCAGGCTCATCATCCAAGCCCAAGGGCAAGTCCAAAACCCCCGCACTCGATTCCTTCGGGCGCGATCTCACCCAGCTCGCCATCGATTCTCAGCTCGATCCCGTCATCGGGCGATCCCAAGAAATCGAACGCCTGACCCAGATCCTCTGCCGACGCACCAAGAACAACCCGGTGCTTCTGGGCGAAGCGGGCGTGGGCAAGACCGCGATCATCGAAGGGCTCGCCCAGCGCATCGTCTCGCAGGAAGTCCCCGACATCCTCCACGACAAGCGCGTCGTTGTCCTTGACCTGGCGATGATGGTCGCGGGCACCAAGTACCGCGGGCAGTTCGAAGAACGCATCAAAGCAGTGATGAACGAAGTCCGCCGAGCGGGCAATGTCATCCTCTTCATCGACGAGCTCCACACCTTGGTCGGTGCAGGCGGCGCAGAGGGCGCGATCGACGCGTCCAATGTCCTCAAGCCCGCGATGGCAAGAGGCGAGATCCAGTGCATCGGCGCGACCACCTTCGATGAGTACCGCAAGTACATCGAAAAAGACGCCGCCCTTGCCCGTCGATTCCAATCCATCCCGGTTGACCCACCGAGTGCTGCCGAATCCATCGAAATCCTCAAAGGTATCCGCGACAAGTACGAAGAGCATCACCGCGTGGACATCACCGACGATGCCCTCGTCGCAGCCGTCGAGCTCTCGGATCGCTACATCACCGGGCGTGTCCAGCCCGACAAGTCCATTGATGTCCTCGACGAAGCCGGCGCTCGTGTGCGGATCAAATCCATGCGCAAGCCTCCGAACCTCGCTGACATCGAGGCCGACATCGAGCGGCTCTCAGTCGCCAAGGACGAAGCCGTCAAGGGCGCTGATTACGAGAAGGCTGCCGAGCTGCGCGACCAGGCCGAGCAGATGCGTAAGAAGAAGGAAGAAATCCAGACCGAGTGGCGCGCCAAGCAGCAAGAATCCGCGGGCGTGGTCGATGAAGAAATCATCCGCGAAGTCGTCTCCAAGATGACCGGCGTGCCTTTGCAAAAACTCGAGAAGGAAGAAGCCGCCCGCCTCCTCAAGCTCGAAGACGAACTCCACAAAACCGTCATCTCCCAGGACGACGCGATCAAGGTCATCTCCAAAGCCATCCGACGCGCCCGCGCCGGGCTCAAAGATCCAAAGCGTCCAATGGGCAGCTTCATCTTTGTCGGCCCATCGGGTGTCGGTAAGACTTTGCTCTCCAAGGCACTCGCCGAGTTCATGTTCGGCAACGCCGACTCGCTGATCCATCTCGATATGTCCGAGTACATGGAGAAGCACACCGTTTCGCGTCTCGTCGGCGCGCCTCCCGGGTATGTCGGGTATGAAGAAGGCGGACAGCTCACCGAAGCGATCCGTCGGCGACCATACTCGGTCGTCCTGCTCGACGAAGTCGAAAAGGCCCATCCAGATGTCTTCAACATGCTCCTGCAAATCATGGAAGAAGGGCGACTCACCGATTCCTTCGGGCGTCATGTCGATTTCCGCAACACCGTGCTCATCATGACCAGCAACATCGGCGCAGACCTCATCAAGGGCGGCGGCGGGTTCGGGTTCGGCAAGCACACCTCCGACGATAAGTTCGATTCCATCAAGTCTGTCCTGATGAAAGAAATCGAGCGGTTCTTCCGCCCAGAGTTCATCAACCGGCTCGACGATGTCATCGTGTTCAAGCCTTTGACCAAGGACGATCTGGTCTCGATCGTCGAGTTCGAAGTCGCCAAGGTCGCCGAGCGACTCACCTTGCAAGGGTTCTCATTCGAGCTCGATCAAGCCGCCAAAGACTTCCTCATCGACAAGGGCTACAACCCCGATTATGGTGCCCGCCCGCTCCGCCGAGCCATCGGCACCTTCATCGAAGACCCGCTCTCCGAGATGCTTCTCTCGGGCGAACTCCACGAGAAGAATCTCCTCAAAGCCACCCGCAAGGGCGAAGACGAGTTCCTCTCCTTCGATTCTTCCTTCGTCGCCCCACCCGAAGCACCCGCTGAGGAAACCGACGAAGCCAGCGATTCCAAGGCTGAAGAAGCCGAGTCCAAGTCGAACTGATCGAGTCCCCCAGTAGCACAATCAGCCGCACACGCCCAGCGTGTGCGGCTTTTTCGTCACCCTTCCAACATCCATGCAACCAATCCCCTCCCAAAGCCATACCTATACATGAACCATCATTTCCCTGCTAAACTCTCCCCATGCCCATATTCCTCCGTTGGTTATTACGACTCGGCCCCATGAACCCCATCGCGGTGCGATTGGTGCAGAACGCCTCGCGTCGGAACAAGCATCTCTATGTCCGCAGCGCGTACCTCGCCGTCCTCATCCTCGTCCTCCTCTGGGCCATGCTCGGCAACACGCCCGGAGGCAATGTCTCCTACCGCGAACTCGCCTCGGCGGGCGCGACAAGTTTCGCATGGATCGCCTATCTCCAGGTCGGGCTCATCTGCATCCTCTCGCCCGTGTTCATGGCCGGCGCGATCGCACAAGAAGCGAACCCAAAGACATGGGACATCCTTCTCACCACGCCGATGTCCAAACTCGAAATCGTCCTGGGCAATCTGCTCGGCAGACTCTTCTTCGTCCTCGCCCTGCTCTTCGCATCGCTCCCTTTATTCGCCCTCACCCAGTTCTTCGGCGGCGTGCCCGGCTCATCCATCATCAACTCCTACATCGTCTCCGCCGGCGCAGCCATCCTCGTGGGCGCGATCGCCATCTCATTGTCCGTGTCACGACTCGTCGGGCAACGGGCCGTCTTCACCTTCTATGTCTCCGTCGTCACCTACATCGCCACCACCATCGCCATCGACGCCTGGCTCAGTTCTCGCGGCTTTGGCATGGGCCCCAACGGCTCAGGCGTCACCTGGCTCACAGCCCTCAACCCATTCCTCGCCATCCGCTCGCTCCTCTCCCCCACCGCCTATCCCTCCGCCGATCCCTCAGCCTACGCCGGGCTCAAAGGATTCATGCTCGCCACCCCAGCAACCGCATGGAGCACCTTCTCGATCGTTATCTCCGCACTCCTCGTGGGCGCATCGACCCTCACCGTCCGCACCGGCGGGCTCAAGCAAGTCGCCAACGGCTCATCGGGCATCCCCTGGTACCGCCGACTCTTCAAACTCGGCGCAGCCAATGTCGAACACCGCCCCCCGCGCCATGTCTGGTCCAACCCCATCGCCTGGCGCGAAGCCGCCTCGCGCAACGCCACCTTCGTCCGCATCATCCTCCGATGGTCATTCGTTGGGCTCGGCGCACTCGTTGCCCTGGGCACCGTCGTCTTCTACCACATCGGCAAACTCAACACCGCCGACTTCCAGTTCATCATCAAGTCCCTCGCCTTCACCGAGGTCTTCCTCATCGCCCTCGTCGCGGTGAATATGGCTGCCACCGCTGTCGCGGGCGAACGAGAAGACGGCACGCTCGATCTCATCCTCACCACCCCCATCACCCCAAAGATGTACCTCGCCGGCAAACTCCGAGGCTTGGTCTCGTATCTCCTCCCTCTGATCGCCGTCCCCGTCTTCACCGTCGGCATCGCCGGGCTCTACGCACTCGTCGGCGGGCTGGGCAACAAAGCACTCGCCTACTCCACCCACAAAATCCCCGCCGGAGGCTCAGTCGAAGTCCCCGTCGTCCTCCCCGAAGCCGGGCTCTTGGCAGCCATCCTTCTGATCCCATTTATCGCCTTCTGTGTGATGATCGGGCTCCACTGGTCGCTCAAATCCAAAGGCACCCTCAGCTCCGTCGTCGGCACTGTCGCTGTCGTCTTCATCACCTCGGGCATCCTCGGACTCTGCGGGTGGGCCTCGGGCTCCGACATGCCCGTCGTGGGCCCTGCCCTGACCGCCCTCTCGCCAGCGAGTTTACTCGACGCCCTGATCTCCCCCGTCACCCGATTAGACGAAACCGTCAATTCCTCCCCCACCGGGCTCAACACCGCCCGCATCTCCCTCGCCATCGGTGCCCTCATCAGCGCCGGCATCTACCTCGCCGTCGTCTACGCCGTATTGACCGCCCTCGTCCGCAACTTCGACTTCACCGTCCGCAAACTCGCAGGGTCGTGAGCAGCAATTGCTGCCTCGCTTATGAATGGTCATTTTTGCGCATGATGATCCTCGCTGGAACGCCAACTGCAGTCGCATCAGCTGGCACATCCTTGAGCACCACCGCGTTGGCGCCGATCCGTGCCCGAGCTCCAATTGTAATTTCGCCTATAACCTTCGCGCCTGCACCGACATACACATCCTCCTCCAATGTGGGTGCTCCGGATTTACCGATCTGACCAATCGTCACCTGCTGCATGACCAGACATCGGTCCCCGACCACTGCGTCACGATGTACGACGATGCCGGTCAAGTGCGGAAATCGTGCGCTCGACGCGATCTGTGCGTCACGGTGAATATCCGATCCGGTGGTGATTGTCCAGAACATATACCTGAGCTTCCCGACGCGACAAAGCAATCGACCAACCGGTCCCTTTGCGCACCGATACTTCTGGTACTGATGAATGCTGGCTATAAGCTTTTCTGAACGATGACTCAGTAACAAGCGATACCCTTCTCTTAGAGATCGACGAATCGAACCGGCTTCCAAGTGCCGAAGTCTTTGACAATACGGGATTCAAGATCATCGAGAAACTCAAACCGCTTGCGGTACAACGATCTTTTCTTCGGCTTGATCGTTTCAAAATCTCGACGAACTTTCTCTGCTGGCAATGAATAAAAATAATCGTCCAGAGGATCGCCGCCACGATCAGCCCAGACAGCATCGTAATCTGTCGGGAAACTTCGCTGACCAAAATAAGGATGGCGATGATGCCGATACCCGTCCGAAACCGCCAGTATGCTCGAGCCACCCGCCAGTTGGGAAAATATCCGAACAACCTCGAGCAGTAAATCCCTCGGCCTCAAGCCATACAACGCTTTCGTCAGATCACGATACAGGCCTAATGAATCGTCATGGTTCCGACCCTGCACGCCACCGATCACCGTACACAGCGCCCCATCAGGATCGCGATAAAACGAGAACGCGACCGAAAAAGCACGATAATTTTCAACAAAGAGATTCATCGTCAACTGGCCCTCGCGCATAAACCACCTAGGCTGATCGAGCACAAGCCGAAGCTCATCAAACTTGTCGCCCAAGTCTGCGATAACCAGACGCTCTTCAATTGAAAATGAATATGCTTCTCCGAGTTCATCGATCACGCTGCAATGGTTCGTCACTCGCTCGATACGCTCCCGGGCATCCCACGATGAACATTGATATGGCCAAATCAAAATCCCAAGCATCTCGGGACGCTCACGCATCAACCGATCAACCGCTGAGCCAGGATTGGGGCTGACAATCGGCCCGAACCATCGATAGTGCTTTATCCCGACAAGAACAAACCGAACACGGTTCACTATCGCCTTGGGTGAAAACCCGGGAACAACCACTCCTGATTGCCTGATCAACTTCCACATCTGATTCAGCATCTAAGCCCCTCTTCTGATCTATGCAATGCGCCACCCATAAAGACATTCACAAGCTTCAAAACTGCTTCCGCATCCGCGCCGTCGGAATCCCGAGCTGATCGCGATACTTCGCCACCGTCCTTCGCGCGATCTCGATGCCGCGTTCTTTGAGGGCGCTGACAATCTTCTCGTCCGACAAAGGCTTGCCCTTATCCTCGCCTTCGATCAACTCGCCGATCGTCGCCTTCACCGAGTTCGACGAAACATCCTCGCCCGAATCCGTCGCCAATCCGCCCGAAAAGAACCCACGCAACGCCACCACACCCCTTGGAGTCATGATGTACTTCTCGCTCACCGCCCGCGACACCGTCGCGACATGAATCCCGAGCCGATCCGAAATCGTCTTCATAGGCAGCGGCTTCAAGGCTTCGGGCCCGTAATCAAAGTAGTCCCGCTGCTCATCGACCACCGCGTTGATCACTCGCAGCAAAGTATGCCTTCGCTGCCCGACCGCATCAATCAGCCACTGCGCATTCGAGAGATTTTTCTTCAAAAAAGTCCGATCCGCATCGGGCACGCCTTTATCCGCCGACATCTTGGCGTATTCCTTGTTGATCTGCACATCGGGCAGCCGACCATCGCTCAGGTACGCGAAGTACCGATCGTTCTCTTCGTCATATTCCACAATCCCATCGGGGATCACCACCGAGGGCGCGTCGGTCACCAGCCTGCGGGCAGGCGAGAGACTCAATCGCTTGAGCAGGTTGATCCCGATGTTAATCTCATCGAGATCAAGCCCGGACTTGGCTGCCACCTTGGGCAGCTTGTTCTTCATCAACTCATCAAAGAACTCCGCGACGAGCCTCGTCGCGATCTCGATGCCCTCTTGCGAAACCGTGATCTCGTCGTCGCGATCCTCGCCGAGCCGATCGGCCAGCGCGTCGATCTGGATCAACAAACATTCCTTCGCATCGCGCGCACCCACTCCCGCGGGATCGAGCAAGAGCTGAATCGCTTGGAGCGCGAGTTCCCAATCCGCTTCGCTGGGCTCAAGGGCCTTGACCTGCGCCGATGCCCGGTCGGCGACCTCTTCAAACGATGCCCGCAGGTACCCATCCTCATCCAAACTCTGGATCAGCACCTCGCCGAGCACCTTGATCCGATCGTCGATATCCACCAATGACCACTGATCCAACAACTGATCCGTCAGCGACGCCGCCCGCGCCGGCGCACTGGCCATCGCGTCCATCTTCGCGTCGCGCTCGCCTGAAGTCGATCGAGTCCGAGGCAGATCGTCAAAGTCCCGCGTCATCTTCGAATCGGAATAGGTGTTCTCCGCCGCGTCGGGGTTCGCCGCGGTGTACTCATCGAGCCGAGCAAAGTCCGATGCGCTCTCAGGATCAATCGTCAACTCCTGATCGGCAGACGAGCCGCCCTCTTCGGAGCGGACCTCAAGCGATGGGTCGATCTCGGTGCGTTCGATCGTTGGATTCGATTCAAGTTCCTGCTCGATCCGCTCGCACAACTCGGCCAGAGGCATCTGCAGAATCTCCATCGACTGGATCATCCGCGGCGCCAGCTTCATCTGCTGCCCGAGCTTCATCTGTTGGGAGGTCTGGAAACGCATGAATAAGACTCAGATCAACACAAGCAATCTACATAAAGAAGGAACACGATATTCCTCTATCACTATCCGTATCAATCGGCCTATCAGCCGAGAGATCAACGCAAGTTCCTCGATATTCTCTGTTCACAAGCCGAAAATCGGGGATTACCCCATCTCCTGTCGCCCGAGAATCGCATCGGCGAGCACCGCCTTGTTGGCGTATTCAAGCGACCCGCCGCTGGGCAACCCCCGCGCAAGCCGACTCACCCGCACCCCGATCTTCTTGAGTTCCGATGCCAGATACAGCGCGGTCCCGTCGCCCTCCACCGTCGGATTCAATCCGAGCACCACTTCAACAATCGCCGTGTCTCCAGACACCTTCTCCGCTCCCTGAATCCGATCAAATAACCCCTCGATCGTCAGATCACTGGGCCCGATCCCATCGAGAGGCGAGAGCCTCCCCATCAGCACATGATACAGCCCGCGATACATCCCCGTCTGCTCCAACGCGATCAGGTCTTTAGGCTGCTCCACCACCAACACCCGCCCATGATCCCGCTCAGGATCATCACAGATCGAACACACCTCCCCATCGCAGAGATTAAAACACACCCGGCAATGCCCCACCGTCTGCTTCACCAACGCGATCGCTTCCGAAAGCGCCATCGCCGAATCCATGTCCGATTTGAGCACATGAAACGCCAATCGCTCCGCCGATCGCGACCCGATCCCGGGGAGCTTGCTCAGTTGCTCGATCAACTCGCGCACCGCGCCCGGATACGCCGAGCTCGCCCCAGCCCCACCACCCCCACCAGACCGAGTCGGCCTTGGATGCTCTCGCCCAGATTGTTCATTCATTGCACACATCGCTTCCGATTCTAGCCCATCGCGAACAACGCGCTGTGGACAAATCACACACACCAAACTACCCATCTTACCAACAAGCGGTTTCGCAGATCGCTCCACACCCCGGAAAACACCCCAGGGACAAAAACTGTGTCGAATTCAAGCAATTCCACACGAAACACCCATGGAAACAGTTGCATCTCATCGCTCGATTCTGTACGCTGAGTCCTCACGATGGCAGCTTTGGGACTCTTTTGTGGAGAGAGGTAGGTCCCAGGGCTGCTATCTTTTTTGACATGCAATGGGCGCGTCGCACACTTGCAACCCATCCGCCAAGCAGCAGTTATCTTACGACGATCTCGATCGGGATAATCGTCTCGGCCACCCGCTCACCAATAAAATCACGCATCACCACCTTCAAGTGGTACCGCCCCACCCCAAGATTCGCAGGCAGTGTCACCTTGTTCGTCAGGTAGTAGTCCCGAAGCCGATTGCGCGTCTCGCCCGTCACCGTCTCGGCCTGTCGATTCCAGGTATTCAAGTCATCCGCGACATGGTACAGCTCAAGCCTTTGCGAGAGCTTCGTCTCATACCGAGCCTGACCATCCGGGCCGACAAACTCACGCTGGGCAAACCGCTCAAGCTCCACATACACAATCACAGGCTGCGCCCTGCCCGCAACAAACCGATACGACGGGAAGGTCTCATACCACCCATACCCATCAACCCGTGTGCACAACGCTGCCTTTTTGATGGTCACCCCCGCCCACGCATCGAGCTTCGCTTGAATCGCTTCAAGCTCGCTCGCCACCGCAGCCGGGCTTGCGATCGAACCCTCAGCAGATAACGAACGCAAAAACGTCCTCGCCGCATCGAGCGAAGTCTGCTCCGCATCAGAAAGCACACCCTGATCGAACAATGCTTCTGATCCCTCAGGCAACAGCATCTCCAAACTCGCCAGCGCCAATGCTGCCGAGCCGGGATCATCGCTCGTGCTCGCCAAGGTCGCCAGAATCGAAGCCAACTCCTTGGCCAACTGTTCCTTACGCATCTCAGGGTCCTGCTCGATCAACGCTGCGGGCTCGATTGGCTCGCCCACTTCCTTGCCCCCCTCAACGAGCTCAGCCAGTCCTGATGCCGGATCAACCCCCGCCACCTGCACCGATTCATCGGGTTGATCTTGCCCGCCCGCTCCCAAGAGCGACACCCGCACCACGCCATCGTCAGCTTCAATGACTTCATCATTGACCGATTGATTGATCAACTCGTTTGTAGATTGACTCACAGGTTGATTCACGGGTTGATTCACTCGCTCAACCCTCGGCTGAGCAATCGGCTGAGCCTGCTCACGGGCCGGGCCAGGTCCATCAATCTCCAGGTTCGCAAAGTACACGCTCAACTGACGCGCCGACTCCTCAATCTGATCCCGCACCGACCCAAACTCATCATCATCTCGGCTCATCAGCTCATCACCAGCAGGCAACGCGAGCCCCTCATCCTCGCCTGTGATGTTGCTCAGCGTCGTATTCACCGGCTTATCCGTGTCCGCACGCTTGGGCCCCGCCGACTTGCACCCCGGCACCACCAAAATAGCCGCCACGCCGAGCCCCAACGCTGCCCGCGTCGCAAGCATGCCCGCCCGCTGTAGAAAGTTGTATTGTGAGTCGTACACCCGTCGAGCCTCCTGCTCAGATTCATCCCAAACCGGGCATCCTGCCCGAGATCGCAACCTCATACTATCGACCACCCCCGCCCAGATCGTCCACATTTCCAACCACCGATCACCATCGCTGGCCGCCCCGCCTATCGGCTGATCCTCGAAAACGACAACGCCAACATCTCCAGCGTCCGCATCGGCGTCCCCATCGAACTCTTGAGCGCAACATCCGCCCGCACACACTCATCAAACAACTTCCGCGCCCGCATCGCCCCCACCCGCCTGGCTGCGTGCATGATCGGGTCTCGGCTGGGCCCCCACAGCTTCATCTCCTTGGCCAGCGCATTGGCATTGTGCCCCTGCTCCATCCCCTGGGCGATCCCCATCAGTTTCCGCGCCAGATCACAGCACGCAAACGAAACGGGCACATGCGTGCCCTTGCCCGAGTTATTGAGGATCACATGGAGTTCTTTGAGTGTCCGCGTCGCGTCGCCACAGAGCAGCGCCTCCTGAATCGCCCACACATCATCCTCGCGTGTCATCCCCACCAACTCAACAATCAACTCGATCGTGATCGCGTTGCCCTTCCCCGCAGCCGTCGCGAGTTTGGCCAGTTCCGAATCAATCTTGCCCAGATCCGCCCCCAGCCGCTCGACGAGCGCCGACGCCGCCCGCGGATCAATCGACGATTCATACGCCTTGCCCGCCCGCGCCTGCGCCCACCGCACCGCCACCGCAGGCTCGACATCATCACAACGCAGAATCAATCCCGCCTGTGCAATCGCATCATCGAGCTTGCCCTTGTTCCACTTCGCCCCACGAAGCACCAGCGTTGCCTGCTCGGACGGGTTCTGTGCATACCGCTCGAGCATCGGGCGCGTGTCGGCTTTGACAAACTGATCCGCCTCATCAACAATCACCAGCTTATGACTGGCCATCAGCCCAAACGATCGGCACTCATCGAGCACCATCGCGGGCTCGGCCGTTTCACCCGAGAACTGAAAAGTCTCGATCTCGCCGTGCGCCTCGACGAGCTTCTCCCGAAGCATACTCGTGTACTGGCTCCGCAAGAACAGCTCCTTGCCCACCAGCACCACAACACGATCCTCCGCATTGGGTGCCCGAGATGTCGCTGCCGCCTTTTTCGCCATCCCCAACAATAGCCCCCCTCTCCCCTCTTCCCCATTGCCCACTGCCTATTGCCTATTGCCTAACCCCTATTGCCCTCCCCTCTTGATTTGCTGCTTTGCTGCTTTGCCCATTTGCTGCTCTTACAATCCCCCATGCCCACCCTCACCGTCATCCAAGGCCCAGACGAAGGCAAATCATTCGTCCTCCCCACCGACGAGCCTCAACTCATCGGCAGATCCTCCGAAGCACTCCCCATCACCGACAACACCGTCTCACGCCGGCATTCCGAACTCACACCCGACGGCGACACCTGGTACCTCTCGGACCTCAAATCACAGAACGGCACCATCGTCAACGGCGTCGCCATCAAAGACCGCATCCGACTCGAAGCCGGCGACGAGATCCGCGTCGGGGCCACCGTCCTGCTCTTTGGCGATCTCGATCAAAAAAAACGCAAACCATCCGTCCTCGTCACCGATGACTTCGACATCGAAACCGAAGTCGAAGCCCGCATCGTCTCATCGAGCGATTCCTACATCGGTGCCGAATCCATCCACGATCCCGATGCCGAGCACGCCGCCATCGACCACCTCCGCGTCATCTACACCCTCACCGCGATTACCGCGCGGATCATGAACAACCGCGAGCTCCTCGAAGCCGTCATGGACCTCGTCTTCAACGAGTTCAAGCCCGAGCGAGGCGTCATCATGATCCAGGGCGCATCCGACGAAGAACCACTCGTCCCGGGAGTCATCCGCTATGCCAATCCGCCAAAGCCCGACGAAGAACAAACCATCCATGTCTCACGCACCATCCTCTCCGCAGCCATGATCGGCGAAGGTGTCCTCTCCACCAACGCCATGACCGACCCACGATTCGCTGCGGGTGATTCGGTCCAGAAATACCAGATCCGATCCGCTATCTGCTCCCCCATCGTCTTCGGCGAACACTTCTTCGGCGCCATCTACATCGACTCCTCCACCCAGAACCACGCCTTCAACCGTGAACAACTCGCCCTGCTCAACGCCATCGGGCAGCACACCGGGCTCGCGCTGGCCAACGCTGACGAACACCTCAAACGCGTCAACTCCGAACGCATGGCCGCCATCGGCGAAACCGTCGCCTCGCTCTCCCATTCAATCAAAAACATCCTCCAAGGACTCCGAGGCGGCGCCGATGTCGTCGAGATCGGGCTCCACAAAAACGACCTCGCCATCGCAAAGAACGGCTGGGGAATCCTCCGGAGAAACCTCGATCGCATCGCATCGCTCACCATCAACATGCTCGCCTTCGGGCGAAAACTCCAACTCGAACTCGAACTCACCCGCCTCAACGCCATCGCTGACGACTGCGCCCAGCTCCTCGAAAAACAATGCCAAGAAAAAGGCATCGCCCTGATCGTCGACGCCGATCCAGAGATGCCCCCGATCATGGTCGATCCAAACCTCCTTCATCAAGCACTGATGAATCTGCTCACCAACGCCATCGAAGCCGTCGAACCAAACCTCGGCGTCGTCACCGTCCGCGTCGCCTTCAACGAATCTCGACCCGATCCCAATGTCCCCGGCGCGATGCTCCGCCCCGCCGCCACCATCACCGTCATCGACAACGGCCCGGGCGTTGAAGAAAACAAACTCGCCTGGATCTTCGAGCCCTTCAACACCACCAAGGGGCTCAAAGGCACCGGGCTCGGGCTCGCCGTCACCAAACGCATCGTCTACGAACACAAAGGCCGAATCCGCTTAGAATCCACCCCCGGCGTGGGCGCAAGTTTCCGAATCATCCTCCCCGCCGACCTCGACACCATGCTCGACCCATCGGCAACAAGCAACCGCCAAGGCCCACAGATGACGGATTCATTGGGATTACTATGAGACAACCAAGACCATGAAATCCACCCAAACAATTGCAGACGATTTTCTTAAAAACGCATCAAGCCAACTCGCCGAAGGCTCGCAATGGCTCCACGATCACCATGACTGGATGTTCAACAAAGAGCATTCAGATCTCAATGTTGATGACATTGTCGGTTTAATGATCGCCGCATGCATAAGCGATAAGTACGACGCAAACCTGTACTTCCTGATCACACATATACGACTACCAGATTCCGACGGAATCAGCTTGGACTACCCCAAAGACTTGATCGCTGCCATTCGCGACAACAAACAGCAGGATGAACCGCCATCGCTGAACCTGCATCATCGGGTCGACCTTGCGCGTTCAATGTCGGGATCCAAACACAACTACACCGTGAGATTTGACAGTGATCAAGTCCCTCAACACCTCCCCAAATGTGGAATCATTGTCACCTATAACACATTCCCATTATCTGACACATACACCATTTCACCAGATGACCCGACAGACCCAACATGGAGCCGAAGCATAAGCCTTACACATTGTCCGGAAATCAGGAATCTGTAAGAGAGCATTCATGCCCCCCCGCACCATCCTCCACATCGACATGGACGCCTTCTTCGCCTCCGTCGAACAACGCGACCACCCCGAACTCCAAGGCAAACCCGTCCTCGTCGGCGGCGATGGCCCAAGGGGGGTCGTCGCCGCCGCATCCTACGAAGCACGAATCTTCGGGTGCCACTCCGCGATGCCATCATCAATCGCCAAACGCCTCTGCCCCAACGCCATCTTCGTCAAAGGATCCCACGGCGTCTACTCCAAAGTCTCCAAACAAGTCTTCGAAATCCTCGAACGATTCTCACCGGCCATCCAACCCATCTCCGTTGATGAAGCCTTCCTCGATGTGACGGGCTCGACCCATCTCTTCGGCTCGCCCACCGACATCGCCATCGAAATCCGCCGCCTCGTCAAACACGAACTCAACCTCACCTGCTCCGTCGGCATCGCCCCCAACAAGTTCCTCGCCAAACTCGCTTCCGACATGAACAAGCCCGACGGCTACACCCTCATCACCAAAGACACCATCGCCCAAATCCTCGACCCGCTCCCCGTCGAAGTCCTCATCGGCGTGGGCCCATCGGCCAAGTCCAAACTCGATCGGCTCGGCGTCCGCACCGTCGCACAGCTCAAAGCCCTCCCCGTCGAAACCCTCCGCGCAAAGCTCGGCGACTTCGGCGCAAAGCTCCACCAACTCGCCCAAGGCATCGACGACCGCCCCGTCCGCATCGACCGCGGCGCAAAGTCCATCTCCCACGAACACACCTTCGAGACCGACCTCGACAACCTCGAAGAACTCCACGCGCTGCTCACCCGCCAATGCCAAGATGTCGCCTCGCGCCTGCGCAAGCATACGCGCTATACAAAGACCATCTCCATCAAAGTCCGCTTCGGCGATTTCGAAACCATCACCCGCTCCACCACCCTCACCAACCAGACCGACGAAACTAAGGTCATCCACGAAGCCGCCAAAGCCCTCTTCGATCAATGGGCAAAGACCTTCCGCCCAGTTCGGCTCCTGGGCGTCGGGCTCTCGCAACTCACCGAATCCCCCGCCGAGGCCGGGCTCTTCGATGCGCAGTCGAACGATAAAAACCGAGCTGTGGACCGCGCGACCGACGCCATCGCCACCAAGTTCGGCAAGCACGCCCTCACCCGCGCCTCCTCACTCAAAGCCCCCACCCAGCACGGGCTCCACGGCCCAGGCTCAAACCCAGAAGATCGACCAACCGAATAGAGAATAAAACCTGCTCAACAACACATTAAGCAGGGAGTACTTTGACGCATCGTCGGCTTGCACTCACCCGTGGTAGAACCGCTCGGCAACAATCTTCCCATCCACCCATCGCTGCACCGTCGCCTGCTCATACACCACCGTCTGATCGTCCGTATTGACAAACTCGAACGCATACTCGATAATCGCCACCCCTTCATCCTCGTTCACCGCCGTCGCGGTCCACTTGGTCCACTTCCATTCCTTGACGACAGATAAAAACTCCTTCTCCCGCGCAATGTTCGCTTCAAGCCCAACGGTTGGCTCCTCATTATTCTCCCGCATCGAAATCTCGGGCGCGTAAAACTCATTCATCGCCTCGATGATCTTCCCTTCGTTGATAAACCCCTGAAGCTGCGCCACGCGCTCACTGATCGTTGCTGTCTGTGCCATTTCAAATCTCCTTAAAAAACTTGTTCAAAAACTCGTTGTAAAAACCTCACGCAAGCTCGAAAACCAAAATCTCGCTCGCCTCATCAAATCCAAACTCGATCACCCCCTCATCACTGATCCCCGCCCCATCGCCGACTTCGAGCACTAGCCCAAGCACAGAAACCGATCCCGCGATCACCTGCACCCACACCCGCCGCACCGATGCGATCTCAATCCGAACTGAATCACCCGCCCCGAACACCCCCGCGCTCAATCGCGCATCCTGCTCGATCTTGAGTGATCCGCCCGACCCATCTCCCGACGCCAACAGATGCAACCGACCAGGCTCGTCGAGAACCGCAAACGCCTTGGACTCATGCGTGGGCTCAAGCCCAGTTTCCCGAGGCTCGATCCATATCTGCAACATATGCGTCCGCTCATCAAGCGGGTTGAACTCACTATGCCGAATCCCCGACCCCGCGCTCATCCGCTGGATCATCCCGTGCACAATATCTTCCTCATTGCCCAGCGAATCCCGATGCCGAACGGCGCCGCTCACCGGATAAGTAATAATCTCCATATCCCGATGCCCATGCTCGCCGAACCCCATCTTGGGCGCAATGAAATCCTCGTTGATCACCCGAAGCGACCCAAACCCCATCCACGCTTCATCGCGGTATCCACCAAAGCTAAATGTATGGGCGGTCTCCAACCACCCATGATCGAAATACCCACGCTCCTTGCTTCTTCTCACCCGGATCATGCCTGACCCCCTTTCAATGCTCCCAGCTCAACCGAACCGAAATGTATTTGTTTCAACAAATACAATACCGCCCACACCCCTCTTATTCCACCTCAATCTCATTTTATTTGTTGAAACAAATATTTTACCCCCAAAACCGCCCTTATCGCCTGAAATCGGCCATTTTCATCCCCACCGAACCGCAGCCTTGCCCACCCGCTCCCCAAACCGCTGGGCCGTCGCATGATCCTCCGCCGGAGGCGTCACCTCGGCCGGCCCATCACCCGCCTGCGCCATCATCCCGATCGAAGAGCCCAGCCGATCAATCCCGGGCTCGCCCACCCCGATCCCCATCGACACCCACACCATCCCATGCTGCGAAGCGAACACCTGCATCGCTGCAAGTGTGCTCTGCTTATCCCCCGCCAACCCGCCTCCAACCGTGAACCCGGCTGCGAGCTTGTCCATCCACGCTCGCGTGAACCAAAGCGCCCCCGTCGCGTCCATGAACCCCTTGAACGCTGCCGACACCGTCCCCATATAGGTCGGCGACCCGAACACAATCGCATCGGCCCCGTTGAGCATCTCCCACGCGACCTGCCCCGCCCCATCGCCTTCGATCGCGGGCACATCATCCACACACAAGAGTTGAGCATCAACCCCATCAACCATCGCCGAGCCTTTCACAACCGATTCTGCAATCGCCTTGGTATGCCCAGTGCCCGAGTGATACACAACCACAACCCGCTTCAAATCTGTCATGCCGACCCTTTCTTCTTCGCGCCCCGACCATCCCCATCCTCATTGCGGACAAGTTCGAGCAGCCTCGAAAGTTCTTTTAGCTGCGCCTTGCTCAGATGCCCAAGCCGATCATGTACCATCTGATCCACCAGCCCATCGAGCTCATCAAGCACCCCGAGCCCCTTCTTCGTGATCCTGACATACTTCACCCGTTTATCACACGCATCATCGCCCCGCTCGACGAGTTTCATCTCGACAAGCCGATCGACCAATCGCGTCACATCGGGCATCCGCACCACCATCTCGCACCCAATCCCCGATGCCCGCACCCCTTGAGCCTCGCCCGCAAGATGATGCCCGCGCAGGATCCTGAGCAAGTTATACGAAGCCGACGAAAGATTAAACTCTTTGAACAGCGCCCGCTCGGGCCCGCCCAGATGCGACGCCGTGCGATACACATTGAGCATCGCCTCCTCTTCAAGCGAACGAAACCCATCCCGTTTGCCGATCTGTTCTCGAAGCGTCCGCGCCATAGCCACATGCTACGCGATCCCCGCGCTCATTTGTTGCCACAACTATGTATTCTTTCCCGATCAAGCCGCGTCGCGCTTCGATCCTCGCTCATCGAGCAACCCACGCAGGATCGCAAAGAGCTTCTCCCGCTCGATCGGCTTGGTCGCATACGCATCGCACCCCGCATCAAGGCAATCCTGCCTTGCCCCATCCATCGCATGAGCCGTCAACGCCACGATCGGCACATCCACCCCGCGCCTGCGCAGCTCACGCACAGCACTATACCCATCGACCACGGGCATCTGCATATCCATCAGCACCACATCAAACCAATGCTCGTGCGACAAGATATCAATCGCCTCCTGCCCGTTCTCCACCACATCCACACTCAACCCCGCCTTGCGCAGAATCCGTGTAATAAGCTTCTGATTATCCACCCCGTCCTCAGCCAAGAGCACATGTCCCACAAGCTGATCAGAATCGCTGCCTCGCTCAACACGCGAACTCTGAACCGTTTCGTTGACCCGAGGCAACGCGCGAACCAGCTGTGCGTCAGGCAACCGATTCGCTGGGATCGTTAGCGTAAAGGTTGACCCATTCCCCTCCTGCGATTCAACCGTGATATCCCCCCCGAGCAACCGCGCCAGCCGACGCGAAATCGTCAGCCCAAGCCCGGTCCCCTCATGCCGACGCGTCGCCGAGCTATCGAGCTGCTCAAATGGATCAAACAACCCCTCGATATCCGTCGGATGGATCCCCATCCCCGTGTCCTTGACCGAAAAACAAATCCGCTCGTCGTCGGCATCAAGAATCACCCGCACCGACCCGCTGGGCGTGAACTTGATCGCGTTGCCAATCAGATTCAACAGAATCTGACGAATCCGATACCCATCGGTATGAATCCGATCCGGGATCCCCGTCGCGAACTCCACGCTCAACCCGACCCCCTTGCTCGCTGCCCCGTTGAGCAACGCCGCGTGCACATCGCGCACCGCTTCAAGAATCGGGAACGGCTCGATATCCACATTCAACTTGCCAGATTCGATCTTCGACAAATCCAGCACATCATTAATAATCCTCATCAGATGCTTGCCCGAGCGCTGAATCGCATCAACCGCCTCGGCACGATCCTCATCCACATCACGCTCGGCATGCTGGGCATGCTCGCCGAGCAACTCGGCATACCCAAGAATCGCCGTCATCGGCGTGCGGATCTCATGGCTCATATTCGCCAAAAACTCCGACTTCGCCCGGTTCGCCGAATCCGCCTGCAACGCCAAAGCACGCTGACGGTGCTCGCTCTGACGGATCGAGTTTGTCATCGAACGCGCGATCCCGATGGCTTTGGATTTCGTCCGTGTCACCGACCAAGTAATCATCGTCAACAACCCGGTCAGCAAAAAACCCGCCACTAAAACCGCAACCGACCCACGCGTCGAGAACCACAACATGGGCTCCTCTTTAGGCGACACACTCATCACCAATGACAAGTTCTTCAGATCGAGCGGAATATGCGTCGCATCATTACGATGCTCGGCGTTCTCATCACCAGATCGAAATAACACCTTATCGTACAACCCCGCCCCCTTGGTGTTCGAGTGCAACTCGATCTCAAACTCATCCCATCCATCCTTCCACTCAGTACGGAAGAACCGCTCAAACCCAATCGAGGTCACCACCCACCCGACAATCGATTCGCGACGCTGCTCGATAGTCTCAATCACCGCCCCACGACGATACACCGGCGTCGAGAGCACCAACCCCCACTCATCCTTGCCGCCCTGCTCCAACATGATTGGATCAGAAACCTGCATCTCACCCTCATCACGCGAAAGGTCATACACAGCGCGATTCTCAGGACGAGCAGACACATCAAGCCCCCACACCGTCCGATTCCGAGACGCGGGCTCATGATACTTCACCAGATACTTCTCACCAGATCCATACCCCTCAGAAAATCCGGGCGCAGCATGCACCGCATACTCCGGAGCACCATCGGCACGGACACGCTCTACAAACGCATCCACATCGTCAGATTCAACAATCTCGACATATCCATACCCCCACACACCCGGGAAATACCGATCAATCTTGGGCGTGCTATAAAACTCCTGCCATTCATCGCGCGATACAAAGTCACTCGACAACAAAAGCCCACGCCCAAAGCACAGCCCGATCTCATATTGTGCAAAGATATCTTGAATCTCTTTACGGATCGCGGTCGTTTCGCGCTGCTGCTTCTGCATCAACTGCACCCGGCCAGACCGATACACCGCAGCGTACGCTACCGCCCAAGTCGCCAAGGAAATCACCAAAACGACCGCCACCGCAAGATAACGATCGATAAATCGTGACCAACCCACCGGCTGCACCGAAGATGCATTCCGCCCCTGTGATGATTCAGTTCGTTTGGTCATAAGCAGTACAACGAGACCGACAGCCTCCACATAAGAGGACCTTTCCCCCCCTAATTTTCGGATGCCTGACTCCTTGAATAGAGGGTGATTCAGTATTCGCACACACTTTTCTCCCCCAAACCCCACGCCCAAAGCCCTAAACAGCACAAACAACATTATCCGGACCATCAACACACACACCAATCCAGGGGATACCCTCCATTGAATCACAAAGGAGAACCCCATGCGTATCCACCAACTCATCACCGCAATCATCACCATCGCAGCCACCGCCATCTCAGCACACGCAGACACCACCATCATCCACTGCGGGCACCTCATCGCCATCCCCGGCCAACCCATCCAAACCAAAGTTTCCATCATCATCACCGATGACACCATCACCGCTATCAAACCCGGATTCATCAATCTACCCGATACAACAATCATCGACCTCTCCGATTCCTTCGTCCTCCCCGGGCTCATCGACACCCACACACACCTCACAGGCCAAAACCTCCCCGCACCTGAACGCATACGCCGCAGACTCCAAGAATCCGACACCCACGCCGCGATCGACGGCGTCGCAAACGCCAAAAAAACAATCCTCGCGGGATTCACCACCGTCCGCAATGTCGGCTCGCCCGGAACCGCCGCCCTCGCGCTCCGCGATCGAATCAACCAAGGCGTCGTCCCCGGCCCACGCATGTTCGTCTCGGGCCCATCGGTCACCATCACCGGCGGGCACGGCGACCCCACCAACTCAATGTCACCCGCCCTCCGACCAGACCTCCCCGACCAACTCGCCCCCGCCGACGGAGTCGCCCAAGCACGCAAAGCCGTCCGCGCCCGTGTCCGCGAAGGCGTTGACCTCATCAAAATCACCGCGACCGGTGGAGTCCTCTCCCCCACCGCCGCCGGCGTCGGGCAGCAGTTCTTCGATGACGAACTCGAATCCATCGTCGAGGCCGCCCGCATGATGGGGCGAAAAGTCGCCGCCCACGCCCACGGCACCGACGGCATCAACGCCGCACTCCGCGCCGGCGTCGCCTCGATCGAACACGGCACCTATTTAGACGACGAATCCATCGCACTCTTCATCGAGCACGGCGCCTACCTCGTCCCCACCATCCACGCCGGCAAGTTCGTCGAAGAGAAAGCCAAGATCGATGGCTACTTCCCCGACGCCGTCCAAAAGAAAGCCGCCGAGGTCGGCCCACGCATCCAGGCATCCTTCGCCAGAGCCTACAAAGCAGGCGTAAAAATAGCCTTCGGCACCGATGTCGGCGTCGGCGCCCACGGCTCAAACGCCGAGGAGTTCATCTACATGAACGAGGCCGGCATGACCCCGGTTGACTGCCTCATCTCCGCCACCATCAACGCCGCCGACCTCATCGGCGTGAGTGACCAAATCGGCACCCTCGAACCCGGCAAACTCGCCGACATCATCGCGGTCCCCACCAACCCCCTCGATGACATCGCCGTGCTACTCAACATTGAGTTCGTGATGGCGAGAGGGGAAGTGGCGAAAGAGTAATCCACTACGGCGGCTACGCCGACTTCATATATCATGAATATCCTTGACAATGTATAAACACGATTCACAAAAGCCTGATTCAGGCTCAAGGCATTTAACACATAGCCCAATCTCTCAACAGATCGACAGAATGTTTGTCGAGAAATAACAATGCTGATTGTTGTTTATTCCGTAAAACACACGCGTATGTTTCATTACCGATTTGATTTATCCATATCGAAGTAGTTTCTCGGGGATACGAAGTTATAGAAAACAATTTAGGAACACAGATATGAACCTGGTCGACGAGGACATACCCGTTTCGCAATGGGGAAAAACCGAATATTGGCCACGCTATCACAAAAAAACTTAGTACCATTGCATCGTGGATATTGAACAAGTCGGCGTATGACCTATTTAGATAAACCAATTGAAATAAATGATTTGCAAGAATAAACAAAATAGAGAAAGCAACACCAAGTTTTGTACGGTCAAACTTCAATCCACTGAGCCGCTGAACCTCGCTAAAGAGATCAAGGTCAGGCTTAGAGCAAGCAGGTATCTTTGTGCGCATCGATTTTTTGTAAAAATAAGGCACAGAGAGAAAGACCACAATGGGAAAAATAAGTGTTATCATTGCGACCCTTCTCTCTGCGTTTGAACTTATGCAGGATCTGGACAGTCGTCACCAAAACGATCACGAGCTGCTTCTATTGCCCGGTCATAATCGCGACCGAGGCCGTCTCGAGTATTCGCGTATGCGTTATAGCAACCTCTCAATGCAAGGTTCGCCCTTATGGTAGCCCCAACACCGCAGGTTCCCAAGCCAACTGATGTTACCAAAGGAGCTATGAAACGAGAGAGAAAAGTCCCGCCTACGCCTAATGTTATGCAATCAGCCAAATCAGCAATTAATTGATTATTCAAATTTTTAACACAGGTATTGTAATCGGCGATTGCGTCTTCTAAACCCGCCAGTTGTACATTGGCAGCATCTGAAAAGGCTTGGAGACAATCTATCGCAGGCCCTACGTCTCCGGTTGCAAACTCGGGCTGGAAATATACCATTTCGTGATCGTCTATAAACGATTGGCCGACAGTGTCTAGTATGTACAGAAATCGCACACGCTCATTGTCATCGAGTCGTGTTCCCTGCCAAACAAGCCCAGCAATATTTATAGTTGCCTTAGCGGTGCTCATAGTTCCGACAAATGAAAGTATGTTCGAATCGTGTTCGGCCAAAGAGGCGATGTCACCGGGGGCCAAGCTACCACCGACGAGGTTAACATTGGTTAGGCCCGCAAACCGAATAACAAACTCATTGCCGATAATTGTTGATCCTATAAAATCAAAAAATACATCGCCCTCATTGATTTCATTGTCAAGATAATAACCAGCTTTAGAGACATCGAAAGCGTCGTCAAAAAGGGTGTTATAAATTGTCGCATTGAACTTTATAAAATCTCTGAATGGGACAGGCTGAATGCCAAATGCTTGATCAACACTTATACCCGCTTCAACCGCATTCAACGCATCAACAACCTGCTCCGCCGTCTGAGCCATCGGCTGCACCGGCTCTGCAATGGCCGCCGATGCATGAAACACCGGAAAAACCATTCCGCTCACAATCAACATTGCCCCAAACACCGGGTTTGAGTACGCTTTTCTCTCTTGAATCCACCTTGATATCCGATTCATACGAAATCTCCTTGTAAAAAAGTACACCGCACACAACACATGTGCAATATGTCCGCTGCACACTACAGGAAACTCGCAACAAGTGTAGCGGGGGGGGGGGGGGGGGGGGGGTTTTTTTTTTTTACCCAATTTTGGACCTTTTCCACCCTCACCCCTCCGGGTTCCACATCCTTATCCACAATTTCAACACCACGATTTGTAATAAAATACACCCGGCAACCACCGGGTGTTTTCATATCAAGTTTTCACCCAACTCACGCCGTCACCGCCGCGATCCCCATCGCCTTGGCCATCGCCTTGCCCATCTCACTGGGATTCAACGCAACCTCACACCCCGCAGCCTGCAGCGCCTCGATCTTCGTATCCGCAGTCCCCGTCGGCTTGCCGCCAGCACCCGAAGAAATAATCGCCCCAGCATGACCCATCCGCTTGCCCGCAGGAGCCGTCCGGCCTGCGATAAACGCAGCCACCGGCTTGGTCACATGGTTCTTGATATAGTCCGCAGCGTGTTCTTCGTCCTCGCCACCGATCTCGCCGATCATCAGAATCCCATCGGTATCAGGGTCTTCTTGGAAGAGCCGAAGGCAATCAATATGGTTCAACCCACGGATCGGATCGCCACCGATCCCGATACAGGTTGATTGCGCGATCCCGAGCTGCGAAGTCTGCCACACCGCTTCATAAGTCAGCGTCCCCGAACGAGAGATAATCCCCACCGCCTTGCCCGTCGGCGCCTCGCTCACATGCGTATGGATATACCCGGGCATGATCCCGATCTTGCACCCCGCATTGGTGTAGTGCGACTCGCCAGTATCATCGCCGGTCTTGGGCCCGGGCGTAATAATCCCGGGACAGTTGGGCCCGATCAAAGTAAACAACTCGCGCGCATGCTGCCCGTCGGCCCCACGGGCCGCCGCGTTGCGATCGTCCATCACCCGTCGCACCCGGATCATGTCATTGACCGGCACGCCCTCAGTAATACAACAGATCAGCCGAATCCCCGCATCCATCGCTTCGAGCATCGCATCGCAACAGAACGCTGGAGGCACAAAGATCATCGTCGCATCCGCGCCCGTCGCCTCGACCGCCTGGCGGACCGTATCAAAGATCGGCAGCCCATTGGCGTCGCTCTGCCCGCCCTTGCCCGGCGTCACCCCGCCGACCATCTTGGTCCCATAGTTAAAACATCCCTTGGTATGGATCGCTCCAAACGCCCCGGTGATGCCCTGACAGATGACGCGAGTATCTTTATCAACGAGAATGGCCATGAGATCGCTCCTGAAAGTGAGTGGTGTTCGGCAGATTATAGCATACTCTCCCCCTCCTCTGCACAGATTCCCCATACCAATCACCTCTCTTCTCCCCCAGACTCATAGAACAGCCGCCCAGAGCAACGCCGAGCATACCAATGAATGGTGTATACCGCATTGCTCATCGACCTACGCCCATGCGTCCAAAGAACGCGTTCCATGCCTGATTCTCGTGCAAAAGAGACCGAATAGAGACACTTTTCTTTTCGTACATCCAATACCAAGCAACCTGCGAATGGCGCATAAACACCAGCCCCCGCGGGGAGGCTTTGGTGTGTTGTATATGATGAAATTGCGGGGGGTCAATCAAACACGCCCCGCCTGATTCCTGTGTTTACCGCCCGCGGCGTTTGGCCTTGCCGCCCATCATCTTGCCCGGGAGTTTGGAGGGCACGATCCCGCCGGGGAACTTGGCTGCGAGTTCTTTGTCCGAGAGCTTCTCAACCACAGGCACCTCGGCTGTTTCAAAGCGGTTCTTCTTGGGCGCGGTGGGCACGCCTTTGACCTCGTAGGTCGGGCGACCGCCGGTGGGCTCGTCCTTCCAATCATCAGGGCGAGGACGCGCATCGAACTCTGGATAATCGAGCTTGGGGATCTGGGAGTTGACCAGAATCTCGATCTCGGTAAGCAGCGAGCCCTGCGAAGGCATCACCAATGACCACGCATGCCCGTCGTTGCCCGCGCGGGCGGTGCGCCCGATGCGGTGGACATACAGATCTGGATCATCGGGCAGATCGAAGTTCACGACATGGGTGATGCCTTCAACATCAATCCCGCGCGATGCCAGATCCGATGCCACCAGCACCGCGAGCTTGCCGGATCGGAACTTGGTCATCACCTGATTGCGCTTAGCCTGTGAGAGATCGCCATGGATCGCGTGGGCGGAGATATCCTTGCGTTCGAGATACCGCACGACCGAATCGACCGTCCGTTTCATTCGGCAGAACACGATCGTCAAGGCGGGCTCTTCATGGGTCAACAAATGCGCCAGCATGCGTTTTTTGTCCCAGGGGTCGCATGTCACATAGGCCTGCTTGACCAGATCGACGGTCAACGCGCCAGCCGACACTTCGAGTTTCTCGGGGTCCTGCATGAACTTGCGGGCGAGCTTTTCGATCTCATCGGTGAAGGTCGCCGAGACGAAGATTGTCTGGCGGTCCTTGGGGCACTTGCCCAGAATCTTGCGGATGTCGTCGCGGAACCCGATGTCGAGCATCCGGTCCACCTCGTCGAGCACCGCGAACTCGACCTCGGTAAGATCAAGGTATCGGCGTTCGATCATGTCGAGGATGCGCCCGGGGGTGCCGACGATGATCTCAGGGCCCTCGCGGAGCTGATCGGCCTGGATGTTGATGGATTGCCCGCCATAGATTGCGCAGACCTTGAGCCCGGTATGCACCGCGAGCTCTTCGATGTCCTGCTTGATCTGGATCGCGAGTTCGCGCGTGGGCGCAAGGATGACCGAGATCATCGAGTCGCCCGGCTCAATCATCTCGATCAAAGGCAGCGCGAATGCAGCAGTCTTGCCCGTGCCGGTCTTGGCCTGCCCGAGGATATCGCCGCCTTCGAGTGCCAGGGGGATCAGCGCGGACTGGATTTTGGTTGGATGCTTGAACCCGCGTTCGTCCATCGCTTTGAGGATGGATTTTTTGAGCCCAAGGTCGGCGAAGGTCATACCGATATCGAATGTATCGTCAGACCACCCGCCTTTGGGCTCTTTGATGGTGCGTTTGCGTTCTGGCTCTTTGTCAGCCCCTTTATCGCGAGGCCCGCGTCCGCCCCCACCACCAGCGCGTCCTCGTCCGCCGCCAGACCGTCCCCCGCCGCCGCCATCTCGTGAACCGCCCCGGCTTCTTGAGCCGCCGCCTCTGCTGTCATCGCCCATAGGGATGTACCGTTCTGCCCCATATCGAGGCGTGCGCCGAACCGGGCGGGATCAAACACTGATCGCCCTCGGCTCCGCTTCCTGCACAGGACCAATGCCCATGCTAAACGAATCATAGGCGGCTTGTTTTCAAGGGTTTGGGAGTGAGAAGAGAGGCAATGGGCAATAGGCAGTAGGCAATGGGGAAGAGAAGACAAGAAAAAGGGCACAAGGTGCCATGCTGGCAGAGTCTTCGTCACTTGCATGTCTTCAGCCGCCCAAACCTGCTTGCTAATCGTTGCATGGCCATAGTAAAACTAACGGCATGACGACTTGGACCCAATCTCCAACATCCAATTTAAATTTCCCTTCAATTGAAATCGTTCCGTCGCATAAATCTAGTTCATACAATCCGAGATCGGACCAATAATGCGCAATCTTTCCTGTCAGTCTTACTGAATATTGTCCATTAGATTGAGATCCGGTTGAAATCGAATAAATATGCTTCTCAACCTTGAGTAGCTCAAGCGGTGCATACTCCTCATGTACATCAATCTCAACAAAATACGCACTACCAGATATCGCCGGTTCATCTCCAAACCAAAACCCCCAAGCCTCGCCAAGCACACATGAAAACCGAACGCATTGCCGTCCATCCACCTCGGTAATATGCTTAACTTGTATTCTCAATGAAACACCCAACTCACTTCCGACTATCGATCACTTTACTCCCCTCGACCCATCTCATAGAGCATCATGTGCTTCATCAACGCCCCGGCGGCCGAGGTCCCGGCGCAGAGCCATCCTGCGTACCCATCTCGCCATGAGCCTTTGACGACCAGCTGCTTGAAGAACGCGCCCGGAGGCGAGGTCATGATCTTCCACGGGCTCGATCGCTTGCCAATCGCGTGCATGGATCGGGCGCTGGCGAGCGAGAGCCGACGCTGGTTTTCGAGATGGTCAGCGAAAGTCTCGAACGAATCGTGGATCAGGGTGCCCGAAAGATGGGCTACCGATACACCCGCGTCCACTTCGAGATAATCATGCGGGTCGATCCCGGCGAACCGGGCTTTGCCGCTCTGTACGAGTTCGGTCTTGACCAGGCGCAGGCGATGCTCGGGCTGCCAGCAGTGGGTGAGCATCTTGCCCTTGTATTCCACCACCCGGTTGACCGTCGCCGATTCAACACCTCGCCCCATCGCCTTGCGGATGCTCGCTGCGAGTTCGGGAGTGACGGGTTCATCGGAATCGAGCCAGAGGGTGTACTTGTGCGCGCACGCATCGAGGGCGAGCTGCTTGGTCTTGACATACCCTCGCCAGTGTGTCTCGATCAGCATCACCTCACACCGATCATCGCCGACCCAGTCTCGGCAGGCGTTGATGAGCTCGATCGTGCCATCCGTCGAACCCGAATCGACCACGACCAGTTGAGTCGCGAGCCCACGGACTGAATCAAGCACCCGCCCGATGGTCCGGGCATTGTTCTTGCACGGGATCATCACGCTCAAGGCGTGCGTATGGGATTCGGGTTGATCGTTGAGCGGAGCCATCGCCCAAAGGATAGGATCAAAGAAGGAGCGATATGTCCAACCCGACGCTGCACCAAATCCGCGTGATCCGATACGCCTCCGATGGCGGGTACGCTGCGATCGAGTGGCTCCGCGCTTTTCAGAGCGTCGAGTTCCCCCCCACCATCGCTGACGGCGAGTCCTTCCGCATGGGCGTCCAAATCACCAAAAAAAGGGCGATTGATGTCATCCTCCGCGTCGAGCACCTCGATTCATTCACCCAGAAGATGCGAAGCCGACTCGGGCGGACGGCTTCGGATTCGCTTTTCCGCCATCCCAATCGCTGCCGGGCCAATGTGCCTCAGACAAAGCGCCCGCTGGCGGTGCTTGGGGCGAGGCACATGGGCAAGCCGATCCGGGTCTTGGTCTGTGAGCCTGAGGGGGTGTGAAGAGGGGATTTGACCACAGAGCCGAGTGCCATGCTGGTGGCGTCTTCGGCACCTGCATGTCTTCAACCGCCCAAACCTGCACATGCTTCGCATGAGCAGGGCACCCGCTCTTCCCCTCTCCTCTACTCTCTGTCTTTCTCCTCTGTGTGCTCTGTGGTAAAACTCTTCCCCCCATCCCCCAAGCGCAAAGCCCCCAGTTGCGATACACTCTCACCATGTCCAAATCGAAGTCCCCAAAACCCGATCTCACCACCACCCACCCAGACACCGGCGTGATCGCTTCGGTCCGTATCGGAGACTGCCGGGAACAACTCGCCAAGTTTCAAGAGGTCAAAGATCAGTCGGTCGATCTGGTCTTTGCTGACCCGCCCTTCAACTGGGCCCGCGATTACGATCGCCACGAGACCGGCGACGCCTGGGACGATGCCGCGATGTCGCGCAAGGAATACCTCGACTTCACCTATGCGTGGCTCGATCTGTGCGCACAATCGTTGTCACCCACCGGGTCGATGTGGGTCAACATCCCCGACGACAGCGCAGCCGAGATCGTCGTGCATCTCAAATCCATCGGGCTTCATATGGTCAACTGGTGCGTCTGGCACTATCGGTTCGGGCAGAACACCAAAGGCAAGTTCATCAACTCGAAGGTCCATGCGCTCTACTTCTGCAAAGACCCCGACAACCGAACATGGAACAGCGATCCGATCCTCGAAGAATCCGACCGGCGCGCAATCTATGGCGACCTACGCACCGAATCCAAAAAAGACGGCATGCCCGCGGGGATGCGCGTGCCTATGGATGTCTGGTACGGGCCCTACTGGGGGCGCATCCAAGGCAACAACAAAGAACGACGCGCCAAACACGATAACCAGCTCCCTGAACTCTACCTCCACCGCGTGATCGCCTGCTCGTCAAACCCCGGCGATACCGTGCTGGATCCATTCTTGGGCAGCGGCACCACAGGTGTGATCGCCCATGCAATGGGGCGACACTTCATCGGCACCGAGTATTCCAAGCCCAACGCCGAGATGGCGTTTGAGCGGATGGTCGATGGGCCGGTACGGGATTTGGGTGCTCTGCGTGGCGAATCCACCGCGATTCAGGAGCAGCGGGTCAAGAGACGGGTGCCTCGGAAAAAGGCCGGGGCTGCTGCGGGTTCTTGATCGAATCCCAATGGGCAGGTTATCGGCTTGCCCACGACAATCCCACGCCTCGCCGGGATCGACGCATATACTCCGTTCGAGCATCAATTGACCCGATTCTCGCCCGTTTAGTCTTGTATTTCACACGAAATGTGTCATGCTGGTCATACTGGCCTATGGGTCATGGCTCGTTGTGCACAACTACCCTCAGGCGGATGCTGCCAACGGGGCTCATCGCTCGCTTTGCGGGCATAGGGGAAGGATCGACATGTCAAAGAATCGAACAATCAATCAACGCGCCGCTTCAGGCTCGTTGCTCACCATCGCAACAATTATCTCCGCCTTGGCAGCACACGCCAGCGCGCTCGACCCGATCTACATGCTCGTCAACCAACAAACCGGGATCAACGCGATCACCGTCCCCATGATTGGATACACCGGGATGCACGGGCGCATGGCGGGGGGCGTGAGTGTCGGCGACTTTAACAACGACTCCTGGCCTGATCTCTATATCTCCGGGCTCGGCACCGTGCCCGATATGCTCTACATCAACCAGCAAGACGGCACCTTCGTCGATGAAGCAGCACTCTATGGCGTCGCCTACGCACACCTCGGCGTCGGGAGCGCGGTCGGGGATGTCAACAACGACGGGCTCCCTGATCTCTACATCGTCTCCTATGGGCCCGCCGGCGTGCAGGGCACCGTGGGCAAGAGCCTCCTCTACATCAACAACGGCCCAGACAAAAACGGGCAATACTCCTTCTCCGAAGAAGCACAAGCACGAGGGGTCAACAACATCTTCGATCTCGTCGGCGGCAAGGGCGTCTGCTTTGGCGATATCGACCTTGATGGCGATCTTGATCTCTTTGTCTCGACATGGGGATTCTTGGTCGGGGGCAACCGCCTCTACGAAAACGACGGCACCGGGAACTTCACCAATATCTCAGAAACAGCACTCCCCGAACGCGACCAGATCATCCGCGGGTTCACGCCCAAGCTCGTCGATGTCAACGGCGACCGATACCCCGACCTGCTCCTCGCAGCCGACTTCACCACCTCGAGGCTTTATATCAACAACGGGCCAGACAAGAGCGGACAGATCACCTTCCGCGATGTCACCGAGGAGTGCGGCATCAACACCGACAACAACGCGATGGGCGCCACACTCAACGACTTCGATGGCGATGGCACCCTTGATTGGTTTATCACCAATATCTATGTCGAAACCGCGAGCTACTTCAACACCCTCTTTATGGGCGCGGGCAACAACGAAGCCAACAACCCGATCTTCCTCGACCAGGCCCAATCCAGAGGCGTCGGGAATATCGGGTGGGGATGGGGCACCGTCAGCGGCGACTACAACAACGATGGCGATGTCGATATCATCGCGACCAACGGCTGGCCCTCATGGCCCAACGAGCCCACAAGGCTCTGGAGCAACGACGGCGCGGGCAACTTCGCTGACATCTCCAACACCACCGGGCTCACCTTCAACATCAACGGGCGAGGGCTTGTCCAGTTTGACTATGACAAAGACGGCGATCTCGATCTCGCCTTTGTCGACAACGGCGGCCCATTCCGCATCTACCGCAATGATCTCCCCTTCGATGAGTTCACCCGGTACCTCCGCATCAATCTCAACACCGACAACCACCCGTGCCTGGCACCAATGGGCTATGGCACGCGGGTCATCGCGACCTACGCTGGGCAAGACCACCTCCGGGTGATCGACGGCGCGAGCAGTTATCTCGGCCAATCCGAACTCACCGTCCACTACGGGCTCGAGCTGCTCGATACGGTCGATTCCGTCCGCATCGAATGGGCGGATGGTTCAGTGACGACACTCGAAGATGTCGCAGCTGACCAAGAAATCACGGTCTTTGCCTATCACCCGGTCGATCTCGATCAGAGCGGGGATTTGAACTTCTTCGATATCTCCGAACTGATCAACGCCTTCATCGCGGGCGATTCGATGGCGGACATCAACGGCGATTCGCAGATCAACTTCCTCGATATCACCGATTTCCTCGCGATGTTCAATGCACCCTGCAACTGAGTCCTGCAACTGAGCCGAGCCAGCGGTACCCATGCCCGACCTGAACGCACCCGATGAACCGATCCTGATCCGTATCAAGGCGGTGCCCGGCGCGTCGCGCGATGCGATCGCCGGGCTCCTGGGTGATCGGCTCAAGATCCGAACCAGCGCGCCCCCCGAGGGCGGCAAGGCCAACAAAGCGATCTGCGCCCTGCTCGCCAAAGCCCTCGGGCTCAAGCGAGCACAGGTCAGCGTCCAGAGCGGACACACCAACCCGGAAAAAACGGTACGGATCGTCGGGTGTTCGATCGGGCAGCTCGGCGATCGGCTCGGGGTTGAGCCCGGGATCATCGTGTTCGGCAAACGATCTTCCTGAGCTTCCATTGCTACACTCAGAGCAGATCATGCCCAATGACCACTCAACCATCCCCCCTTCGGAGCGTTTCGCTTCCACCCGCCGAGCCCACCGCGATGAGACCGCGGAGGATTATGTCGAAGCGATCGACCAGCTCATCGAGGAGCAACAGGTCGCCCGCGTGGGCGAGCTTGCACGGGTCATGGGCGTGAGCCATGTCACCGTCACCCGGATTATCGCCCGGCTGAGCAAGGAAGGGCTCGTCACCACCGAGCCCCGCAAGCCGATATATCTTACCGATGCGGGCAAAGCGATGGCCAAGGCATCGAAAGAACGCCACCTGATCGTCCTCGGGTTCCTCCGGGCGATGGGCATCGACGAGCGCCAAGCCCAGATCGACGCGGAGGGCATCGAGCATCATGTCTCGGCCCAAACCCTCGCAGCACTGTCCAAACTCACCAGCCGATTATCGAACCCGGCGGATTGAGCCTCGGAATCCAATAAGCAGACAACCCGCACAGGCCCACCCGGGATTCTGGGCTCTGAGGCGATCAATCCCAATTCGCTGGCCAAACATGGCCAGCACAATGCATCTTGTGAACTCGATCGGCCCTGTTCTTGGGCCAGGTTCTGGGACCTTGGGGACATCATTGTGCGAATAGATATTGAACAACAGGCTGTCACGACCAAGCACGCGAGGGCGTCGAAAAAACGCCGAGAGCCAACCACCAAACTGCTCTCGATCACCGAGGAGGACGGCGTGCACCGCGCCCGCCTGCTCAGCGGCAACCTGCGCTCGCTCGATACCAAACAACTCCGCGCCGAGATTGTCGGGCTTCACACCCCGGGCAACCCGCCAACGGTTGTGTTCTCGATGCGGGGGATGGATTCGCTCGCGTCGGGGTGTCTGGGCTCATTCGCCCAGCTCAGTGCTGATCTTGAGCGCGTGGGCGGGGTGTTAGTGCTCTACAACCTGCCTAAAGAGATCGCTAAGGTGCTCAAGAAGACCAAGCTCGATCGGATTATCCAAACGGCCAAATCTCGCCCGCAAGCGCGGAAGAAGGCATTGAGCACCCGCAAGAAGATCGCCGACCCATTGAACTTCCACGCGGCGTAGCCGATGTGAAATCCGCTCTATTCTCGGTCCTCTTTGGGATCCAACCATGCACCCAATGCGTATAACTCTGCAGATGCCCATTCGGGCATGTTTGTCTGCACGCCAGTTGCTTATCTCCCCCGCCCCCCCTGAAAACGCCGATCATGCGGCCGATTTCTGACGGTTTCTCAGGTGGCAAGGTGGTTTGGCTGGTGTCTTGAGCAGACTCAACCGATCTTCCCGCCGATGTAGAGCGCGCAGAGCCAAACGAGGAACCCCATGCCAACCCACACACCAGCCAATCAGCCTCCACACCCATCCAATCGCTTGGGCCCGGTGATCAAGATCGCCCTGCTCATCGCCATCGCCGGCTCGGGCATCGCCAGCGCGGGCGACCCGGTGCTGCGATTCAAGACCGGGCAGATTGATGTCGCTGGGCTCACCAACGCCAAAGCAATCCCCGCTAATCAGGCGCTCCCCCAGCGGATGCCCGAACGGATGGTTGCGGTGTTCGCGAGCCCCCTGAGCACCGCCCAGCGCAGCGCACTCCAAGCCACCGGCGCGACGCTCGGCGATTACCTCCCCGACAACGCCTACATCATCAATCTTCAAAACGCCAACACCAACGCCCTCCGCACCCTTGATTTCATCACCCACCTCGTCGAGTTCGACGACGCATGGAAGATCGATCCCGAACTCGGCAATCGCGCCCTCGTCACCGATGCCCGCAAAGCCATCGCGGCCAAGGGCGAGGTGGCTGCCCAGATTCATCTCTTTGCAGGCGAAGGGATCAACAGCGCGCTCAAAGCCATCGGTGCTGCCCCCGGGATCACTATCGTCGGCAACCAACTCAACACCGACCGATACATGATCGAAGTGACAGGCTCACCAGCGAGCGTCCAAGCACTCGCCAAGATCGACGCTGTTCAGTGGATCGAATCCGCGCCCGAGATTACCATGCGCAACTCCACCGATCGGTGGATCGTCCAGTCCAACATCAACGGATTCTTCCCGGTCTACGACGCCGGGATCCATGGCGAGAACCAGCTCGTGGGCATCATGGACGGGCGACCCAACCCGAATCACTGCTCATTCAATGACCCAGAAGGCGATCCGTTTGGCGATGACCATCGCAAAATCCAGGCGTACAACACCTCGGTCGGCTCGGACTTCCACGGCACCCATGTCACGGGCACCGTGCTCGGCGACAACGGCATCGACAACAACACCCGAGGCGTCGCCTATATGGCTCGGCTGGTGTACAACACGATCCCGTCGTTCTCGTTCTCAGCGCTCAATGCCCGGCTCACGCTCCACTACTCACAAGGCGCTGCGATCCACACCAACTCCTGGGGCGACGACGGCACCACCGCGTACACCGGCATGGCACGGTCGATCGACACCTTCTCGTTCAATAACGACGACAACCTCGTAATCTTCGCCGTCACCAATACCAGTTCACTCAAGACTCCTGAAAACGCCAAGAACTGTCTGGCGGTGGGCGCGTCGCAAGATGCGAACAATCAAGACGCCTTCTGCTCGGGCGGGCAGGGCCCTACTGCTGACGGGCGGCGCAAGCCTGAGATCTACGCACCGGGTTGCAACACCCAATCCGCCAGTTCATCCACAGCCTGCGGCACCACCGGGCTCACCGGAACCTCGATGGCGGCGCCGGCGATCGCCGCGACGGCTGCGCTCACACGCCAATACTTTGAAGACGGGTACTACCCATCGGGCATGCCCGAGACCGATGACGGGTTCACGCCATCAGGCGCGTTGCTCAAAGCGACGCTGCTCAACTCGGCGACCGACATGACGGGCATCTCGGGCTATCCCTCGAACCGCGAAGGATGGGGACGCGTGCTCCTCGACAATGCCCTCTTTTTCGATGGCGATTCGAGCACCATCATCGTCCGCGATGTCCGCAACACCGGCAACGAGGCGATGAGCACCAGCGATGAGTTCGAACTGCCCATCACCGTCAACTCGATCTCCGAGCCTCTCAAAATCACCCTCGTCTGGCACGATGCCCCGGCATCGCCCAACGCATCGTTCACGCCTGTGAATGATCTTGATCTCGAGTTCGTCTTCCCCGGCGGACAAATCATGCTGGGCAACAACATCACCAACGGCATCTCAGGATTCGACGGCTCGCCCGACGCGCTCAACAATGTCGAGATGGTCATGCTCCCCGCGACCGGGGCTGGCGATTACATCGTGCGTATCAAAGGCACCGCGATCAATCAAGGCCCACAAGGCTACGCGCTCGTCATTACCGGCGATGTGAGCGAAACCATCGCAGGGTGCAACGCTGCAGACCTGGCTGAGCCCTTCGGGCAGCTCAACTTCTTTGATATCTCCGCCTTCCTCAGCGCGTTCAGTGCGGGCGACTCATCAGCCGACATCAACGGCGACGGCTCATTCAACTTCTTCGACATCTCCGAATACCTCACCATCTTCGGTGCTGGGTGCCCATAAACCGATCTCGAATCCAATGATCTTCAAGCCCCGGACAGCCGGGGCTTTTTTAGGCCTATTCTTGTCGTTGTGGAACACGCGATCGAATCTGAATCCAAACCCTTGCCCATCACCCAGCGGGTGATGGTCGCGATGGGCGATATCAAGCTCGCCCATTCGGTCTTTGCGATGCCATTCGCGATTCTGGGCGCGTTTCTCGTCGCGCCGTATCTCGGCGATGCCCCCGAGCACGGGATCGACTGGGGCAGGTTTAGCGGGATGCTGGTGCTGATTGTCGTCTGCATGGTCTTTGCGCGCAACTGGGCGATGCTCGTCAATCGGGTCGCCGATGCCAAGATCGATGCTGCCAACCCGCGCACCGCCAAGCGGGCGTTTGCATCGGGCGCACTGAGCAAGCGCGACGGATACCTCTTGCTCGCATTCAACGCGATCGCATTCCTGATCGCGTGCAGCATGTTCGGATTCCTCTTTGGCAACTGGTGGCCCAGCATCCTCGGAGCCCCGGTGCTGATCTGGATCGGGTTCTACTCGTTCACCAAACGCTTCACTTGGCTCTGTCATCTTTTCCTCGGCGGCGCGCTCGCCGCCTCACCAATCGCAGCTGCCATCGCCGTCGGACCTGAGCATATTGCCTATGCACCCGCGATCTTCCCGATCGCGGCGATGGTGATGTGCTGGGTCGGGGGGTTTGACATCATCTACGCCTTGCAGGACCTTGAGTATGACCAAGAGGTCGGGTTGTCGTCGATCCCGTCGCGGTTTGGATGGAAACGGGCCGCGTGGCTCAGCCGGGGGCTCCATGTGCTGGCGTTGGGTGCGTTGATCGTCGCCTTGAATCTCGAACCCCGGTTCGGGGTGCTCTTCGGGGTCGCGATTGGGCTGGTGGGGGTGATTCTGGTCTATGAGCATGTGATCCTCGCCCGGCGGGGCAAGGCCGGCATCCCGATGGCCTTCTTCACCCTCAACGGGATCGTCTCGATCGTGCTCGGGCTCGTCGGCGTGCTTGATTTGTTCGTGTAGATCATCGCTGTTGATTCTTTCATACACCTCCCCGCTGTCTTCATGATCCGATGGGGTCATTTTTTCTCCCTTGACGAATCGCGCCCCCCCTTTCCCCTAAAATCCTCAACAATCAACACTTCCGCGCTACAATCCCCCTCAACACTGGAGATCACCATGCGCGCAATCGTCACCGGCCAAGTCGGAATGGACAAAAAATCGTACCTCAAAGATGTCAGCGATTTCGCCGCATCCCAAGGCGAATCCCTCCCCATGTACCATGTCGGCAACATGATGTACGACGAGGCCCTCGACATCCGCTCGGGGCGAATCCTCGATCTCCCCATCTCACGCCTCAACTCGCTTCGCAGAGCAGCCTTCAAAGACATCATCGCCGACTCACGCGATCAAGAAAACATGCTCGTCAACACCCACGCCACCTTCCGCTGGCGCCACGGTCTCTTCTCCGCCTTCGACTTCGACCAGATCTCCAAGATCAACCCCGATGTCTTCATCTGCCTCGTTGACAATATCGAAGTCGTCCACCAACGCCTCCACGCCAAGCATGACATCGACGCCACACTCAAAGACTGCATGGTCTGGCGCGAAGAAGAAATCCTCGCCACCGAACTCATGGCCCAGGCAATCCCAGGCTCCAAGTTCTACATCGTCGCCCGAGGCCGATACTCACAAACCTCAAAGACCATCTTCCAACTCCTCTGCCGACCAGAGATGAAAAAAGTCTACCCATCCTTCCCCATGTCCCATGTCATCGACATGCCCGAAGTGATGGCCGAGATCGACGCCTTCCGCGCCAAACTCGCCGAGCACTTCATCACCTTCGATCCAGGTGATGTAGACGAAAAACTCCTCCTCGACCGCGCCCTCGACGCTGCCAAAGAAGGCAAAGACTTCTTCGATCACCAACCCCACCAACTCGGAGGCGTAGAACACAAGCTCGACCCGATCCGCATGACCACCCGAGAGGTCCTCGACATCGCCGGCGATGTCGATGGCCAAATCTACATGCGCGACTTCAAACTCATCGACCAAGCCGACATGATCGTCAGCCTCGTCCCCGAACTCATCTCCGACACCGGTAAAATCATCCCCGCGCTTTCGAGCGGCGTAGAACGCGAACTCCAACACGCCTGGGAACACGCCAAAGAAGTCTATGTCGTCTGGAAACCCTCCAAAAACCCCTCCCCCTTCATCACCGAGACGGCAACCAAGGTCTTCAAATCCACCGAAGAAGCCTTAGACTACTTCGAATCCCAAGGCATGTTCGCCCAAAAAAACCTCTTCGGCAACTAACCCATCCCCTCTCCCCCCGGGCCCCCGGAGGAGGTGCCGAACAAAGTGAGGCGGAGGGGGTCTTCCTCTTCCCCCCTTCTCTCTTTTCCCTCTCTTCTCCGCACCTCTGCGTGACCTTTGCGCCCTCTGCGTTAAACTCCCCTCCCCCTCTTTCCCCTCCCCCCCATTGCCTATTGCCTCTCCCCCCCTTGAAATCCACCCACTCATTTCCCCAATCACCCCTTGCGGGGATCCTCCCGATAGGGATAATGGGCTATGAGCAACGAAAACCAACACCAAAACGCACAGCACCGCGAACCACCCATCAACGCTCAAGGCCGAGCCTACGACCCCGATGTCTCCGATGACGAACGAACATTCGCCCTCCTCATGCACCTCACCCTCATGGGGCATGTCGTGCTCTGGGGAATCGCCATCATCGCCCCGCTCATCATGTGGAATACCAAAAAGAACGAATCCCCCTTCCTCGACGATCACGGGCGCGAAGCACTCAACTTCCAAATCTCCCTCATCATTTACACCTTCCTCATCGTCCCCCTCGGGCTCCTCACCTGTGGCCTTGGCTTCATCGTCTTCCCCATCCTCCTCTATGTCCTGGGCATCATCGGCATGATCCAAGCCGCCATCGCTGCCAACCGAGGCGAGTTCTACCGCTACCCCATGACCTTCCGGATCATCCACTGAAAAGGCAATAGGGATCAGGGAACAGGGATTGGGCAAGAAAAAGCAACTCCCAATCCCCAATCCCTATTCTTCCCCATGCCGGGTGCCATGCTGGTGGGCTTTGCCACCTGCATGTCTTCTCTTCCCCAGTTCCCCTTCTCTGCGCCTTTGCGTACACTTCGCGCCCTCAGCGTACCTCTTCCTCTCCTCTCCCTCCCCTCCTATACTCCCCCCATGCCCCTGCTCGAAGCGATCAACCTCAAAAAGTCCTACAACGAACGAACAGTCGTCGATGGCGTCTCCCTCGATGTCGAACACGCCGAGATCGTCGGGCTCCTCGGCCGCAACGGCGCAGGAAAAACCACAACCTTCCGCATGACCATCGGCATGATCGAACGAGACGCCGGACGAATCATCTTCAACAACACCGAAGTCACCGGGCTCCCCATGTACCGCCACGCCCAACTCGGCATCGGATACCTCTCCCAAGAACCATCCGTCTTCCAACGCCTCACCTGCGAACAAAACCTGCTCGCCATCCTCGAAACCCTCCCACTCAACCGCCGAGCCCGCAAGGCCAAAGCCGCCGAACTCCTCGAACGCTTCTCCCTTTCCCACAAAGCCCACGACGCCGCCCGCACCTGCTCGGGAGGCGAACGCCGAAAACTTGAAATCGCACGCGCACTCGTCACTGACCCCAAACTCATCCTCCTCGACGAACCATTCAGCGGCGTAGACCCCATCGCGGTCGAAGACCTCCAAGCCGAGATCCGCCTCCTCACCCAGCGAGGCATCTCGATCCTCATCACCGATCACAATGTCCAGCAAACCCTCCGCGTCTGCGACCGCGCCTACATCCTCAACTCGGGCAAAGTCCTCGCCGAGGGCACCCCCAAAGAACTCATCAACTCCGAGATGGTCCGCAACGCCTACCTCGGCTCAATGTTCAAAGGCGACGAGTTCGACGATCCAACCCACCCCAATCAATCCCAAAAAGAACGCGAGCCCCTCGATGCCTAACCCAATCACCACTCTCCTCCCCCGGGCCTCCGGGGGAGGTGGCACGCGAAGTGAGACGGAGGGGGTCTTCTCTTCCCTCTTCTCCCCCTCTTCCCCATTGCCCATTGCCTATTGCCTATTGCCCCTCTTCCTCCTCCTCCTCACCGGCTGCGTCGAACGAAGAATCCGCGTCACCTCTTCCCCCGCCGGCGCAAGAGTCTGGATCAACGACCAACAAGTCGGCACCACCCCCCTCGAAACCCGATTCACATTCTACGGCGGCTACGATGTCCGCCTAGAACTCGAAGGCTACAACTCTGTCAACGAACTCCGCCAAGCCAAAGCCCCCCTCTACGAATACCCCGGCCCAGACCTCATCGCCACCGCCCTCCCCTTCAAACTCAAGCCTTTGGTCAAATGGCACTTCGACCTCACCCAAGTTGAAGAAAAAACAAACCCAGAAGCCGCACGAGAAAACCTCCTCAACCGCGCCGAGTCCCTCCGCCAACAAGCCCTCTCCGAATAATCAACAACCCCGGGTGCCACGACTCGCCGTCCCCGGCGCAGTCGTGTCTTGAACATACTTATCCATCCAATACAAAATTAACCATCGGCTTCATAGCAATGAACGATTCAGCGAACAAATCTACCGCATTCGCTGATTGTATCACCGGACATTCATACGAAAATACCACTTCAATACCAAGTTGAATGTTTGATTTTTTATTGACAATCACATGATAGATCGCCTCCACCCATTGAGGCTGACACTTCACACCAGAAGTGTTTCCTGGAATGATGGTACGAAGATCTGCTTCAAGCCGGGCATCTTTGATTCCTGCTGATCGTTGACTTGGATAGTGTCGCTGGACGGCATACACATGGGCTTTCGAGTTTGCTGAACTGCTAAGCACAGGTTGCAGACGCTGTTCGACATCCGTCAACAAACTGATAAAACCAGACTCTCCAAGTTGCTTTAACTTTCTACGAAAACCACTCCGGTCACTATTGGGTATCGTGAATGCACCTCCCGCATTCTCTTGACGAATCGCCATCGTAAAATGTGGATAGTCAGTAAAGCTCTTCGCACCTTGAGCCACATGAAGGGGCATGAAATCCCAAACTCCAGAGCCTGCCCGTCCAGTGATTGCTGATCTTCTCTGCCCTTCGGAGTCTATCCCAAGTTTGTGCAAATCATTCCGCTGCTGAAGTTCGTCGCCGAGCAGTTTGATCAGGCGTTTGCCCTCGCGATAGGTGTACGGGTTTTCCGGGCTGAAGCGTAAACCGTCAAACATGGTCAATGTCCCTCGAATAGAGTATTCGTCAGCGATCATCCGCGACTCAAAGATTTCCATATACTCGGTAAAAGTACGCGCCCAAGGCAAGGTATCCGCCTGCCTGCGAAACCAGACATACACATCACGCCATGCCTTGTGCGTCGTTCTTGCAGGCAACTTCCTTGGTGGATCATCAACTGAAAGAAGCAGCAAATACGGCTGATCAAACTCATGCCGCTTAGCTGTTGCAATGTGCCTACGGAGTTGGTCAACACTCACCGGTGAACTGACTTTCGATTCAATCAGCAATGCCCAACCATGCTCAGAATACACACAACCATCAGGAAGCCCCTTGCCCTCTTCATCATCACCCGATATCGGCTTGCCCGGGATCTGTTGCTCTGTAATGAAGAGCTGCTTTGGATTTGGAATGTCTTTGCACCCTGCCCATTTGAGGAATGGCTTGAGTAAAGAACGATCCGCATGAAGCGTACAAATCAACGCATGCGTAAGCCGATTCTCTGGCTGGGTATATTGGTCAAAGACATTGCGCATTGAAAGAGTATAGGAAACCTGAATCTTCCCCGAGTGAAATCCCTACACCCCAACCCCAACCACCCGCGCCGGCACCCCAACAACAGTCTCCCCATCCCCCACATCCTCAACCACCACCGCCCCCGCGCCAACAATACACCCGCTCCCAATCTTCACCCCAGGCAGCACCACCGCGCCGATCCCGATCAACGAATGATCCCCGACATGCACACCTCCGCCGAGCACCGATCTCGGCCCAAGGTGCACATTGATCCCCACCCGGCAATCATGCTCAACAATCGCGCCGCTATTGACAATCCCCTGGCTGCAAACCCGCGCATCCGCATTCACCACCGCGCCCGCCCCCACAAACACCCCCAACGCCAACGATGCACTCGGCGCAACCGCCGCCGACGGATGAACGATCGGCTGCGCAAAGTCCGCATCCCCCACCCGCGCGATCAACCCCGCCCGCAACGACAAATCCCCCACCGCAAGCATCAGACAGCATCGCGTATGCTTGGTCACATCCTCGAACGATCCAACATACGCCGGGCACCCCCGCATCTTGGTCATCGGCGCATCGACATCATCATCAACAAACCCCTGAATCTCGATCCCCGCGCATAGCGCAGCGTCAAGCACCACCTTGGCATGCCCGCCGCCACCGATCAAGATCATATGTGTATTGCCCACACCCTCGTTATCGGCACCAAGCAACGACAAACTTTGTCCCAACTGACCGAATCACCCCAGATCGTCCCCCAGACAATGAAGCCGAGCCCAACCCTTTCGCCTCCCCCGGGCTTCCGGGGGAGGTGCCGAACAAAGTGAGGCGGAGGGGGCCTTCTCTTCCTCTCTCCTCATCCAAAAATAAAAATCGACGCCGGGCTGTAGCGCAACCCGACGCCGGGTGGGTAGGTAATCTGTAAAATGCTCTTCAAGCCCGGGCCGATCGCAAATGCGGAGTGCGATCAAAGCCAAAGCTCATATTCGTGTTCTCTACCCACCAAGGCATTGAACAGTCGAGCAGATTCTCCTACCAAAGCCCCGCTTTCACAGGAACTGGCGTGCATGCCTCAAGTTCAAGCCCAGCAGCAATACCCACTTCAAAGAGCTCGGCCATAGCCACGCCCCAACAGAGAAAGAGAGAGTTCGATCGGCAAAAACCGACCAGTGAGTAGTCCCGCCAAGCCTTTTCGTCTCGGCACGCCTTCAATGTACGACAAAAACAGACCCGTGCCACCGAATGTATCGGTTCATCCACGCAATTTCGTGATTCTTTGCCCATTCTTACCCCCACCCCCCATCCCCACCCCACAGGAACCAAGATGCCCACCCGAATCGCCGCCGTCGAGTTCCTCAACACCATCACCCTGATCGAGGGGCTCGATACCTGGGCCGACTGCCAACTCATCAAAGCAGTCCCTTCCCGAATCGGGCAAATGGTCGTCGAAGGCTCAGCCGACATCGGGCTCGCCTCGATCGTCGATGCCGCCGATCCCAAAAATAACCTCGCCCTGATCCCCGCAGGCATGATCGGCTGCGATGGCCCAACCCTCACCGTCCGCCTCTTCTCCGCCGTCCCCCCAGAGAAAATCACCGCCGTCCACGCCGACACCGACTCCCACACCTCCGTCATGCTCGCCGACATCATCCTCCGCGAACTCCACAGCGTCCACGCCGAGTTCAAACCCTTCGACACCCGCGAAAAATCCAGCACCCCACCAACAGAGCCCACCCAATCCCCCGACGAAGCCTGGCCCGAAACCATCCTGCTCATCGGCGACAAGGTCGTCGTCGATTCCCCCCCCGCTGTCCGCTACCCCCACCAAATAGACCTGGGCCAAGCCTGGCACGAACTCACGGGTTTGCCCTTCGTCTACGCAACCTGGATGTGCCGAGCCGACGATGCTGATTCACCCAAGATCGCCCAAGCCGCCATCATGCTCGATCGCATCGCCAAGCGCAACACCCTCCGCCTCGACTGGCTCGTGACGACCCAAGCCAAATCCCACCACTGGCCCGCCGACCTCGCCAGAACCTACATCGGCCAACTCCTCAAGTTCACCCCCGACCACCGCGCCCAACAAGCCGTCGAACTCTTCTTCGAAAAACTCCGCCACCACAACATCCTCAATGCCACTAAACCCAACTGGCTCAACATGAACACCCCCTCGGGTGCCACGGATTGACCGTCCCCGGCAAGCCGTGTCTTCTCTTCCTCTTCTCTTTCCTCTCCATCTTCCGCCTCCCCCGGGCCTCCGGGGGAGGTGTCCGCGTCCCCGCGGACGGAGGGGGTCTTGATTTCTCCCCCACGCGGGTGCCGTGGAAGTGTCGTCCCCGACTCCTCCACGATCTTGATCTTGACTCAATACCAAAGACATGCAGGAGCCACGGCGGCTCCAACATGGCACCCAGAAAGAGAGTAAGATCAAATGACGATCGAGTTGTTCCTTGAGGGCACCCAGCCTCCTGGCAATGGCGATACAACTACGACATCCACTGGGGCACCCGGCAAGCCGAGCAAATCGATGATTGACCAGGACTATTTTTATGAAAAGACCCCCTGATTTCCTCTGTATCGGAGCACAGAAAGCCGGAACTTCATGGTTGTTCCGCATGCTCAAATCTGTGCCCGGAGTGTTTGTGCCCGCCATCAAAGAACTCCATTTTTTCTCCGAGAAGTGCTCTGAGAACAATACCGACTGGGTCCCGCTGCACAGAAAAAACCAACTCGAACATGTGATTTCGTATGTCAACGAAAACAATGAAACCCACGCCTTTAATCAGCGGCTAATAGAACAGTTTGACCACCTTGCAAAAGACCCTGTTGATGATGATTGGTATCGAGGAGTATTTCAATACGCTCATGAACATGAGGTATGCGGCGAAATTTGCCCTACCTACATGGGGATGCCGGCCCATGGCATAAACGATGCGCTGAGTATCAACCCATCACTCAAAATTCTGGTATTGATCCGTGACCCCATTGATCGAATTTGGTCGCAAATTCGAATGCGAATGGCAATTAGCTCCGACAATATCAATATTGACACCCTTCATAGAAACCCACATAAACTGAGGCCGTTCTTGAAATACGGCGATTACGCGCGATCATTTCCCCTCTGGAATACCTCAAAAAATGAAGAAAGATTCAAGACAGTGTTGTTCGATCGCATCGCAATCGAACCAGAATCTGTGCTTAGGGAGATACTGGATTACATTGGGGTGCCATTCCCCGTCATTCTTCCAGAGTTGAATGAACCGGTACTCGCAGGAAAGCCCCTTGCGCTTCCGCCAAAGCTAAGAGCGATGCTCTTTGATGAACTGCAACCACAGTATGCGTTCCTGCATCCATATTTCCCCGAACAAGTAGAAAAATGGATCGAGCATCATCATACCGAGATGGGAAGAAAATGAGAGCCAATGAAGCCGGATGCCGTGGTGGTGGTGTAGTTGAAAATCTTGAAGAGATTTCTAACTACGCTCTAGATGATGACTCAAGGTGCTTGACCATCCTCAACTCAAGAACACCCCTCACCAAACGCCACCAAAAACGCACTCACATCAAAGAAGTTAAAACGACCATCACCATCAAAATCACCCGCAGCCTCCATCGCAGCAAACGCTGCAAGGAATGCTGAGACATCAAAGAAGTTGAGCGACCCATCACCATTGATATCCGCACTGCACCCGCGACATGAATCGGTGATATCCACGATGTGCAATCCGCCGCCTCCCCCATCAACCACATACGCAAGCCCATCAACAACAAAGACATCCTTAGCACCCCAAGGCACATGATAAGTACCAATCCGCGACGCCCCGCCTATCGCATCAAGATCCAGAATCTGCAATCCAAACCGATCATCAACAACATACGCAATGCGCCCGACCACATCAATCCCATGATTGAACGGCCCAATGACATCATTCTCATTGACAACCTGCATCGAACTCGGATCACTCACATCCAAAACCATCACTCCAAACCCACTGCCCACAACAAATAACTCGTCGCCGACAAGCTCAAGCCCAAATCCAGAAGTATAACTCGAAAAACTAAGAGGCAGATACGACCCAAGAAGAATCGGCGAGCTGGGATCACTCACACCAAAGGCATGAACACCAACCCCGTCCTCAGCCACATACGCAACACCGCCGCGAACCAACACCGCTTCCGCATCGATATCCTCAGCCGCCAACAACTCAATACTCGAAGGATCGCTCGCGTCAAAGACTAAAAACGATAACGAGTCAGCAACATAAACAACACCATCTTGCACATCCAGATCAACCGCATCCCACTGCGTGTCAAATCCACCAATCACAGTCGGGTTTTCTGGTTGAGAAACATCAACAACATGAAATCCAAAGAATCCGTCCGCGGTATACACCAAGCCTTGATCAACAACAAGATCCAATGTCGGCCCGATCAAGTTCACTGACCCGATCAACTCGGGCGATGTGGGATCACTCACATCCACAATCCGAAGCCCGCTCGTACCACTCGCCTGATCAAGAAACTCATCCGCGATATACGCCAACCCCTGTTCAACAACAACACTCCGCGCCGACCCAACAGTCGCAACAAACCCAACCTCAGGCGAACCCGGCTCACTCACATCAAGAATATGAAGCCCGCTGAATGACGCAACATATCCGATATCACCAATCGTTTCAGCTTTGCGAGCATTCAATATGCTATAGGTGCCCAAGTATGTCGGATTCGCAGGATCAGCAATATCAATCACCTCCACCGACCCATCCGTCGAAAGATACGCTCGCCCATCAGCAATGTGCACATCTCGATACTCCCCCCGAGGAAAACCCATTGCAACCGAACCAACAAGATTCATCTCGCTCGGATTGCTGATATCAAAGATAGAGAACTCATCACTATCGACAAGATACATCAGCGACCCAGAAGCAGCCGAGTTTTGATACAAACTCACATCGTCGAGCGTGTACGCAAGCGTCGGCGATCGAGGATCACTCACATCAAGCACTTCAAGACCGAAACCTCGCACATAAATATGCTCGTTCGCCAGAAGCACGCCGTGGACTTCAAAAAAACCGCCATATGTTTCAAGCTGCACAATATTGGCAGGATCGTTGACATCAAACAGCATCAGCCCCACCTGACTGCTCGCCATATAGATCACATCGCCAACCAGTTCCCACCCGACCATCGGAAAAGTAAGAAACTCTTCACCTTGGAAGAACCCAAGCGATACCGGAGCCGCCGGATCGCTCACATCAAGCACATCGATGCCATAGTCCCGCGCAAGGTACACCCTGTCTCCTTTAACAATAATCTGTCCATTCTCCGGATAACTCCCAACCAACACCGGCAAGCTCGGCGCAGAAATATCATAAATCCGCAACCCCTGAAACTGAACCATCACATACGCCCGCTCACCCTCAACAACAACTTCGTAGACCTCTGATTCAACCATCATCCCAAGCCTGTCCGCCTCACACAACACACCACTCTGCCCCCGAGCACCGCCCGCGAACATCAACACCAGACCGGCAAAGCATACATATTCGAATCGAGCAAAGCGAAGAAAAGTCATTTGTGTATCTCCTTTATCAACAACCATCTATCTATCTATCAACCAATCCTCTATCGTCCAATCCTCTATCACATATCCATATTCCATCACGCCGGGAGCCGTGGAGGCTGCTGGGTGCCCCGACTCGCCGTCCCCGGCGCAGTCGGGTCTTCTGCCTCTCGCTCCTTTATACCCCTCGCCTGCCCCCATCCCTCTTGCTAGAATCGACACAGAGGAAACCCAGCCCACACGGTTTACTATGCCCCCATCGCAAAGATACACAGACATCGTCATCATCGGCGCAGGCCCCATCGGGATCGAACTCGCCGCCGCCGTCAAGGCCGCCAACCTCGAATACCTCCACCTCGAAGCCGGGCAGATCGGGTCCACCATGCAATGGTGGGCGCCCGGCACCAAATACTTCTCGTCGCCCGAGCGCATCGCCATCGCGGGCGTGCCGCTGATCGTCGCCGACCAAGACAAAGCCACCCGCGAAAACTACCTCGACTACCTCCTCGCCGTCGTGGGCACGCATCAACTCGACATCGAGACCTACACCCGCGTCAACACCATCGAAAAAGCCAACGACGGCTTCAACCTCACCACCACCCGCTCATTCACCGGCGTTGGCGGCCCCGAAGAACTCAACTACACACCTTCACCAACCACCGAAACAATCAAGGCAAAGCGCATTATCCTCGCCATCGGCGATATGCACACGCCGCGCATGTTGGGCGTCCCCGGCGAGTCCCTCCCCCATGTCTCGCACTACCTCGGCGATGTCCACCAATACGCCAATCAACGCGTGTTGATCGTCGGCGGCAAGAACTCCGCGGTCGAAGCCGCCATCCGACTCTTCCGCGCCGGCGCACAAGTGACGATGTCCTACCGAGGCGAATCCTTCGACCCCGATCGCATCAAATACTGGCTCCATCCCGAAATCGAATACCTCATCAAGAAAAACAAGATCGAGTTCATCCCCCACTCAACCATCGAATCCATCGACGAACAAGCCGTCCAACTCAGCACCAACCAATCCATCCCCGCCGACTTCGTCCTGCTCCTCACCGGGTACCAGCAAGACCAATCCCTCTTCCACCAACTCGGCATCGAACTCGTCACCGACGATCGCAAACCCAAGATGAACCTCAAGACCATGGAGACCAACATCCCCAATGTCTTCGTCGCAGGCACCGCCACCGCCGGGTCCCAGCAACGCACCAAGGTATTTATAGAGACTTCCCACATCCATGTGGACCGAATTGTTGCCGCCCTGCAAAATCGCGTAAGTGATGTTGCCCCAGAGAATTACTGGCTCGAAGAATCCTAACCCAATCCCCAGCGTCCGAAAAAATCATCAGATCACTGGCATCAGCCCGTTCCTGTGCTCTATTAGAGTTGGTGGGTCAGGTACGGGCTGAAACTTTCAGCCTTGCAACAAAGAACAACCCGTTCGACCTGTTGCACAAGACCAAATGAAAAACGCCTCCGGTAGCGCCGTAGGCGTTTTTCGTTGCGCTCGCAGAAAGATTTTACCACAGAGCACGCAGAGCACACAGAGGAAAAAGACAGAGAAAGAGAAGAGGGGAGTTGGGTAAGAAGAGGAGAAGATGGAAAGGGACTTGGTTGGAGACGGCTGCTCTTCAACACATCTTTCCTCTCTGCCTTTCTTCTCTGTGTGCTCTGCGTGCTCTGTGGTAAAATCTTCATCTCCCCTCCCCCGCCAACCCCATCGCCCGCCGATACACCACTTCCAAATCCCCCACCATCGTCTGGGTCGCAAACATCTCGGAGCACATCGCCCGCCCGCGCTCGCCCATCAACTTGCGCTCATCAGGATGCGCAAACATCCACCGCACCCCATCGCGCAGCTTTTCAACATCCCCAATCGGAAACAAAATCCCCGTCGCCTCTGACTCATCCACCCCATCCAAATACCTCCAATCCAAACACGCCTCGCGCGTCCCGTCCGCATCACTGGCGACAACAGGCACCGAGCACAACAACGCCTGAGGCACCGTCCTGGGCAGCCCCTCGCGATAACTCGGATGCAACAACACATCCATCGCCCGCATCATCGCCCCGACCCGATCGCCGGGCACCAACCCCGTCGCAATCACCTGCTCAGAGAGCCCCATCTCCTTCACCCGCCCCAACAACCGCTCCGACCACCACCCATCGCCGACCCACAGCAACTTCCACTTCGGATTCGCCTTGAGCTCGTCTCCGAGCGCATCGAGCACATCATCATGCCCCTTGTGCTCAGCCAATCGCGCCACCGTCCCGATCACAAAGTCATCATCATCAAACCCAAGCTCGCTCCGCATCGCCTCGCGCGTCTCGGCTGGAATCGGGTTCAAAAACTTCTCCGTCTCCATCCCCGAGCGCACCGTGATGAAGAGTTCATCATCCCCGATCCCCGCAGCACGAAACTGATCGGTCATCGCATCAGCCACCGAAGTAATCACATGACACCGCTTGGCTGCGAAGCGTTCAGACGCGATATAGATCGCATTCTTCCACTTGGGCAAATACCGATGAAACGGCGGCCCATGCACCGTATGCACTGCCGCAGGCTTCTTGTCCTTCGATCGTTTCCACACACTCCACGCCGCCGCCCGCCCAATCACCCCCGCCTTGGACGAATGCGTATGCACCACATCGGGCTCGATCTCCTCGATCAACTTCTTGAGTTCCAGATACCCCTTCACATCCTTCACCGCCGATATTTGCCGAACCATGCTCGGCACCTCGTGCATCGTGATCTTCTTCCCATTCGATGCTACAAAATCATTCGCCCGATCAAAGTACGACCCCTCAGGCCCAAAGATCGGCCCGTACGCCAAGTGCACATCATGCCCCAGCTCCGCCTGCCCCTCGCAGGACAGCACCGTGTTTTCTTGCGATCCCCCCTGAATCAGCCGCGTCGAAATATGCAGAATCGTCAGTGCCATACATTCATCTTACGCCTCCGCCGGGCTTCCGGGGGAGGTGTCGAACGAAGTGAGACGGAGGGGGTCTTTCCGGGTGCCTCGGCCGGGTGCCACGGCTTGACCGTCTCAGCAAGCCGTGTCTTCAACCTTTACATCCCAAAGTCTACTCTCTTCATCTCAAACAAAATCAACCTCTTCCCATAATACAACCCCGATTCCCCCAACTCCTCAAACCCAACCTTTGTCAGCACTTTCCGCGAAGCCGCATTCTCCGGAAACGACACCGCCACCAACCGATCCAACCCCAACGCCTCAAACCCATACGCCGCCGACGCCCGAGCCACATCCGTCGCATACCCCTTCCCCCAATGGCCTTTGCCAAACCGATACCCCAGCTCAACTTCATCCCCATTAAACGCAATCGGCACCAACCCCCCCTGCCCGATCACCGTATCCGTCGCCTTCTCAACCACCGTCCAAAAAGTCATCCCATGCTCACTACAAAACCGAGCCCCCCGCTCGATCCGCTCAACGACCTGTTCCCGCGTCCACACATCGCCGTTGATGCCGAGATACTTCATCGTCTCCGGGTCCGACCAGTACGAAGAGAGCGCATCCACATCGGCCAAGCAAGGCACACACAGTTCCAACCGATCAGTCTCAAACACCACGCTGCGCATACTGCTCTCCACATTCCGGGCACACATCGCTCTCTAAACCATCAAGCGAATACCCACACTCGCTACAACACCCAACCCGCGACCGAAGCTTCCGCCGCCCACGCATCAACCAAAGCGACCAGCCAAGCATCAGCACAGCCGGGTACACGAGGGGTATCTCAATATCATGACCATCATTCAAAAACGGCCTTCTATCCCACAAGGCCAATGACCACCATCGGCGACTCATAACAGCATACCAAGGCGGTGGCCGAACAGACATCTCCCACCCTGACGCCAACTCGCCTTCGCTGTCATGCGGAGGAAAATAAACAATTGCAATACGAGATTCAGCCAAATCAACACGCAACCCTGTTGCTATTGATTGAGGCGGTATCCCCACATGTGAAAGATGAAGCGATCTCGGGACAAAAATCGACACAAACAACAAAACAACTATTCCCCCCGTGCACACCCACACTCCCCACTGCCCGCAAGCCCTGAGTTTCGGATGCCTACGCCTCATGCTGCAACCAATCTCTCGTACGACGATTCTTACCCAATTTCAACTCATCAAAAGCATCGTGATGCTTCCCATAACATCGAACTCCAAGCAACTCAAAAACTTCATCAGACACACTCGGAACACGATCAGGATTCAGAACATACCCGACAAGTGGTTTTGAAAAAAGCCCAGCCCAGAAATAAGACATTCCAGTTTTCACCTTCTGAACATATGCCGGGAGATCATCCATCTCACCAACACATCGGTCGTACATCTTCAAGCCATCCTGAAAAACTACCCCTCTTCGGCTACATGGCCCACCGAAACAATTAACCATCAAGAACACAGCGACACTGCCCATACTCAACTCTTGCAGGATTGTTAGAAGTGGCGTTTGCGCATCCTCAAATGGGACTGCGGTTTCGAGATATTGATCAAGCAGCCCGATTTGGAACCCAATCGCCTCGCAAGTGCCCTCATCAAGCGGCAACATCGCAAACCCCTGCGGCAACGACACAACTCGTTCCGGATCACGGGATTCCATAAAACGAATGATCGATTCTTCCGGTGCGATGATCGCTTCAAGTGTGTATCCCATCACCTACTCCCCATACCTGATCCACTCCAACCTCAACCCCATCGGCGGTAGCGTCACCCCCGCCGTCTTCCGATCACCACTGGCAATCATCTCGCTCACCATCCCCGGCTCAATCTTCCCACGCCCAACATCCATCAGCGTCCCCGCAATAATCCGCACCATGTTGTACAAAAACCCATTCCCCGAAACCCTAATCACAAACTTGCCATCCTCAGGCTGCTCGATCTGGCATTTGTAAATCGTCCGCACCGTCGTCTTGCGCCCATGATTGATCTGCGCAAAGCACGCAAAGTCATGCTCGCCCACCATCAAGTCCGCAGCCTGCTGCATCCGGGTTGCGTCCAAATCATACCAAGTATGAAACACGAACCGCCGATCCCACAACGGACGAACCGCCCCGCTGACAATCGTGTAGCAATACTCCTTTTCAACCGCCCCGCCGATGGGATTGAAATCATCAGCCACCACCTCGCACGCATGCACCAAGATATCCCTCGGCAACTTGCTGTTGATCGCCTTGACCAGATTCCCCGTCCCCCGCTCGATCGGCCAACCCACACCCTTGCTTAGATCAGGGCTGCTCGTAAAACAAGCCACCTGCCCATTGGCATGCACCCCCGAATCCGTCCGCGATGCCCCCGTCAAAGTCACCTGCTCGCGCACCACCTGGCGAACCGTCTGTTCGAGCACATGCTGCACCGTGCGCAGCTGCAACCTTTTCGGCTCTTCGCCCGGCCCCGGCGCTGGCGCATCAGGATCCGGAGGCTCCTGCTTCTGCCAACCAACAAACTCCGTCCCGTCATACGCAAGAGTCAACTTATAGCGAGGCATCACTCACCCCGCATCCGTAGGTGTATCTGAATCTGCAATCGTCCGAGGCTCTGAATCCAGATCACGAATCACCCTCGGCCCCGGCCCCTGAGGCCCGCCCCCGCCATGCCCGAACCGCTTATATTCCTCGTCGGCCCACTGATCCCCCACCTTCCACCAGATCAGCGTAAAAACAACGGTCACCACCGCAATCACAAGCCCGAGTACAATCCACATCAGCATGAATCATCCTATGCGAAGACCAATCTGAAAAAACTTATACCCAATCTCCAATTCCATGCAATGCCCAATAAATCGATGCGTTGAGCACCCGTCGTGCGGGTTTTCGTCGTTCCCGATCGGCTTGTGGCCACATCCAGGCATTTGACACACGCTGCCATCAGCGTTGATGGTTTTCGTGTGTCCGTACCCATAGCAGGAGGTCTCATCCATGTTCACAAGCACACTATCGCAAACACTTCGATTCACACTCGTCGCCGCGATCCTCGCCGTCATCACACCGGGCGCACTGGCCCAGTCAGACACCGGCCCCGCCCGCGAGTGCATCGACCGTGTCACCGCCATCGCCGATCGTACGGTGCAAGCCAACAGGCAAACCGCCACCCGCACCGTCGCCGCCATCGAAGAACTCGACGCCAACGGCGCCGAGAACCGCGAAATCGTCGGCACCGGACGCATGGGCAAAGCCGCCATCGAACGCCATTCACACGCCTCGATCGCACGCATCCACCGAATCGTCACCGAATGCGTCCGGCTTCTCCGCGAGAACGACGCTCCACCCGAAGCCATTGCCGCTGTCATCCGCGCCGGCGAGCGAGCCACAGGGCAGATTGTCACCTCCGCCCGCCACGCCAAATCCCGCATCGGGCGAGCCGTGGCTGCCGCGATCGAATAACCCGATCCTCAGTTTCTGACCCAATCCTCGATCCAACCCCAGCGCTTGGCGCATCGACCAATATGCCCAGGCCACAAGCCGTCGGACTCGTCTGGCGCACAGAAACACCCCGCCCATCCGGTCGGGGTGTTTTCTATCTTTTCTTCGTAGCACAGGCGTCCCGCCTGTGTCTTCTCCGAACTCGTCAAGCAAGACACAGGCGGGACGCCTGTGCTACCCCCAGAAATCCTACAGCTCAACCATCACCATATCAGACTCAACAATCGCCGCAGCCGGAGGCATCTTCACCTCATTAACAAACACGCCCAACGCATCGGCCTCGTCACCCATCCGCTCACGGATCACCAACGCATCGAACAACTCGCCCCGCGGAATCAGCACCGAATCATTCGCTCCGGGCACCTGCCCGGGCTGCTCGTCGACAATCTGCACACCGAATCCGGGTGCATGTTCAACAAGCCTGCCGCCGGCTGCGAGTTCGATCAGATCAAGCCCGATCTGTCCTTCGCTCTTGGATTCATGCTGGTTGGGAATCCCCTGCTCGAAGTGCTGGATCACCCCGTTCCAGTTTTCGAATGTCCCCGCCTTCTCCGCAAAGCTCGAAGAAGGCAGCACCACCTCAGCCTTGGCACACAGCACCGACTCGGTCGTATCAATCAGAATCAACTTCGTGCCCTCGATCACATTGACCAACTCATCCGTCACCCATGCGCTGGGGAAGTTGGCGGTCAACATCACCGCGCCATACTCGCCCGCCCGGCGAACAAAGGTCTCGTAGTCCTTGCACCCACCGAGCGCGTCGAGCACCCGCTTAACGCCATTGGCGTTGGGCACCTTCTGGGCCCGCTGCACAAACGCCTTGCCGTGCTGAGGATTGGGGAACTCGACATCTTCGCCATCAATCGGCACCGCCCCAACAAACAAATCGACCGATTCATCAAGCATCCGCGCCGCCTTGACCAGGCTATACGCCTCTTCGCAGGTCAGCGTCGCCGACACGACCAACGCCGTCTTCTTGCCTGCGTTCTTCGCGCCAAGCATCGCATCAATCGCCTGCCCATACGCCCGGCTCCAGCTCGCCTCCACCATCATCCCATGCTCACGACGCATCGGCGCTTTCAATCGCGCATCAGCGTGAACGAACTTCCACCCATACCGAACCTCATCGGTGATCCACCAGGTATTGATTTCCATATTCGTCCGAGGCTTGATCCGATACACCCGACCCTGATTGTGCTCGACCCAGATATTGTCGCCCGAGCTCGTAAACGGATCAACCCCCGCGCTCTTCTTCAAGAACCACACCCGCTGATTGAACAAGAAATCCTTATCAATCAACGACCCCACCGGGCACAGATCAATCACATTGCTCGCCAGCTCATTGTCCAGAGGCATCCCCGGGAACACATCAATCGTGCACTTATCCCCACGCCCATCGACCATCAACTCCTTGGTCGCCGTCACCTCGTCAGTAAACCGCACGCACCGCGTGCACATGATGCACCGATCCGAATACATATACACATTCTCGCTCATGTTCTTCTTAGGCGACACCACCTTCGTCTCGGTAAACCGCGAGTGCCCACGCCCATACTTGAACGAATAGTCCTGGAGCGTACATTCGCCCGCCTGATCGCACACCGGACAATCCAACGGATGGTTAATCAGCAAGAACTCCATCACCGCCTTCTGATTCGCAATCGCCTTCTCGCTCTCGATCGTCACCACCATCCCATCGCCGGCTTCGGTCGCGCAGGTCGGGAGCAACTTCCCGCCCATCATCGGCTCGAGCTTATTCTCATTGCGCGGATTGGGAGCCTCGAAAGTCCCCAAACAGATCCGACACTGCGCCGGGCGCGAGAGCCCCGCGTGGTAGCAATACTGCGGAATCTCGATCCCATTGCGGTTGGCCACCTCGATGACCATCTCGCCTTTGGTGAACTCGCATTCGATCCCGTTAATCGTGACTGTTGGCATAGCGTCGGCTCATCCCATAGCTGGTGATTCACTCACAGACATCCCCGCTGCACAAGCCAACGAGGGATTCATCTCTGCACTTCCACCCAATACTAGCGCACAACCCGATTCCAACCCAAACCCATCCCCCCAAACTTACCCCCCATCACCAGCCTCTTCATCAGTTTCTTCATCAGCCCCACCATCAGGAAGCACCACCTCCTTGAGCCGACCACGCTCCTCGCCGGGCTCGATCCTCATCCCAATCGCCCAGAACCGATCATCCCCATGTATCGGCTCCAAATCAGGGTCCACCGCCCACCATCCCGCATCAGACCCATACCCCGCCGACACCGCCTGCTCCCAGTGCTCCATCGCCGCCTCGAACTCGCCCGCCATCGCCCGGTAGCACGCCAGGTTGTACTCGATCCCCCGCAGAACACGGGGGTCCCGCTCGTTCCCCATCGCTTCGATCTGCCCATCGAGCCCGTCAGCCAACGCTCCAAACACCGCCCGCGATTCCTCAATCTCCCCCACCCCAAAGAGCCCCCACGCACGAAAATACTCCAACTCCGCCCGCGTATACCGCGCTTCCCATGATTCGAGCCCATCGAGGAGCGCGTTGAGCACCGTCCAACTCGCCAATGCTGATTCCGAGTCCCCCATCGCCCGATCCACCAATCCACGGTAATAAAACGCACTCGGATCCTCCGAATTATGTTGCACCAGCCTGTCCGCGAGCCGATCCGCCGCCTCGAGCTGCCCAAAGCCCATCTGCCGACGAATATTCCCAATCAACCCCTGCCGACTCGGCATCTGGTTCATCGCCCCCGCCCGAGGATTCCGCGTCTCATCCATCGGCGCAAAGCCCACCACATACACAAACGCCCCGATCCCAAGCACCGCCGACACCGCCACAACATGTCCTATATTGATACGCATACACTCCTCATCCGCAAATCCCCCGCAATGGTTCCATTTCCCGCATATCCTACCACATCATGGCATCCCCAAAGCAATCCAAGAAGATCAAACCACCCAAAGGCACGAGAGACCTCTACCCCGAGGACCTGCTCCGCCAACGCTACATCACCAACGCCTGGCGAGACGCCTCGATCCGCTGCGGGTTCGAAGAAATCGCAGGCCCAACCTTCGAATCCACCGACCTCTACGCGGTCAAATCCGGCGACGGCATCCTCAACGAACTCTTCCAAACATTCTCAGGCAAAGGCGGCTCCGAAACCCTCGACAAACTCGTCGAAAAAGGCAAAGCCGACTTCGCCCTCCGCCCAGAGTTCACCCCCACCCTCGCCAGAATGTACGCCGCCCACGCCAAACAACTCCCCAAACCCTGTAAATGGTTCACCGCCGGCCCCTACTTCCGAGCCGAACGCCCACAACGAGGCCGACTCCGCGAGTTCTTACAGTGGAACTGCGACATCATCGGCGTAGACACAAATGGACCAAACTCAGTTGGGTACGGAGAAACAATGGACGCCGAACTCTTTGGTGTCGTTGTTGATCTGTTGCGCTCTTTAGGAATATCTTACAATCAAGTTCGTTTGCACTTCACTGACAGGCGATTTATTGTTCGCGCATTATTGAAGCATGGAATCACCGAGGACAAAGTTGTAAACTCACTGAACCTACTCGACATGCGAGGGAAAATTAGGGCTGAAGAGTTCAACCTACAAGCCCATGCCCTTGGACTTGATGTTGAGTCGTTTGATAAGGAAGTAAGCGAAGGCTGCGACACAGAGGGTTTCCTCGGCGCAAACAGCATCTTTTTTACCGATGAACTTCAAGACGCTTTGGGTGATGAAGATTACAAATGGTATCGCTGGGATTCCTCCGTAGTCCGAGGCCTCGCCTACTACACCGGCACCGTCTTCGAAGCCATCGCCGACGGCGAGCGAGCTGTTGCTGGCGGCGGACGATACGACAACCTCATCGAACTCTTCGGCGGCCCACCAACCCCCGCCTGCGGCTTCGGCATGGGCGATGTCGTCCTCGGCAACCTCCTCGACGACAAAGCACTCATGCCCGAAGGGCTCGAACTCAAAGAAGCCGTCGCAAGACCACAAGCCTCCATCCGCCCCCAAGCCTTCATCGTCCCCAACCGCGAATCCGACAACAGCGAAACCAACGAACCCCTCGTCCACACCCTGACGGCCAACCTCCGCCGAGGCATCGAATCCGAATCTTGGCTCGCCGATGAAAACCGCAAGCCCTGGAATAAAAACCGCTATGCGCTCGCCCCGCTCCACGCCCGCATCTCCTACAAATCCACCACCAAACTCAACAAACTCCGCGACGATGCAATCAAGCAGCACGCCAAGTTCTTCGTCATCATCGACGACGAAAACACCGCCCAACTCCACAACCTCGACACCAAAGAATCCCTCGGCCCATTCTCCCCCGACCCCGCCTCACAAAGCTACATCGGCAAGGCAATCGCGGGTGCCACGGCTTGACCGTCCCCGGCAAGCCGTGTCTTCTCCCCACAAGGACAAAATGACCTACATCCAAACCATCAACGAATCAGATGCAACGGGCAATCTCGCCGACCAATACAAACGCTTCGCCAATCCCGACGGCTCGGTCGATAATGTCCTCAAAGCCCACTCCCTCAACCCCGAATCACTCGAAGCCCACTGCGCCATCTACATCCAGTCCTGCCATCGCCCCTCGCCAGTCTCCCGCGCCGAGCGCGAAATCGTCGGCGTCACCGTCTCACGCCTCAACCAATGCACCTACTGCCAAACCCATCACGGAGCCGGCTTAAAACGGCTCCTCCCCACCGATCGAAAACACATCGCTGACGAAGTCATCGCGGGCGACACCACCAACCTCACCGATCGCGAAAACGCGATGGTGACCTACGCGACCAAACTCACACTCGATCCCGGTTCAATCACTCAGGCCGATATAGATGATCTCAAAGCCGCAGGCTTGACCGATCGCGAAATCCTCGACACCGCCCAGACCGCCGCCTACTTCGCCTACGCCAACCGAATCGTCCTAGGTCTCGGAGCCGCCCTCGAAGAAGGTGATGATAAAATCGGCCAAGTCCCCCAAGAATCCAGCCCCTAATCCCTAATGGCTAATGGCTAATCCCTCGTTCCTACCAAATCCACCGCATCCGCCCCACATCAGGCGTGAGCATCGGCCCATCATCGAGCAGCGCAGGGAAATACACCATAAACGCCTTACCCACGACCAAATCCCGGTGCACCATCCCAAGCCGATCGTCGATCTCTTGTTCCACCCATTTATCAATCGACCCCGGCTCCCACAGCCTCGAATCGAGCGAGTTCGACGAGTTATCCCCGCACATAAAGAACTCCTCGTCAGTAAGCGTCGGAAAGAAGTCCGGGTGTCCGCCCCGAGTCGGGCGGTAAAGATTCACCTGATACGCGATATCGCGCTTGACCGAAACATTGTGAAGCGTGAACGCCCCGCCAGAAAAACTCCACCGGAAGGTCGGCTTGCGATACAGCTCAGGCTTGGCAAACACGCCGGTCATATTCACCCCATCGCCCACAGCCCCAAAGTTCTTCAACTCATCCCAACTCTTGCCCGTCGCCGCCATCGCCCGGGCCGCCGGGCTCAGTGCATACCCACCCTTTTCCGCGCCACCACAGACCAGTTTGTCGTCCACAAACAGCCACAACGCCTGATCGACATGCCAGAACTCGACCCGATGAATCTCGCCGTTCCCAAACGCCGAGATCGCCCCCGAATCGAGCACCTCCCACGCACCCTCATCGGCCCCAGATCGCATCTCCACACGCACATCGCCCGAGCCTGCATCCACCACCGCCCGGAACTCCATCCCCCGCGCTTCGAGCAGGGCCGACACCTCGATCGCACCCTCATCGGGCTCGATATCCAACGCGATCGCAACATCAGCCACCGGGAACGGGCGGATCCGTTTGGTCATATCGTCCGACTTGGCCAGCAGGTCAAAGAGCCCGCTCGTCTGGTTGTACGCATTGGCATCGGTGATATCCCGCACCCCGTTCCACACCAAATCCGTAGGCCCCGCGCCCGTGTACCGATACGCCGAATCCGTCCGGACCCCTTCCCACCCAGGACCAAGCCCACTCATCGGCGAGCGGAAACTCGGATCCGTAGGCATCGGCACATACCGCGAATCAAACACATCCAAGAACATCGTCCGCTGCACCCGCTCGCTCTTGCGTGCCACCGACCAATCCGAAGCCTCCCACGCATCCCACCCCGCCCTCTTGCTCTGCCCCTCGACAAACTTGCGCGCAAACACATCGCCATCAACAAACGCCACCTGCTCGCCGGGCATCCCGACAAGCCGCTTGATGTAGTTCTCGTGCGAGCCCGGATTCTTAAACACCACCACATCCCACCGCTCGGGCTCATGCAAGAACGGCAAATACTTGAGCACAAACACCCGATCACCGGCTGCGAGCCTGCGGTTCGTATCGCTGACCACCAGCCCGCTCATCGGGTCCTTCACCTTCATATCCACCTGCTGACGCATCGGCACCCGCGAACGCCCCACATAACTCCAAGGCCCCACCGCCCAGTCATACCCGTTGTACGGGCTCACAAACCGGACATGCTTGCCCATCAGCGTCGGCGCCATCGACCCCGTCGGGATCTGGAACCCCTCGACGACAAACCCACGGAACAAAAACGCGAGCATGAACGCGATGATCAGGCTCGTAAGCGTCTCCTTGATCCCCACCGCGTTCGATGACGAACCTTTACTTGCACCCTTGCCTGAACCTTTACCCGAGCCGGTATCCGATTGCGCTGTTGCCATGTCATTCTGCTCCGTCTCGATCGTCAGCCTTCTATCAGATCGAGTTGTGTCAATCGCTGTTATGAATCGCCGCCGCCTGAATCACCAGATCCGCCCGAACCAGAATCCGAACCACTCCCCGAACCACCCTCGCCCGTCGAACGCCGTCGTCGACGACGCTTCCTCTTCTTCTTAGGACCACTTCCACCCGCACCACCACCATCGCTGCCAACCGATGGCTGCGCACTTTCTGATGGTGATCCAGATGATTGAGTTGATCCCGATGCCCCAGCATCCCCCTGCACCGATGATCCGCCTTGCCCTTCGCCACTTGCGCTCCCAGACCGCCGACGCCGACGCCGTTTTTTCTTAGGCCGATCCCCAACCGTCCCAGCCCCGCCGCCAGGCCCATCCCCACGCGCTTCCATTTGATCGCCGGCCTCAACCGCCGCCTCGCCTTGGGCTGATGATGATTTCGATGATTTCGACCGCACCCGTTTCCCAGAACGAACCTCGTTGCTTGGCTGCTCGCCCCGCTTGCTCTTGGCTGCCCGCGATGATCTTCCACCCGTCCGCCCGCCAGATCGGCTTCCAGGCTCGGGCATCGTCTTGAACTCAGGATCAGTCAAATCCTCCACCGGGATCGCCACATCCGTGTTGTTATCGAGCCGAACCAACGCCAGTTGCGTCAGAATCTGCGTGCTGATGACAATCCCATCGCCCTCAGGCGTGCCCACCCGCGATTTACGGTGAGGCAGGTTCTTGCGCAGCTCATCATAAGTCTCATCCTCATAGCGCAGACAACACATCAGCCGACCGCACCGACCCGAAATCTTCAACGGATCAAGCGTCGCCTTCTGTACCTTGGCGCTCTTCATGCTCACGGGCTTGAGCACCTTCAAAAAACCCTTGCAGCAACAATACTGCCCGCACCGCTCATAATCCGCCGTGATCCGCGCCTCATCACGCGCACCGATCTGGCGAAGCTCGACCTTCGTCCCGATCCGTCGGCTCAGATCCTGCACCAGATCACGAAAATCAATCCGATCCTCCGCGCCAAAGTAAATCACCACCCGCTCATTGCCCAAGATCGGCTCAGCCTCAATCACCGTCATCGCCAGCTTCGCCTCTTCAACCATCCCCTTGGCGATCAACCGAATCTCATTCTTGCGTTGCTCGAGCTTGCGTTGATCATTCAGATCATCAACCGTCGCGATCCGCACCACCCGCCCCTGGTCATAGAACGGATACTGCCGCCCGCCCGAGTTCTCGATGTATTGCAACATCTCCTTGCGCGTCACACTCTTGGCACACCCCGAGTTCTTGCAGGTGCTCGTGAGCATCTCGCCGAGTTCAATCCCCCGGTGTGTCCGCACGACCAGCTTGGATCCACACCCGGGCTTGGCATCGCCCGAATAGGGGAACTCCCCGACCATCCGCAGGTACCCAAACCGCACCACGATCGAGCTGGGCGCGTTGAGCTTCTCGTAGGCTTCCCGATCTTCCTTCTCTTTGAGATAGGCTTCGAGGTCAGCTTCAAACTGGGGGAGTGGATGAATCGACAAGGGACAACAACTTCCACAGCCGACGCGCTGCGTTGGGAGGCTCAATCAATGACCGGGCCCACGCAAACTGAGCCCGCGGATCAGTTTAGGGGCTTCCCATTGCCTGGGCGCGAGCCCGCGTAAACAGACTCGAAAGCTCCTCGCGCTCAAGCATCACCAAACTGTTGATATTGAGCGTGCGATACACCATCAACGCCTCCTGGCGCGAGTCCACCACCACCAGAATCTCATCATTATTCCCATCGGTCGTCATGATCGAATACGACCCGCTCGTCGTCGACATCTCAGCGCTGGCCCGAGATTCAAACATCCCGCTGCCCTGCACCACGATCATCGCTGCCAGCACCCCCGCGCTCACCCAAAGCCACCCCGGCTGGCGCGCTTGTGTTGTCGTATTGCGTCCCATTTCAGTTGCATTCTGCATACCCTGCTCCCTTTGTTGTTTGTTCACCGGTCCGGGTCACTCTTGGCATCGAGGCTCAGATCACGATACCCCACGCCTTCGAGCGATTTCGTGCTGTCGTTCCAGTTGAGCGCAATGAGTTCACGATTGATCGTATCGAGCACATAGATCACACTCGACACCCCGCCGATGGTCGCCCCGCCGACGATCGAGTACTCACCCCGCGCCCGCGTCGTGCCATTGGCGCTCTTGGCACTCTGCGCATCAGCCATAGGCGAAAAACTCACCGCCCCAAGCACACCGAGCAAAGCGAGATTCAACACCACAAGCCCGCCGACCCGCTTGCCACTCTGGCCCCGCTCGCCCCTTGGCACCAAGCCCGCACGCACGCTCTGAGCCTTTTCATTGATTCGCTTCTTTGTTTTCATCATGTCCTCCATTCGCATTGCCCTTTTCGATCAACCCGGCACACACAGGCTCCACACACTCACACCGCCCGGCCAGCATCCCACTATTCGGACACCCACCAGAACAGGTTCCCCAGCACCCGATCAATCAAACAGATCGAGCCAGCCGATCAATCCCACACATCGAATCAGTCCTGATGTATCTCAGTCCTGGTGTGTCCGCTTGGATTTAAACACCGTCACAAACACCACCGCACCCACAAGAAGCAGCGCGATCGCGATGACCATAAACTGAGGCCCCCCACCCCCCGAATCCGTCTTGGGCGGGCGGAGATCCTCGATCCCCGTCTGCCCCAAAGCCTCATGGGACCACACCCCCAACATCATCGCAGCAAAGCCCATCAACGAGCCCAGGCCCCGCATACGAGCAGTCAAACGATCAAATCGGCCGATACACAAGCGTTGTTTCATACCCGCACGCTACACACCCAGAGCCCCAAAGGTCAAGCGAAATCCACCGCAACCGTCCTATTCACCCACTCATCCCCCATATGCACACACCAGATCCGCCCCCACCAGCCGATCAAGCACCGGCGTATCCCCCCCGCCGCCGTTCAATCCAGTCGAAACATCCGCCCGATCAACCCCAACCCCCCCGCCCCCCCCGCCAATGGCGCAGAACGGCCCGCTCAACGCCTCAAAGTCCGCTGCTGAGAGATTCATCGTCCGCCACTTCGGGCTCCGCACCTTCATCGCCCCCACATACGCATCGAGCCCGATCGCCCGCAGGGTGTACCACCGCCCACGATCCTCAAAGACCTCCACAAACAGCCCATCAGGAGGCACATCGTCACACCAATACACAAACACAAACATCGGCTCAAACTCAGGACCAAACAACCGACGCCAACGCGTCAACGCCTCGATATCGTCAAGCGTCACCCAAGATTCCATCCGAGGCTTGCTCGGCGTCCCATCTTGAAGCCGAACCGCAGGCAGCCGACGCCCCTTGATCTCCACCAACAGGTTCGTCCCCTGCCCATAGACCACAAAGTCAAAGTTCTTGAGTTTTTGAGCCGACCCATCGCCCCCAGCCCCCCCACCAGCCCGCGTCGTCAGCACCGCGCGCTCAGGCAGAAGCGATTTCTTCGCCTCATTCACCGAAATATACGGAATCCGCCCATCACGCAGATACCGCTCAAACGCATGTTCATAATGATGCCGCCGCTGAGCCATGCGCCGAGTATACAACAACCCACCAACCAATGGACGGGTTTTATCAGGATATTTAAGGGGAATGGACAGGTTAGATTCTCTTGCCCCTCCCTGCGCCCCGCGGGGAGGTGTCGAGCGCAGCGAGACGGAGGGGTGTCTTCTTTTTCTTCTGTTTTCTGAGTTTTGAAGGCCCTCTAAGACACCCCTCCGACCCGACTTCGTCGGCCCACCTCCCCGCGGGGCGCAGGGAGGGGCAAGAATGTGCTCATCGCTGTCTTCCTACTCCCCCCTCAACCGCTCCAGCACCACCTCAATCGCAGGCGGCTCATCAGAAGCCTCCATCCCAACCCCCTGCCGAATCATCTCGCCCAACTCCACCCGCCGAACCATCGAGCGATGATTCGCTTCAAGAATCACCACATCGCTAACCCCATCGAGCACCGCTGAGGACATCGGCACCACCCCATCGCCGAGCTCACGCCCGAGCCGATCAATCGCCCCCATGATCGCAGAGGCATCATCCGCCCCAACCACATCGCGCAGCGTACCCGCAGCGAGCAACTTGCCCGTCTCCATCCCCTGCGCGGTCGTCAGCCGACCCACAATGCAAGTCACTTCGATCCCCTCAGGGAGCGATCGCGTATCGAGATCAACCAAAAAATCAGACCCCGGCAACAGATCCCGCCCCGCCTGCCCCACCCCATCGCGCGCAAAGCCCAACAGCCGCTTCGGGTCCATATCCTCCGATTCAACCCACCGCTGCACCTGCTCGCGGATCTCGGCCACCGCCCGAAGCCTCGCCCAAGGCGACCCGCCGTGAGGCGTCCCGATCGTCACCAGATGCTCAACCTCGAGCCCAGTCTTGCCAAACCCATCGCGCGTCAACGCATCGCGAGCAACCAGCCCGCCCATCGAATGACACACCAGATCAAGCCGCTCGACCCCTCGCTCACTTAGTTCACCAAAGCCCCCGAGCAAGCTCGCGCCGCTGAGCGCAATCGCCTGGTCATTGGGATACTCAAACCGCACCACCACATGCCCCTCGCCAGCGAGCGCGGGCGCGAGATCATCCCAGATCCCCCCCGGCTCATCGAGCCCATGCACCAGCACCACCACTCGTTCGCCCAACTCGCCTTCGATATCCGCCCATCGGCCTTCACCCCCAGCACCGGGCACATACACCCGGAACCCGAGAGCAGAGGGCTCGACTGAGCCAAGCCCATCCTCACCAAAGACCGCCCCGAGCACCTGCACGCTGCCCTGGATCGCCGCATTGAGCCCATCCCGATACGCCTGCTCGACCTTGAGCTGCGCCTGTCGGCTGTTCCCAACCATCACCGCGATCAACCCGATCGCGATAAGCACCAACGCAATCGCGATATTGCGCCTAGGAGAACCAATCGCCCGCTCGATCCCGTTGACAAAATCTTTCAATGAAAAACGCATAGCACAACTCCTCGCCCGCTTTATGGGCTCGGCGTCCGCAATCTTTCAAGCAACCCATGCTCGGCCTGTTCGTATCGACTATACGCCTCTTCAACAACCTTGGCGATCTGTACCAGCTCGGCTGCGCTCGTCGCCGAGCCTTGGGACGCCGATTCCACCGCTGCGTCAAGAGCTTCGGAAGCAACCCGAAGATCCGAAACCGCATCAGCATAAATCCTCGCTGCTTCATAGATCGGTTCTCGTTCTAAATCTTCCTTCGTCGGCTTCTTGAGCAAACGCCAAGGCTGCGAGCGGATCTCCTCGAGAAATAGCTCGCCATGCGATCCAATATGGCGCACCGAATCGAGCGTTGCATCAATCTTGGGACGGTTCACCACCAACATCTCATTGGCATTCGTCGCAACATCTTGATACGAACTCAGCGCAAGCGTCCCCTTCTCAAGGAGCGCATCAATTTTATCGAGCGAGTCGCCCCGCACCCGACTCGTCGTTTCTTCCACATTATCGAGTATATTGGCAACCTTCGGCTTCCCATCGGCAACCACCTCGCGCGCCTCGTTGATCGTCGCCCGCGCATCGTCAATCGTCGGCCCAAGCTTGCCCGAAGCCTCGTCGGCCTTGCCCAGAATCCCATCGACCTTGCTCGACCACCCATCCTCGCCGTTGAGCCCCTCGGCGAAGGCCCGGACATTGGCGATCGTCGAACGCCCATCATCCACCCCGCTCATGAAATCGGGCTCGAGCTTCTGGGCCATCCGCTTGAACCCCTGCGTCACCTCGCTTGCATCATCGGTCACATTCTTGACATTGTCGATCGTCTGCTGAATCTTGACAGCGTCCTCGGTCGAGAACCCGAGCTGGGTCAAAATCGAGGGCGCAAATCGCCCGCGAAGAGTCTCGCCCTCATCGAGCACCGTATTCGCATCACCACCCGCCCCTTCAACGGCCCCTGTGCCCGCCGACGGGATATTGATCGTCGAGACCCCGCCAAGCATCGGCAGCGTCAGATCCGCATACGCATCCTCATATAACACCAAATCAGACTCCAACTCGACAAGCACATCGTGGGCGGTAATGACCGTGCTCGAGCCCTCGCCCGCCGATTCGGCATGGGCCGAGATCGACTTCACCCGCCCGACGCCGAGCCCGCCAAAGGTAATCTTCGCGCCCGGCTTGAGCCCCGTCACCCCAACACTCGTCGGGAACCGGAACACATACTCCTTCTTCGATCCAAACTTCTCGGAGATATCCGAAAGAATAAACGAGATCGCCACCGCAAGAATCAGGCTTACGATCAGAAAACTCCCCGCGACCACATTGTTCCGATTCACGACTTGCATGCTCATAAGTTCGGTTCCATTTCCGTGTGTATGCCCGTCTGCTCTCTGGCCGACATTCAACCCCGCGTGGGCAGCACGCTGGGCGTCCGAGTCACCCGATCGGGCGTCATCCCAAATAAGTCCTCGCCATAACCCGTCGAGTCCCGCCGAGATGCCAAAGGCCCATCGGCATCCCCACGAAGAAACTGTCGGACTAATCTTCGGCTTTCGTCCATTTTCTCCGCCTCTTCACCGGGCATATCACGCAATCGCTCAAACCACGCCCGCTCCTCAAGGCAGAGCATCACCCCACGATCGAGCATCGCCATCCGATCCGCGATCGCAAAGGCGCTATCCATCTCATGCGTCACCACCACACTCGTCACCCCCAACTGACGCGACAACGCGATAATCAACTGATCAATCTGCGCACTCGTCACCGGATCGAGCCCCGCGCTGGGCTCGTCATAAAACAGAATCTTTGGGTCCAACGCCAGCGCCCGCGCCAGCCCCGCCCGTTTTTTCATCCCGCCCGAGATCTGAGCCGGGAACTTGTGCGCATCTTCGCGCAGCCCAACCAACTCGAGCTTGATCTTCACCTGGATATCAATAATCTCATCATCCAACTCCGTATGCTCACGCAGAGGCAACGCCACATTCTCCGCGATCGTCATCGAGTTGAACAACGCCCCCGATTGGAACAGAATTCCAAACTTCTTGCGCACCTCGTTGAGCCCCTCCTCATCGAGATCGCAGATGCACTCCCCGAACAACTCGATCGAACCCTCATCGGGCTTGTGCGTGCCGATCATCGTCCGCAAGAGCGTGCTCTTGCCCGAGCCCGACCCCCCCATAATCACCATCGTCTCGCCGGGGTAGACATCAAGATTCACGCCCTTGAGCACGGTCTGATCGCCGAACCGCTTGACGATATCCTTGCACCGGATAATCGGCTCACCTTTGGCATCATCCCCGGGTTGTCCTCGATCATCACGCACAGCGTCCATACCCCATCTCTCTCAAGGCCCATCCGTGCCGTCGTCGGCGGGCGAATCCGTTGAATCCGCCGAGTCGTCGACCGGTTCATCCGCCTGTTCATCGGCTTGATCCTCTGCCTGATCCTCGTCTTCACTCGAATCGGCATCGCCATCCTCTTCCATCGGCAGATGGTACTCATTGCCCTGCGAATCAATCACAATCAGCCCCGTCGCCATCGGTGTGCCGGTGCTCGAGAGGATTGGGTTGAACGGATCGTTCACATACAAGACTGTCCCATACCCCGAATCAAAGACCATCGGCACCGGCGTATATCCGATTTTGCCGCTATACGGGCCCAGATGCTGCACGATTGAGATATACCCGCTCATAAAATCACCGATCCCATCGGTATTCGAGACCAGATTCCCAAGCCCGCCCAGATACCCATCACGGAAAGCGATGAGTTCTTCATCAGACACATCCGCTGCCGGCGATGCAAGCGACGCACGCACCGCATCAAAGTTGTCCGCCTGCAGATCAAGGAACACCTGTTCGGTTGTCTGGCCATAATCCGATTGGAACTTATTGAACCCAAAGACGATCGCCCCGCCGATCCCCCCCCAGAGCGCAAGCGTCAACAACCCAGTCAGAATCCCCGCGATCCCAAAGCCCGTCCCCCCGACGCGCCCCTTGCTCTTCGAGATCCCAAAGATCGAAAAAACACCCAGCAGAATCGCCGGGATCGAGGTCAACCCAAGGCAACACCCGCCGATCCCAAAGATCATGCTCAAAATCGCCATGATGCTTGTGCGATCAGGCTCCTGATACAGGTTCACATCGGATTGTTCTTGGTAAGGCGATTCCATCTGAGATTGCATGTGTGTCATAGCCCCACACTAGCGGACTTTACGATCACAAACCACACCCAGACCCGAGTTTCCGCCGCGTTTTACCCCGGCATCGAACACCCGAGCTGCCCGATCACCGCCCCGATCACCTCGATCGCACGATCAACCTCCTCGATCGTCGTCTCTCGCCCCAGACTCATCCGGATCGAACCATGCGCCACCGATTCCTCCACCCCCATCGCCAAAAGCACAGGCGAGGGCTCGAGCGAACCTGATGCACACGCCGAGCCCGCCGACACACACACACCGCGCTCGGACAACGACAACAAAATAGCCTCGGCTTCCAATCGGGCAAACCCGATGCTCGTCGTGCTCCAGAGCCGATGCGTTGGATCAACCGTCGTATTGACCACACTGCCCGCGCACGCATCAAGCACCCCTCGCTCAAGCCGATCGCGCAGCTGCGCAATCTCGGCCCGCTTCGATTCATCCTCAACCCACGCCTTGGCCTGATCTGCAGCCGCCCCCATCCCCACAATCGCAGGCACCGCTTCAGTCCCCCCACGCCGACCAAGCTCCTGCGATCCCGGTATCACAGGCATCAATTTGACCCCCCGCCGAACCCAGAGCACACCCACCCCCTTGGGCCCATGAAACTTGTGGGCCGACGCATTCAACAAATCAATCTTGGGGGCATCCGCCGACTGTAAATCCACAGGCATCTTGCCCACCCACTGCGTCGCATCGCAATGAAACACTGCATTGTGCCGATCGCAAATCTCCCCCACCCGATGCACAGGCTGAACCACACCCGTCTCATTATTCACCCACTGCATCGACACCAGCGCAACCTCATTGCCCGTATCGGTCGCATGCTCATTGATCATCGCTTCAAGATTGGCCACTTCCACAACCCCCGACCGATCCACAGGCAGCTTGACCACCCGCGCCTGCCCGGTCGCTTCGAGTTGCTCGCACAGTTTCAGCACCGCGCTGTGCTCGATCGGCGTCGTGATGATGACATTCTTTCTCGGGTTCGATTTGGCCAATGCTCCCAGCGTCCCCCGGATCGCCAGATCAATCGCCTCAGTCCCCGAGCCCGTAAAAGTCACCTCGCGCGACTTGGCTCCGAGCAACGAGGCCACCTGCCCCCGCGTCCGCTCGATCGCATGCTTGGCCTCCTGCCCCGCCCGATGAATACTCGACGGATTCGCCCAATGCGCCTCGAGCGCACCAACCACCGCAAGCACCACCTCCGCGCTGGGCCGAGTCGTCGCATTATTATCCAGATACACCTGCTGCATGACTCAAAAACTTCCAGCAATGGAACTTCAACTTCTTACCGCCTCCCCCACGCCTGTGGGGGAGGTGTCGGCGTCCTCGCCGACGGAGGGGGTCTTCTCCCAATCCCTAATCCCCAGCCTCCCCACGCTCGAACTCCTCATTCTTCTCCGACGCAGGCTCAATACTCTTCTCAGACTGATGCTCACGCCCAACCAAAATCCGCCCCATCACATCCTTCACATGCACACCCGAAGCATCAAACCCATGCCCCGGCACGCCCATCGCACTCAACACCCCATACCCCATCCCCACATTCACCAGCACCCAGGCGATCACCCCGGCGCTGAACCGGTTCGTCACCTTGTGCGCCTCTTGGGCCCGCTCAATCTCACGCACAATAAAAGCGTGCAGCCGCGTCATGTGATCCGACACCGCCTTATGAATCAATGGGTCCTCGACCTCTGAGATCGACTGCAAAAGCACCCGATACCCCTTGCGCCCAGATTCAGACACCATCGGGTTCTCATCAATAATCTTGGTCAATCGCGCACCCGGGTCATCGACCCCCTCAAGATCGCGCTCCCACTGATCGAGCGTCTGGCGACCTGTGCGTTCGATCAGCGCGACAAACAGATCGCGCTTTGACTTGAAATGCCTATAAATGATCGGCTCGGTGATCCCCGCTTCTTTGGCGATCTGGGCCGTCGTCGCCCCGGCGTAGCCTTTGACCGAAAACAGCTCGGCTGCCACATCCAAAAGTTGTTCACGCCGCTTGGCTGCTGGTAATCGACTCATGAATCCCGCTCTCTTTCTGTTGGTGCCTCTGGCGCATGATCTTCATGCCCAGATGATCGTATCGGCACCGGGTCGTACCCGCCCTTGGAAAATGGATGACACCGCAAAATCCGCTTCCCGGTCATGATTGTCCCCCGGATCGGCCCATAGACCTTGTAGGCCTCGATCCCATACCGCGAGCAGGTGGGCTCATATCGGCACTGCCCGCCAATCAAAGGCGAGAGCGTCACCCGATACAGATAAATCACCCCAAGGAAGGGCAGATTCCCCACCCTCGCCACCATCCCAAGCTTTGGCCTTTGCTCCTTGCTCATCCCCGCTCCGCCCGCTTGAGATGCACCCGATGGGCCGCTTCGACCGCTTCAACAAACATCCGCTCATAATCCTCAAGCGAAAACGCCTCATGCTTACGCGTGCTCACCACGATGTCATAATGCCCACCATCTTCAAGCACAGGCAACTGAGCCCGCTGATGCCGAAACGCCTCACGCATCATCCGCTTGAACCGCCCACGCACCACCGCATTGCCCACCTTGCGCCCCACCGAGAGCCCAAGCCGATGCTCCCCCCGCTGCGTCGCGAGCACAAACACCGTCACCACCCCGCGCGTTTTGCGCACCTTGGCATCAAAGACCGCCTCAAACTCAGCGCTCGAACTGAGCCGATGCCGACGACGAAAGATCGGGCGTTCGATCGGTTGTGCGGGTGAATCAGGATCCATAGAACATCCTAGCACCACCTAGGCACCTCACAAGATGCAACGCCTACAAGCCGACCATGTATACTTCTTCTATGAATATCTGGGTGATCTCAATGTGGGCGATCGCAGCGGTGCTCGCGTGTGTGAGTTTTTCGCTCTTCGTGCGGTGGATCTCCGAAGCCCGTGCCCGGCTGCGAAAGCACCTCGTCTCCCAACGGAGCACCCGATCGTTCCTGCTTGCTCTTGCGCTGATCCTGCTCAGCGCGAGCGCCTCGCTCTTCGCCGGGCTGATGGCTGTCCATCTTGAAGACCTCTTCACCGAGCGAAATGAACAATGGACAACCCCCATCGCCCTGATCGCGGGGGGCGTGGTCATCCTGGGCCTGTTCCTCATCATCATGGGCTCGATCGGCGATCGCGCCCGTGGGCGCACGCGATGCCCCAAGTGCTGGTATGACATGCGCGACGCGCCCAAACTTCAATGCCCCGAATGCGGGCATACCGCCCAAAGCACAACCCAGTTCACCAAACCTCGCCGGGCACGCTGGGCGATCGCGCTGGGGCTGGTGCTGGTGGTTGCGGGCGCCTACCCCGTCGCGATGAATAAGAAAACCATCGAGTATGGCCCGCTCGCGATGATGCCGACCTGGGTGCTGATGACCTGGTGGCAAGAACTCCCCGAAGAATGGATCGTCTATCGCAGGCGCGTCGGGCAACGCTCATCGCTGCAAAGCCGCATCGACCACAACTTGATCTCCGATGCAAAGGCCCAACGATTCGGAGCCTCGCTCATCGGCCCGATGCTCACGAGCAAACAAGCACGGTGGGACCCGATCCGCCTCGATCTCCTCACCACCATCTACCCCCCCTGGCTCAAGAAGAATGCAACAGAAAAAGAACGAGCCCGACAAGCAAAGCCCAACATACCCAACCTCAATGCGCTCCTCGAACGCCTGGCTTTCGATCAACTCGAAGCACTCACCACCACCACACCCACCGAAATCGACGCCGTCATCATCGAACGGGCGACTGCGTTCCGGTTCGGCGCCCAAGTCCCACTCAACACCTACGAACTCGTCCGCTACTGGATCGTCGGCGAAGAAAGCCGAGCCGACACACGAAACTATGGCGGCATCCGCGTACAACTCCTCAAAGCCCCGCCTGTTCGCAAACAACTCGCCGGGTTCGTACCAACACTCAAAGAAACCGACCTCTCCCAAGCACTCATGAGCGAAAACAAGACAACCAACACCATCGCCTATCGGCTCATCACCGATACAGGCACGCTGGGCGACTACTTCGACCTCTTTATCAACGCCCCAATCCCGCAGGAGTATTTTTCATTCTCTGGATCTTCATTCACAAAATATACCGCGCGCATCACCAACTCCGTGATCGCACTGCCCGAAGAATCCCAGCGAGCCTATTTCCAAACACTCACCCGATGGCTCGACGACGACAACCCCCGCCGGGTTGCGATGAGCATCATGGTGGTCGATGGGCTCCGCCGGGCACTCAAACTCGACCATACTTCCGAGCACGAAGCGTATCAGCAGTTCGTCGCCCGTGTCTGGAATGAAAAACTCGACGATCAAAGAAGCCTCTACCCATCAGGCACATACAAAAATCAGTCCGTCTCCATGAAGGCACAACGGCTCATCCTCAAACACCTCAACGACCCCACCGGCGAAGTCACCTTCCCCCTTATTCAAGAATGGCTCACCGCCTACGGCTACGCATACTGGACGAAGGGGCTCTATAAAGACCCACCCGAACCAACCATCACGCGCTGGCTCGAACACTTCGAATCCTTCGCCGATTCGCCCAATCCACAGAGCCGAAAATGGATCGCCAGCAATCTCCCCCATGCTTCAGGCACCGAGTACGAAGATCGGATCAATCAAATCCTGCTCAAACTCGCCAGCGACCCCAACACCGAAGTCGCCAAAGACGCCGAGCGAGCCATCCGAATCCGCAACATCACCCACCTCTTACCAAATTAATCCCATTTCTCCCTCCCTCTTCTCCCTAGTCCCTCATGGCTAGCCCCTAATCCCTCGTCCCTTCCCCAAAAAAAAGAGCCGAGCCGGGGGGGACATCCCGGCTCGGCCTCGATGTTGTCGCCGGTCATCCACCTCGGCGACAACGCGGATCAGGGTGTCCTCTCTCCCCTCGACACACCCAACCCGGAACATATGCCTCGGAAAGATAACCCGTTCAAACCCGCACACACACGCGTACGGATCATCCTCCAAGGCCGATTCGTCCATGCCGCTCGAACAGACGCAACACAAACCAACCGCATGAACCCAGTATCCATCGCCAAAGTATTTTTCGGTTTCCAATCCGCAAAGAATGCAAGATCATGGACCTACCCACCCGGCGTCGGGGTTCATCACAACTCTCAAACTCGTCGGCTCCGGGGACACAGAACCGACGCACAAGACACTCGACAAAGATACCGCTCTGAAACGCACATACACGAACGAATCCAACCTGTAGAGGCCTGTTATTGACTTTTGACTTCCGGATTACTCTGCCCGCAGGCAGCACTCAAAGAACAAGTGAAAAAACGCAATCCTTCACACGATCCGATTGGATCACATCCACATACGCACCCAATGCTGCCCGGTTTCACCCGAGGTTGCAATGCACACAGACTTTTTGCAAAACACCGCAATTCACACGCACAAATCACCCCACCACTCCACCATCACTCATACGCGCTGTAATTAAACACAAAAACACCGCTGCCATCTTGCGATACGCATGGGTGTTTCGGGCAGTGCCATATCAACTGAGCCTATCCCTGCTGGGCCTCGACCCCGTCGCGACAAGCCTTCGTAAAGGTCAGCCGATTGCCGTTCGCATCAACCACGATCCGATCACCACTCTCAAACTCGCCCGACAAAATCCGCCCTGCCAGCGGGTTCTCAATCCTTCTCTGAATCGTCCTTGCCAAAGGCCTCGCCCCGTACGCCGGGTCGAACCCCTCGGCGATCAACTGCTCCTTGGCCGAATCAGTAAACGACAACTCGATCCCGCGATCCGCCACCCGGCCAATCAACGACGAGAGCAGAATCTCTGCGATCCCAATGAGCGTCTCCTTGCCGAGTTGATGGAACACGACGGTTTCATCAATCCGGTTCAAGAGTTCAGGGCGGAAGAACTGCTCGCGCATCCCCACATCGAGATTCACATTCATCTTCCCGGTCTCAAGATCAGGCTTCATCCCCTGGGCATCAAGATCAGCACCGGGCCCGCGCCGGATCAGATCGCGCACCGCCGCCTCGATCTCCCAGTCCTCCGACCCGTGCTCAGCCATCTGTAAAATCTTCTGGCTGCCAATATTACTCGTCATCACCACAATCGTGTTCTTAAAATCAACCGTCCGCCCCTGCCCATCGGTCAAGCGGCCATCATCGAGCAGCTGCAACAACACATTGAACACATCGGGATGCGCCTTCTCGATCTCATCGAGCAGGATCACCGCATAAGGGCGACGCCGAACCGCTTCGGTCAACGCCCCGCCCTCTTCGTATCCAACATACCCGGGAGGCGCGCCGATGAGTCGGCTCACCGCGTGCTTCTCCATGTACTCGCTCATATCAATCCGCACGAGCGCATCCTCGGTATCGAACAAGAACTCCGCGAGCGCCTTGCAAGTCTCGGTCTTGCCCACACCCGTAGGCCCAAGGAATAAAAAACTCCCGATGGGTTTGGTTGGATCACCAAGCCCCGCGCGCGATCGACGCACCGCGTCAGCCACCGCGGTGAGCGCATCGTTCTGTCCAACGACGCGTTCTTGGAGATGCTGCTCCATCTCAATAAGTTTGTCGCGCTCGGATTCGATCAAACGCGACACCGGGATCCCCGTCCACCTGCCGACGATCTTGGCGACCGATTCCGGATCGACCTCCTCCTTAATCAGCAGCTCACCCGAAGCCGCCCGCGCATCAATATTGCCCTCAGCCTCTTCGAGTTGCTTGACAAGCTCAACGAGATCCCCATACTGAATCCGCGCTGCCCGCTCCAAATCGCCAACCCGCTGGGCCTGTTCGAGCTCGACGCGCTTGTGCTCAATCTCGCCCTTAATCTGCCGAACCACATCGAGGTCTTGCTTCTCTTCTTCCCACCGAGCCGAGAGCGCATTGTTCTGCTCACGCAGCCCCGCAAGCTCCTCCTCAACCCGCTCGATCTCTTTCCGATTGCCCTCACTGCCCTCGTCGAGCTTGAGTGCCTCGCGCTCAATCTCAAGCTGCATGATCTTCCGCCGAAGCTCATCGAGCTCGATCGGCATCGAATCAATTTCCATCCGCAACGCGCTCGCCGCCTCATCAATCAGATCAATCGCCTTGTCAGGCAAGAATCTTTCCGTGATGTACCGATCGCTCAAACTCGCAGCTGCCAAGATCGCCCCGTCCTGAATCCGCACCCCATGATGCGTCTCATACCGATCCTTGAGCCCGCGCAGAATCGCGACGGTTTCTTCCACACTGGGTGCCTCGACGAGCACCTTCTGGAATCGGCGCTCAAACGCGGCGTCCTTCTCGATATGCTTGCGATACTCATCGAGCGTCGTCGCCCCGATCGCGCGCAGCCCGCCTCGCGCCAGTGCAGGCTTGAGCAAGTTCCCCGCGCTCACCGCACCCTCGGCTGCCCCCGCGCCCAGAATCGTGTGCAGCTCATCAATAAACAGAATCACCTGCCCATCGGAGCCTTCAACCTCACGCAGCACCGCCTTGAGCCGATCCTCAAACTCCCCGCGATACTTCGCCCCCGCGAGCAAGAGCCCAATATCAAGCGCGATGATCCGTTTATCACTCATCCCGCTTGGGCAATCGCCGTTGACAATCCGCAACGCGATCCCTTCGACGATCGCCGTCTTCCCAACGCCCGGCTCGCCGATCAGCACCGGATTATTCTTCGTCCGTCGGCTGAGCACCTGCATGCACCGCCGAATCTCCTCATCGCGCCCGATCACCGGATCAACCTTGCCCTCGCGCGCCTGATCCGTCAGATCAATCCCATACTTCTTCAACGACTCAAACGAGCCCTCAGCATTGGGATCAGTAATATTCGTCACCCCCGAAGCCTTGCGGATCTCTTCGATCGCCGATTTGACCGATTTCGTATCGACATTGTGCACCTTGAGCACCTCGCCGACGCTGCTTCCGATCTCGGTCAGCGCGATCAACAAATGCTCGCACGAGATAAACTGATCCCCCATCGCCGTCGCCGCCGCGTCGGCCTTGCCCAGAATCTCCATGATCTCGCGCCCGCTCGACCCAGCCCCCGACGAGGTCTTGGGCAGCCGACCCAGTTCAGATTTGACAATCTGAGCCATCTGCGCCATCGGCGACCCGATCTTGCTCAATATCGCAGCCACAGGCCCATTGGCATCCTCCATCAACGCGTCGAGCACATGAAGCCCCCCCACTTCCGGGTTCGATGCCCCCATCGAAGTCTGCTGGGCTTTGGCGAGTGCTTCTTGAGCGAGCGTGGTCAGTTTATCCATCGACATGATGTGCCTCCTTTATCCGTACGGACAGCCGTATCTACACCCAAGAACCCATGCAATCCGCGCGCCAGAATCACCACCACCAATTCAACACCCAAATCAACGATTCAACCCCCAACTGGCGGCTTCCCACCCAAAATCCGCCACTCTGGCAGCCCGATGGGCAATGGGCAGATAGACAATGTGCCTTTATCCTCTTGCCCCTCCCTGCGCCCCGCGGGGAGGTGTCGAGCGCAGCGAGACGGAGGGGTGTCTTCTCTTTCTTCTGTTTTCTGAGTTTTAAAGACCCTCGAAGACACCCCTCCGACCCGACTTCGTCGGCCCACCTCCCCGCGGGGCGCAGGGAGGGGCAATCCCTAGTCCCTCATCCCTTCCCAATTAAAAAACCGCTGCCCATCGCAGTCGGTATCAGCGTCCGAAACCCTGAACAACAGGGGGGTGCCTCGAGCTCGATCCCGACCTTCCACTCGATGGAGGCCTGGTCTTCGCCGGGCGTCTTTGGCTCCCAATCAGAGACTCAAAGGGTTCGAACTTGTCCGACCGACCGCGATGGGCAGCGTTCACTCCACCATACCACACCAACCCCGCACCTGATCCCACATTCCCAAATCAAACACCATTTTCATCCGAATTGTGGACAACAAGTGGACAATAACACCCCTCCTTGTCTGCAATAAGACTCTTCTTGAGTTCCCAATCATCCGCCCATCATTCACCCAGATGGAACCACCAATCAAAACTAGGCGTATCGGACAGAACAACCCGGCGACACACAATTTACGCGATCTCTGACACATCAATCGCCCAAGTCCGTGACAGCAAGCCAACAACTCGCTATGCTCGTTGCTCACCAATCACCCGACCACACCCCCAGATGACCAAAGGCCAGGCCATGAAAACCAAAATCAACCACCGATCAATCACACTGATTGCACTCGCAGCCACCCCACTGATCCTCATCGGGTGCTCTTCAGGACCAAGCCACGCCGGCAACATCAACTCGATCCGGTGGGACCCATCCCCCGCGATGCACACACTTTCCAAGCGTGATTCAGATCGGCTCAACACCCACGCCTATGTCAAAGACTCCGGCCTGCGCATGCTCTCAACGGATGTCGACAAAATATTTCACATGGATCGCCCATCACGCCTCTACATTGGCGTCAAGCCATAACCATCGCGTGAGCAATCACTCCAGCAGGCATGAATACAACAGAAAAAACACCCGCTCAACGAGCGGGTGTTTTTCTATCTGATCTATCCGTCCGATTCGTATGCCTTGCCTATGCGTGTTGCGTTACGCATCCTGTGCGTGAGACCCAATCGCACCGAGCTGCATTGAACAACACAGACGCAAGATTACTTCGCGGTGTACTGCCCGCGTGAAATCTTCTTGAAGACCTTCTTTTCACGGATCAACGCTTGGTTCACGATCGTGCGGAAGTTGGCTGCTGTGGTAATGTATCCGGCCTTCTGCACCGCCTGGGTGACATCGGTGACCGACATGGTCTTGCCGTTGAGCACAACAGCGAGCGAATCAACCAGATTCATCTCGTTGCGGGGACGACGACGGATCCGTCCACCAGCACCGAGTGCCCCGACGGCGCCCAGCTCGGTGTCAACCTGTGCCAGCTCGTCGAGCAGGCGCTCACGCCGACGCTCGAGCTTGCGGATGCCCCGCTCTCTGCGCTGGAGCTCTGCCTGAAGCTCTTGGATGGACATGGTGTTTGCCGACGATTTCTTTGACGATGATGTTTTCTTAGCCATTGTTGCTACTCTTTCTAAAAGCGTGTTTCCAAGTCCAAGCACCGATCCTGTACGAGTGTTTGAAGCATGGATGAAAGATAAGTCCCCAGAACTGAGTGGCAATTCTAGCCTTCATGGTTTTTTATTTCTCATATTCCGGAAGAAATCAGAACAATAATTCCATTCCAATATTCACCGTTTCACCCTAGACAAACAGTCTTCCATTCCGACATATACAAGTGTTTACCGCCAGAATCAATGGCTTGTCAGCTCGTTGGCATCCTGAATCCCCAGCCGATGCATCAACCCATCAAAGTGGTCCAGGTCATAAAACTCGATCTGGATGCTCCCCTTTGTTCCAGACTGATCGGTTTTGAGTTTCACCTTCGTACTCAACTTTTCACCCAACCGAGTTTCTAAATCTAGTAAAACAGATTCAAACCGTGAAACCTGCCCTTCTCGCTGATCTATTAGGCCTTTGTCCAGAGAGGTATTCCCCCCAGTCTTGGCCATTGTTGCTTTCTCAAGCAGACGAACATTCCAGTGTTCTTGTGCCGCCTGCCTGGCCAGCGTAAGCCGACGATCAAGATCGGCGCACGCGAGGAGCGCCTTGCCATGTCCTGCGCTGAGCACACCCGAGCCGATCATCTGTTGGATCTCCTCGTCGAGCTCGATCAGCCGAAGCATGTTGGCCACCGTTGCCCGGGCAATCCCCATCTTCGTTGCGATCTGTTCCTGGGTCATCCCGAAGCCCTTGGCCAACGCTGCGAACCCGTTGGCCCGTTCGATCGCGTTGAGGTCCTCGCGTTGGATGTTCTCGATCAGCGCGAGCTGGGCCGACTTGAGTTCATCGACATCGAGCACGATGGAACGGATGCTGGTCTTGCCTGCATGGCAGCTTGCCCGCCAGCGTCGTTCGCCCGCGATGAGTTCGTGTCCTCCACCGTCTTGGCGCAGCCGAACAACGATCGGCTGCATCAAACCATGCTCGGCGATCGATTCGGCGAGTTCTTCGAGCGATTCGGGCGAAAAAACCCGCCGAGGCTGATGCGGGTTGGAACGAATCCGTGTCACATCAAGCTCAACCACCTGCCCGTGCTCAACACCGATCGTTGACGACCCCACCCCGCTTGTTTTTTTGTTTGCATTTTGAACGGGTTCGATAGCCGAGCCAATCGGATCGGTGTGAACCTGGATCGGTGAAGTGGTCGTCTGATCGACCAGGGCGCTGAGCCCGCGCCCGAGCTTGGATCGGGGCTTGCGTGTTTTCCTAGGCTGATTGGTCGACGGGTTGACTGGTTGATTCGTTGAATCGCTCATCGGGAACCTCCTCATAGATCGAACACAAGCCTAGCCGATCTTTCCACGCTTTGCATCCTTGCACGCGCTCGGCTGGGCACTTTGATGGGTATAGCATGGGCTATGGGATCCAAAGCCACCACCGAGTTCATTGCCCGAGGCGTGCTCATCGACGCCGGGCGCGTCCTGATGTGCCGAAACATCAAACACCACTACTGCTACCTCCCCGGCGGGCACATCGACTTCGCCGAACAAGCCAGCGTAGCACTGAGCCGAGAGTTCAAGGAAGAAACCGGGCTCGATTCCAAGATCGGCCCGCTCGTGCTCACCACCGAACAGTGCTTCCATGATGGCAAACGGGTCCATCATGAACTCAACACCGTGTTCCTCGTGGAACAATTGGGCCCGACTTCTACGCCTCCGGAATCTGTCCCGAGCATCGAAGACCATATCGAGTTCGTCTGGATCGACCTCGCCGAGCTCGCCGAGACCGATGTCCGCCCCAACGAGATCAAAGCCTGGCTCATGAGTGGAGGCCAAGCCTCCCCATCCCAAGGCCCATGGCTCAGCGGGTTCGAGCACAATACAACGCTTTGATTTTTACCATGCCTTGATTCTGTGAACTCTTTACCAATACAGCCTCAAACTGGGGGGGGGAGGTGGGGTGCTGCCCGGTATTTTCCCCATTTGGGCGCGCTTCGGCGGAATCATACAGACAAGGCTTGAATCGATTCGGGTTCGAGCCGACATGGGTGCAGAGATGACCCCATCGCACTTTCATCCTCCATCCCCCCGCTGCTCGCCGAGACCGGCGATGCCTCCCCGGGCTGTCCTGGGCGCGGGCGCCTCAGCAGCCTTGCTCGATGAAATCGAACAGATCAGCACATTCCTCTTAAAAATCGAATCGCACTACGACCAAGCATCCTCGCTCGCAGAGCTCGGCGTGTTCTCGTCGATGTTCGCCCACGAGGTCAACAACCTGATGACCCAAGTCGGAGGGCGGGCCCAGATGGCGCTGATGAACATGGACAACCCCGAGCTCATCGTCCGCGCCCTCGAGCTTGCCTGCCACGCGAGCACGCAGATCGCCCAGCTCTCTGAAATTTTCCTCACCTCGGCCCACACAGACTCGCCTCATGCTGGGGAATATGCCATTTGTGATATCCATCACCGGGCGACCGAGTTCCTCTCCGATGCCGTTCTGGTGTCCTATGGGTTCACACTCAACGCTGAGGGCGACCAGCTCAAGACCTCGATCCCCCCCATTCTTCTCCAGCAGGTACTCCTGAATCTCTACCTCAACGCGATCCGTGCGCTCGAAGAATCAGATTCGACCCACCCACTGACCATCTCGACCCACATCGAGCAAGTCGCTGGGGGGAACGGATGTTCCCCGTGGAACATGCCTCAGATCCGCATCACCGTCGAAGATACAGGCGTGGGCATGGATGCCGGGCAGATTGAACGGGTATTTGAATCATGGGAAAAGGGTTCAGAATCGGGTTCTGACCCGATTTCAAGATCAACACCCGGCTCAAGCCCAAGCGAAGTTGGACGCGGGCATGGGCTTGGGTTGGCGGTGTGCAAAAAGCTCCTCACCCAAGCCGACGGATCGATTCATGCCGAATCCACCCCGGGCGTGGGGACCAAGATGATCATCACGCTTCCCGATGCGTCTGCATCGAGCAAGTCCCGGACGAATCATCGCCGGGCGGCGTGAGCGAATCGCTGTTAGATAGAAATCAATCGACAACGCCTATTGATCGGCGATCTGCACGATGTCGCCTGCGAGGAACTCGACCCATACCGCATCGCCCGGCTCAGGATGAACCGCAGAGGTCGAACCAAATGGATTCATCTCGGCGATTTTCACAGGCGGGCAGCCTTTGATTTCGACAAGGTGCTGGGCTGTTTCGCCGAGATAAGTTGTCTCTAAAAGCTTGCCAGGCAAAGTATTAGGCTCGCCTTGTTTGCGGAGCCGGATGGCTTCGGGACGGATGGACAGGAGTGGTTGTTCGTCTTTTGTTATTGGTTCACCCTCGTCGTCCATCGCCAGCGATGGGCCTGCGAACTGCCCGGCTTCGATCTGGTAGTGGGGGGTATTGTTCGCACTGATGATTGGTTGGGCGTTGACGAGGTTGGTCTCGCCGAGGAACTCGGCGACGAATCTGGACTCGGGTGCGCGATAGAGTTCCCGAGGCGAGCCGATCTGCATGATCTGCCCGTCTCTGAGTAGCGCGACCCGATCGGCCATGGATAAGGCTTCTTTTTGATCGTGGGTGACATAGACCGTCGTGATGCCCGAGGCTTTGCACACATCGCGGATCTGATGGCGGAGATCGTTGCGGAGCTTGGCATCGAGATTCGACAAAGGCTCATCGAGCAAAAGCACCGCGGGCTTGATGACCAGGGCGCGGGCGAGGGCGACGCGTTGCTGCTGCCCGCCTGAGAGCTGGGTGGGTTTGCGCTCGGCGTAGTCTTCCATCTGGACGGCTTGGAGCGCTTCGAGCACGCGCGAATCTTTCTCGGGGTTCTGCACTTTGCGTACATTGAGCCCGAAAGCGACATTCTGGGCGACGGTCATGTGCGGCCAGAGCGCGTAGGACTGGAAGACCATCCCGGTGTTTCGTTTGTTGGGTGCTTCGTGGGTGACATCTTTGCCATCGAAGGCGATCGAGCCGCTGGTGGGGTCGATGAACCCGGCGATCATCCGCAGGAGGGTTGTTTTGCCGCACCCTGAGGGGCCCAGGAGGAAAAAGAGTTCTCCGGGCTCGATGGTGAGCGAGAGTTGATCGACCGCGGTGGCGGCGTTGAAGCCGGAGCCGAAGACTTTGACGAGGTTTTCAATGGTGATCTGTGTACCCATAAGTGGACATCATAGCGAAGGATTGGGCAAAGAGGGATGGCGCGGGGCGGGTTTGCTTATGGTTTGATTCTGTTTTGAGCATAGTTTGGTGGTAGACTCTCTGCGTGTCCAACGAAACACCATCTTCATCAAACAAGCCCGTCAGTGGGACGATGCCCGATCCGCTGAATCGGCTGCGCTCGCTTCGGAATCGTCCTGATCGTGCGCGGGGGATCGGGGACGATCTGCAAATGCAGATGAACACGATGAAGAAGATCTCGGCGACTGAGCAAGCAGCGAGCGATGCGTGGGCGGTGGCGGTGCCCGATGGGATCCGCGAATCGACGCAGATCGCGGGGATCAAGGGGGGCAAGCTGGTGGTTTTGGTGCCCAGCGGTGCGCATCGCCATGTGGTGGATCGCTGGCTCGGCAGCGGGGGGTTGGGGGAGTTTCAGGCGTTGGCGCGGGTGCCGATTGGTGGCGTGGTGCTCAAAATCGCTCCCAAAGCTGATGCAAATGGTTGAAACTCGACAGATTCACCGGAAAACCCTTTGACAAACGCACCGATTTCGGGGATGCTGGGCTATCGCCGGCGTCGTGGTCGTCGATGACAACTCAATACACACACTGGGGCGAGCATCCCGATTCTCCATGCCATGCACACACGCACATGTATGGATGAGTCGGTGAGAGGCGTGAGCCTTGTCGGTGATTCCTGTTCTGCACATTGGAATCCCGCTTGTCCGAGTCGTGTATCCGTGTTCTGCTGCCGACTACTCCTCCTGGGTATGGCGGCTGAACACACGGGCGGTGTCTTCTCGTGGGGGATACCGCCTTTTTTTATGGGGAAGGGATTGGGGACTAGGGACTGGGGATTGGGGGAAGAGAAGAGGTACGCGGAGGGCGCGAAGGGGCGAAGATCGCAGAGTGGGAGAGGAGAGGGAAAAAGAAAACCCCCTCCGACCGCGGGGACGCGGCCACCTCCCCCGGAGGCCCGGGGGAGGAGAAAAAGTAGCCCATTGCCCATTGCCCATTGCCTATTGCCTATTCCGATTACCTATTCCGATTGCAAATTGCCCACGCGCTCGTGGACCTGCCAGTAGTGCTTGAAGGACTCGGCGAAGGTGTAGGACTTCATGGCTTCGATGCCGGCGGCGCCCATCGTCTTTCGCTTGGGAGCATCCAAAGCGAGCTCGACGATGGTTTGGATCCAGCGTTCATTTGAATCGGGCTGATCGACGGGGAGGACGAAGCCGGTGGAGCCATCGTTGATGATTTCCTTTGGGCCGCCCTGATCGGTAGCGATAACGGGCAAGCCTGATGCTTGGGATTCCATGACGACCTGGCCGAGTGTGTCGGTGGTGGAGGGGAAGATGAAGAGATCGCACGAGGCGTAGAGGGTGGCGAGTTCGATGCCGTTGCGAAAGCCGAGGAAGTGGGCGTGGTGGTCTTTGAGATTTGATTCCATCTGGGTGCGGTACGGGCCGTCGCCGACGATGATGAGGTCGATGGATTTACCTGCCTGTTCGACACGCTCGACGACCTTGGGCCAGATCGCTTCGAGCATCGGGAGGTTTTTTTCGGTGCTCACGCGCCCGCAGAACACAGCCTTGATCGAATCTCGCGCGATGGCGTGCTGATCCCAGATGGATGGATCGCGCAGGGTCGCGTCGAACTTGGTGTTGTCGAACCCGGGGGTGAGGCGAATGAGTTTGTCTTTGTCGATGCCTATGGATTCGAGGCGGTGGGCGTAGTCTGCGCTGCGCGAGAATACGAAGCGGAACTGTTTGTAGAAGGTGCCCATGAGCAGGCGGATGGCCGACGAGGCGAATCGGTTGTCGAAGAGTTCGTCGATGTAGGCGGGGAAGTCGGTGTGGTAGACGCCGACGATTGGGACGCCCATGAGTTTGGCAGCGAGCATGCCGACCATGCCGACGGGGCCCGGGGTCGAGATGTGGATGACGGTGGGGCGGAACTCGTCAGCAGCGCGGAGCATGGCGATCAGTGGGGGGAGGGCGAAATCGAGGGTGTCGTAGCCGGGCATCTTCATCGCGAAGATCGGCGTGAAGTTGACGAGGTTATCGACTTGAGGCATGTCCAAGCGCGTGGAGGTGAAGACCTTGAGTTCGCGGTTGGTGTCGTGTGCGGTCTGGGCGATGTTCTGGATGAATCGACATACGCCGTTGATGTCGGCGAGGGTGTCGGTGAACTTGAGTACGCGGGTGGTGGGGGGCATGGGTGAGAGTGTAGGGGGAGGGGAGAGGGTCGTCTGAATCTTTGCCCCTCCCTGCGCCCCCGCGGGGAGGTGTCGATCGCAGCGAGACGGAGGGGTGTCTTGCTTGAAGAAGGCAATAGGCAATTGGCAGTGGGCAATTGGAAGAAAGAGAAGACACCCCTCCGACCGCGAAGACGCGGCCACCTCCCCGCGGGGCGCAGGGAGGAGCAAGAGGGGCAGGGAGAGGGAAGAGGGGCAAGAGAAGGAAGAAGGAGAGAGGCGAGAAAAAAAGCCCCGCGTCGGGGGTAATGACGCGGGGCCTGTGCAGGGGATGATCTCGGAAGATCATCCACACCCGCTGGGACTTACCCAGAGTATCCATTTCAACATGGAAAAAAACACACGCATTGATCGAGAAGACCGATGCGTGTGTTGGGATTGTGCGGGATGGGGTGATTGATCAGACCAGATCAGGCGATGACATTGGTCAAGAGCCCGAGGACCGAATCGGCGGTCTGTCGCTCGGCGAGGATGGTGTAGACCGAAGCTTGCGACAGAATCTGCGAACGGACCAGATTCGAACTTTCCTTGGCATAATCCGCATCACGGGTTTCGGAGTAGGCGCGGGCAACATTGATCTGTTCTTCTTCAAGCACCCGCCGTTCTGATTCGGCAGCCCTTGCCTCGATGCCGACCTCGGCTTGGGCGGTGACGACGGCTTCGCGTGCGCCATCGACGAGACGCTGGGCGGCTTCTGGATCGGTTTCAAGCACGCGAGAGAGATCGGAAAGCGAGACGGTTTCGGTGATCGGATCGCCTGTGGCTTCATCGGTGCCCACGACCATCTCGGTCGTCACATCGTTCATGACATCGATCCCTGCTGCCGAGGCGGTGCGGGTGATGCCGGTGAGGATGCCTCCGACCTGGGTCTGGATCGCGCCCATTTCTGAACTCGACATCCCCCCCGGCGATGAGCCTTGGACGACGAGCCCTTCGAGATCGGAGATGTTGTCACGGGTTGCGCTCAGGCGACCATCTTGGGTATTGAGGACGGCTTCTTGCCGCTCGAACGAGGTGATCTTGGATTGGATCACATTCAATCGCGAGGCGAAGTTCTCGGACGCGATGAGCCCGGCGGGGTCATCGGAAGCACGGTTGATCCGATTGCCGGTGGCCAAGCGTTCGAGGGTGTTCATGGCTGACTGATTGTTGGCGTTGAGCCGATTGGTCAGCAGGAGCGAGGTTGATGATGAGTTGATGCTGGACATGCTCGGAATATCGAATTGCTCAACGCGTCATGCAAGGCGGAGTCCTTGATGAGGTCGCAAAGGGGGCGGGTGTGTGGGTGAGTGAAGGTGGCGAAGATTGGGCGGGCCGATAACGGGGCTGGGGGAGAAATTTTGTAGGCAGACTTAGTAGGTCGACTTAGCAGCTTGGGTCGCGTCTTTGAGAAGCCCGAGAACTTGTTGTGCGCTCTGGCGATTGACATCGATGGCAAAGATCGTCGCTTGTTCGAGGATCTGGGCGCGGACGAGCTTGGATGCCTCGGCGGCGAAGTCGGTGTCTTCGATCGAGGAGAGTGAGCCGGTGATGTTTTCGAGTTCTTCGTTGAGGATGGATCGCTTTGAATCGATCTCGTTGAGCTGGTTACCGATCGCGCCTCGGGTGAGGGCGACGCGATCAACGCCTTCTTGAGCGATTTCTTGAGCAGCTTCTGGATCTTCAAAGGCCAGCGTCGCCAAAGAGGTCAGCCCCTCGGCGATTGAGCCCGAGGAATACTCACTCAGGACGGAGCGCCCTTTGAAAACGGTGTTGGCAGCGATGAAGTCGATGGAGTTGACGACCGAGTTGATCTCGAGCGCCAGGGCATCTTGCTCTTCTTGGGAGTTGCCAGCCTTGTTGGCAGCTTGGACGACGAGGCTATTGAGTTCGATGACGCGCTCGGAGATGACCGAGAGCCCGCCTTCTTTGGCGCCGAGATAGGACTCGGTCTGGTTGAATGCTTTGAGCTCGGACTTGATCGCGTAGATGCGAGATTTGAAGCCTTCCGCTGCGACGACGCCGGTGGGATCGTCGGAGGCTCGGTTGATTCTTTTGCCGGTGGAGAGCCGCTCGAGGGATTGGGCGACCTGATCCTGATTCTGGGCCAGTGTGCGGAGACCGAAGTTGAAGTTGGCGAAGCTGCCGATCTGCATACGGTGATAATCGGACCAATGAGGCGAGACAATGAAGCGTAAGTTGTTTGGGATGAGCAATTTACTTTTTTGTCCTCCTCAATGCGGTAGAATCAGGCATGAGCCCCGAGCAGCATGAGTTTGATCAGGATTGGGATTTGTCGGAGGGTTTGGACCCCGATGGGCCCACCGCTTCGGATCTGGATCGGTTTGGCTCGGAGGTGGACCCCTGCCCCAACTGTGGGGCGATGATTTATGACCAGGCGGAGATGTGCCCCAAGTGTGGGTGGTATTTGGGTGAAGTGCCCAAATCTGTGTCTTTGTGGACGGTCGCTGGGGTCTTCGGGTTGATCGTGCTCTTCATATGGATGATGATCTGAGCGCTTGTTTGCGTGTTGTACGGGCAATAAGTTTTTCACAGTTCTTCAGCGTGTCGGGGTCCGAGGCATCCGGGCGGGCCGAACCATCGTATAGTTTCTGGGACGACGCCCGGGGTGCTTGTGGGTATGCTTGGCGGCTGGTGTCTTATCCATTGGTTTTTCAGTCGATTTTACAGTCGGTAGGCCTCTCTCGAAGTTCAGTCGGAGCAACTTTTCATGTCGATCACGCACAGACGAATCCATCACTTTGCATCGCCAAGGCGCGTTGCTTTTACCCTTGTCGAGCTTTTGGTGGTGATCTCGATCATCGCGCTGCTCATGGCCATCTTGCTCCCTGCGCTCAACAGCGCCCGCCAAGCGGGGCTCAAGTCGAGCACACAGAGCCTCATCAATGCGTTCACAACCGCGGCGAGTTCGTTCTCGAACGATAATGGATCACGGATGCCCGGGTACTTCTCGCCTTATGAAATGGGCAGCGAGACGAACCTGACCTCGGGGATGTCGGGGATGGAAAATGTGATGCTCGAGCTGGGAGGCTCGGACGCGATCCTGGGTCGGCTTGGCGATCAGGGCGTACCGGTGACCAACCCTTTAGCGGGGATCATCGCGATCGCACCGTTTGATAGTGATCCGGTTCGCAAGCCTGTGGTGGTCAATATCAATCTGATTGGTTCAAAGGGCGCGTACTTCTCGCCGGACAAGAAGTTTGTCCGCACGATGAGCCATCAAGAACGCCAGCAGGGGCCTCGCGATCCGGTCAATGCCGGTCAAGAGTTCATGCCTGACATTGTGGATGCGTTCGGCAACCCACTCTTGGCGTGGACCAAAGACGAGAGCGCGCGGGGCACGATTGACCCCGATGTCGGCACCGCAGACAATGTATATCAACAGTTTGTGACCGTGAGCTCCGATGGCGGGGCCAACGGCGGACCGGCGTGGTTCTATCTCATGTCCAATCAAACATTCTTTGGAGTTGATGCCGAAAATGTTGGTGACTCGGGGATCAATCAGAAAGCATTGAGCTCGATCAGTGCTTTCAAAGCTCAACTCGGCGCAACCGTGCCCAATGACCCGCTCGATCGGATCCATACCCTGACAACACTCCTCGCCAGCCCATCGTACTACCTGCTCGAAGCGGGAGAAACACTTGAAAATGTGCGGTATCAAGAGATTTACCCCGCCCGTCCACGCGGACGGTTGATCGTTCAGTCTGGGGGGATTGATGGGTATTACTTCGGCGCAGATGACAGAGGTTGGAAGGCGAACGCACCAAATGGCTCCTATCGGCTCGAGTTCGGGACCAACTACAAGCTCTTTGATGACACCCGGATCACCGATGAAGATGGGAAATCAATCACCGGCGACATCGCCGACGACTTCGATGACCTGATCGGCACCGTGAACTGATCGTCCGGTTGGTCTTGTCCGCCCTGTGCTCAGGGCTTGAATGATGACAATCACCCCGCTTGGCATCTCGCCGAAGCGGGGTGTTTTTTTGGGGTGATCGGTGAATATATGACGCGGACGCACGCACCGCGTCGCGATTGGGCGTACAACAGAGCGGTGCACCACTCATCTGTCCAAAACGCTCGACAGCGGGCCCTTGTGACGCTCATCGGTTTGATGATCGGGATTGTGCTCGCCCATCGGGTCACGGCGCTTGCAGGGGTCGGGTCGCTGGTCTGGTTCAGTCTCGCCAGCGGCGTGCTTGGACTCTCGATCATCACCAGGCGGAAAACCAGATCATGCCTGCTTGTGCTCGCTGTCGTGCTTCTGGGCAGCGGGCTTATTGGTTTGCGCACGCATGACACCCCGAGCGATCGGCTCGATGCGATCGTCGCCCGTGCGCCCGGAGCGAATCCGTCAGATCGCGTCGCGATTGAAATCATCGGGGTGCTCACGGATCCGATCCGGATGCTCGTGGTGGCTCGGCTGCCGAGCGATCCGCCAACCTGGTCCACCACGCGCACCTCGACTCGGATGCGCATCGAGGGGGTGTATGCGACCGATGCGAGCGGGCGGGGCACCTGGGTTGGAGCTTCGGGCAGTGTCCGGGTGGTGCTTCCGGATTCGATGGGCGGGGGAAAAGCATCAATCGGTGCGGGCGATCGGGTGCGGGCTGTGGGGTTGTTTCATGGGCCCGGCGGGGCGCGTAACTTTGGTGATCCTGATTGGGGGGCATTGAGCAAGGAGCGCGGGCGGGTGGGCACGGTTGTGGTGACGGATGAATCCATGATCGAACCGAGTTCGGCGATGGATTCAGCGGGGATGTTCGATCGGCTCGAACGCTGGCGGATCCGGATGCTGGCGATGAGTCGAACGCGGGCACTGGCGAGCATCGGGCTTGTGGGATGGGACGCGCAGGACCCAAGCGCGGGCAAGGGAGATCAAGATCAGGCAAAGGCTTCGGCCCGGGCGGTGCTGGGCGCGCTGCTGCTCGGTCAGCGTGATCCGAGCTTTGGGCGGGTGTACGAATCATTCCAGCGTGTGGGCGTCGCCCATGTGTTGGCGATCTCGGGGTTTCATCTGGGGCTGGTGGTTTTTCTGGGTATGCTCGCGGTTCGGCTCATCGGCGAGCACCCCAGGCTCGAACGAGCTGCGGTGCTGATGACGCTCATCGCGGGCGCGGTGTTGATTCCGATGAACCCGCCGATTGTGCGGGCCGGGGTGATTGTTGGCGCATTGATCATCGCGGGCAGCGGCGGGCGTCGGTACGATCGGCTCACAGTGCTCGCGTGGGTTGGCGTCGGGCTTCTCGTCTGGAAGCCTATGGATGTGTTCTCGCTTGGGTATCAACTGAGCATGGGGATCACGGCGCTGTTGGTGATTTTTTCGCAGCAGCAAGCCGCACGAGATCGGGGCACCGGTGGGCGTTCGACTCGGTTGAATGGTCGATCCCGGTGGATCGGTCGGCTCGGGGGCGGGGTGTGGGGTTCGTTCAAGATAAATCTGGCATGCTGGTCGGTCGCGATGCCTGCGATCGCGTTCCATGCGGGGGTGGTGAGTCTGCTCGCGCCGATTGTTTCGTTGGTGTTGATCCCGGTGGTGGCTGCGGTGATGGTGTTCGGGTATGGACAGATCGGGGTGGGGATGCTTTGGCCGGGTGCTGGCGAGCGGACGATGGGGGTGGTGCAGGGGGCATCGGGGTGGATGATCGGTTTGATTCAATGGGTGGACTCGAAGCCTTGGGCTTGGGTGCGGATCGGATCGATTGATCCGTTGTGGGCGTTGGGGGCGACGGTGGGCATCGCGCTGGTAGTGACTCGGCGGGTGAAGGTGCCCAGCCGACAGGCGGGGGTGCTTGTCGGCGGGTTGCTTGTGTGGCTGATTGGATCGTGGATGCTCACGCACGAATCGGCGAGGGTTCGGATTGACATGCTCGATGTGGGCGATGGATCGAGTGTGCTGATTCAATCGCAGGGCGAGGGGTTGATCTGGGATTGCGGGTCGCTCGATCGACGCGTCGGAAAATCGGCAGCTCGGGCGGCGCGGGCGGTTGGGATGGTGAATATCCGTGATGCGATTGTGACGCATGACAATCTAGATCACTTCAATGGGCTTGTAGAACTGAGCAAGCGGGTGGGGCTCGAACGGGTGTGGGTGTCGAGGCGGATGATCGATGATCCATCGTCAGCCTGGCGATGGACGGCCCGATCGCTCGAAGATCAGGGCGTGCGCATCGAGGAGATCAAGGCGGGCACACGGATCAAGCTCGGGCAGGTTGAAGTCGAGTGCCTTTGGCCTGATCCGGCGTTGACCGATCCGGTTGAAGGCTCAGCGATGAGCGATAACAACGCCTCGGTGGTGGTGCGCATCGTGATAGGCGTGGATGCAGAGAATGAGCAGGAGGATCGGACACGGACGGTGCTCTTGACCGGCGATATCGAGCGCGAAGCGATGGAGGCGTTGCTGGTTTCGTATCCAGATTTGCACGGCGATGTGATCGAGCTGGCGCATCATGGGAGCACCAAGCCCGGGGCGTTAGCGTTTGTGCAAACGCTTGATCCTGAGCTTGTGCTTCAATCGACCGGGGCGAGCCGACTCGACAAGCCGTACTGGGACCCGGTCCGCTTGCGCAGCGTGTGGTATACCACCGCCGATCGCGGGGGGATCTGGGTTCGGATCAAGTCGGATGGGTCGATCGAGCATGGATGGGCCAAGCCTTGAGTGGTGCTCTGGGGGGGCTCAGGTCGATTTGGTGGGACGGGCGGGGTAAGTAGGGGGATGTCCATCGAGCACGGCGATGACATCGCGGACGACCCAGCTCATTTGTTCTTTGGCGCCCTGTGTGCCCGCAGCGATGTGAGGCGTGCGGATGACATTGGGGAGGGTGTTGAGCGGCGATGAATCGGTGATCGGTTCATCGGCGTGGACATCGAGGATGAGGGCAGCCTTTGGGTTGGATGCTGCGAATCGGGCTGCTGCGGATTCATCGAGCACGAAGCCTCGCGAGGTGTTGAGCAAGAGGCAAGTGGATCGGAGCTGATCGAAGAATGGTTGAGCGAGCAGGTTGTGGTTGCTCGCTCGCCCGTCGACATGGACCGAGATGACCTGGCAGGTGCGGGCGAGTTCGTCGAGGGAGAGCTTGGTGCAGGATCGCCCGGTCGGGAGGATGGGTTCATTGACGGGTTGGATATCGTGGTAGGCGATGTGCATGCCTAGAGCGTCGGCGGCGATGGCCAGGGCCGAGCCGATGGATCCGAGCCCGATGATGCCCAGACGCGAGCCCACAATCGAGGTGGGCGAGATGGCTGCGGCGCGCAACGCGTTCCAGTGGGATTGATCGGCGGATGTATCGAGCGGTGTATCGACTGATCGATCGAAGCGAACAATCGGGCGCAGGGCGTTGAGGGTCATGGCGATGACATACTCGACGACCGCGTGGGTGTTGGCCTTTGGGGTGTGGACAACTTCGATGCCCCGTGCTCTGCATGCGTCAAGATCGATGTTGTCGAGCCCGACACCCGCGCGGGCGATCACGCGGAGCTTGGGTGCGCGTTCGAGGAGTGCCTGATCGACGAAGGTGTAGGTGCGAACGATGATCGCGTCGGCATCGGCGAGGTTGGCTTGGAGTGTTTGCGGGTCATGCGCCTGGATCAGCACGGCGCGCTGGGCAAGCCAATCCCGAGGCCCATCGGCGATGGGCTCGGCGATCAAGACGATGGGCTTTGCTGGATTGGATGAGTTGGGTGGTTTGGTCATTGATGAGTCGATGGAATGGGAATGGAAGATGCGGGATTGGGTTCTTTGGCGGGAATGAGAGAATAGGCCCATAAATGGACACCCGTTTGGGGGTGTAGACGCGTGGTTTATGTGGTGGTGGGTGTGATAATTGGTGGATTTTTTCGGTTTATTCAAGGAATTGGTCAATCGGGGCCGATGGATTGGCATGTGAGTCGGGATTCGTTTGTTTCTAGGTCCGGGCTGGATTCGTCACGGGATATGTTTCTCAGCATTTCATCAAGCATGGAGGCTTAGCAATGAACAAATCAGATTTGATCGAAGCGGTCGCGTCGGAGCTCGAAAGCTCAAAGTCCGAAGCAGGCAAAGTAATTGAAGCGGTCATCAGCGCGATCTCCGATGGTCTCAAGACCGAAGAGAAGGTTGCGATCAGTGGGTTCGGGACCTTCACCAAGAAGCATCGCAATGCTCGGGTGGGGATGAACCCGGCGACCAAACAGCCGATTCAGATCGGCGAGAGCACCACTTGCTCGTTCAAACCATCGCAGCATCTCAAAGATGCTTTGCACACGCAGGACAAGGAGCTTGTTTCTTAAAACCCGAGATCGGGTCGAGGAAATCTTGTCTTTGTAAACCAGCATGTCTGGAATGCAGATGCCTGTGAAGATGAAAATGCTTCAGGTTTTTCTGTAGGTTTTTTGCCGAATCAATGTTTATCTCTTGACAATACCGCAGTTTATGCGAATCTTTATCAGCAGCAATTGTGCTGAATGGAGACGAGTATTATGCGGCATACAATTACAGTTCGACGACTACTGGCAGCGGGCATCTTGGCGTTGGGGCTTGGGACATCGGTCACCAATGCACAACAAGCACCCCAAGCACGGACCTTTGTCCACAGCGTGGGCGGGTGGAGCCTGATCGAGGTCAAGGATGCAACGGACAATATCATCGGATTCTGGGGCATCCCTCGGGTGGCAGTAGAGGTTGGGAATATCCGTCGGCTTTGGTTTGAAGTCCTGCCGAATGACCAGTGGGATGTGTGGGCATTCGAGCCTGTTGCGATCAATGATAAAATTCAGACGCTGATTCAGGCGGGGGCAACAAGTGAAGCACTCCAGTTTCTCATGTCGCAGGAATCTATGGCGGCGGACACCGCGATTAACCTCGATGTCGACGGCGGCGTCGACGGATTGGTCGTTAAGGGGTTTATCGCGGGTGATCCCCTGGCCGATGCTGCGGGTGCGCTTGCTGATCCGAATCCGATGATTGATCTGCTTGCCGATGTTGGATATCCGATTGCGCCCGGGATGACTGATCTGATGGTCGATGGCACCGCTGGTGCCAATGTGGGAATGAACCCGGCGACGAAGGTGACGCTGAACTGTCTGCGATCGCTTGATAGCTCGTGTGGCGACTGTATTTGCACGCGTGCCGAGCTCCCGGTTGTGGTTTCGCCTTGGACAGTGTTTGAGCTGCTTCAAGAGGGTCGGCTTCGGTGTGAATATACCCGAACAGAATCCCATTTTTACTGGCAATGGGGGAAATATTCCGATAATTGTGTTGAATGTACTGAGGGCACCGCCGATGAGCCTCTGCAGTACAACATCATCCAGGAAACGACTGAGTACTGGTACGATCTCACCCAATGCCCAGACGCGCCTATGTTCGACTTTGAGTAAGTAGCTGATCCGATCAGCACTCCTCAGACGGTCACGGGCCTTCGAGGAGTCAAGATGAATCGGTTCGCTCGGTACACAATCTATGCCATCATGTCATTGACCATGATGACGCTGATCCTCTCGGGTCAGCGTCTTGTCATGTCCAATAGCGTCCATCACTCGATCACACAGATGGGTGAGCGGCTCGGGCGGGTGCTCCCGCAAGGATATTCGGATGAGGGTCGGCTCAGCCCCGATGATCCGGACAATATCGTGAGCCTCGCCCAAAAGGTGCCCATCGCGACATATCACGAATACATCGTCAACGAGGCACCCAAAAACAACGAGAACGCAATCAATCGCCCTAGAAACGCTGATATGGATGAGGTGATGGTCGAGGTAATTGTCAGCGAGATCACCTCCGATCATTCGATCGCTGCGACGGCTTGGGTATTCTCGGGGATTGATTTTCGTGTGGCGATGCTTGTGGTGGTGATGTACCTGGCTTCGCTGTTCTTTGTTTCGATCGCGTTGCGATTTCGACACGCCCACGCAGATGTGCGTCAGGTCAAGCCGAGCGTCTTTGTCGGTATTTTGTCGCTGGGCTCAGGGGTGTGTGTGATTCTCGCGACACTGCTCTGGGTTGCCCGGGTGTTCTGGACCGGGGTGGACCAGGCGGTCTATGCCCGCTCGGTTGTTCAGAACTTGGACACCAGCGGCACAATCAGGGTCCGTGCGGATCAGCTTTTAGCGATGGGATCGCAAGAACTCGTGATGATCCTCATCGCGATGATGCTCACCGCATTGCCGATCTTGGTGTGGATGAATCTCAAGCTGCTCGAACGGGCCCGTGGACCAGCGACAGACGGGCCGACAACCGAGCCACCAGCCGGTGGAGCAAGCACGCTGATGAGTCGGATCTATGAGCACAAGCTGATCGATCGGCATTTGTCTCAGCAGTCAATCCGACGGATGAGCAAGCTCTGCTATGTGATCGTGGTGCTCTTTCTGTGGATGGCGCCGTGGTCCAAAACGATGCTCAATGCGATCTGGATGTATTGATTGGGCCGTTCCTAGCAGATATTGGTTGATGAATCGAATGCCCGGATCGCCAGGTCGATCGCTGCGCCCAGTGCTGCGGCTTTGTTGACTGTTTCTTTGAACTCGAGATCAGGAACGGAGTCGGCGACGATCCCGCCGGCGGCTTGGATGTGGTAGGCCCATCGGCCATCGGGGTTGGTCTCGTCGTAGTGATCAACGGGGACGACCATGGTGCGCAGGGTGAGGGCGATATCCATTTCCTGATCGAGTGAGACCCACCCGAGCCCGCCGCCGTAGGGGCCTCGGCGGACTTTTTCGAGCTCGTCGATAATCTGCATCGCGCGGATTTTGGGTGCGCCTGAGATCGTGCCTACGGGCAGGGCGGCGCGGAGCGCATGCCAGCAATCGAGCCCGGCGCGGATGGTGCCGATGACGGTTGAGGAGATGTGCATGACATGGGAGTAGCGTTCGATGTGCATGAGTTTGGAGAGTTCGATAGTGCCGGGCTCGGCGACGACGCCGACATCATTTCGGCCAAGGTCTACAAGCATCGAGTGCTCGGAGATTTCTTTGGGATCGGCGAGGAGGTCTTGTTCCATCGCTTGGTCTTCGTCGGCGGTGCGCCCCCGGCGACGGGTGCCGGCCAGTGGGCGGTTGGTGACGATGAATCGATCTTGGCCTGCAACTGATGATTCATCTTTGCGGACTCGGCAGAGGATTTCTGGACTCGATGCAACGAGGATGCAGCCTCGGGTCTGCATGTAGACCATATAAGGCGAAGGGTTGACGGCTCGCAGGGCGCGGTAGACATCGAACGGATCAGCGTTGGCTCTGCGCTCGAATCGGTGCCCGAGGACGACTTGAAAGATGTCGCCCTGGCGGATGTAGGCTTTGGCTTTTTCGATCATCGCGCTGTGTTCTTCGCGCGTGGTGTTGCAGGGCATCGGCGCGTTCTTGGTCGGCCCGACACTCGCTACGCGACCCAGAGGCAGGGGTTTGGAGTGCTCTTGCACCTGCTTGGCGAGGGCATCGAGGGATTCGAGGGCCTGGGTATAGATAGCAGAAGGGTCGTCGTCGGGGCTGATGAAGACGAGTTTGACCAGGTGGACGAGTTTGTCGGCATGATCGAAGATGACGAGTTCGTCGTAGAACCCGAATGCGAGTTCGGGCAGGTTGCGATCGTCTGGGGGGGCGTGGTCGAGGCTGAGTTTGGTGGGCTCGGCGTAGCGGACTGAATCATACCCGGCGTAGCCAAACCACCCGCCGAGGACGCATTTGGGCAAGAGGTTGCGATCGGTGGATTCTTGCGGGATGGCGAGGTGCCAGTCTTTGCTTGTGGTGCGCAGGGTATCGAGGGGGTCAGGGGTGGGGGTTGTGTGCTCTTGGTTTGTATGATGATTGGTGATGGTGGTTTGGTCGGCTTGGGCGGTGAGTTCGATCGCGGGATGGGCGCCGAGGATGGAGTAGCGTCCTTGTTGGTCGCCGCCTTCGACTGATTCGAGGAGGAAGGAGGGGGCGGTGCGCTGATCGCTCGATACAAGCCGACGGTAGGCCAAGACCGGGGTGAGTTGATCGGCGAGCACGCGGATGGCGATGGGGATAACGATGCGCGAATCTTGGGATGGATTGGCAATCGCGGCTCGCGCTTGTTCGAGGGCGGTGATAAATCCGGATATGGTGATCGAAGGCATAGATATGAGTGTATGCGTCGAACTTTGTGGGCGGGGGGGTTGTAGGATGGGGTATGCGTATACAGACTTGTTTGACGGCGTTGATGTGTGCTTTGGTGGGCGGTGCTGTTTCATTGGCCGATGCCCAGGATGATGGTGGGGGCAAGGGTGGGGGTAAGGGTGGGGAGCATGAACCCAAGGTCGTGGTGCCCACGCCTCGCGATGCGCCTGATGTGAAGAAGCCGGCGACCACGCTCGGGGAAGTCTTTGCGCAGATTCAGACTCAGCCTGATATCCGGCGCGCAGGGCTCAAGGCCGGGCTGCTCCGTCGGGCGCAGGTGACGGTGCCTGTGGTGGTGATTGTGAAGGACGCGAGCGGATTTTTGGATGCGATCTCGAGCTGGGAGGCGGTGGTTCGGTTTCCGATTCTCTGGGATGATGGGTCGGTGGAATCGCGCGAGCACATCGCACGGTTTGTGCGCGGATTCAAGCCTGAGCATGTTGTCGAGCTCGGCAGTTCGGACGAGTGGAACTGGAGCGGGGATCGGGCCAAGAAGCAGGAGATTTTCGAGCGGGCGCTGAGCAAGGCGATCGATGAGAAGAAGACGGATTGGCAGTCGGCCCTTGCTGATTTAGGAAAAACGGGGATCGTCAGCCCGGGGATTGTGGTGACGGATGTGAACGATACGACCTGGGCCTCAGCGTTGGCGCTGAGCGCGGGGCGGATGCAGCCTGTGGTCTTTGTCGAGAAGCGGACGAGTGTGTATCAGCCTATGAGCACGGTGAATGCGGATGCCCTCGAGCGAGCGATCGAGCACGGCGCGAGAGAGACGGGGCGATCGTGGCGCGGGATCGGTGATGAGATTGATGCGATCACGCTCGCGCTCAATACCGGGACGATGATCAAGGTCGGCGAGCAGGCACGCGATCGGTTGGCGACGAGCGATCGGATCGGTCGGCTCGATTCGAACGGCTCGGGCGCGCGATGGGCGTGGTGCGGGCAGATTATTGGGAATGAATCGCGGAGTGTGTATCAGGCGATGTGTAGCCTGTTTTTGTCGATCGACCAGGCGTTTGTGTGGGATGGATATTCGAATGATCCGCCTTGGGGGACATATGACGGGACGCTCGCGGGGCAGGCTCTTGAAGAGGCTGGATTGGTGGTCGAGCTCAATGATGAACCCAGAAACACAATGGCCGATTGGAAACGCCGAACTGTACGGGCGGTCGGAGAACCGCTTGGAGAGAATGGTTCGGCGGGGTTGTTTTTGATGAACTCAAAGGGCGCATCAAATGTGTTTGACCTGCCCGGGGTGGTTGATGGCTCGGGCAAGCCCGGGCATATGCCGATATTCGAGGTGCCAATGGCTTTGCATGTGGTGCACTCGTTTTCATTGCAGTATCCGACGAACCGCGACACGATCGGCGGGCGGCTGATCGAGCGGGGGGTGTATGTGTATGCCGGTTCGGTTGACGAGCCGTACTTGAGTGCGTTTGTGCCCACGCCTGCGATCGCCAGAAGGCTGGCGGGTTCGCTGGCGTTTGCGACGGCGGTGCACTTTGATGATGGGAAGGTCTGGAAAGTTGCGGTGCTCGGTGATCCATTGGTGACGATCGGGCCCGCGGGTCGGCGGGCGGAGGGATCAATCCAGATCCCCGGAGCAGAGGAGATCGACCTGCGGTATAAGGATCGGCTCAAGGCGGGGGAGTATGCGGGCGCGATCGAGGATTTGGTGCTATTGGGACGCGATGAGGCGGTGGCGAGGATCGCAGCGGCGTTGATGAAGGATAAGCCCGAAGCGATGACACCCGGAGCTGCGCTCGTGTCGATCCCATCGTTGTTCCGGGCGGGTGAGTATAACGCGATGGTTGATGCGTTTGAACGGCTCGATGCGCTCGGGCAAACCGAGCCGATGGCTCAGGACCTGCTTTGGCTCGCCTCGCCCTATCTGCTCTCGCGGGCAGCGGGTGATTCAGGTGAGCGTTCACGGATCGAGGCGCTCCTGCGGGCCAATATCCGCGAGCATCAGAAGATTCAGGATGCGGAAGCGCTGGCGATGCACATGCGGAGACGATCGCTCGCGGGGGCAGTGGGGGTGCTTGAATCATTGAGGCCTACGCTGAGTGGAAATCAGGCGAAGCAGTTGGATCGGGCGATTGCGCGGGTGAGGAAGTGAAGAGAAGGATTAGGGATCAGGGATTAGGGATTGGGGATTGGGGGGAGAAGAGGAAGAGAAGATCCTCTCCGCCTCACTTTGTTTGGCACCTCCCCAGCAGGCGCGGGGGAGGCGGTAAGAAAACCCGAAGTCATTGCCTGATCCCCAATCCCTGATCCCTCTCCCCCTACAATCCTGCATGATTCAACTCGGTGTCAATATCGATCATGTGGCCACGCTTCGGCAGGCGCGGTACCCCGGCGAACCCGATCCGATGGGGGGTGGGGGTGAACCTGATCCTGTGCGGGCGGCTCATGAAGCCGAGCTTGGGGGGGCCGATGGGATCACGGTGCACCTGCGCGAGGATCGTCGGCATATCACCGATCGGGATGTTGAACTCTTGCGCCGGCTGGTCAAGGTGAAACTGAATCTAGAGATGGCAGCGACGGATGAGATGGTCGAGATTGCTCGAAAGACCGAGCCTCACACGGCGATGCTCGTGCCCGAAGGACGCGAGGAAGTGACGACCGAAGGCGGGCTTGATGTGCTCGGGCAGCAGGATCGGCTCAAAGATGTGGTCGCTGGGCTCAAAGAGAAGGGGATGATCGTGAGCGCGTTTATTGACCCTGATATTCAACAGGTCAAAGCGGCAGCGTCGGTTGGGTTTGATGTGTGCGAGGTGCACACTGGGCCGTATGCGCATGCGTTTGCGTTGTGTGGCGGCGATCTGCGGAAATCCGAACTCAAAGACCAGCTTCGGCTTGTTGAAGGGGCGGGATGTGTGATTCGGGAGCTGGGGATGCGGTTCAATGCGGGGCATGCGCTCAACTATCACAATGTGCACCTGATCGCGGCGATGGAGGGGATTGATGAGTTGCACATTGGGCACTCGATCGTGTGCCGATCGGTGTATGTTGGTTTGCGCCGGGCGGTGAGTGATATGAAGGCGTTGATGATCCAGGCAGCGGTGGATGGTTGATGTGTTTGCCGATAAAAACGGCAACGGGGGCGCGTATTCATCAGAATCCTGTTGCGTTGAATCTGAAATTGGCTAGGATTGTTGTATGACCAAACCATCTCCGCATGGGACAGGTGTTTCTCCCGAGCGTCATCCAGCCGAGCCATCGAAAAGTCCTCGAAAACGAACCAAGCGCGTTGAGCGCGGGGCGTTTGTAAATCATCAGGCAGCGATTGATTTTCTCGATCGGCAGACCAATGTCGAGCGGGTGCGCCCTGACAAGGTTGGCAGCGAGGTGTGGAAACTCGACCGAACCCGGGCCTTGCTCGCTGAGCTTGGCAACCCGCACGAGGGGCTTGAGATTGTGCATATCGCGGGGTCCAAAGGCAAGGGTTCGGTGTGCAATATGCTCGAATGCACGCTCGAAGCGTGCGGGTATACGACGGGGGTATTTACGAGTCCGCACCTGATTGATGTGCGTGAGCGGGTGCGGATCGGGGGGGTTCCGATCTCGGAATCGTTGTTTGATCGTGCGCTTGAGCGTTGCCGCGATGCGGGCAAGGCGATCGAGGGCGAGCATGGCAAGGCGACTTATTTCGAGTTGATGACGGCGCTTTCGTTGGTGGTCTTTGCCCAAGAGGCGGTTGATCTGGTGGTGCTTGAGACGGGGATCGGCGGGCGGTTGGATTGCACGAATGTGGTGTCGCCGAGGGTTTGCGGGCTCACACGGATTCATCTCGAGCACACGCAGATTTTGGGTGATACGCTCGCAGCGATCGCGGCGGAGAAGGCGGGGATTATGAAGGCGGGGACGGTGACGATTTCGTCGCCTCAGGATGACGAGGTGGTGTGTGTGTTCCAGGAGCATGCCCAGCAGAACGAATCGAATCTCAAAGTGCTCGGCGATGATGTGTTGTATACGAGCCGGTTTCAATCGGGGGTGGATCGCGGGCCTCACTCTCGGGTGTGTGTCGGGGAAGAGGCGGACGGGTTCGAGCATATGTCGGTGCCTTTGATGGGGATGCATCAGTCGGAGAACTGCGGGTTGGCGTTGGCGATTTTGATCGAGCTGCGTTCGCATGGGTTTGATCTGCCCGAACGATCGGTGAGCGCAGGGCTCAAGCAGATCAACCGGACGGGTCGGCTTGAGGCGATCTTTGACTCGCCGAGGATTTTGATTGACGGGGCGCACACGCCCGAGAGCGTGCGCGAAACGCTCAAGGCGGTGGGGTCGCACCTTGATTATGAATCGTTGATCGTGATCTTCGGGTGCGCGATGGATAAAGATGTGACAGCCATGCTCGGCGAGTTGGATCGCGGGGCCGACAAGGTGCTCTTTACGCGGGCTGCGGGCAATCCACGGGCGGTCGAGCCCGATGTGCTTTTGTCGCGTTTCAAGGACGAGGCGGGGGGCAAGGCGATGGCGGTTTCGATACCAAGCGTGAAAGAAGCGATCAATACAGCAGCGAGCTCGGTGGTGGGCAATGACCTGATTCTGCTGCTGGGGAGCTTTTATCTCGCGGGTGAAGCCAAGGCATTGATTGAAGAACGCAAGTCTCGGCGATAGGCTCCATAGGATAAACCATGGCGGGCTGCTGCGTTGTTGCCCCGCGCAAATCAATACTCATCAACGAAAACTCGTGGAGTTGTACTCATGTTTGAATCGATCAAAGTTGCGTCCAGAGGCAAAGCGAGCGTGCTTGTCGTCGGACAGTTCAAAGGCGAAAAACTCAACGCCGAAACCAAAGCCCTCGATGGCGATGGATCGCTCGTCAAAGCGACCAAGCGAAACGAGGCGAGCGGGAACCTGGGCTCGGTGATCGAGGTGTTCGATTCCAACGGGTTCGAGCGGGCGTTGATCGTCGGGCTTGGCAGCCGGGACGGATTTGAAGCTGGGGACCTGCGCAAGGCGGGCGGGGTCGTGGGGCGTGCGATTGCCAAGGCGCAGGCGAGCAGCGTTGATTTCCAGATCATGCCCGCGCTGGCGAAACTCAAGAAGGCGGACGCGGTTGATGCGTTCGCAGCCGGCGCGATGGTGGGCGAGGGGCTCGGGATGTTGTCGTGGTCGTTTGATTCATTGCGAGGCTCAGCGACCGAGTTGAAGCCTCAGTGCAAGCTCGCGGTGCATAGCTGCTGCGCGAAGTTTAATGATGGTGTCGAGCGCGGGCTCGGGTTTGCCGAGGGGACCAACATCGCGCGGACGCTCTCGCAGACGCCTCCCAATATCGCCACCCCGATGTGGATCGCCAGCGAAGCCAAGAAGATGGCACGCAAGAGCGGGAACATGAAGTGCACTGTTTTCAGCGGCAAGAAACTCGAAGACGAGCGGCTCACCGGGTTGATCAATGTCGGCAAGGCTTCAGAGAACCAGCCTTGCATGATTCGGCTTGAGTACACGCCCGCGCGGGGAAAATCAAAGAAGCCGATCGTGCTTGTTGGTAAAACCATGAGTTATGACTCGGGCGGCTTGTCGATCAAGGTTGGCGGCGGGATGGTCGGGATGAAACGAGACAAAGACGGCGGGTGCGGCGTCTTTGGCGCGATGCACATCATCGCCAATGTCATCAAACCCAACCGCCCGGTGGTTGCGCTGCTGATGAGCGCTGAGAACTCGATTTCGGATGAGGCGTACCGCCCCGATGATGTGCTCACCTTCCGCAATGGCGTGACGGTCGAGGTGACCAACACCGATGCCGAGGGTCGGCTGGTGCTTGCTGATGGGTTGTGCTGGGCGTGCGAAAAAGAGAACCCGGAATATGTTGTCGATATCGCAACCTTGACGGGCGGCGTGGTTGTCGCGCTTGGCTCGGTGTTCGCCGGGATGTGGTGCGATGATGATGATGTTCGCGCCAAGCTTGAAGAGGCAGCCGATGCGACGGGCGAGGCGCTCTGGCGGATGCCTCACCATGCCAAGTATAACGCGATGATGAAATCGCCAATTGCTGATATTGTCAACTCGGCTCCGGTCCGCGAGGCGCACCCGATCCAGGGGGCTGCGTTCTTGACGCACTTTGTGGAAGATGGCGTCAAGTGGGCGCATCTCGACATCGCGGGGACGCATGCGCTCAAGAAGGATAATGAGTTTATGTGTGCCGGGCCGACGGGGTTTAGCGCAAGGCTGCTCGCGGATCTGATCGAGCGGAGTTGAGAAGCGAAGAATGGGAATGATTCAACGCCTCGGAGAAATCTGAGGCGTTTTTTTGTACGCAGAGGACGCAAAGATCACGCAAAGGTGCAGAGAAGAAGAGAAGAAGAGAAGAATGGAAGAAGGAAAAGGGAGAACGCCTTTACTGGCTTTATATCCATCGGCGGGTCTGATGTTGATATCGGGTGTAGTCCTCGCCGAACTGCTCGCGCAGGATGTGCTCTTCTGGTTTGATGAAGAGTTCGGTGATGATCCCAACAAAGATCAGGGGGATGGGGTAGGTGACAAGGTTGGCTGTTGAGATGGAGGCTCCGAGGAGGATGATTGCCATCGCGAGGTAGATCGGGTTCCGCGAGAGGCGGTAGATGCCTGTGGTGAGCAGTGTTGATGGGGTATGGCCGGGGAAAATGGTGGTTTTGTTTTTGCGGAACTGAACGGCGCAATAGAGGATGACGAGAAATCCAAATGCCATGATTGCGTACCCAAGCCTTGTCCACGGGCGTTGGTAGAGGGCGATGGCGGGGAGGAAGCGGTCGATCGCATAGATCGCGACGAGCGAGAAGAGCAACCAGATGGGCGGGATAAGTCGCATGGGCTAGTTTGAGCAGCAGCACCCGCTGGCGGCGGGCTTGCCGGCGGATTTAGAGGCAATCCAACCGCGGGCTTTGGTGCCCAGAGCCCAGGCCATGAGGATGATGAAGATGGCTGCTGCGATGCCTTTGACGCTCAGCAATGGGGCGAGGTGTTCGTGCAGGGCGACCATCTCGGAGAGTTCGGGCATCAAGCCGAGGAAGAACTGGTCGAAGATGATGCCGGCTGCAAGGGCGACGCCGGCGATGACAGCGAGGTAAATGATGAGGGCTTTCATGCCAAGGTCTTTGAGGAGCCAACTCATGGTGGCGACATTGGTCGCGGGTCCTGAGAGCAGGAGCACCAACGCCGCACCCGGCGAGAGCCCGGCGATGACGAGCGAGAAGGCGAGGGGGGTTGAACTGGTGGCGCAGATGTAGAGCGGGATGCCGACGAGGAGCATGACGAACTTGGTGATGATCCCCGAGCCGATGTGCTCTTCGAACCACCCCGGAGGGACGGCGGCACCAATGACGGCAGCCATGACGAGCCCGACGCTCAGCCAGATTGCCAGATCGACGAGCATAACCCCGAACCCGTGGCGGAAGGCTTCGCGGGTGCCTCCGATGAATCCGAGGTTGGTTTTTTGAGGGGTGGAAGAGCAGCAGGATTTTTCAGCGGGTTCTTCTTGGGTCTTGGTCGAAGAGCAGCACGAACTTTGGGCGGGTTGGGGGGCTGCGGAGCAGCATGAGCCGGTGGCTTTTTTCTCGACCTTGGCGACGGCTGCGCCGGCATCGTCGGCGTTGGTGATCGACAAGCCGATGGCGTTGGGGTCTTCGATGGGATCGGGCGATTGGTCGGCGGGTTCTTCTTCGTTGCGATGGGTGAGGTCGATCAAGATGCCGGCGAGCAGGCCTGTGAAGACGGCGATGACTGGACGGGCGAGGGCGAAGACTGGGCCGAAGAGTCCCCAGGTGAGGGGGATGGATTCTTCGCCGGTTTGAGGCGTCGAGATCGCAAAGGCGGCGCTGGCGCCCTTGCTCGCGCCCTGTTTGCGCAAACCCGCAGCGACAGGGATCACGGCACAGGAGCACAAGGGCAGCGGGATGCCCAAGAGCGAGGCTTTGATGAGCGGGACGATCCCTTTGCCTCCGAGATGCTTGAACATCCATTCGCGGGGGACGAGGACATGGACGACCCCGGCGAGGAGGAAGCCAAAGAGCAGCCAGAGGGAGGATTCGGTGAGGATCATCCAGAGTTCGTTGAAAAATGCGGTCATGGGCAACAATATGCGGGATTGGTCGGATTTACTTTGACAAATCGCTCATTTCGAGCATGATAAAGATGGACTTGTCCAGTTTTCTATCTTTTCACAACTCATCAAGGAGCACTTGAGATGCATACCCGTCGAGAAATTTTACGAGGTGGCCTAGGGATTTTCGCGCTCGGAGCGATTGGACCGATCGCGCCGATGGCTGGGGCGAGCATGGGCGCGAGTATCGAATCGATCCTTGGGCTCGAATCCGAGGCTGATCGCGCCACACGGGCTTTGATCGACGGGCTCAAGGGTTCGCGTCCGTTGGCGCCGCGGATGTTTGATCCCAAGCCTCGGATGATTGATGGGTTCAAGTTCAAGTCGTGGTTTGAGGGCGATGATTTCAGGGATGACATCCCTTTCCATTCTCAGCAGAACAACTTTCCAAACGACACGCCTCCAACCCCGAGCGAGGAGGTTGATGTGGTGGTGATCGGCGGGGGGATCTCCGGGCTCGCGTCGGCGTATTCATTGCGCGAATACAACCCGGTGGTGTTCGAGCTTCATGATCGGTTCGGAGGCAATGCCCAGGGCGGGACGATCAACGGGGCGGAGTTCACGCTCGGGAGTGCGTATTTCATTACGCCTGATCCGGGGACGCCTTTGGATACTTTTTATCGCGAGCTTGGGCTCGACAAGGTGGTGCGGACAGACAATCAGCCCTCGCCGACAGAGATCAATGGGGAGATCAACGACAATATCTGGGCGGGGATGGGCGTGCCCAAGGAAGACATCCCGGCGTATGAGGCGTATCGAAACCTCGTGATCGACATGACCGAAAACTACCCCGATGTGCCTTTCAATCAGGCGTGGATGCTTGAACTCGATCAGATGAGTCTGCGCGCGCATATCGAGCAAGAGATCGGGATGGAGGTGCCCGCGCCGTTGGCTGCTGCGGTGCAGGCGTATTGCTATTCGTCGTTTTCTGCGGGGTGGGAGGAGATCTCGGCGACGCTTGGGTGGAACTTCCTCGCTGCGGAAGAGTTCGGGCGGTGGGTCTTGCCCGGGGGTAATGCGTGGATGGCTGACCAGCTCTGGAATCGGATCTACGATCTTGATCGGACCGACAAAAAGCACGCCCCGCACCTGCGCCCGGATCGGCGGGTGGTCGATCTGCGGGTGCAAGATGATGGGCGGGCGTTGGTGACCTGGATCGAGCCCGATGGGTCGTACAAATCGCTGTTGGCCAAGGAAACGGTGGTGGCGTGTCCCAAGAACATCGCCCGGCAGATGATCCACAACCTCGAAGCGGACGAGCCCGAACGATACAACGCGATGCGGCTCAATCGGCGTGCGTACCTCGTGGCCAATGTGGTGCTCAATCGGCCGATCCCGGCGGATTTCTATGACATCTTCCTGCTCGAAAACCCAGAAGAGTTCCCGATGTCCGATGGGCAGGCCTCGAACTTCTGGCGGTACACCGATGTGCTCCACGGGTCATTCACACCCGGGCCCAATGCCAACTCGTTGCCCACGCGTCCCAATGTGCTCACGCTCTATTGGCCTTTGCCCTATGACAGCGCCCGGTTCTCGTTGATCCTCAATGATCCGATGGGGACCTATGGCCAGGCACTGACCGCCAAGCTCCGCTCGACACTCGATCTGGTGGGGCTCGATGAATCAAGCGTGGATGAGATCCGCTTTGCACGCTGGGGGCACGCGATGCCGATGGCCAGAGTGGGATTCTTGTCGGACGGGATCCCCGCGATTATCCGGGCACCCTACCGCGAATCGGTCCATTTCGTGAATCAGGACAACTGGGCCCTGCCCGCGATCGAGAACTCGGTACTTGATGCCTTTGAGGTGGCCGACACGATCCGGGGTCGGCTCGGGTGAGATATGGCAATGGGCAATGGAGGAGAGGGGGAAGGGAGTAGACTCTGTTTGGTGTTGACTCTCTGGTCTTGGGGCTCAAACTCCGTTGCTCAGCGTCCCACATCGGCAATTCTCCTCCTATGATTGCACTGATCGAGATATATCAGGAGCATCGCGATGCCGTACACTTTGACGCCCGATACCGGAATCACCCCCGGGTCTGACAATATTGACTACATCAAGGATCACATTGACACGGGTGATCGGTGGGTCTTGAACTTTGGGCCTCAGCACCCGGCGACGCACACGACGCTGCGCCTGGTGCTCGAACTTGATGGCGAGCGGATCGCGCGGTGCACGCCTCACATTGGGTATCTGCATTCTGGGTTCGAGAAGCTCGCTGAGCACCTGGATTACAACCAGTATGTGACGATCGTGTCGCGGATGAACTATCTCTCGCCGATCTCCAATGACATCTGCTGGCATGGCGGGGTCGAGAAGCTCTTCGGGATTCAGATCACGCCTCGGTGCACGGTGCTGCGGACGATCATGGCCGAGTTGGGTCGGATTCAGGATCACCTCTTGTGCTGTGGTGCTGCTGCCCTCGATCTGGGCGCGTTTACTGGGTTTTTGTATGCGTTCAATCCGCGTGAGAAGATTTACGACATTGTCGATTACATCTCCGGTCAGCGGTTCCATCCAGACTGGACGCGCGTGGGCGGGATTATGAAAGAGATTCCCGACGAGGAAGTGTTCAAGCGGATGGTCAAGAACTTCCTGCATGCTGATTTGGAGCAGGCGCTGGTTGATCTTGAGACGCTGGTGAATCGGAACCGGATCTTTATGGATCGCACGCAGGGCATCGGGATCATGACGCATGACGAGGCGATTGACTTTGGATTGACTGGGCCGCTCGCTCGGGCGTCGGGGGTCAAGCGGGACCTGCGCAAGGATGAGCCGTACCTTTGTTATGCCGACAACTGGGACGGCGAAGGGGCCGAGGCGGTGAAGTTTTCGGTGCCGATCTGCCATGATGGCGATGTCTACGCCCGGTTCTTGGTGCGGTGCGAAGAGATCAGGCAGTCGATTAAGATCATCGATCAGTTGATCGACAGCATCCCGCAGGGCCCGGTGGATGTGTATGTCGATGAGAAGATGACCAAGCCTCCCAAGGAAGATGTGTACGGCTCGATCGAGGGGTTGATCCAGCACTTCGAGCTCATCATGACCAATCGCGGGTGGGAAGCGCCCGTCGGCGAGTCATACCTCGCCCACGAAACCGCCAACGGCGAGTTGGGCTACTACATCGTCGGCGATGGCACCAAGCGGTCTTGGCGTGTGAAGACGAGGCCGCCGAGCTTTGTGAACTTTTCGTTGATGTCGAAGATGATCGAGGGTCACATGCTGGCGGATATCGTGGCGGTGATGGGGTCGCTCAATATCGTGGCGGCGGAGTTGGATCGGTGATCAACCGTGCGCGAGCAACTTCATCTCACGAACTACACATAAAAACGCATCAATCTGTTGGCCAAACAAAATTGCTTCCTCGCTGATATCCCCCACAATCATCATCTTGGACATCGCCAAGCAGAGAATGAGTTCTTCTTTTGCTATTTGGGATCGTATTTTCTCGGCTTGAGCAGTTTTTAAATCTGCATCGGCAAGTGCATTTGTTCGATCAGCATAAATCTTTGCAACCTCGGCTTCGATTTTATCGTTCTCCAGCCCTTCACGCTGGAGCCGCTGTCTTGCAAATTCAAGCATCCCGCTTGTAAATTTCTTTGCCTCTTCACCAACCGTCGTGCCGTGTTCGTGATCAAGAGTTGTATCCAACACTTCTTGAATTTTGGCAATTAACTTAGGCCGAAACTTCGCCCACAATCCATGGTCTTCGCCTCGTACATCAATGCGGATTATTTTCTTGTGATCTGATTCGGTAGGATTCTCATAAGACTCTGGGGGTGTCGCTGATTCACTCATTGCGTCACCCCCTCTAATACTGGTATTTGCAACACGCCTGTTGTATCAATGACCAGGTGGTCCCCTGTCATTTCTTCGTACATATTCGAAAGCCCACCAATGATTTCACTGATTTGCTCCGGTGTGAACTCATCCCCATCAAAGTACAGCGATAATGGAGGAGCGATGCAATCTGTATCAAGATTTCGAACTGGAGCTACAAGTTTGTTCGGCCACCCCTCCGGCACCCCGTCGGGCCACATCGGGCCAAAGACCTCCGGCGGCACAGGTGTGTCGTTGTCCCAACCTTCTCGCCTGGCAAATGCTCCCAACAACTCAAAATCTGCTCGAATTGCTCTGACGGCGACGCGGGCGAAGGTGGCGGCGTCGGCGGCGGCGTAGGCGGCGCGGGCGGCGTCGGCGGCGGCGGCGGCGTCGTCGGCGTAGGCGGCGCGGGCGGCGTCGGCGGCGTAGGCGGCGCGGGCGGCAGCGGCGTCGGCGGCGTAGGCGGCGTAGGCGGCGCGGGCGAAGGTGGCGGCGTCGGCTTTTTCACTCGCGGAGGCGGGGTCTGCCGCCGAAGCCTCCGCGAGTGTAATCGCTTTGTCAATATTATCAAGGAAAATTTGGGGTGCCTCGGGCCAATCATGCAAAATGAGCGGCTGCACGCGCCGAGCACACCGAGCTGCGAACGCGACCTGTGCCCACCGCGGGAGCAACTCGATTTCTTCTTTAGTTGGGATCTGTGCTTCGTTTTCTTCAGCCACCGTGCGCTCCTTGGGTTTGACTCGACCACTCTATCATATGATTCCGAACGGCTGCAATGTAATTTTGAGCACTTTCTGAAATTATCTGTGTTATGATCGGTGCATGAACGATCTCGCCTCGCATCTTGTGAAACCTGCAGCCATTGCCCTTTTTTTGAGTCTGTGTATGCTCCTCACCGGGTGCGGGCTCACGCCGAGTTATACGGTTCGGGTCGAGAACGAGAGTTCCAAGGCGGTGCTGGCTCGGATCGAGCGTCGGCCTTCGATGAACAACATGATCGTGCTCGATTCAGGGCGGGTCAATGCGGGGGGGTCGCGGGTGTTTGGGCCTGTGGAGGCGCCGCCTTTGGAGCGGGTGTATATTGTGATCCAGTCGCCTGAGAACCTGCATTCGCTGCCTGAATCGCACAAGATATCACGGGGGAACTGGGTGGTGAGTGTGTCGCGGGGGTCGATGGAATCGTGGGGGGCCTACGAGATCTCGGTGAGCAAGGAGTGAATCTGGAGCGGGGTTTACCTATGATTGGGTGACGAACTTTGACCCCTTTGGAGATTGGTGCACCATGGCCTGGATCACGAAGAACTCTGCCGAGACGCAGATTGAAACCCGCGACGAGCCGTACTTGACGGGCGAGATGGAGCGCAAGCTCCGCGAGGTCTATATGCCTCGGTATGAGCGCACCAAGGGGGCGTTGTTCCCGGCTTTGCACATGGTTCAGCATCACTACGGGTGGATTCCTCGTCAGGCGATGAAAGAGATCGCCGATGTGCTCGGGATCGAGCCTTCGGAGGTGCTCGATACGGTGAGTTTTTATGAGGAATACTGGGAGCTGCCCAAAGGCGAGCATCTGATCTCGGTGTGCCGATCCATCGCGTGCGAGTTCTGCGAAGCCACCGCGTGCACCGAAGCGATCAAGGCCAAGCTAGGCATTGATGTCGGGCAGACAACGCCGGACAACAAGTTCACGCTTGTCGAGCTTGAATGTCTGGGTTCGTGCGGGACGGCTCCGGTGGCGCTGATTGATGATGACCTCCACGAGAACCTGTCGCCGGAACGGATTGTTTCGATGATCGATCAGGTGCAGAACGGGACTTATCAAGCTGGTGGGACGGGTGCGGTGAAGGACGAGTTGTAAAAAAGCATCTTCGGTAGAACGGGCTTCCAGCCCGTTTTTCTTTGACAGACATCTACAATTTGACATCTACAAAGAGTAAGAAACGGGCTGGAAGCCCGTTCTACCAGATTAAACTTCTTGATATCGAAAGCAATCCGTGGTGTGGTCGTTGACCATGCCGAGGGCTTGCATCATGGCGTACATCGTTGTGGGGCCTACGAATCGGAACCCGGCTTTTTTGAGGGCTTTGCTCAGGGCTTTGGAGGTCTCGGTCTGGGCGGGGAGCTCGGCGAGGGTCTGATAGTGGTTGATGATCGGGGTGTCATCGACGAATGACCAGACAAACGCGCTCAGCGTGGTGCCTGATTTGTAGAGCTCGAGGATCGCTTTGGCGTTGTTGATCGTTGATGCGATTTTGAGTTTGTTGCGGATAATCGACGGATCGAGCATCAGGCGATCGAAGTCGGCATCGGTGAACTTGGCGACTTTCTTGGGATCGAAGTTCTTAAAGAGTGTGCGATACCCGGCTCGTTTATTGAGGACGGTCTCCCAACTCAGCCCGGCCTGGGCGCCTTCTAAGGTGAGCATCTCAAAGACATGATGCTCGTCGCGGTTGGGCACGCCCCATTCGGTGTCGTGGTAGTCAATCTCGATCGGGGAGCGGGCCCATTGGCATCGGCATTTGGATTCAGACATCTGGGAGGCTCCGTGATATGATTCATCGTGAAGGATGATAAGGATATCTCGGTGACGCGCGCGGTGGGGCGGTTCTTTGGGCATATCTGGGGCGCGACGACCAAGCCGGTGTTGGCGGACGAGCCAGAATCACGAACCGAGGTTGTTGCCAACGAGGTCGAAGAAGCCCAGGCCCAGATCGATAACAAAAAAGTGATCCTGCGCAGAACCACCATCGATGAAGTTGAGATTCGGGAAGATTCCTGAGCGGGTTCGGGCGGATCGGATCAGGCAGCCGCGTTGAACGCCTGGTCGGCATCCATCTCGAGCGCACCAACCGCCCACCGAGCAACGCTGCGGAGGGTGACGATGCCGATGCAGTGCTTGTTGGCATCGACCACAGGCAAGCACGAAATCCGATGATCGAGCATCACCCGCGTCGCAGCCCGCAGCGAGGTGTTCTCACGCACCGCGACGAGTTGACGGGTCATGATCTGGTGCGCCCTTCGCTTGAGGCAGGAGAGATCGGAGGTCCGCTCGCCGGGCTTGCCGAGGAACGGGGAGATGTTTTTGAGCAGGTCCCGATCCGAGATCACACCCGCGCACTCGCCCTCGTCGCCGATGACGATGATGTGGTGGTATTTGTTGGCTTCGAAAAGATCGCGGATCATCGCGACCGAATCATCCATCGTGATGGTCGCGACGGGCTTGGTCATAATATCTTTGATAATCAGCGGCTTCAAAGCGAATCCTCCAAAGGTGGGCACCGTGATGATCGACCCGAGCGAGTCAAGGCTACACTGGATTATGGGAACACGCAAAGATGAAGGTGAAACTGTACCGTTTGGGCCGAATGCGATCTGGGCTCCGTGGCGATTGGCGTATCTCGAGGAGGTCTTTGACGAAGACCACCCGGATTCGGGAGCCGATAACCCGGCGCAGGATCGCACAGATTCGAGCGGGAGTTTCCTGCTCGACTATTGGAATCAACCAGAGCGCGATGCTGAGCACCATGTGCTCATTCGCAATCAGCACGGGCTCATCATGCTCAACAAATACCCCTATTCCAACGGGCATCTCTTGGTGGCTTTGGGCGATGCGCGCCCGAGCCTGACCGATTACGAGCCCGAGCAGCGGGGCGAGTTATGGAAACTCGTCGATCAGGCGGCGGCCTTGGTCGAGCGGGCGTTGGAGCCTCAGGGTTTGAATATCGGGGTGAACCAGGGTCGGGCTGGGGGTGCGGGCGTGCCGAGCCATCTGCATGTGCATGTGATGCCGCGATGGAACGGGGATACGAACTTTATTACCACGGTGGGGGGGATCCGGGTGATCCCGTCGGCACTCGATATGATGTATGAGCGGTTTGTGAAGGTGGTGGGAGAGTGACGAATCCATATATATTTGGACGACCTCGCGCAATTCTTAGGCCGTATATTCGTCAGTTTACTGTTGGATACTTTGGTGCGGGATGTCTTCTCGCCTCACTCTATTTCGGAGTCTTTCAAACTCCACTAGGGATCGTGTTTTTTATCTTTGGCTTACCACCAGGAATTTATGCAACTGTAAAACTGTTTATTTTTATTCGAACTGTGAAGCAAGTAATTCGCACAAATCATCGAATCCCTTGCCCGGTGTGCCTCTTTCCGATACACGAGTTTGATAAGCCGGAAGACCAACACATATGTCCTGAGTGTGGCGTTCAAACGAACTCCGATGAAGCAAAAATCGCGTGGATGAAGTTTCGAGGCATTCGAAGAGTTATTAAAAAAGAACTCATTTAGACCTGCGGGTGCCCTGCCGGGTGCCGGGTGCCCTCCTTCAGCCCGTAGGGTGAAGGAGGTTTTCGTCGTTGGGGAGTCTAAAGACCTCCTTTGCCCTGGCGGGTCAAAGGAGGGCACCACAACTTCTCTTCCCATTGCCGGGTGCCCTGCTCATGCGGAGCATGTGCAGAATGAGTTAGTGAGAAGACATGCAGGTGCCAAAGAAGCCGCCAGCATGGCAACCGAGTCAACCATGATTTTGTTCTTTTAGGTGTTCCCAATAGCTTGGTTGAAGACCAAGCCTTTTGGCCAACTCTTTGGCGCACTCGAACTCTTGCTCAGAAAGTTGGATATAACACTCGTCCAAGTTGACTAAAATTGTTTCAAGAGCAATTTCGTGCTCGCCTGCCACGATTTCCTCTACATGGTCAATACATCCACCAGCATCAATTAGCCTTTGTTTTACTGATCCAAGAAACTCCGCAACCTCTAGCTGCTCTCGAAGCATGGTCCAGCGTGTTTTTCGCTTTGATCGGGTGAATTTCCACATAAGTGTTCCTGCGGATTATTGATTCCCCATCTTCCCCGCCAGGAGGAAGGCGAGTTCGAGGGATTGTTGATAGTTCAATCTTGGATCACAGAGCGAGACATAGTTCTTGCTCAGGTCGGCTTCGGTGATGCCCGAGCCGCCGCCGAGGCATTCGGTGACATCTTCGCCGGTGAGTTCGAAGTGGACGCCGCCGAGGATGGTGTCGGCACTGTTGTGGGCATCGACGGTGGATTCGAGTTCACTCAAGATGTCGTCGAAGTTGCGGGTTTTGATGCCGGATGCGGTGGTGGTGCCGTTGCCGTGCATGGGGTCGGTCATCCAGAGGACGGTTCGCCCCTCGGCTTTGACCTTTTCGAGCAGCGGCGGGAGGTTGTCGGCAACCTTGTCGGCGCCCATGCGGGCGATGAGGACGAGTTTGCCCGCGGTGTTGGTCGGGTTGAGCGCGTCGATGAGCTGGATCAGTTCGTCGGGTTGCATGGATGGGCCGACCTTGACGCCGACGGGGTTGACGATGCCTTTGAAGAACTCGATGTGCGGGCCGGCGAGTTGGCGGTTGCGTTCGCCGATCCAGGGCAGGTGGGTGGTGAGGTTGTAGTACCCGGTTCGGCGCGGAACCTGGCGGGTTTGGGCTTGTTCGTAGAAGAGGTTCAGGCCTTCGTGGGAGGTGTAGAAATCGACGCGCGAGGAATCTTCGATGGTTTGCTCAGCGAGGTTGGCCATGAAGGATAACCCGTCGGCGAGGGTGCGGGACATGTGCTCGTATTGGGCCCGTCGTTCGGACGATACGGACGCATTATTGAAGAATGTCAGGTCCCAGTATTCTGGATGGTGCAGGTCGGCGAACCCGCCGTCGAGGAGCGAGCGGATGAAGTTGAGCGTCATCGCGGCGTGCTTGTACCCTTCGACCATGAGGAACGGATCGGGCGTGCGGGCGGCTTGGTTGAAATCGATCTGGTTGACGAGATCGCCGAAGTAGCTCGGGAGGGTGCAGGGGCAGCCTTCGAGTTCTTTGGTCTGGGTCGGCGATGATCGGGGCTTGGCGTATTGCCCAGCGAAACGCCCGATCCGGGTGACGGGTTTGCGTAAGCCATGGATCAGGACGAGGGACATCTGGAGGAGGATTTTGAGTTTGTTGGCGATAGGTGCCGACGAGCATTCGCTGAGCATCTCGGCGCAGTCGCCGCCCTGGAGGATGAAGCGTTTGCCGAGTTGTGCCTGGGCGATCTGATCGCGGAGCTTTTCGATCTCCCATGAGGTGACGAGCGGGGGGAGTTCTCCGAGCCGATCGCGGGCGGCTTTGAGGGCTGCCGGGTCCGGATAAGTGAATGGCTTGTCGATCGGGCACGATGCCCATGAGGACGGGGTCCACCCATCAGGCGTTGTATCGAGACAGTGTTGAGGCTTGCGGTCGGTCATATGATCTTCTGAAATCGTCGATCTATCAAAGATCGGGCGGGCTCTGGGCATGATTCGTGATACAGTGAGGGTATGACTGATCCTTCGACTGAAACAGGGCACCAGAGCGATGAAATCGGGCAATCCGTCTCGCTCCCGGTGATTGAATCCACACAACCGGGCTCTGGGAAGGGCCCGAGAACCGGCGCACCGATGATGGGACGCACCAAGACCGCCCGTTGGCGGGCAGCGGTGCTGATCTTGGTCAATGTGCTGATGATCGCGCATCTGATCCAATGGCTGATCGCGGGGATGACGATTTCGCCCATCGAACCCAGCGAAGCGATGGAAACGCTCGAGGTGGGGGTCATCAACGCGGGAGCGATTCTGTTCCTGCTGGCCTTCCTCTCCGTCGCGTTCTTTGGGCGGTTTTTTTGTGGGTGGCTGTGCCATATCGTGGCGTTGCAGGATTTGTGCGCGTGGATGATGACCAAGGCGGGGATCCGCCCCAAGCCGTTCCGTTCGAGGCTTTTGGTGTATTTCCCGTTCTTTCTGGGCATGTATATGTTCGTCTGGCCCAGCTTCAAGAGGCTGGTGCTCGCGCCGATCCTCAAATCGGCACATATCGACTGGCCTGTGTGGTTGCGTCCTGTCGAGCCGATCCGGGAATATACCACCGCATTGATCATCGATGATTTCTGGGCGACGATGCCCCCTTGGTTTATCGCGGTGCCCTTCCTTCTGATATGCGGGTTCGCTGCGGTGTATTTCTTGGGTGCGAAGGGATTTTGTACCTATGGGTGTCCGTATGCAGCGTTTTTTAAGCCGCTCGATAAGATCGCGCCGGTTCGGGTGCGGGTCAATGACGATTGCCACCAATGCGGGTACTGCACAAGCGTGTGCACGAGTAATGTGCGGGTTTCGGAAGAGGTGCGCGACTTCGGGATGGTGGTCGATGCGGGGTGTATGAAAACACTCGATTGCATCAGCGCGTGCCCCAATGACGCGCTCTCGCTCGGGCTCGGCAAGGTCGCGCTGGGCGCCAAGCCACGATCGCCTGAGACCTATAAACAAGCCAAAGCCAAGCGGGCGAGGCGGTATGACCTTTCGCTCAAGAGCGAGATCGTCGCGAGCGTTGTGTTTTTGTGGTTCTTCTTCGCCACGCGCGGGATGCTCGATGCGGTGCCGATGCTCATGGCGGGGGGTTTGGCTGCGATCGGGGTGATGATCGTGATGACAAGCGCCAAGCTCTTCTTCGAGCAAAACGCCCGGCTCTACAACCATGTGCTCAAGTCCAAGGGCAAGATCAAACCCGCGGGAATCGTGATGATGCTCATGGCGGTCGTGTTTATCGGCGGGAGCGTGTGGTCCGGGCAGGCGCGATTGATGCGTTGGCGGGGCGATGTGCTCTACGCCTCGACGCAGCTGCCCACGAGTATGCTCTTGCGCCCCGAGTTCAATCCGTCCCCAGCACAAAGAGCGCAGGCCGAATCAGCGATCTGGTCCTATCAGCGAGCCGATTCGCCGAAGACCGGCGGGCTCGGATGGTCGCTCAATGCAGAGCATCGGCTGCGCTTGAGCTACTTCCTCACGGTTCTGGGACGATACGACGAGGCGCTCGATCAGCTGATGGTGGTCATCAACGAGGGCAACCCGACGGATACGCTGGTGATCCAGGCAGGGCAGCTCTCGACAATGGCGATCAATATGAACCCGCCCGCCGACCTGAGCCCAAATGATCTCGAAACATATCGGCGCAAGAGACTGTTGTCTATATATAAGGATGCGCTCGAAGCCCACCCGAACCTGCACGCGATCCGCACCGAGTTGGCCCGCAATGCGTATTCGATCCAGGAGAAGGAAAAGGCTGATGCGCTCTGGGTAATCAATGATTTTGATGATGATCCGATGTTCTTTCTCGCCCAGGCCGGGTATACCTCGTTCGCAGGGGAGATGGAAAAGACCCGTGTGCTCTACGATCGGGCGCTCGCGTTGACGACTGAAGCCGACGACCCTCAAGCCTTGCTGATCAATGTCGCGCGGGCTGCGATGCAGAACCGGATGATTGATCTGGCGCTCGAACTTGCCCAGCAGGCGGTTGATTTCGAAGACGCGACCACGCTGACCTGGCTCGCAGCTGGCGAGATCGCCAATATGGTCGGGCAATCTGAACTCGGCAAGGAACGGGCGCTCCATGCGCTGACGATGCCCGGGGTTGATCGCCCGATGGTGCAGATTCGGGCAGCCAATGTGCTCGCCCTGCCCGGCGACACGGATCAGACGCGCGAGCTGCTCAAAGACGCTGCCGAGCGTGCCCATGATCCCTTCGAGGTGGCGTATATCGCCCGCGGGATGGTGTTTGCGGGGCGATCGCTGGGCGATCAGCTGATGCTCGATCAGGGTTTGGAGCTCTTCAAAGGGGTGACGCGCTCGTATCCGGATTTGTATGTGCTCGGGTATGACTACGCCTTATTGTTGTATCAACTCAGTCGCCAGCAGGAGGCAGCCGACGAGTTGGTGCGTGTTGCGGGGCTTGATTCGACCAATACACTCTTCGCGACGCGAGCGAGCGATCTTCTTCGTGCTGTCGGCGATGAAGAGGGCGCTACGAAGTGGAGCGAGGAAGCACAGAAGCGCGCGTTGCTCGAACAAGAATGAGCGATGCACTCTTTGATATGCTGTTCTTTGTGTGATGAGTTAGTGTTTCACGCTGAAAAACCGCGCGAACTTTGCGCAGATGATACAACCTGCACAAATCTTGCGCATTTGAACCGAATTCTCAGTTCCATTCTTTATATTCAACGCAAACTGCGTCGATCACGGTTGAACGCACTCTATTGGTTAGCGTGCACCGTGTGTTGCCAGATCTGGCGGCACTCAACAACTCGGGCGAGCTTCCATACGCGCCCCAACTCAATACACCGCCCGTCACAATGGGCACACGGAGAACCCTCATGGCCACTCGTACGAAGAAACATCCAGCAAAGAAGACCGCCAAACGCACAACGACCAAGAAAACCGCTGCAAGGAAGACCACCAAGAGAAAACCAGCCAAGAAGACCACCGCTCGCAAGGTCGCCAAGAAGAGCCCCGCTCGCAAGACTACAGCAAAGAAGAAGACCGCGACCCGCAAACCAGCCGCTCGCAAGACGACTGCAAAGAAGAAGACTGCAACCCGTAAGCCAGCAACACGCAAGACCACTGCGAAGAAGAAGACCGCGACTCGCAAGCCAGCAGCACGCAAGACCACTGCCCGCAAGGTCGCCAAGAAGAAGACCACTGCTCGCAAGCCTGCAGCTCGCAAGACCACTGCAAAGAAGAAGACCGCGACTCGTAAGCCAGCAGCACGCAAGACCACCGCTCGCAAGGTTGCCAAGAAGAGCCCAGCACGCAAGGTCGCTAAGAAGACCACAAAGCGCAAGACCACCGCACGCAAGCCAGCGGCTCGTAAAACAACCGCTCGCAAGGTCGCCAAGAAGACTGCAACGCGCAAGCCTGCAGCTCGCAAGACCACCGCACGCAAGGTTGCCAAAAAGAGCCCAGCTCGCAAGACAACCGCTCGCAAGGTCGCCAAGAAAACAACTACTCGCAAGACCACCGCTCGCAAGACGGCAGGACGCAAGACGACTGCTCGCAAGCCAGCGGCACGCAAGTCAGTCGCCGGGCGCATCGGCCGCAAGCCGGCAGCTCGCAAGACCACTGCTCGCCGTCGCGCTGCATAACTGAAACAGGCTCTCACTGGGGGCCTGTATGCAAAGACCACAACAGCACGCCGACCTTTGATTGGGTCGGCGTGTGTTTTTTTTGGATTCGCTTTACCGAATCACTCGGCGGACTTACTCACCACAACCGTCTCAGGGTGGAACGCGGTGAAGGCGTAGTAGAATGACTGGACCGTCTGCACGCCGAGGGGTGCGCTCACGACCTGGACGCCGGCGTCGGTCGAGACCGCGATGACCTTGCCCATCTTTGTTTCGAGGACGAATCGTTTGCCGATCTTTGATTGGGCGACAAAGAAACTCTCCTCGCCGGCCATCACGCCGAGCCCGAGGGTTTTCTTGGGGAGTTCATCGCCAAACTCGCCGACGGGGACCATGATGTAGTCTTGGTTCTCGAAGTAGCCTTTGTATGGGTTGCCAGCATATGTGCGATCGTGCCCGGTGTCGATGCTGATGACCTGCCCATCGGGGTGATCGGCTTGGTACTGCGACCACGGGATGATTTTGACCGGGAGCAGATCGAGCTGCGTGCCGACCATCGGCCCAGAGACGGCCTTGAGCCCGAGCTGCGACCACAAGCCTTTGAAGTTGCGATCGTACATGAGCACATTGGAGTTGAAGAGCGCCCCCGAGACGCCGAACTCGAGGACGACCTCGTGGGCATCTTCGAGCGAATCCGTCGGCTTGATCTTCACAGTTCTTTTGACGAGCGTCACCGAATCGCACAGCGGGCAGTAGGTCGCCGCGATGGGCTCGCCCGCGATGGTCATGTTGGCGACCTCGTGGAAGTTGAGGATCTTGATCGGCACCGCGACGGATTCATCGTCGATCGTCACATCTATGATCCGATCATCGGGTTCGAGCCAATCGACATCGGCGATCGAGATCAGGGCGGGGTCGGTCAATGCCGGGATCGCATCGCGTGGGAGCAGGGTATGAATCTGCTCGCGGGGGATGCTCAGTCCGTCGAGGTTATATTCGGCAGCCAGATCCACCGAACCCGGGCGGTTGACCTGCTCGAACGGCTTGGATTGCTCGGGTTCTTGTGCCGGGCTGTCAGACTGAGCAGAGCACGCGGGCGCGCCCCAGAGCGATGCCCCAGCGAGGAGCGTGAGAAGCGATCGGTTTGTCGTGTGCATGGGTGTCCTTTAGGCTTGGCTATTTGATAAACGCCCGGCGTGCATAGTCCGGGTAACCATCAAAAATCGGTCTGTAGAATGTTATCGCGCTTTCCATCGTGCCTATTCCATCCAAACGGCATGTTTTTCGCCGGCCATCGCACTATCCCCTTTACCTTCAACGATTTAGGTGTAGATTACACGGGTCTATATCTGTGTTTTATCGCATATCAGGGGATATGGACACCCACGAGATCACACCCTGAACAACCAGGATACAGGAGAGAAGAACATGAATATGAAAATCGCAACTGCAATCGTTTGTGCCGCTACATCAAGCTTCGCGTTTGGTGACACGGTTGGTGACACTGTTGATGTCCGGTATACCGGCGTCGCAGGTGGATCGGACGCTGCCCATCTTCAGGTTGAAGGCGGGACTTACTACGCAGGGCAGATGATGCACGAGTACACCAGTGGCGACAAAGCCGGGCAGGTCTTTGGGACCTTCTGTATCGACTTCGCCGAAGCAGCCAACACCAGCGGGGCGACCTATCAGATCGTCGATATCGCCGATGCACCGATGCCGGGTGCTCCTTATGGGCAAGCAATCGCCGACCGGATCAATGCGGTCGTCGCCAACGCGGCAGCACTGGGCTGGATCGACAATAAACTCCAAGGCGATGTGAATCAGGTTGATTATCTCGCCAAGATGGGTGCGATCCAGGCTGCGGTCTGGGAAGCCTTTGGTTCGGACATCGATGTTGATGACTCCCGGACCTACAGCTCACTGGCCAACTACTACTACATCCTGACCGATGTGCAGACCTTTGACAGCTCACTGCGTTTGAGCGGGTTGCGTGCGATCGTTGCTCAGGGTCAGCAGGACATGCTCTATGTTGTGCCACTTCCACCAGCCGCCTTTGCTGGTTTGGGAATGCTCGGCGGGATCGCTGGCATTCGCTCAGCCCGCCGGAGAAAGTGAATCTGATCTTTGAATCAGACACCTGATCTGATCCTTCAATCCTTTGATCTCAAGCCGCTCCGGATACACCCGGAGCGGCTTTTTGGTCGAAATGGACCGCTTGTATACTCCCCCAAACCCCCCTTATTTTTGGGTTATCAGCCCTTGAATTGGCCAGTATTTACCTCCACCTCCGAAGAATCGCATGAATTGTAAGCCGTTGAGCCTGAATGAGTTGAATAACCGTCATAATCGGGTATTTTATGTCTTGAGGACGGAGTCTTCATATTTGTGCTCGCCAGACCAGCCATTCTATTGGCTGGAGGGAACTGGCGAGAAATGAAGTCACTACTGATCGAGAGGGTCACTATGAACTTGGGCAATACATCCAAACTACTCATCGCCGCGACGGCGATCGCGGCGAGCACCGCCATGGCGAGTGCTGGGCTCGGCAACAGCGCATACACAGGGTTCTCGCTTGATCTGATCCAGATGAAGCTCGCCAAGAACGCTCAGTATCTTGTTGCGGCCGATCTGCAGTCGGGCATGCAGTCCAATATGGATTCATCCATCGCCCAGATGGTCGATCTCGCGGGCATGCAGGATTTCGCACCGCTCGATCTCCAGTTCATCACCTCCGATGAAGCCGGGCACGCTTCTGGCTTCGTGCCTACGACTGATGGCAGCTCACAAGGGCGTGGCAGCACGCAGAACCTCAATAATACGCGGTTCTCAACCAAAGAAGACAACCTCAATGTCGTGCCATTGCCACCAGCGGCATTCGCAGCGTTGGGCATGCTCATGGGCATCGCTGGGCTCCGCTCGCTCAAGAAGCACAAGTAATCTTCCCGATTTCCAACCCCGCCATTTCTCATCGCACCCAGCTTTCATGCTGGGTGTTTTTATGTGTGGTCTGTGCGCTTGGTTGTGCTGAGAATCTCAGCGTATGAATCGCCGGGGATGATCTCGCCTTCGATTTCGAGGAATCGCCCCTCGAAGCACGCGGTGCAGTTGCCCAGGCAGTCCCGGCTTGGGATCCCCCGCGCGTGAAGTTCTTGACGCTCAGCAAGCGTGCGGGGGTTGTTGATGCAGAACCGGATTGAAGGCTTGGGAGAGGGCATGAAGGATGGTAGTCACACAGGCGTGGATGGGGTGCCCTGCTCATGCGCAGCATGTGCAGGATTGGGGATGCCTTCTCATGCAGGTGCCGAAGACGCCACCAGCATGGCACCCGGCGTCATCATCGATTTTCTTTTTTGAACACAAACACACCCGCATCCGGAAACAGTCTGCGAAGCAACTTTTCAGCCTCAACAACTCGATCTACAGAATCGAATCTGTTTGGGATTTTTTGTCCTCCTTTATAATCCAAATCATCCGGAGTATTGAACTCAACATCACCTTCACCATCCGAGTCTGACCATACCGTAAAGTTGACTCGCTTGCTCGGGGAAAAAAACCGCTGCATGCGAATGTAAAACTCTTTGGAGTGGCGTGTATGGGATTTTCTACAAATCAAAGCACGCTTTGTTGTGATGACATAAACCATTGATGCCGCACGGCGAACACGAACCCGTTTATACCAATCTCGTCCAGAAACAGTTAAACACAGGATGGAGAACAGGGCACCAATAATTATGGCACCGCCCGTGGTCAAGTTGCCTTCGTAGATACTGATTGTCACAAAAGCAGCGACAAAAACAGATACAACGATGATTGCACACACCCACTCGATATGAGCCTTCTTCAGCTCCCGGGACTTATTCGGCTGCGATACCCAATCAATGAACTCGTCATCTTCGAGAACCTTCTTAATCGCGCACTCAAGTTCACCCAATGACTCACTCACATCCTCGCCTCGGCATCTTCCCGATGCCCCTTGAACCACTCAATCGTCCGCTTCATCCCCTCTTCAAACCCGACCTTCGCCTCCCACCCCATCAGCTCTTTGGCCCTTGAAACATCGAGGCATCGGCGGGGTTGGCCGTCGGGTTTGGTGGGGTCCCATTTGATTTTTTCTTCGATGGTCTCTTCGGTGGCGAAGCCGGTGAGTTTGGCGATCATGTGGACGAGGTCTTTGATCGTGATCTCCATGTTGGTGCCCAGGTTGATCGGGGTGGGGTCGTCGATCTTCTCGGCTGCGGTGAGTAAGCCGTCGGCGCAGTCGTCGATATAGAGAAACTCGCGGCTGGCACTTCCGGTGCCCCAGACGGGGAGGAAGTCGTCGCCTCGGTCGAGGGCCTCGACGCATTTGCGGATCAGGGCGGGAATCACATGGGACGATTCGAGGTTGAAGTTATCCCAAGGCCCATACAAGTTCACCGGCAGCACAAAGCTCGACTTCATGCCGTACTGAAGTTTGTACGCATCGAGCATCTGCCACGCGGCTTTCTTGGCGACGCCGTAGGGCGCGTTTGTCACTTCGGGATACCCGTTCCAGAGGTTGTCTTCCTTGAACGGGATCGGGGTGAGGTTCGGATAGGCGCAGATGGTTCCAGTCTGGATGAACTTGCCGTCGCGTTCGATGAGGCCGTCGATTCGGGCTTGCTCGATCAGATGCAGTGCCATCGCCATGTTGGCGTAGAAGTATCGCCCGGGGTTTTTCATGTTCGCGCCGATGCCCCCGACCTCGGCAGCCAGATGGATGACCATCGTGGCTTTGTCGTTGCCGAAGCAATCGTTGTAGAGCGCGACGCAGGCATCTTTTTCGGTCAGGTCATAGTTGGCCGAGCGGGGGATAAAGATTTGGTGGTCTTCGACGCCTCGGGAATGGAGTCCTTCGACGATGTGCCTGCCGAGGAATCCGGAGCCGCCGGTGATGATGATGCGTTGGTCGGACCAGTTGATGGACATATTTGAGCCTCTCTCTTGTGTCTCTTGCGTGAGTCGAATCATAGAGCCGATAGAATGCGATGTGTGGAGAGACGCCCCGAGGAACCCATGACCCAATCGCGAACATCGCCGCCAAGAGGGATACTCAGCTGGGTTCGTCGGCGGGTGCTGCCCAAGGCCTCGAAGCTCTGTGCGCTCCTCGGGCTCTTGATTCTCGGCGCGTGGATCACGGGGCGGGTGGTGACGGATGCGTATCGGTGGTCGCAGTATCTCTGGTGGGTGCCTGCGATCTGGATGATTGGCTCGGCGTGGTTGCTGTTGATTTTTTCGGGCATTCTTGCCCTGTTCGCCCGTCGGCTCGGCGGGTTGTTCTTGAGGCCGATGCTTCTGCTCGCGTGTATTGGATGCACCGGGTATCTGATCTTTGGCGTTTGGCATATGCACCGGGCGGTGCTGCCTCGAACGATCCCCGAAAATGCGATCCGCATCGCGCACTGGAACCAGGCAGCCAAGGACATCGACCAACAAGCATTCGGGCAATGGGTGCTCGATGAGCAGATCGACATCGCCCTGATCGCCAATGCGCGCTGGGGCGAAGATCGCCAAACGCTGCTCGATGCGCTCGCGGGGTATGCGCCGCTTGATCGTGAGCGATGGGTGAACTATTCCTACCGCGTCCACGCCGAGCCTTCGCATTTTTGGATTCAAGACCAGGCGCTGATCGCCTCGCGCTTCCCGATGATCCGCACCGGCAAGGTCGAGTTCGGCTCTGCCGATCGTCAGCAGGTGCTCAATCATTCGAGTTCAGGGCGCGGGTGGGTGATGTTTATCGAGTTTGATCTGTCCGAGTCCGATTCGCCGGATGCGCCCGATCGGTTGATCGTGTGGTTCGTCGATCTGCCTTCGGATCCATACCGCTTCCGCCAAGAGTCGATGAGTGAACTGAGAAATGCGATTGATCAGTGGGACGGCTCAGGGTGGGCGGTGGGCAAGCATGTGTGGGAGCAGCAAACCTGGCCAAACGCATCGTTCCCCGAGCCTGATCTGATCGTTGGCGACTTCAACACCATCCGAGGCTCGGACTCGCTCGATCGCATCGCATCTGGCATGACCGATGCGTTTGAAGCGGTTGGATACGGGCGAGCAAGATCATGGACGCCCGGGAGCAAGAACCGGTTTGTCCGCCTGCCGATCAAACTCGCGGACTGGCAGATTGATCTCTCATTGGTGGGAAAAAAATGGCAGCCGGTGCGGTATTTCATCGAGAATGGAAGCGATTGGGGTTGGTCGGCCCATCGGGTGCAAATTGTTGAAATAGCCGAGAAAACGCACGAATAAGTCTATGAAATGTGCCGACAATCAGATACGCTTTGCAGGCTACGGAGCAGTCTGTTCGGCTCCGTCGATAACTCCGAAGAGGGTCTCAAGAATCATGAAAAACAATCTCCTTTCCGCCGTGCTCTCCATGACCACATTCGCTTCACTTGCCGCCATCGGTTTGGCTGGATCGGTTGCACACGCATCCGATGATCCGCATCGAGGTATCTCACAACTCAACGACGGCAGCTTCAACTACCAGGGGTATCTCGAAGAGGACGGGGCACCCGCCAACGGCGTGTACTTCTTCGAAGTCCACATCCTCGATAGCAACGGCGACGAGATCGATTCGCGCTTCGATCAGCCCGGCCCGATCACCGTCACCGATGGGTTATTCGACATGGACATCCAGATGGGTGGCACGCCCGCCGATGCCGAGTTCTTCTGGCGCAACTTTGGACACCTGGCCAAGAAACTACAGATCATGGTCGGCACCGTCGAAGGCGGCCCATACACCACGCTAAGCCCGGATGTTGACCTTGGTTCGTCGCCTCATGCGCTCTGGTCGCGGTATGCCGGTGCATTGCAGTTCCCCTACACCGAGACCTACGGCAACAACTTCGCTGACCAGGACACCATGCTCTCGCTCACCCATCAGTTCGGCGGGACGGTGCTTGAGTTGGTCGCTGGGTTGGAACAAAATCCAGCGATCCTCTCGGTGCTGAGCCCGACACCGTCAGGCACCGGCTTTGGGTCGCAAACCGGCGCGATACATATCGATGTACTGGGTCGCCGATCTGGTTTGATCAGCATTGCAGATGAGTTCCCGGTTGTTGGGCTTCTCTCATCGGATTCGGGTATCCAGAACACCGCCGTGCTTGGACAGGTGGGCACTGGTGTTCCCGGTGCTCACGCGATACAGGCACTTAACCTTAATTCTGATAACTATGCCTACCTCGGCACGCCCGACTATGCTGGCGAGTTTACGGGCAAGGTGCTTGTCTCCGATAATCTGCGTGTGCAGGGCGAACCCACACGAGATTATGCACTCAATAGCCCATCACCGATCGGCCCGCTCGCCTACGCCTCGGTCAACTCCAACGCGGTGGTTACCTCGGGCACCGCCAATATTTCGGTGACATGGGACAGTGTACAACTGCGTTATGTCATCGCGGTGGCCGGTGAGAACATGCACTTCACCACCCACACCGTCTCGGTCAGTGTGGTGGACACCGTCGAGCCTCGTCTGGCAACTTTCAACGCGTTCAACGGCGATATCGTCGTCAAAATCTGGGACCTCAACTCGGGCAACGCCCCGGTGCCAGACAACTTCTCGATCGTGATCTACGACGCCAACCCGGTTGTCCTGAGCCGAGCAACACTCCCCAATGATGTCGATCAGGACAAATACATCGAGAAAACAGGCGCCACGCTCATCGAGACCCAGCCTCGCAATGAGCCCGTCGAGGCTCATGAAGCAAAGGGAATCGGGCAGCAGGACTGAGCGAACCCCGCTTCGCATTGCGTTTTCATTGAGAAAAACAAGATACATTTTTCCATATCTCTTGATATCGCGACATTTCTGCATATACTATCGATATGCCCAGACTCGCCGACATCACGGATCTCGAATCATTGACTCAGGCTTCGGAATGCCTCAAGACCATGGCCCATCCGGTTCGGCTTCGGATGATCGAGGTCATACTCGACCACCGTCTGACCGTCGGCGAAATCGCTGAACTCTGTCAAATCCGCCCAAATGTCGCTTCTGAGCACCTGACAAAGATGCGCGATCGCGGATTACTCGACATGGAAAAGGAGGGTCGGCAAGTGTTTTACACCATTGCCGAGCCGGGATTACGATCAATTATGCAATGTATCCGCGCCAGATTTGGAGAACGATAACACAAACACCATCGAAGCCTCGGCCTTTTATTTACCCGTTTATATCTAAAAGTCCCGACACTTCCACCCTTTGGAGCTTCCCATGAAACACACACACTGGTCTCCGTATCTCGCAGGTGCCCTACTCGGGGCGCTCTCTTGGATCACCTTTGCCACGATGCACAAAGCCTTGGGCGTATCAACCACCCCGGTACGGATTGTCGCGGGGGTTGAACGAGCCGTCGCGCCCGATGCGGCGGCGGACAATGCGTATGTCACCAAATACGCCGGCACCGTCGATGAACCCAAACCCATCATCGAATGGCAGTTCGCCCTTGTCGCGATGCTCGCGCCTGGCGCGTTGATCGGCGCAAAGTTCTTTGGGAATGAGCAGCGCGATCCTGAATATGTCCCGGACCTCTGGGCCAAACGATTCGGACCATCGCGCTCGGTGCGATACGCCGGCGCATTTCTTGGCGGGGCGATTCTTCTCTATGGCGCACGCATGGCCGGGGGGTGCACCTCTGGGCATGGACTCTCGGGGGGGATGCAGCTCTCGATCTCTGGATGGATTTTCATGGCGGCCTTCTTTGCTGCAGGTGCGCCCGCCGCCATCCTCCTCTATGGTACGAGCAACACCCAAAGCCAACCCGAACCCCAGAAAGGAGCACACTGATGGACACACTCACACTCGCCAGCGTATGGGTTGATTCACCAAGCAAACTCATCCTCGGCGCCCTGACCGGGCTCGCCTTTGGATTCATCCTCCAGCGCGGATCGGTCACCCGGTTCAATACCATTGTTGACCAGCTTCGGCTCAAAGATTTCACCGTCCTCAAAGTCATGCTCACCGCGATCATCGTCGGTGGGATCGGGATCTACACGATGCGCGCAGTGGGTATGGATGTCCCGCTGCACATCAAAGGCACCAAGGTGCTCGGCATTGTGCTCGGAGGCGGGATCTTTGGTATCGGCATGGCCATCCTCGGATATTGCCCCGGCACCGTTGTCGCGGCTGTCGGCGATGGTTCTCGCCACGCATGGTTTGGAATCCTGGGCATGTTTGTGGGCGCAATCGCCTATACACAAACCTACCCCATGCTCAAAGCCCCCATCCTCTCCAAAGCCGACCTTGGAAAAATCACCATCGCCTCCGAGCTCGGCGTCAACCCTTTGCTCGTTTTCATCCCCTTGACTATCGGCGCAATCATCTTCTTCGTAATCCTCGAAAAACGAGCACGCTCATCGGCTACCTGAGCCCGATACACATTGCACACATCAAAAAACGCCACCCTTCAAATGGTGGCGTGCTTTGCAGAGTACAAACTCGACTACTGATCGTGCCCGGTGAACTCGGGCAGCTTATGCCCAGCGTCTTTCAAGGTCTTCTCGCGTGAAGCAAGCTCCATGTCGTGCTCGACCATCATTTTGGCGAGCTCTTCGACGCTGGTTTCAGGAACCCACCCGAGTTTTTCCTTGGCCTTGCTCGGATCGCCGAGCAGCAGATCGACCTCGGCGGGGCGGAGATACCGCGGGTCAAACTCGACATGATCATCAAAGTTCAAGCCCACCGAGTTGAACGCCATCTCGGCAAAGTCGCGCACCGAGATCGTCCGACCCGTCGCGACAACATAATCATCGGCTTCGGGCATCTGAAGCATCATCCACATCATCTTGACATAATCGCCCGCGAATCCCCAGTCGCGTTTCGAATCAAGATTCCCAAGGTACACCTTGTCCTGCATACCCAGCTTGATGCGCCCGACCGCTCGGGTGATCTTGCGCGTCACAAAGGTTTCGCCTCGGCGTGGTGATTCATGGTTGAAGAGGATGCCGCACGATGCGTGCATGCCGTAGGACTCGCGGAAGTTGACCGTTGCCCAGTGGGCCATCACCTTGGCGCATGAATAGGGTGAACGGGGCCAGAACGGCGTGGTCTCTTTCTGAGGCACCTCGAGCACCTTGCCGTACATCTCCGATGAACTCGCCTGGTAGTACCGGACTTCTTGCCCGGACTTCTCTTGGAAATCACGGATGGCTTCGAGCAATCGCAACGCGCCCATGCCGACGGTGTCGGCGGTGTAGATCGGCATGTCGAACGACACACGGACATGCGATTGTGCACCGAGGTTATAGACCTCGTGAGGCTTGACGGTGTCGATGACCTTGTTGATGTTGTTGGCATCGCAGAGATCGCCGTAGTGGAGCTTGAGTTTCGCGCCATCGAGGTGTGGGTCTTGGTAGATGTCGTCGAGTCGCTCGGTGTTGAACGATGAGGCTCTTCGGATGATGCCGTGAACCTCGTAGCCTTTGGCGAGGAGGAACTCGGCGAGGTACGAGCCGTCTTGTCCGGTGATGCCGGTGATCAGTGCGCGTCTTGGTTCGCTCATGGTGTGTGTCTTCCGCGGTGAGTGGAGCCCGAGTGTGTTCTTCTCGGACGAAACAGATGTGAGCCGTATTGTTGGAACGGTATCTGGTCATCGGCGAACAAAGCACCCAGATTGACCCAGAATTGCGATTGGAACGGAACCTTTGTACGCCGATTCAGGGTTGAGGATCGGTGACAACGCCCAAATCCGGGAGAATTGTGTGCTCGGCGGTCGGCTGATTCTGAATCTCAACAGGTTTGGCGTTAAGGGTGAAGATCAGGGTCAATACGCCGAGCATCGCTGCGAGGGTGATCGACCCGAGCATGATTGAGCGGGTGTAGGCTTTGATCGAGCTCGATCGCGCGAGGATCAGCACGATCATGATGAGCAGCATGGGCTCGTGGTACCGCTGCCAACTGGTGTGGTTGGCGCTCTGGGCGAGGGTGAAACCCACGAGCGCACCGATCCATATCCAGACATCACGCCGAGACACCAGGCTCAGCCAGGCGACGAGGGCGAGGGCGCCAGCGACGGCTCCGAGGATGATGATCGGCGAGCGGTCGGCGATGGTCGGGAAATTGCCGATGATATTCCACCACCCGCCATAGCGACCCGCGTCGTAGTTATACGATGAAGCCGGGATGATCCCGAGGGCGAATCCGGCGATCGCAGCGAAAAGAACCCATGCGGATTGATACTTCCAGAGCTCTTTGAGCCTCGCCCAGAGCATGGGCCCAAAGAACACGCTCAGGATCGCGAGCTGGGTCAGGATGAACGCGGGGGTGATGGGGTTTGGGCCTTGGTGGTTGTCTTGGAAAGTGGGGGGGACAAGCCCGCCCCAGAGCAGCACAAACCAAGCCAAGGCTGCGAAGGCGGGGATCGTGCATCCCAAAGCCACCAGCGATCGACCAACCCGATCAACGATCGACGAGCAGCATCGGGTGAGTGTGGGGGTCTGATCGGCTGAGCCGAGCCAGGCGCTGAGCCAGATCACGCCCGCGATCCAGATATGAATCTGACGCATCCAAACAAGCCCGAAAAGAACCACCCCCGCCAGTGCCCATGTTTTCGGGCTCGGCTCAGGCTTCAACGCTAATAGCAGGATAATGAGCACCCCGAGCCAAGCGGCGTTATCAGGCAAAAGCCAGATCGCGGGGTAGAGCACATACATCGAGACGAGCATCGGGAGCATCAGAACAATCGCCCCCTTGCCGAACCGCCCCGCTGTGATCCATGCGAGCACACCCAAAAGCCCGAATGACCACAGGCTGGCGATGAGCTGGATACCCGTGTGTCCGATGCCCACCTTAGCAAACGGCGCAAGAATCAGGTGATACCCGGGTGTGGTGGCTGAGGCGTAGTCGGAGAGGTCTGGGCTCGGCAGCTCGGCAGCGAACTGCTCGATGGCGATCCAGTGATAATTCAGATCGTCCGCTGCCCCGCGCCCGGAAAGATTCCCGCTCAGAATCATCCCCCAGCTCGCCACCAGCAGGAGCATCAGCACAATCAGGACTGATTTGACCCGATCGGCGCGTGGGATATGTTCGAGGGGTTGCTGGGATGACAGATCGCTCGGCATGGATCACCCTATCGGCTTGATCGGGTTTAGGTTGTTGGAATGGGCGATCATTGTTGATCTTCATGCAGGTTCTTGCGTGGATTTCGACGAACTCTTGAGCCAAACGGGCTGTTCTGTCGATGGCGTAGGTGAGTCATGCACGAACAAAGCACGCCCAATCCTGATCTGAGCGCACACCAACCCGAAGGCGGGCTGGTCAATGGGCTCATTCGGCTCGCCCGCCCGCACCAGTGGACCAAGGGCATCTTTGTGCTCATCGGCCCATTGTTCGCCATCGCCGATGGGAAGCTCGGGGACATGCCTCGGACGGAACTCGGGCTCACGACAGGACTTACATTTCTCGGATTCTGTCTCGCTGCGTCTGGATGCTATGTCTTTAATGATTTGGCCGATGTCGAGCGCGACCGGGCGCATCCGCGCAAGAAACGCAGGCCTTTGGCCAGCGGGCAGGTGCCGGTGGGCACCGCGAAAATCTTTGGAATCTTTTTGCTCCTCGCCAGCCTCGCCAGCGTGCTCGGCGTGCCCGCAGAACTCCGATTCTGGGTCCTGGGGCTGATTATCCTCTATATCATCAATGTGATGCTCTATTCGTCGGGGCTCAAGCACATTGTGATTATTGATGTATTGAGTCTTTCGTCGGGGTTTGTGATCCGGGTTTTGGGCGGGTGTGCTGCGGTGGGGGTGACGCCTTCGACCTGGCTGCTCAATGCGACGCTGTTTTTGAGCATGTTCCTGGCCTTTGGCAAACGGCTCGGCGAGCGCAGGCATATGGGCTCGGACGAGGCGGCGACCGCTGCCCGCGATGTTCAAGCCCACTATACCGATCAGATGCTGCGGATGTTTGTGGTGGTGACTGGCGTTGCAACTCTTTTGACCTACACGGGTTATGTGCAGAGCCAAGAAATTGACTACCTCTATACCTTCGCTTCTCGGGCGGGGAGCCCAGCGGGCGAAGGGTTCGGGATGAACCTGCTCTGGGTGACAGTTGCCCCCGCGACACTGGCGTTGCTACGGACGATCACGCTGTTGATGCGTGGGCGGTATGACGACCCGACCGAGCTGGCATTGCGGGACAATATGGTGCGTCTGGCGGGGTTGATTTTCGTCGCCACGACGGTGATCGTGATCTGGATTCACACGAAACCTGCCTAATTTCCTCGATTTCTTGAATCTTTTTCCCGCTGGTATGGTAATTCTTGCGTATCGACCTGGCGCACATTCTGCGCTCCAGACTTGCAGTATCTTTGGTCTGGTGTGTATGGGTGTCGATAGGAGCCTCGTTGATCGGGGTACCCGCTTCTGGTGGGTGCCGATATTTCTCTCGACCCTCATGACGCGTATGCGGGTCAAGAGCCAACATTCACGCCTCGCCAACGGCTCTTGTTGTCGAAGCACAATCTGTGACAGAACTAGCTGTGACCCAAATGGAGTTTGTGAAATGAAAAGGGACCAATCGAATCGAATGTCGGTGAGTGTGTTCACCGCAATCGTCGGGGCCGTGGTGGGCATCTCGGCGTTGGCAACCGGATCGGCGATTGCGCAGGGCAATCTCGCCGACGAGCCGAGCACCTCATCGACACCTGAAGAGAGTATCGACTTTGCCGCGATGGCGGCGATGGCGGCCCGTGCTGGTGGTGGGTCGAGCTCGAAGCCCAACGATGGGCTCCGTTCTTGGAAAGATGTCTCCAAAGACTTCACCAAGGTTGTCTCCACAGCCGACGGCAACTCGTTCTACAACCTGTACATCAACAAGAAGACCAATCAGGTCTTGGCTGAGCTCCCACGCGGGTATGCAGGGCAGAATCACTTCTTCGCGATGACCGTCGCGGGCGGCGAGATCTTCGCGGGGCTTCAGTCGGGCGATCTTTATACGAAGTGGAGAAGGATTGGGAATCGATTGGCGTTGATCCAGCCTCAGATTGCTGTGCGGTCGACGGGCGATCAGGAATCGAAGGATTCTGTAGAAACCGTGTTTACCGATCGTGTGCTTTTGGATGTGCCGATCCTCGCAACCGGCCCGAGCGGTCAGCCTGTGATTGACATGGATGATTTGCTCGTCGGCAAAGCGGGCACCTTCTTCCGAGGCTCAGCCCGCGGGCTCAACAAGAACCTGACGGTGGTCGATACGATCAAGGCGTTCCCACAGAATATCGAGATCGAGTTTGAAGGGCCTGTTTCTGGCGGAACGATCAAGAAGTTCCACTATTCAATCTCGAACATCAAAGGCTCGCGTGGATTCAAGCCCCGCATGGCCGACCAGCGGGTCGGGTACTTCGTGACGACTTATACCGATCTTGGCAAGTATGACGCGAAGGAAAAAAGCCGACGGATGATTAATCGTTGGCATGTTGAAAAAGCGGATCCAAAGCTTGCGCTGAGCCCGCCGAAGGAACCGATTGTGTACTACATCGAGCACACCGTGCCGATCCGGTATCGGCGATGGGTGCGCCAGGGTGTCGAGAGTTGGAACGCGGCGTTCCGCGAGATCGGCATCGAGGGTGCGATCCAAGTGCAGTATCAGGATAAAACCACCGGCGCCAATATGGAAAAAGACCCCGAGGATGTGCGCTACAACTTCATCCGGTGGATCTCCAACGATGTCGCTACGGCGATCGGTCCATCACGGGTCAATCCGATGACCGGGCAGATTCTTGATGCTGATGTGGTGCTCACCGATGGGTGGGCTCGGGTGTTTACCTATCGGTGGGAGGACCTTTTGGGTTCATTGGCCACCGAGGGATACACCCCGGCGACACTCGAATGGCTTGAAGAGAATCCCAAGTGGGATCCAAGGCTTCGGCTTGCATCGCCCGAACAGCGTAAGCATATCTTGATCGAACGCAAGGCCCGCAAGCTTGCAAATCATGATCGTGCGATGAACATGGCAGCACTCAACGCGGACGGGTTCATCCCCGGGTCGAACATGATCGGCAACGAAGAGTTCGACGGGCTCAGCGGGCGTGCATCGCAGGTCTCTGGCATGTGCATGGCGGCTACGGGCAAGGCGCTCGATCTGGCCAACATGCGGATGTACCTGAGCATGATCGAGATGTTCGCGACCAATATGGAAGCACTCGAAATGACGAGCAATATCTCGGGCGACGAGCCTGAGATTGATCCTGAGATGCTCGAGATGATCCGCAAGCAGCTCGAAGAGAACCCCGGGCTTCGTGCGATGATCCCGCCTGAGTATCTCGCGATGCTTGAAAAAGCAGACGAACCCGAGAAGAAGGCTGATGAAGAAGCCGACGAAGAGGGTGAAGGCGAAGGCGACGAGGCCGAGCCCAAGAAGGACAAGGTCCAGATGATCGACGGCGTGCCCGAGTGGTTCGTCGGCCCAATGCTCGCCGAGCTCGTTGCGCACGAAGTGGGTCATACCTTGGGCTTGCGTCACAACTTCAAGGGCTCGAGCGCGTATGACCTCGACACCATCAACTCGGAAGAGATGAAGGATGTCAAGCCTTGGTCGTCATCGGTGATGGACTACAACGGGATCAACATCCGCATGCCCGGCTCGGGCGAGATTCAGGGGAACTACTCCTCCGATGGGATCGGCCCGTATGACTTCTGGGTGATCGAGTATGGATACACCTCAGGCGATCTCGACAAAGTCTTGTCGCGCGTTGCTGAGCCCGAACTGGCGTATGGTACCGACGAAGATACCTTCGGCCCAGACCCACGCGCCCGGCGGTATGACCTGGCGGAGGAGCCTCTGGATTATGCCAACTCGCAGATGGAACTTGTCAAGGTGATCCGAAGCGGCTTGACCGAGAAGTTTGTCAAGGACGGCGAATCATGGTCCCGCGCCCGGCGTGGATACCTGATCTCGCTCAACACCCAGATGCAGAGCCTGTCGATGATGGGCAACTGGATCGGATCGGCGTATGTCTACCGTGATAAGAAGGGTGATCCGGGCAGCCGGGCACCGATCGAGGTCGTGCCCGCCGAGCGCCAGCGTGCTGCGATGCAGTTCGTGATCGACAACGCGTTCTACGACGAGGCCTACGGCATCACCCCGGACCTGCTCTTGCATACCACCGTTGATAAGTGGTGGGACGATGTCCGCAATGTGTTCGCAGACGCGGCCATGCCGATCCATGATCGTGTGATGGGGATGCAGGCGTCGGCGTTGACCATGCTGCTCAACCCGCAGACTGTTCAGCGGGTATATGACTACGAGTTGTTCGTCCCGGCAGATCAGGACGCGTTGACATTGGCTGAGCTGATGGAAACGGTGACGGAGTCGATCTGGAGCGAAGTCGGCGAGAAGGCAACCAAGCGGTACACCACCCGCAAGCCGATGATCTCGTCGCTGCGTCGCAACCTCCAGCTCGAGCATCTCGATCGCTTGATCGACATGGCGTTCGAGACCAACGGGTTCAACTCGTCGGCCAAGCCTGTGAGAATGCTCGCAACGATGCATCTTCGTTCGATCAAGAAGCATGTTGATGCGACACTCGAATCAGGCGACAAGCTCGATGCGTACACGCTCTCGCACCTCGAGGAAATCTCGGAACGGGTCGGCAAGGCACTCGATGCGAACTACCTGTATGTTGACAACCTCTAACTTTGAGGGCTGATCGATTCTGGTCCTGTCTACAACGGGCAACCCACACGGGTTGCCCGTTTTTTATACCCGGAGTGTATTCGAGCGAGCGATTCGCACGATAGAGAGGGTGATGGACAACGCTGACGATTATCCGATTCACCCGCCTCAAAAACGATCCAAGATCGTCTCGGCGATCGCGTGGGCGCTTGTGGTGTTGCTTGTGCCGATGAGCACCGCTTGGATTATTGGGGGATGGGTGTATTGGTTCGATGTGCTCGCGTCGCAGCAGATGTTGATCGGGTGGATCGTGCTGGGGGTTGGAGCCTTGATGCTCATCGCTCGGCGGCGCATTCCGGGGGTGATTTGTATATTGCTGGCGATGGTATCGCTGTATCCAGTCTTTACAGGTCGGCATCTTACGCTTGCGGGTGTTGATCTTGAGCACAAACCCGATGGAGTGATCCGGGTGGTGTCGAGCAATCTCAATCCGAAAAACACACGCTGGAGGGAGGATATCGAAACACTCTTTGATCTTGACGCGGATGTCATTGTGCTGCTCGAAGTCCCACGCGAGTTGAATCTCGGCATCGGAAGATATGGTTTTCTTGAGGAATCGAAGTATCCAAACTGGGTGCACCGCCCGTGGAAAGAACGAGAGGTCTCCCCATCGTTTATTCTCAGCCCCTGGGTTATTCACGCCATAGACACCTTTGAAGAACCTGAGTTCGTTCAGAACTATCTGTATTTGCGGATCGAACACCCTGCCGGGTCATTTGTAGCCGGCTTGCTCCACCCCCTCTCGCCAAGAACGGAATCTCGTTGGACACACGGAAACCGAGTGATCGAGTCGCAGGCAAGAACAGCGTGGCGCATCGAAAAGGAGACCGGGATGCCCGTGCTCTTTGGCGTAGACCTCAATGCAGGGCCCGCACAACAACGAGCACAAACCCTGCGAAGAGCAGGCATCAAAATGAGCAAGCCCGTCTTTCGGATGGGTGGAAGTTTCCCGATGAACACGCCGGTGCCCGCTGCGCTTCGTATTCAACTCGACGATATCTGGTCGCTCGGCGATGTCGAACCGGTCGGATGGGAGATGATCGAACTCAAAGGGAGCGATCATCAAGCGGTGATTGTAGATTTCAGGATCGTCGGCGAATCAAACCAATAATCCTCGCTCGCTCGGATGGCTCGAGCACAAAGGTTGCGCACCCGATCGCATAGACCACGCCAAAGGTGCCCAGCGATGCGAGCATCCATGCCCAATCGATACCCTGCCCCCGCTCATTGGTGAGTTGTCCCACAAATCCAAGGTCGGTAAGCCTTGATGAATACGCAAGGACACCGATGGCGCTCGTGATCGCGATAAGCACCGCGATGAGCGGGCGCCAGAGCGAGAGGAGCAATGCAACCGGGTGGATATGCAAGCACCTGCCGGTGATAATCGGCAAGCCAAAGAGATGGACAATGAGCAGCACCGCTGCGAACATCGTCGGCGGCGCATAAACCACAAGATGATCGGGCAGCGTGAGCATCAGAATGATCGAAGCGATCGGCGCAAAGATGCCGCCCGCGAACACCCACGGGGCGTAAGCCTTCACATACCCAGCTCCATAAAGGATGATGAGCCAGGTATCCGATATCGCCCGAGCAGCGAGTGCGACCGAGAGAATGCGTGACATATACACCGCGATCGGCATGACCTGGTCATAGTTGGTCAGGCGTCGACCGACCCAGATATCAAAGATGGGCCAGCCATAGACAAAGACGACGATCGAAGCGGGCAGAGCGATCATGGCGGTGAGTTTGGTCTGGATGCTGATGAGTCTTTGGAGTTTTCTCTTTGATTCATCTGAATCAATATCAGAAGCCAACCGAGCACTTACCGCGTCTGAGCCAAACTGCACGCCGGCGGTGCACATGCGGATGTAGGCGACGAACCGAAACCCGATCCCCCATGCCGCGTTAGCGAGCGGGCCAAAGAAGATGTTGAGAAGCAGAGGCGGGATCTGCTCATGAAGATTCATCGCGATCTGCACACCAGTGTTCCATGAAAAAGTCGAGAACACCTGTGCTCGCGCATTTGCATCCCCGCCTTTGGTCCTGAACATCAGACGGTGATCTTTTTTCACCATGACCGCAGCCGCGATGAGAATACCAATCGCCGAGAACCCCGACCATGTTAATCCATGAAGCATGAGCCCGAAGGCAGGGTCGTCGATTGCGATGATGTATCCCAGAACGAGCACCGAAAGGATATTGCCCATCCGCATGCCGATGTACCAGATGTTGTAGCCTATAAACTTCTCTTTAACGAGGTACATATTGAGAATGGGCGAAAGGATGATCATTAATGCGGTGAACAAGCCTTGCCCGACAACAAACCACCTCGCCGGCACGATGAACTCGTCTGCAATCTGAAGCATCGGAATAATCGCGAAGACAATCCCAAAGGCGATCAGCGAAAGCACGCTACAGACAAGAGAGATCAGGCAAATAGTGGCGTAGCTCTTGCGAAATGTTTCATCATCTGCGTGGTATGCGTGCCCGAGTTCGCGCACGAGCGACATCTGGATGATTTGCCGAAATATCCCCGCCAGCCCGATGTTTGCCCCGAGCAACGAGATGAGCCCGAAGGCCTCATCCCCGAGCCACCCAATCGTCAAGCGAACCACCAAGATCCCAAGCCCAAGGGTGATGAGCAGGCGAATATAGTTCGAAAGAATACGGATCGTACCCTTCCGTGATTCAGACGCCATCAGCCAGACTCCATCGTGGATTGGTCATCGCCATAGTAATCATACTGATTATCGTCCTGGTCATACCCATCATCATAATACAACTCTTCATCATCGGCCTGATAAGAAATGAACCCCAAGAGCTTGAGCACGAATGAGATTGAGATCATGATGGCTAATGCACCGAAGACATTCAAGTTTGCGATGAAGAAAAACGACCCCAGTTCTCCACGGGGCATTGCGATAATTTGACCCAATGCTGCCCCCATCGGCAATACCGCAAACGGGTTTTCTGGAAACAAGGCCACAACACGATCAAAGACACGAAAATAGATTCCAAAGAAAATCGGATAGAGCCAGAGTGCGATGAACGGATTATCGTTCTCGATATGCCCGATGAGCCCAGGGCCGATGTTCCAATCCCGCGGCTTGCCCGCAATCTTCATCTCACTCGAGGGCATACTGATCGAAAGCCCCACAGGTTTTCCGGGCCAACTCGCCCGTGGTATCGGGAATGTAAGTACCGAATAAACGGTATGAAGAGTGTCATAATTCTTTGAGTTTGGTCGTGTTTCCAAAAGCCACATGCTCGTCATCCCGGCTTGTTGGCCGGTCACAAGATCCATCGCGCCTGACGAAAACGAAGCCCCTTTGAGCGCGGAAACATTCTGAAGAATAGATTGTTTCTGAGTTGAACTATCACGAGCAGATGTCACCAAAGCAAGCAGAAAAAACCCGCCAAAGGCAACAATCGCACCACGCTTGATGACCGCGCCGAGCCCGAGCGATCTCCAGTGCGAGTAATATGCTGCCCACCCGATCCCCACGGCAACCCCGACGAGCGGACGCCGACCAAAGTTTTTGTAAAAGGTCAAGAGCAGCGCCATCATGATTACTGTGATCGCTAAAGTCATGTAGACTGGGTTATAAAACCGCTTGAACCAAACCCAACTCGCAAGCCCAGACCCAACCGTATACATCCCATAAGAAAGCATACGAAATCCAGGCCCGAAGACCGGGATGTAAACAAGCACAAACTGGCATACAAGACCGATTGGAATTGTGGCGAACGCAATCGTCATCAGAGCAGCTGGCGAATAATGGAGGTGCGAAGCTTGCCGACGAGAAAGAACATTGTCAACTATCTTTGTTGAGTTCATATAACTCACCAAAAACAATACAACGAACACAGAAACCATCAGGGTGTACACAATCGAGGTCGAAGGGAGATTTGACGGATAAAAACTCGACCGAGCACCAAGGACCATGCTCATTGCTGGTCCAGTCAACTGAAAAATGACCAAGCCTAACAGAAATAGATTTCTTGTAGAGACAATATCGACCGTACCCCGAACTGCCTGCGTGCCCATGTAGGCGAACAGGAAAAGTGCAAGAGCAAACAAGATGAATGTTGAAAGTGCAACCATTCTGATCTACCAATATTTTCGCTCAACCAATCTTGACCATTCAAAGAGTTATCGACCATTTCCACTCGCACACGAAGTTGATCTGTGAAGATTGGTCAATATCCTCGCTCTAAACCATATTGGACCATTCGACCTGTGCTTCGGGTACTACGCCCACGCGATCGTTGAGTTCACCAATTCAAAAGTCCAAGCAGATCCTGAGCATCGAGTAATAAATCTTCACGAGAGAAGCGAGTGATACATCGTGTGGTACTGATCCCTCACCCGATCGACCGACATCTCCCGATGTACCCATTCCCTAGCGTCCTTCCCGCTCGCTCGGCATCGCTCAAGATCGCCGAGTATCTGGCCCAAGCCCTCGCCAAAGGCTTGGGGGGTGTTCTCCACAATCACGCCCCCCCCTGATTGCTCGATCTCAGGCCAAGTATCGGTCCCCTTGGTCGTCAACACCATCGTGCCCGCTGCCAAAGCTTCAAAGAAAACAAACCCGAAGTTCTCCTGACTCGTCGGTAATGCGAACACATCGCACGCGCCAAAGAGCGCCACCTTGGCCTGCCCGGTTGCAAAGCCGAGGAAATAAGTATGCCCATTGACCCCCTGATCTTTCGCCAGCGCCTTCATCTCCTCGACATACGGCTCATCGCCCGTCCCCGCAATCACCAACTGATGCTTCACCCCCTGCTCGGCGAGCAAAGCCGAGGCTTTGATGAGCCGATCAACACCCTTCTTATAATGGATGCGACTTAAAAAAAGCACCTTGGGCAGGCCCCGATCGAGCCCTCCAAACGATTCGTAGGCCAGCTCCGAATCCGGCATCTCGACATATTCATCAAGATCAAAGGGCAAAGGCACCACACGCCCCTTCGATGGTGTAAACCATTTCGACGCCTGGTCAAGCTCGGCCTGGGCGGTGCAATGCACCACCGAAGCATCACGCAGCAGGTTGCGCCCCCAGGTTTTGAGATAGATCACCTTTTTGAGCTTCCGCTGGGCGATACACCAGTCATCGAGCATGCCATGCACACTGAGCACATAAGGCTTGCCGAGCTGCTTGCAGATCGAAGCAACCTGCGGGTTCGCCGTCGTCCACATTGAATGCAGATGAACTACATCATACTCCTTGATGATCTCCCGAAGCTGGGTCTTCTGCTCGGCGTTGAGCGTAGTGATCCGTTTTGAATCATTGCTCAAATGATGCACGCGGGTAGTTGTGGCGCCCGGTTCGAGCCATTGCTCGGGCACGCCCGATGGACCAAAGGTTGCCAGCCCGATCTTGTGGTTCTCCTGCGCCATCATGCACAGATCGAGCACCGCCTTGACGACGCCGCCCTCTTCGAGACACATGGTTGGTTTGAAATGGAGTATGTTCATGTACGCCGTGTTTTCATTTTGGATTGGATTCCGGATTCGTTGCCGAGCTTATTTCCGCGCGCCCGGCGAACCCGAACCGCTCTTGATATTCATTAAACTTCTGAGCCATCAATGTGGGCAGCACAAGGGTGTTGTCTTCGTTAACTCGTTCCGACGAAATCATTGCTCGTGCTTGTAGAAGCCAATCGGGTGGAGCCGGAATTTCGATATGCTCCGAAATCTGTTTGCAGATCGCTGCAGGATCAGCGGTGAGTTGAGTGTAGGTGATTTCCAAGAGTCGATCGCCAAGACGATCACGCCAGCGATCCACTTCACCGATACTCACGAGCCATTCATACGCACCCTTCTGCGCATTCGTTCTTAACTGTCCAATCTCATCACCGAAGTAGCCCAATGATGGCCCCTCAGTCATCAGTGCTTTCCACTTTGCATCCTGCTCGCCCCACCATTGGTTGTACTTCGACCTGAACGCCAGTCTATAGAATGGTTTGGTAGCGATCTGATCGATCGACCGGGTTACGCTAATCCCATTGCGAACAATATGAATGATTTTCGCTTCAGGCTCGACCTCTTCGATCCACCCGATCTTGCCCACATTGTGAGGCGTTTTCTCGATCACACACCGATGAACCCCCAACTTGCCCGCACGAGAGATCAATACCTCATATCGTCTCCGCGATCGCTCAGTGACATCTTCGCTCCCCATAAAAAACCGGGCATCTAAAGGAGCCGAATGCAACCCCGTCACATCCATCCGTGAATCTATCGCCTGCCAAAGATGGTACGGCTCACAAAAATACATCGTATAGGGATTCATCGAGATCATCTTGCCCAGAATTGTTGTTCCTGACCGACCACACCCTATCACAAACCTCACCGGCAGATGACGCGATGCTGGAGGCGGAAACACACTCCGAACTCGAGCCGATGCATGAAGCGTAATTACCTTTCCTATACGGAGATATGACAATAATACTGATCTCAAAACAACCCCTTGTGTTCACTCGATATTACACCTCGATCCGCAGCAGTCAAATCAGGACGGTTCAACTCGCGCACCTTGAGCACGATCATATACTCATACATCGCCTGCAATCGGCAATAGGTCCACCCGGCACGCCCGTCGAGGAACCCGCCGCTGAGCACATACATGAATACAAACTTGAGCATCGGGCGCATCGGCATACGAAACGAAATGTTTTTGAGTTCGAGCCGACGGGTGTTGCGATCCGATGAAAACAGATTCCCCAGCCGAATCGGGTTCTCGGCGAGTGCCTTGACTGTTTCGATCGCTTCGTAGCTCGAATACCGATTATGGCGTTCAATCCACTCGCGGATGCCCTTGGAAAAGTTGTAGTGGATGAAGTGTTCTTTGAGATACCCGATCTCGCCATCAACCATCGGCACCGGATTAGCATCACGCGCAAAGCGGATATTCGACGGCTGAAAAAACCGCATGATATTCCCCGGCGCCATCGCATGCTTGAGCCACTTGCCTCGGAAGATATTTTTTCGCCCGCAATAATACGCAACCGGATCGTTGCCCTCTTTCGAACACTTACCCGATTCCCAGTCGGCAGCGATCGCTTCGATTTCGCTCCGCAACTCGGGGGTCATCCGCTCATCGGCATCGAGATAAAACACCCACCGATATTTGAACTCGATGTTGTCCATCGCCCAGTTCTGGTGATTCCCCCTGCCGTCGTAGCGGCGCTCGAACCACCGAGCACCAGCCGCCTCGCTGATCTCGCGCGTTCGATCTGTCGAAAGCGAATCGAGCACAACAATATCGTCGGCCCACGCCACCGATTCAAGCAACCCGGGTAGGTTGTCCTCCTCATTGAGCGTCTGGATGAAGATCGAGATACTCATCCGTTCTCACTCTCATCAGATTCAGATGAACCACTCGGCCCATCGCGCAGCACCCGATCCCGGATCGGCTTGGCCGGCGTGCCGACACAAACCTTCCACGCGGGCAGATCAGAGAACACGCTCGAACGGGCCCCGACCACGGTATGATCGCCGATTGTCGTGCCCGGCCCAACGAACACATCAGCTGCGATCCAGACCCCCTCGCCGATGACGATGGGCATCGGCGTGAGCGGGCGTTTGACAAGCTCGAAATCATGCGTCGCGCCGCAGAGATAAGCATATTGACTAATCGTCGTGTGCGCCCCGATGGCGATCCGATCGACGCAGTAGCAATCCACATCGTCGGCCAGCGTCGCAAAGTCCCCCATCGTCAGATTCCAAGGCCCCCAAACCTTCGCTTTGGGATACACCCGCGCCTTCATCGAGACATCCGCCCCGAACAGCCGAAGCAGCATCGCTCGCCAACGATGGCACGGACGCGGACTCCACCGAAAGAGCGTGCCCTGCACCAATCCCCAGAGCACACGCATCGCGCGGTTCTTCACGCTGTGGGGGCTTGGTGTGTTCGAGATGTCAACCTCAACGGGCTGGGTCATCGCAGTGGTCCTTCATCAACATTCAAGAAAGCAAATCGCTGAGTGTGTTCGGGTGTATTTCGCCTGACGGGACTGACGCGGGGTCCATCCGTACCGCAAGCACATCGTGGACACGCCTGAGTTCTTCGAGCGAATGAATCGCACGGATGCGGGTGCGGAAGAGGTGTTTCGAGAGCCCAAAGAACACGAGTTTTTTCGATTCGATCAGTTCCCATGCGTGATCCCGAACTTCGGGGATATTGCACTCGAAGAGCACAAAGCGGAGCGATGGGTGCGCCAGAATCGCAGGGAGAATCTTGGGCTCGGCCCCTTCGACATCAACCTTTGCGCCGAACGGGCGATCGCCAGCAACCTCACTCAAGAATGAATCCACCGCACGCACCGGCACCTGGAACGAATCCCCGCCCTCGCTCGTCTTGGCCAACGATGCAGCCCCGGTATGTTTGTCGGGTCGGCTCAGGGTCAGCTCGCCGTCCTCGTCCCACATGCCGCAGTTGTGGACATGGGCGTTGGGGATCGGCACCGAATCAATCGACGCCTGAATCACTTTGCACAGCTCAGGTTGAGGCTCAACAAAGTGCATCGCCCCTTGAGCCCCGATTGCCTCGTGCGACAACAACCCGACCGTGCCATAGTTCGCACCGATATCGAGAAACACATCGCCCGGGTTCAAAAGCTCCTGACAGACACTCACCACCTTAGGGTCGGGCGTGCCGAAGAGATAGAGCATCCGCCCGTTGTAATCGCTGAGCCGGATCGGCATCTTGATGCCATTGCGGAGTGTCGCGGTGCGTTCTTCGGTAAACGATCGCAACCCAACAACCTTGGCGGTGACGGTGCTGATCCCGCCAAGCCGGGTCTTGAGCGGCGAGGCGTGCAGGCACGCCGAGAGACACTTGAGCAACGGGTTGGCAATGATTCGGGGGATTGGCATGATTCTCTTTCGGATCAGGTATTCTTCATGTTGATTGTGTTGTTTGTTGATTGTTTGTTGATTGGGAAGCCGACTTGAGCACACTGATCGCTTGCTGGGCGACCACCGTCCAGTTTGTTCGTTCCTGATGGTCACGAAATGCACTCATCGCCAACGCGCGATACGCATCATGATCATTCCAGAGTTTTTCGATCGCATCGGCGTATCGCGATGCGGGATCATTGAGATCAAAGAGTATGCCGTTGATCCCGTCTTTGACCGCCGAGGGCACCCCTCCGGTCCTGGTTGCCAACGAGGGCACGCCATAGGCGGATGCTTCGAGGTACACGATCCCATACGCCTCGGCCCGGGTGGGCACAATGAGAAAATGCGATTCTCCAAGCAGATCCGTAAACCGCTTCATCCCCTCGGGTGTGCTCTTGGATATCCGACCAAGAGGCTTGACGAAATCAGGAATCGCCCCCTCAAACGCAGGCTCAACCCCAACCACACGCAGCTCGGTCGGAATCCCTCGTTTGATAAGTTCCTGAGCAGCACCGGCAGCGATCTGCCCGCCTTTTCGTGTCCAATCGACCCCGACGAGATGCAAAATACACTTGTCGCTCGGGCGCGCATCAATCAACGCCTCGATGTCGGCTTCGCTCTTCGAGCCGGGCACATTGGCGCCGCGAGAAACAATCGTGGCGTGCTCACGAGCAAGCCCGTAATCATTGATCGCCGACTCGGCCGCCCAGCTCGATGCAAAGATCGCGCGGGTGCATCGTTGATACAGATTCCGATCCGCAGCGTGCCCATCGCGGATCGTCCGTTTCGAGAGGTTGCTGTACTTGCTGTAGTACTCGAGCAGATTCGCAAAGGTGCAATCCGTCCAGATAACCAGAGGCAGATCAGTCTCGATATACGACACCGGCAAGCCTCCCGATCCAAAGACCACATCAACATCGAGCCCTTTGAGCTGCGCCTCGACCTGTCGGGAATAGTTTTTCAAAAACGCCGGGTCCCGCTGGGGGTGATCGTTCTTGCGGAGCGCGAACCGATTGATCGCGTGCTGGGCAAGGTTCATCGGGCGGATCTGCCGTTTGAGCGGGCCGATGAATGAAAGATCGAGCCCCGCGCGAAGAAAACTCTGCGAGATGTTGTACCCGGTCCCTGACATCATCGTGACATCCTGTGCATCGTAAAGCGTCACAAACGCGCTGCGCAGGTTTGAAGCCTCCGACTTGGTCGCGTCGGATGCGGGGGTGTGCTCGATCTGTGCGCTCTCTTGGGTGCTCATGCCTGATCGAGCCTTTCGCCAGTATCAACATCCACCAGCTTGCGATGCCCAATAGGTTTCGCTGGGCTCCCCACACAAACCGTCCATGCGGGGAGGTCTTTGACCACATGCCCGCGCGCCCCAACCACGACGCCGTCGTGGATCGTCACCCCCGGGGCAACAAAGCTCTCGGTCGCGATCCAGCACCGCGCGCCGATCTTGATGGGCACACGCAAGAGCGGGAAGTTCGAGCGTTCGAAATCATGTGTGCCCGCGCAGATATGACAAAACTGGCTGATGACCGTGTGCGCCCCGATCGAGATCGGCCCCAGACTATACAAATACACCCGATCACCGATCTGGGCCCCATCGCCAATCTCAATATTCCAAGGCACCTCGATCCGGACCGTGCTACGAAGCAGCTTCACTCGCCCGACTTTCGCGCCGAACCGGCGCAAAAGCCACGCCCGCCAGTTATCCGCCCGCCTGGGTGAGAACCGAAAAATGGTCCCCTGCACGATGTACCAGAGCACCCGACCGAGTTTTTCGGCTCGAGAAAAATGCCCGATAACGGTCCCGGCTGGTAGTTTGCTCATCTGATCCGAATCGCCAACTGCCCCCGCATCGACATGCTCCACACCATCACCACCCTGCTGCGTCTTTCGCACAGGTTGGTCGGGTTTTGTATGTGTCGATGCCGGGCTCATGAATCCTATGCGGTACCTTTCTCGTCTTCATCGAGTTCAGTATATCGGTGATTTGTCGCATGAGTTGTACGCATATCGTCAAAAGAGCCCCCCGATTGAGCCGACTATGCTCTAGGCTCACTCATCCCCGGAGACCCCGTTGATCAAAACCCGTGTTGTCATCCTTAACCAGTATTATGTGCCCGATGTCGCCTCGACCGGGCATCTTTTGCACGAGCTGGCGGTCGAACTCGTTGAACTCGGGTTCGAGGTCGAGGTCCTCACCGGCCGCCCGAGCTATGGCCCGCCCACGACCTGGCAGGATTGCCCGCTCAAAGAAACCGTCGATGGCGTCAAAATCCATCGGCTCAAAGTCGCCCGCTTTGACAAAAACTTCATCCCCGGCAGAGCATTCAACTACCTCACCTTTGTCATCCCCATGATCCTCACCGTGCTCTTCACCTCCAAGAAAAACACCGTCTACCTCTACACCACCAACCCCCCATTCCTTGGCGCGATCGGGTGGTTCGTCTCCCTGTTCCGCAAACACCACTATGTCACCCTGCTCCACGACGCCCACCCACAGGTCGGCATCTGGGTGGGCACCTTCAAAGAAGGCTCGCTGATCGAACGGATCTGGATGGCGATCAATCGTCGTAAGTACAAGCGCACCAAAGAGGCGATCGTCCTGTGCAGTGCTGCCAAGAAACTCGTCGCTGACACCTATCCAGTCACACCCGAGCATATCCATGTCATCCCCAACTGGGCCGATGGCGATGATCTCTTCCCTAAGCCCAAAGCCGAATCTGAGATCGCCCATGAAAACAACTTCATCGACGACTTCATCCTCCTCTACTCGGGCAACATGGGGCTCTACTACGACTTTGACACTGTCCTCGAAGCTGCCAAACTCCTCAAGGATGAACCCTTCAAACTCGTCCTCGTCGGCGGCGGCGGCAAAAGAACCGCCATCGAAAACTATGTCAAAGAACACAACATGACCAATGTCGTCATGCTCCCCTATCAACCATTTGAGAAACTCAACGACTCGCTCAACGCCTGCGACGCCTCGCTCGTCACCATCGCCAAAGGGATCGAAGGCATCAGCTTCCCGAGCAAGCTCTACACCTCGCTGGCGGTCGGCAAAGCAATCGTCGCGCTCTCCGAAGAATGGTCCGAACTTCGAGAAATCGTCGAGCACAACACCTGCGGCATATGGTCGCCCCTGGGCAAACCACAAGAACTCGCAGACAAACTCCGTGTGCTGATCCATGACAAAGCAAAGACCCAAAGCATGGCCGACAACGCCCGAGCCGTCTTCGACGAGGGCTACACCCTTCAGGTCTGCGTTGCAAAATACGCCGAGGTCCTCAAGCTCGCCGATCCGCAATATTCCGCACAAGAAACCGACGAACGCCGAAAGAAACTCGCCAAATGGCTCGCGCGCGGCGCAGCCGTCGTCGATATCAATACGCCAGATTCCGATCAAGATCCCAATCAAGATCAAGAACCACTCACAACCAAGCGGGCCTAGTCCCGATCCTGAGTCGCAAAGGCCATCGCGTATTGTGAGCCGTAGATCGGATACTCAGATATACACCGATACCCGCGCAGCACCGAGCCGTCGTAGTCGAGCGTGGTGCAGACCTCTTCGAGCATCGTGCGATACTTGGGCACAAACGACGAGCCGAACCGATTGAGCCCGGTGCCCAGATTTTCGATGGATTCGAGCAGATCAAACTGATCCACATCGCGCGACGGATCATTGATGTCGGCCTGCCCGTTGATCGTCGTGTCATAGATCCGAAGCTCAGGCAATGACTTGGTATAGAGGTCTTTGTGGATGAAGATATCGAAGTGCGCCCGGCGAGACGGAATGGTGATATCACTCGATGCCCAGGCTTTTCGGTTCCGGGCTTCGGGGACATATCGCGGAATCTCCGCACGGTTGACCTCGCAAGTGACGAGATTCATCGACGATGACACGCCAAACGAATCATCCTTGAGCAGGTAGTGCATCGCTTCGCCCGCGTGCTCGATATCGAGTTCAGGGGTCGGGACGGTGCAATACCCGCCCAGCGTTGCGCTCGCAACCCCATCGACGGGTTCGCCCGCGAGGGTGTAGGTCTTGCGTCCGTTCTGATCCTCGACCTGCCTGCGCGAAGTGAACTTGACGGGCACGCCTGGGCGCAGACGATGGAGCCCGATGACCGCTTTGATCCAGACAATGTCGATATGCTCGCCATCGGCACTAGGATAAAAAATCGCCGCCTCGCTATAGACATCCACCTGTGCACCTTTGAGCTGGCTCATCGCCCGGAACGCTGCCTGCTTTCGCCGGAGCTCGAACTCTCGCCTCGCTTCAGGAACCCACGCGCTCAGAATCGCTTCGAGCGCACTGCGATCGCCGATCTCAGAACGGATGAGCGATTCAAACCGATCTATCGCTTCATTCGCCTTGAGCAGATCCGCCGGATCGACCCCGTGCTTGGACGATGCTTTGATCAGCCGACGCATCGGCTCGGGCCCGGGCACCCGGTGGATGACCGACATCGGGTCGGGTGCCCGCAGTGCCTTGAGGATGCGCGACGCAAGCACCTTATCGACCCCGAGTTTCTGGGCGAGCCGTTGCGGGCCGCTGTCTCCATCGGGGACTTGCCCGAGCACTTTGACAAACCCATCGAGCAGATCCTCCCCCGCAGCATAAATCTTCACCTCAAGCTCGCCCATAGAAACAGAGTGTTGGGTGGTGTTTGTGTTGTATTCGTGGATGTCTTTCATAGGATTCCAGATTAATTCTTTATCAAGAGAACGGATAGGCGAATAAAACAGCAATCAGAAATCGTTCATTCCCCTGTACTATACACGAGAATAGGACCAAAGAATGCTTTTTCTAAGAAGTTTCCACGAAACTTCCTTGTAACCGCAACCCGGTGTAGGTACACTCGTATACGCATACACCAGCGTGTCAATCTCACCAAAGAGGGTTGGCCTTACCAAACAGATCTTGATCGAGCGACTTGATTGAACGAATCAAAGGATCACATCTCACCCCCCAAAAAATAAAAATGCCTTCGGAACACCACAAAGAGAACACCATGAGCAAATACACATCATCATTCGCAACCATCGCCCTCGCATTCATCGCCTCGGGCTCAGCGCTCGCCGATGTCACCACCACCTTCGACGCCGGCACCGAAGGATGGTCCATCTCAGGACGCGACACCATCGATGCCACTGGCGGCAACGACGGAGCCAACATGCACGGCATCCTCATCGATGTCTTCGGCGCAGATACCCGAAACCGCACCAATGTCGAGTTCCTCGGCGACTACAACCGATTCGGTGGCTCAATCGAAATCAGCATCGACATCAAAGTCAACTCCATCGCGTTCTCCAACTCCGAAGTTCCGCGCGAACTCGTGGTCGATCTGCGCAACTTCGATGACCAAACCGGGTTCACATGGGCATCCGTCTGGTACTCGCTCGGCGTGCTCGATTCACGAGTCAACAACGAATGGACAACCTACAAAATCATCATCGAAGACACCGCATCACTCGATCTCCCCGCCGGGTGGCGAGGCTCAGGCGCAGAAGACCCCGATACTTTCGAGCCTATCCTCCCCGAAGGACGAACCTTCGCCTCCGTGCTCGAACAAGTTGACGAAATCACCTTCACCACCTTCGTCCCCGGATTTTTCTTTGGATTTACCAACTTCGATGTCCAAGTCGACAACATCACCGTTCGTTCGATCGGAGCGCCTTGCCCGGCCGATCTTACCGGCGATGGGGATCTCAACTTCTTCGATGTCTCCGCATTCCTCAGTGCATTCAGTGCTTCCGATCCATCTGCAGACTTCACCGGCGATGGCTCGTTCAACTTCTTCGATGTGAGCGCATTCCTCACAGCCTTCTCCGCAGGGTGCCCATAAATCCTCCTCATCGGCATGCTCAAACACTGTTTGTTCGCCAAAAACTGATTCACCATTCTCTGCTTGTATACTGTGTCCCAAAGGAGATCACTAAATATGACATCGATCACTGCAATAGTGTGCATAGGGTTCATTGCTCTTGCATCCGGGCCAACATTCGCCCAAACGACCATTGTGGATTTTAATAATGGTCCCGAAGGATGGATTGGTGGCAACGGCACAATCACCACATCAGATAATTCGGGAAACAACTTCATGCGATCGGTCGACGAGACCTTTGGTGTTCACTACGGAAACAGCCTGAATGCGGACTTCCTTGGTGATTACACTACACATAATCTCATCACCCTCTCGGTTGATGTTCGTGTGGATCTGATCAATACATCGAATCTCCCTGATGGGCGATCGACCCCGCTGACCAGATCGTTGGTGCTTGATCTGCGAAACACAAACTTTGCAGATGGGTTCTTTGAATACGGCGCGGTGATCTTTGTGCTCGACTCAGTAATCAATGAAACCAACAATGCCCAGTGGCAAACTTTCAGCGTCACCTTCGATCCCAATGCGATTGATCTCCCCGAAGGGTGGATCGGCTTTGGAGGGAGCGATGACGCTAACGGCCCGGTGCTCCCCGCGGGAGCGACCTTCGCTGATATTGTATCGAATGTCGATGAAGTTGTTTTTAGCACATTCGTACCCGGCGAGTTTTATCTCCAAGTCTTCTTCGATTTCTCGGTCGATAACTTCACGATCACCCGGACAACCAACGCTGCTTGTGCGCCAGACCTCAACAAAGATGGGGACCTGAACTTCTTCGATGTCAGCGCATTCCTTACCGCCTTTGGTGCTTCCGATTCGGCAGCGGACTTCACCGGCGACGGAGAGTTCAACTTCTTCGATGTCTCCGCGTTCCTCACCGCCTTCGCTGCCGGGTGTCCATAGACACCCAGTGAACCCCTCTTTGTCTTCTTTGAAAGACCAATGCAAGTGGGCCCATTGGGTCCATTTGTTGTTTTTGATCGACCCGGCTCCATTGCGCCGATCATCCATATTCCCACACATGAACCACCAACGGAGCAGTGCTCGATGAATCTCAGAACACCCATTCTCATCCTCGCCATCATCACCGTTTCATTGAGTTCCATCGGGTGCTCCGTCGCGCCCAAGCAGCGCAACCAGGCCGAGTTCAGGCGTGATGCTCACCACGCCACCGAATGGTTCAAATCCAACATCAACGGACTCGATCAACAAATCGCCCAATCCGCCGGCTACGCGGTCTACCCGGCTGTCGGGCAGTGGGGGATCGGGATCAGTGGCGGGCAGTTCGGTCGGGGCGTGCTCAACCGCCCCGATGGCACGCAAATCGGATGGGCAGCCCTCAACACCGCCTCGGCGGGGCTTCAACTCGGCGGGCGGGGGTACAAACTTTTGGTGGTCTTTGAGAATCGCGAAGTGCTCAGCAAGTTCATGAACAACACACTCTCGGGCTCAGCGACCGCGGTCACCGTCGCGGGTGAAAACGGGATCGGAAAGGCAGCCTCCTTCGCCGAGGGTGTCGCGGTCTATGATGGCGACAGCACCGGGCTCCTCGCCGGGGCCAATATCGGGCTCAACTTCATGCGATACAAAGAGTTAGACAAAAGACAGGCAGCCGAATCATCGATCGAATAGCCCGCGGCTTGATCCGCCCAACTGCATAGTGCTCAGTTGACATCATCGCCGATGGGGATACCATCGACCATGCAAATGAAACTGAGTCTCAACACTATTCTTCGCTCGCTCGTCCTCTTGTTTGTCTTGGTTTCCCCGAGCACGCGAGCGGATAAAGCACACCAAGCAGATAAAAACATCTCGAATACAAGCCCGTTGGCTGCCAGCTCGGGCGTGCTCGTCATGGCCCATGGCGGCGATGCCGACTGGAACCGGGCGGTCGAGCGGGTCGTCGAGCCGCTCCGTGCTTCATACCCGGTCGAGATAGCCTTCGGCATGGCGAAAACCTCCACCATGCACGCTGCGGTGCGAAGGCTCGAAGACCAAGGCGTCGAGCACATCGCCGTCGTCCGCATGTTCATCTCAGGCGAGAGCTTCCTCGAAAACACCGAGATCATCCTCGGGCTCCGCGAATCCAAACCCGAGCCCAAGCAAGATACCCACTCCAGCCACCACAACGCACCAACCAAGCCCGACGAGCCCATGAACCATGACTCGATGGACTCGATGGATTCGATGGATTCGATGGATTCGATGGACTCGATGGACTCGATGGACTCGATGGACTCGATGGATCATGGTTCCGGGCACATGATGGAGCCTCCAGCCGCCATCGACACCGATTCAACCTTCTATCTGAGCACCGCAGGCGTCGCTGCCACCACCCTCATCGACGACATCCTCGTCGAGCGGGTGCAATCGTTGAGTGTTGATCCATCCACCGAGAGCATCCTCATCCTCGCGCACGGCCCGGGCGATGACGACGAAAACCAACGCTGGCTCGCCGACATGAAACGCCGCACCGAGTTGCTCCGCTCGCTGGGCAACTTCATCGACATCCGATGCGAAACCCTCCGCGAAGATTGGCCCGGCAGACGAGCCGAAGCAGAACAACGCATCAACGAGTTTGTGCAATCTCACAACGACGAAGGCACCCGGGTCATCGTCGTCCCCTTCCGCGTCGCCGGGTTCGGCCCATACCGCGAGGTGCTCGCAGGCTTGTCTTACATTGCGGATGAACAAGGGTTCTGCCCACATCCAAACATGACCACCTGGATCGACCAAACCGCCCGCAAGCACCTGCCGAGCCTCCCAGAGCATAACTAATGCAGGGTGCGTGGGTGCGCCTCGCTCATTCTCAACTCATCACCGGCTCAGCCGGGGGCTGATGCCACTGGGCGTTCTCATTCTTGCCAGATTCCATATACCACTGCACCATCCGGTCGATCCCCTCCTTAAGGGGCAGCTTTGGCTGATATCCAACGCCCAAAAGTTTGTCGGCTTCGAACTTCGTCTCGGTCTTGAACATCTTCTTGACCCGGGCAGTCGAGATCGGCAGATTCTTGCCGGTGAGCTTGATGACGACATCAAAGGGCAGTCCGAGCAGCATCCCAACCGCATACGGCATCGCCGGCGCAGGCTTCTTGCCCAGGCACGCGCTGACCACATTGGAAATCTCCGTGCTCGTCAGGTCGGGCTTGTCGATGAAGTTGAAAATCTCAAACGCCTCGATGGCACGATTGGGCTTCTCGTCGAGCATCCCCTTGAGGAACTGTGTCGCGTGGACAATATTCTCGACATAGCTGAGTGATTTGATATTCGTTCCTGCACCAAACCGGGCGTACTTGCCCGAATCAATCTGGCGGATGAGCGAATACATATTGGCGAAGTTATGCACCCCAAAGGTGACGGTGGGGCGGATGATGAGTGCGTTTCGTCCATCACCCTGTTCGACCCAGTTGTTGAATACCGCTTCGCCTTTGAGCTTTGAGCCACCATAGGGCGAGTTGGGCGCGGTCGGCGCGGTTTCTTCGTGCGGGGTTTGCGCATCGCCATAGACCGCGACCGTGGAATAGAAAACCAGTTCCTTCACCCCAGCCCGATCCATCGCCTCGCAGACCATCTGCGAGCCGTGCTCGTTGACCGAGTAGTAGGTATCGTGCGCGATCCCGAAATCGTGATGAGCCGCAGCGAGGTTGACGACCATATCCACGCCCACCATCGCTCGATCGAGCGCTTTGGGATCACGGATATCGCCTTTGATGAAGGTTGATTTGGACGCCAACGAGCCCGGTTCTGGATCGATGAGATCAATCGTGACCAGCTCATGCCCGAGCGCAGCCAGATCGCGATGGAAGTAGGCCCCGATGAAACCCGAGCCGCCGGTGATGAGCACTTTCAATGTAGACTCCTTGAAATCATCTGCTTCTTTCTAATCCGCAGGGATCATACGGGCGTGATGAGCCCGGGTTCAATGCTTCACATGTTTCGGCCAAATCCATCATCCGCTCGCCCGATATCGCTCAAATCACACGCTAAAACCCGCCGAACATCAACGGCGCCAGCACCACACAGATCACCCCGCACAGGATCGTCAAAGGCCCGCCGAACTTGGTGTAGTCCGTCCATTTGTACCCGCCGGGCCCCATCACCATCAGGTTCGTCTGGTATCCGATCGGCGTCGAAAACTCGCAGCTCGCCGATACCGTGATCGCCACGATAAATGGCATCGGGTTGAGCGATTGTTCGAGCGCGATCCCGATCGCGATCGGGAACATCAGCACCGCTGCCGCGTTGTTGGTCATCGTCGCGGTGAAGACCGTCGTGAGCACATAGATCGCTGCGAGCAACCCCCAAGGCCCAAGCGAGGCACACGCTGCGACAATCGCGTGCGAGATGTCGGCTGCCAAGCCGGTGTTAATCATCGCCTGCCCGATCCCAAACGACGCGCCGATCACGGTCAGAATCTGGAAATCCACCCCGCGCCGGGCTTGTGGACCGGTGCAGCATCGGGTGACGACCATCAGCCCCGCAGCGAGCATCGCCGCCGTCATGGGCTCGAAGACGCTAAACGAGAGCAGAATCACCAGCAACGCCAGAATTGCCACCGCGGCCCACGCCCGATCATGGCGCAATGCAGCGGGCGTGATTCGTTCGTTCACAAGATAGAAATCGCCGGTCGATCCGAACCGATCCGAAAAACCAGACGGCGCTTCAAGCAGCAGGGTGTCGCCGGGGCGCAATCGGATCTCGCCGAGCTTGCCCGGGATCTGTTGTCCCTGCCGACGCACCGCGACGACCACCGCGCCGTAGCGCGTGCGGATCCCCGATTGTCGAATCGTCATCCCCACCAGCGACGAGTTGTTCGAGACCACCGCTTCGACGATCCGCAGGTTGGGTCGATAGTGCTTGTCGGGCTGGGCATTGTCGCCCTCACGATGCCCATGCGATTCAGTCGTCGAGGGCACCAAGCCTTTGATCTGCTGGAGTTCGACCACCGATTCGAGTTGACCCACAAAGACCAGCACATCGCTCGCCCGGATTTTTTCCGTAGGCGACACCGCCACCATCGAATCATCGTCGCGCTCGATCCGCGACAAAAACAGCCCCGGCAGGTTCCGCAGGTTCGCCTCCTCGACCGTCTTGCCCACGATCGGGCTCTCCGGATTCACCTTGAGGGCTGCGTGATACCCCTGCCCGTGCGTCTCGGCGTCCTCGATCGGGTTCGTCCGATCAGGGAGCAGCTTGCGTCCAAAGATCAGAATATACGCCACCCCAAATATCGCAATCGGAAGCCCAACCTTGGCGAGCGTGAACATCCCGAACCTGAGCGCCGGGTTGTCTTCGCTGACCGGGTTGCCGTCCATCGTCACCTGGGCATCGAAGAGCAGCTTCGAGGTAATCACATTGGTCGAGGTTCCGATGAGCGTGCACACCCCGCCGAGAATCGACGCGAACGACAAGGGCATAAAGAGCTTGCTGGGCGCGATTCGGCACCGCCTTGCGACGCCCGCGAGCGTGGGCAGGAACATCGCCACGATCGGCGTGTTGTTGATAAACGCGCTCATCACCGCGACCGGGATCGTCAATCGAATCTGTGCGCTGCGTTCATCTTGAGGACGACCGAGCAACACCGCTGTGATTCGGCTCATCGCCCCAGTCTCTTTCATCGCGGCTGCGACGATATACAACATCGCCACCGTAATCACGCCTTGATTGGCAAACCCGTTGATCGCCTCTTGAGGCTCAAGCACCCCAAAGATCAAAAGCACCAACAGCACGCCCATCATGATGATGTCGGGCGCAAAGCGACCCATCGCCATCGTGCCCACCATGAGCACAAGCATGATGCCCGTCAAGATGGGTTCCCAGTTGCCCAATGCGTGTTCGATCCTTGTCATGTGCCCGGTATGGGAGAGTTTTTATTCCGCGCCCTGCCCGATCCCGAGCTCCTTGATCGCCCGGAGCATCAGCCCATGAATCCTCGGCGGGGCGCACACAACACCCTTATTCTTCTCCAAGCCTCGCCCATGCGAGAAATCGAGGTTGTGTCCAAAGATATCGGTCACAAACGCCCCCGACTCGCACGCAATGCAGCACCCCGCAGCATGATCCCAGATCCGCTCGACATACCCCTTGCGCGTCGGCAGCCTGAGATACGCATCGGCCTGCCCACGCGCAACAACTGCGTACTTGCACTGCGAGTCCAACCGCGCCGGCTCGCCGACCGTGCCGAGCCCGTTGGCTTCGATCCAGTCCATAATCCGGTCGGTATCCGACACGCTGCTATGGGCCTTCTCGACCGATCCACACACCGAGATCGGCTCGGATTGATCGTGATCGAGCCGAGTGATATGGATCGAATCAGCGTTTCCATCGTCACACCGTGATTCCCAGACCCCCTCGCCTTTGATCGCGAAATAGAGGCACCCGTGCTCATCACGCTCATCAAAGGGCATCGACATATCAATCGCCAGATTCGGACACCCCATCACCCCAATCGTCGGCGTCCCATCCTCAATAAACCCAAGCGCCACCGCATATTGCTGATTCCGCAAGAACCCCTTGGTGCCATCAATCGGATCGAGTGTCCAGAACTTGTGATGCGAAGTATCCCCCGCCCCCATATCAATCGCTTCGAGCACCAGATCGGGCGTCGCGTCGTCCCAGACCTCCTTGGCTGCAGCAACGACCGCATCGAGGATCATTGCATTGTCCTCATCGCGAAGGAAGGTCGATGACTCCTCCGCCACCATCACAAACTCGCCCAGATGCTGCTTGAGCACCATCGCAACGACCGCCTGGGCAGCATAATCCGCGACCGTCACCGGGCTCTTATCATCCTTGGTGATCGAGCGGACCGCATCGAGGTTATTTTGGACCTCTTGGCACACAATCGACGCGGCAACAACCGCATGGCGTCCGGCTTGGGCATATTGGGCATGGTCAATCATGGTGTGAATCCTGTTTGTTCTCAACCTGATGAATAATATTCTTCTGAATCAACGCGGCAACAAGTTCGTTGGCAGATTCTTCAACACTCAACTCCCCAGTCTTGACCTCGATCTCCGGATTCAGAGGCTCCTCGTACGGATCATCAATCCCGGTAAACCCCTTGATCTCCCCCGCCCGGGCCTTCTTGTAGAGCCCTTTGGGGTCGCGCTGTTCGCAGATTTCGATCGGGGTATTGATGAAGACTTCGAGAAAGGTCAGCCCGGCGTCTTCGTGAATCTTTCGGACCTGATCCCGATCTTTCTGGTACGGCGAGATAAAACTCGAAATCGTCACCACCCCCGCATCGGCAAACAACTTGGCGACCTCGCCGATGCGTCGGATATTCTCTTTCCGATCGTCAGCCCCGAACCCAAGATTCGCATTGAGCCCATGACGGACATTGTCCCCATCGAGCCGATAGGCGAGCACTCCTCGCGCATTGAGGGCATGCTCAAGCGCCACGCCCACGGTCGATTTGCCAGAGCCCGAAAGCCCGGTGAGCCAGAGCGTACACCCCTGATGCCCGAGCACCTTGGCCCGATCTTCGCGGGTCACTTCGCCGTCGTGCCATTGGATATTGGTCGATTGGTTGGTATCTTTGTCGGTCATTGGAGAATTATACACCTCTATCAGGGTGGGCAATAGGGCATATCGACGCAAGTGGGCTATGCCTGAATGTCAGTTTTGTGGAATGAGCATGGTTTCACTTGCAAGATCATGCCAAATAGCCGATAATTCCATCAGCCCATCAGCCCATCAGAATCGAACATGGGCGGCGTGATGGAGGTTCATACATAGAGAGGATATCCCTATGTTTTTCCGTACCACACCAAAAATGATCGCATTCGTTGCCTTGCCTTCCCTTTTCCTTTGCACTCAACCGTGCATCGCGGCAACTCCACAAAGCGAACCCACCAAGGTTCAAGCACAACCGATTGAGCAATCCGATGCGTTGATCCGTCTGAACACGCCGTTCACCAAAGGCGAGTTTTCGGTCAATGTCGAGCGACTCGTGGATCGCGAGATGGTTCGATTCACACTGATCGGAAAAATGTGGGACCCGGGCTTCAAGGGTGAGGGGATACCCGATGACGCATGGGATGCAAAGCTTACATTCGTATTTGCTGAGCAACCCATGAATACCGTTCAATCGCTCGGGCCACTCCGCACATGGAAAAATGGCGAAACCACCGAACTCTATTCAGCCGAGCCGCTGGCCCCGGATGCTGCGATATGGGTCAAAAAGAACACACCCGAACTCGGCAGCATCGAAATCTGGAACACCCCAAGCACCCGCATCAGCGACTTTGCAGCGATCTCGCTCTTTCATGCGATGATTCTTCCTGAACTCGAAGGGAGAACCGACCCGGAAAGGGGCGGATGCACTCCCCCGTTTACAGAATGTCATAACACCGCGAAAAAGACCTGCGCGAATGGAATCGGTTCGTTCGAGTATTCCTGCGATCAGGGGGCTGTGACCTGCAAGTTCACTTGCCTTGAACCGGCTCCTCCGGCGTAGCAAACCAGTCCATGGTCGCCTCAGCACCAACATTACTCAACTAATTATCAGACGCCCCGACGAAATCGGGGCGTTTTCATTCGCCTTCGGTCATCAAAGCCCATGCTGCGTCTCCCCCCTCATCGGTCTATACTTTGTGCATTCCATCCCGATTTCTCGCTTGTGAAGGGCGAAAATCTGGCCGATGGATGAATCAAGAACGACCAATTTCGGGCGATCGACGCGATCACCCCGCGGAGAACCACAGGCATGACCTCGGCGACCCAACAATCCGGTGCACACGCGCACTACAAACTCACCCACCTCAAGGCCCTCGAAGCCGAAGCCATCCACATCATGCGTGAGGTGGCTGCCCAGTTCGAGAAGCCCGCGCTGATGTTCTCAGGCGGCAAGGACTCCATCGTCATGGTCGCGCTGGCGAAAAAAGCCTTCCGACCCGCCAAGTTCCCCTTCCCGCTCCTCCACATCGACACCGGGCACAACTTCCCCGAAGCCCTCGCCTTCCGCGACAAACTTGTCGACGAGATCGGCGAGCGATTGATCGTCCACAAGGTCCAAGACCTCATCGACCGCGGCGACGCTGTCGAAGATCCGGGCCCGTTCCCCTCGCGCAACCGTGCACAGATCCCAACACTCCTCGACGCGATCGACAAGTACCAGTTCGACGCACTCTTCGGCGGCGCCCGGCGCGACGAAGAAAAAGCACGCGCCAAAGAACGCATCTTCTCCTTCCGCGACGACTTCGGGCAGTGGGATCCAAAGAACCAACGCCCCGAACTCTGGAACCTCTACAACGGTCGCCACCGCATGGGCGAGAACATCCGCGTCTTCCCGATCTCGAACTGGACCGAGATGGATGTCTGGCAATACATCATGCTCGAAGAGATCGAAATCCCCGATCTCTACTTCTCGCACAAACGCGATGTCGTCGAACGGCGCGGACAACTCGTTCCCGTCGGCGATGCCCCCTTCGGGCCCAGAGATGGCGAAGAGATCATCAACCGCACCGTCCGCTTCCGCACCGTCGGCGACATGAGTTGCACCGCTGCGACCGACTCACCAGCAGCCAATCTCGAAGAGATCGTCGGCGAGGTCGCTGCTGCCCGTGCTTCTGAACGCGGCGCCCGCATGGACGACAAAACCAACGAAGCCGCGATGGAAGATCGTAAAAAAGAAGGATACTTCTAGGACATGACCACCGAAACCCAATCCAAAACCGACTTCTCCACCGATCCAAACGCCAACAAAGGCATGGATTTCTCCACAGACGCCTACCTCGATATGGACCTGCTCCGGTTCCTGACCTGCGGCTCTGTCGACGACGGTAAATCCACACTCATCGGTCGGCTCCTCTACGATTCAAAGTCGATCTTTGAGGATCAACTCGAAGCCGCCGAGTCGGCTTCGCTCTCGCGTGGCGATCAGCGCATGGACCTCGCACTGCTCACCGATGGCCTCCGCGCCGAGCGCGAACAAGGCATCACCATTGATGTCGCCTACCGCTACTTCGCGACGCCCAAGCGTAAGTTCATCATCGCCGACTGCCCCGGGCATGTGCAGTACACACGCAACATGGTGACAGGCGCATCGACCGCGAATCTCGCGTTGATCCTCATCGACGCGCGTCACGGCGTGATCGAACAAACCCGCCGACACTCGTTCATCACCAGCCTTTTGCGCATTCCGCATCTCGTCGTCTGTGTGAACAAGATGGACCTTGCCGATTGGTCGCAAGAAAAATACGACAAAATCCGTGAGGACTTCGAAGAGTTCGCCGCCCGATTCGAGATCACCGACATCACCTTCATCCCCATGTCCGCCCTCACCGGCGACAATGTGGTCAACCGCTCCGAAAACATGGACTGGTACCAAGGCCCGTCGCTCTTGCACCATCTCGAAAATGTTCATATCGCGGGCGATCGCGATATGATCGACCCGCGTTTCCCTGTGCAGTGGGTCGTGCGTCCTCAAGGCGACGAGCACCATGACTATCGGGGCTATGGAGGTCAGATCGCCTCGGGCGTTTTCCAGGTCGGCGATGAGGTCGTCGCACTCCCATCGGGGATGGAATCGAAGATCAAATCCATCGACATCGGAGGCGACCCGCAACAGTTCGCCACCCCGCCCGTGAGTGTCTCGATCCAGCTCGAAGACGACATCGACATCTCGCGTGGCGACATGCTCTGCCGACCCAACAATCAGCCGACCTCGGGCCAGGACATCGACGCGATGGTCGTCTGGATGGCTGACACCCCGATGAAGGTCGGCAAGAAGTACACCATCCGCCACACCTCCAACGAGGCAAGGTGCATCATCAAAAATCTCAACTACCAACTCGATATCGAGACACTCCACCGCATTGAAGATGTGGAACAGCTCAAACTCAACGAGATCGGCCGAATCGCCATCCGCACGACCAAGCCGTTGTTCTTTGATCCGTATCGTCAATGCCGCGTGACAGGGAGTTTCATCATCGTCGACGAGCAGACCAACAACACGGTCGGCGCCGCGATGATCATCGGCGAGACAAACTAAACGAAAAACACACCCATCCGGGTGCCACGACTCGCCGTCTTCGGCGCAGTCGTGTCTTTGTATATATGCACCACCACCAGCACAACTGCGTCCTTCGGGCGAGTCGCAGCACCCAGTTCGTGTGCTTCACCGCCTATCCTTGACACATGCCAAAGAGCCCTCGGTCAAAAAACATGGACATCCGTATCCTCTCCATCGGCGCCCTCGCAGCCCACCCCCTCTGGGATGAGCGCCACCCCGTCCGCACCGGGCATTCAACCACCATTCTCATCCAAACCGGCGACGCCAAAATCATCGTCGATCCGGGTCTGCCAGCCCCCGCCCTCAAAGCCCGGCTCGGCGAACGCGCCGGATTGACCCCTGATGCGATCACCCATGTGTTCCTCACCAGCTTCAACCCCGAATGCCGACGCGGGATCGGGCTCTTCGACAAAGCCGATTGGCTCATCTCCGAAAAAGAACGCGAATCCGTAGGCGTACCCATCGCCCAGTCTCTCGCTCGCCTCGCCGAGACCAAAGAACTCGCTGAGCAATCGGGCGAAGCGTTCGACGAGTCCCAGCAGACCATGCTCGAAATCCTCCAGCGAGATGTCGCCGAGCTCGCCCGGTGCCAGCCCGCGCCCGATTCGATCGTCGACAATGTCGATCTCTTCCCCCTCCCCGGATTCTCCATGGGACTCTGCGGCTTGCTCCTCGCCGAACCCGCCCGCACAACCCTGATCTGTGGCGACGCAATCCCAACCGCTGAGCACCTCGATCAAGGCAAGGTCCTGCCAACCTGCGCCGATCGGGAGATGGCACAAGAAAGCTTCAAAGAGGCGATCGAGATCGCCGATGTGATTATCTGCGGGCGCGACAACCTGGTCATCAACCCCACCAAGCGGGGCATCTAGAATCCATCCCATTCGCAGCGTATCAATGACACGAGATATCCATGCCCCTCACCAAGCAACAACATCAACAACTCTACGATGTGCTCTCGAAGGTGAATGCCGCCATCGAGGCTGAGCAAACCACCCCGGCGATGCGAAAACTCACCGAACTCAACGCCAAGTTCCCCAACCAACCCATGATCCTCACGCTGTTGGGAAAAGTAAACACCAAAATGGGTCGCCACGCAGAAGCGATTGTTGCCTACGAAAAAACCGCCAAGATTGATCCAAAGAAACCCGACAACCACTTCCAACTCGCCCTCGCCCTCCAGAAAGGCGGGCGATACGACGAATCACTCGTCGAATACGAACGCGCCCTCTATCACGATCCCAACCACTTCCTCGCCCTGCGCCACAAGTGCTCGGTGCTGACCGATCTCGATCGCAACGACGAAGCACTCAAAGCCCTCGATGCCCTGAAAAAATCCGTCGCCAACAAGCAGATCGAACCCGCCCAACACCTCGCCATCGCCATCTCCACCGCCCGGCTCGTGCCCAAGGTGCTCGAGCCCAAAGACCCCATCAAAGCCATCGAGGCGTATGTCGATAACGAAACCTGCGACCAGAGCCTGCGCACCGCCGGATACTGGCAGCTCGGTCGGCTCTATGACCTGCTCAAAGAATACGACCACGCCTTCACCAACTACACCAAAAGTAAGAAGCTCAACATCCGCCCGTGGAACCCGGATATCCATTCCAAGCGCATCGATCGGCTCATCGAATGCTGGACCACCGAGCCCAAGATTCCAACTGCCCAAGCCGACGGCTCGCGACTGATCTTCATCATCGGGATGATGCGCTCGGGCACCTCGCTCACCGAACAGATGCTCGCCCAGATCCAACACCTCACCCCCGGAGGCGAGATGAACGCCATCTCCCGCCAAGTCGCCAAACTCGAAATGGGACGCGAGCCCGCTGTCCCACACTCACGCCCGTATCCCTACACCAAAGAGCTCTATACCAAAGCTGCCCTCGATAAAATGAGCAAGGCCGCGATGGTGATGTATGACCAGATCGCCAAAGAAGGGCTCGTCACCGACAAGCAGCCCTCCAACTACGCCTATGTCCCCCTCATCGCCCATATGTTCCCGGGCGCCAAGTTCATCCATTGCAAGCGTGATCCACTCGATTGCTGCCTCTCGAACTTCACCCAAGCCTTCGCCCGCCCACACGCCCAGACCCACGATCTCTATCATCTCGGGCGATACTTTCATGATTACGACCGCCTCGTCGCTGCCTGGCACACCATCGACGAGGTCGACATGATCGACCTGCACTACGAAGACATGGTCGCCGACCCAGAAACCCAGTCCAAACGCATCACCGCGTTCCTCGGCATCGACTGGACCCCCGACATCCTCGATTTCCACAAATCATCCAGAACCGTCTCCACCGCCTCGCGCGACCAGGTCCGCAAGCCGCTCTATACCAGCTCGGTCAAAAAATACAAACGCTACGAGCACCACCTCGACGAACTCAAACGCGGATTAGGCATCGAATAGACATCATTCGACCTACCCTCCCCCATGAACATCCTCCTCACCAACGACGACGGGCTCCATGCACCGGGCATCGAATCGCTCCACGCCCAACTCATCGGCTCAGACCACCACCCCGATCCCCTCGGCGAGGTCTATACCGTCGCGCCCCTCACCGTCCAATCCGCCACATCCCACGGCATCACCTTCCACTCACCCCTGATGACCAAAGATTCATCCATCAACAACCATCCAGCCGTCGCTGTCGACGGCCGACCCGCCGATTGTACCAAGCTCGCCCTGACCAACCTTTGGGCTGAAAAATACGGGCAAGGTTCCCGCCCAGACCTGGTCATCTCAGGCATGAACGCCGGTGCGAACTGCGGAATCAATGTCCTCTACTCGGGCACCGTCGCCGCCGCCATCGAAGCCGCATTCCTCGGCGTGCCCGCCATCGCCGTTTCTTTGCACCTCGATAAAGAGCTCCAATCCGATCGCCCCAACCCAGACTTCGACTTCGCCGCCCAAATCGCCCGGCGCGTCATCGACCAACTCCTCGCCGGCGGATTGCCCAACCCCCACGAAGTCCTCTCGATCAACATCCCCGCGACCGGTCGGCTCACAGAAGACGCCCCGATCAAAGTCTGCCCGATGAACACCCACGCCATGATCGACCGCTTCGACGAGCGGCTCTCCCCCTCGGGAGAGCGATACTTCTGGGCATCAGGCTCGGGGCTCGATTTCCACGGCGCCGACGCCGGCACCGATGTCCCCGAACTCCTCGAAGGCGTGATTACCGTCACGCCGTTGAGTTATGACCTGACCGATCGCGCCCGGATGGGGTTCTGGTCTGACCGGGTCGAATGACCAATAGATTTTCGATGTAAAAAATCAGCCGACCATCCAAACGGACAATCGGCCGACCATCTCTCATGTACGGTTTGCTTGATACCCGGTGGGGATCAATCGATCTGATTCGCCTCTTCAAGCGCAGCAACCAGATCGGTCAGCAAGCTCTCGATGATCTCATCGGTCAGCTTCAAATCTTCAAGCACCTCGGTATGGATCGTCGGATTCGGATTATCAAGCTTCATCCCGCCTTCGAGCATCGCAGCGATCACATCGGCTGCATGCACGATATAGACAATCTTCTTGCACTCTGATGGTGCCTGTGTTGGGTTATGGTGATACCCCGCTGCAGCGATAAACGGCGCAGGGAACTTCCATTTTTCGCAGAGTCCTTTGCCAAAGTCCTGGTGGTTGGCACCAAAGATTGCTTCTTCGGTGTCGATCAGCGACACGCTCGGATTCCCGTTCTCGTCGATATTGCACCGATCAATCGCATCGATCAGATTCGAGCGATCATACTGCATCTCGACCATCACGCCGATGTCATGGATCAACCCCGCGAGATACGCCTCGTCGCCGAGCCCCATCCCCAAACGATCCGAGAGCATCTTCGAAGCAATCGCCACCGCGTTGGAATGATCCCAAAGATCCTTGGCGCTACAGAACGGCGTGAGTTCGCCGCCTCGGAACAACTTGGCCAGCGAAGCCGCGATCGCGATGTTCTTGACCGCATTGAGCCCGAGCATGACAATCGCCCGGTTGATCGAAGCGATCTGCCCGGGCAAGCCATAGAACGATGAGTTCACGACCTTGAGGATCCGTGAGCACAACGCCGGGTCATTGCTGATGACCTCGTGGAGATCCTGAGCCGAGCTCGAAGGGTCCTCGACAAGATCAATAATCTTGAGCGTCACTTCTGGAAGCGTCGCGATATGCGAGATTTCTTTGAGTGCGCCAGCTACGGATTGTTCACGCTGTTCCTGAGTCGTCGTCATGCTTCGCTCCCTGGTCTGGGTGATCGGTGTTCGCTTCCACATCGGCACACCAAAGGCTCCACTTTGGTCCGCATCCGACAATCACTCAACAATCATCATGCACACACCAAAACCACACGGTTTCAGAGGATAACCGTTGCAGACCAACCAGAATCGATGACAAATTCAAGGCTCAATACGCGCAGTGTTTTCGGACCAACCCGGGCTCGCGCCAATCCACCGATCCCAAAATCGCGGCGATCCCCTCGCCGCTGTGCCCATCACCATAAGGATGCGCCGATCGCGCACACCCGGGATCGGTGATCGCCTCAAACGCCCGCCGAATGGATTCAACTTCTTCATCCGCGTGCATCGTCCACCCATCACACCGCTCACGCCCGCTCTGCCGATCCCCAACATCCACACTCGGACACCCGATCGCTGCCGCCTCGATCAACCCCGCCGACGAGTTGCCCACCAGTGCGCCGCCCGCCTGACCACCAGCAGCACCGACCCGCTTGAGGAGTCCGATAAACTGCCCCCGCATCAGCTGCGGACACACCAACACATCAATCGGTGCCGATTCAATCGCATTCATGATCCCCCGTCGACCCGGATCAAGATTCGGATGCAAAACCAACACCCGCTTGTCCGCAAATGCCTTGAAAACAAGCTCCATCGCCGCCTGCTCGGCTTTATCCTCGCGCCCGATCGGGTGCATCAAAGCCACCACCTCAGGCGACCCCAACTCCCCAAACGCCCCGTCACCCATCGCCGGAATCTCATCGAGCCCATCAATCGCAGGCGATCCAACCACATGCACACGCGCCGGGTCTTCGCCCATCTTGATGATCCGCTCCGCGCTCGTTTGTGTCGCGGGGAAATGAATATGCGCCAACTTCGTCATCGCATGACGCATCGCCTCGTCCGCCACCCCCTCGGCCCGATCGCCGCCATGAATATGCGCCACCGGATACCCCCCAATACTCGCAGCCGACGCTGCCGCAAAGGCCTCGATCCGATCGCCAAGCACCACCACACAATCCGGATCATTCATCTCGAGCGATCGCCCAAACCGCGAGATTCCTTTGCCCAGCGATTCAACATCCGCCAATCGCCCAACCTGCCCCGCCGTCTGCATCGGAATCGTGTCCGCAATCCCAAACTCCGCCTTCACCTCCCGAAATGTCACCGCAGGCTGCACCAGATGTGACCCAGCGACCACCACCCGAAGCTCGCAGTTCGCCTGCGCATGCACCGCGTACATGACAGGCCGAAGCAACCCAAACTCAGCCCGCGTGCCGGTGACAACCATGATCTTCTTCAACACATCAGTCATTCAAAGTCCTCTTCCACCATCGGCACATCCGCCTCGATCGCCCGCGAAGCGGTGCGACCAACGACGGTATCCAACTCGTATGCCAATATCCCCGTTCCCGGGCGTTTGATCGTGAGCATGGCGCGGGTGATGACGGTGCCGGGTTCGATATCGCACGCACTCACAACTGATTGCCGCGAAACCTCACGCACATCTCGCTCGCAGTCGAGGACTCGTTTTTCAATGGGCCCAAAGTAAGTCAGAAATGGTTCCTTTAGGCGAATCCCATTGAGCACTTCAACACTGTCATCATTAAAAAAAGCACTCTGCCCACATCGCACATATTCAGCGAAGTCCTCTGGATTGAGCGAGGAGCCATGATCCGGGCCAACTGCGCTTGTGTCATAAGTAAAATGTTTCTCGAATATACACACATTCAACGGCGAAAGGAGTGGGGCTGGGTGATGGGTTGCTGTATGGTCGCTGTATCCAATCGGACAATCCAGCACCGCCATCAACGCATCGCACCCACCAAACGCCGCATCTTCAAGTGCCGTCGGATAACAACTCACACACTGCAACACCGCCAACCGATCCTTCGCCCCATCAAGCCATCCAACCGCCCGCACCACCTCATCGAGTGTGCTCGCCCCCGTGCTCACAATCATCGGCTTCCCCGTCGCCATCAACGCCTCAAGCAGCGGCCGATTCACAATGTCCGGGCTCGCCGACTTATACGCATCCCACGCCAAAGTCTCAGCTGCCTCCACCAGCTCCGTGCTAAACACTGTGACGATCGCATGAATCCCCCGTTCGTGCGCACGATCAACGACTTGCGCCATCTCGTCGATGCTCAGTTCCAGCCGACGCAACATCTCGATCGGATCCGTCTCGCCCGCGTTCTTCTGATACGCTGCGAGCTTCGCCGCCTTGCTCATCAGCCGATCCGTCTCAAAGAACTGCAGCTTCACCGCATCGGCCCCGGCATCGGCCGCCGCATCGGTCAGTTCGAGTGCGCGCGAAACCTCACCATCATGATTCACCCCGATCTCGGCGATGATATAGGGAGGGTGATTGAGTCCGATTCGTCGATGGCCGATGTTCATAAGAGTTTTACCACAGAGCACGCAGAGCACACAGAGACAAGACAGAGAAGAACAAAGAGGAAGGAGGAGAAGAGAGGGGAGTTATTTGAGGATGATGCGTTTGATTCCTGCCTTGAGTATGTGTTCGTTGAAGTTGATGAGGAGCCCAAGTTTTTTATTGCTGAGTTTGAGATAGCTCATGAGCTGCGCAAAGTGTACTCGTTTGAGTCCATCGACTGCTTTGAGTTCAATGACCACCCGGTTTTCAACCACAATGTCCATGCGCAGCCCTGATTGAATCGTTCTCCCTTTATACGCCACATCACACACAACCTGTTGCTCCACCGCAAACCCCGATCGGCACAACTCATCAAACAAACATGTTTCATATACCGACTCTAATAACCCAGGCCCAAGTTCCCGATGAACCTGTATCGCACACCCAATAACTCTATGCGTCAACTCCGCATCCCGCCCATCCCACTTCTTCTCTCCCTCTTTTTCCCCACCTTTCTTCCCCCCTCTCTCTTCTCTGCCTTCTTTCTCTGTGTGCTCTGCGTGCTCTGTGGTAAAATCTTTTCTTCCTCTTTCTCTCAAAATCGCATCCGCGACAATCTGATCCACCCGCGAATCAATATCAACCACATCACCCTCACCAGTCACAATCCCCCGCCGATCATTGCCCAGAAAACAGTGGGGCCCCTCGGCTGCACCAACCCGGCGCATCAACGCATCACCCGTCAACGCAATCACCCCGCCATCAGGGATCTGGGCGCTTGGCAAATCTTGCCGCCGAAAACATCCGTGATATAGCACCTCACCCTCCCAGGGCAGTACCGATCCAGATTCATCAACCTTGACCGTCCACCACGGATGATGCTTGCCCACCGCAGCAAAGCTCTGCACCGAATCACACCCCGATTCAACCAACAGCTTCACCGCATCGTCAATCAAATCATCAGGGCGCACCGGCACATTGGCATACAAAATCACAATCGGGCAATCGGGCGATCCAACCGCTTCATACGCATGCCTGGCAGCGTCATCAATCGTCGCGGTGTCATGCGCCAGCTCAGCGGGTCGATCGACGATCGTACATCCGAGTTTGTGCGCACAATCGTTGACATCCGCATCATCTGACGACACGACGATCCGATCAACACACGCCGAGTTCATCGCCGCCTCGATCGTCCACTGCACACAAGGCTTGCCCGCGAGCATCGCCGAGTTCTTCCCCGGCAGTCCCTTCGAGCCCGCCCGCGCCAAAATAATCGCCAATGCGCCCGATTCACTCATCACTCACGCCGCACTCTCGTTGCTGCACGCCGACCCGATGAGTTTCGGCTCAACCTTCGCGCCATCGCCCACAGACCGCATCACGCTGAGCATCTTCTGATACGCCTGCTCGATCCCCTCATCAAACGCATTGATCTGCCCGATCGGATCGCCATTGCGATCGACCACCGCGCCATCGCATTGGATATACATCGTCGAGCGATCGAGTTGCTTCTGCCGATCGAGCGGAATGGGAAGCCGACGGATGCGCTGATCGGTCATATGTTCAGGGAGCGGATCAATCACCGCGCTGCCGCAGAGCATGAGCCATTTGTCAAAGAACTGCTCGATCTCCCCATACACCACATCACAGCGCATAATCCGAGGCACAAACCATACCCGATTCAACGCCTCGCTGTGCATCTCATCAAAGATCCCCTGCATCCGCCCATACACCTGATCGAGCCGATCCTGCCCAGTCAGCATCGCATAGGTCTTGTGTGTGTCCGCGAGCAGATCAACCGACAAAATATCGACCCCAGATTCAAGCAGTTCCTTCGCCTCGATGCCCTCGCGGAGCAGGTCTGTCCGGAGTTCAACACACCCAACGCCGTCCTCCTTGGCGAGTTGAATCAACCCCATCGCATCGGGGTGCATCAGCGGATCGCCCACGCCATCAAACACCACCGTCACATCATCGCGGAGCGCACACGCCTGGGCAAAGACAGTGTGCGCCTGGGCAATACTGAGCACCGGGCGTTCGATCGGCTCGATCGAGTTGCGTTTCCACAATCCCCATTGCCCGCTGGCCAATCGCCCGCTGCAGGTTTCGAGCACGATTGTCCGTGGACAGGCGCGATCGAGTTTCTTGGCCGCCCCACGCAATGCTTCAATGCACGCTTGACCCCGAGCCTCGATCGCAGGCCCATCAATCGACTGATACGCCCGCCGAAGCATTGCTTGCCGATCGGCAGAATCGCCGATCACCCGGATCCCAAGGTCCCGAGCCGCAGGTGATACCTCGACACACATCCCCTTGGCGATCGGATCAAACTGAGGCGTGATCGGGATGTATCCAACCAACGCCCCGAGCGTCGCAAAGTGGTTCCGCGCCGCGCCCGGTTGATCGACATTCTTCGCCAATGACTCAATCGTCATCCGGTCGATCACCATCGTGCCGATCCCGGGCACCGCCTGCGAGAACGCGATCCGTTTTTCTGATTCCTGATGACGATACCGCAGCACCGTCTCATCGACGAGTTCAGGGTCAATCATCGCCCAATCCGCGCCCACAATCGCGCACCCGTCGATCCCACGATCGCTCATCACCCGCGCGAGCAACCCGATCTCGACCTGCTCGTCGTACACACCGAGCATCCCGATCGACCCCCGCCAGCACTCGCCCGATTGCATCCTCGCCGAGCCAACCCGAGCCCCATGCGCCCGGAACCGATCCGGATCAACCTGCACCACCTCGATCGGTTTGTCTGTGTCCATCTTCGCGATCAGCTTGTCAATCGCCTGGGCATCGGGTGTGATGATGGTGATCGCATCAATCTGCTGTGCGCGATCAAGCCGAGCGATGGTGAGTTCGAGCGTGTTCATCCCATCAACAATCACCTCATCAAGCGATCGTTGATTTCCAAGCCCGCCCATCATCGGATCCGCCATCACCAGCGCATCAACCCGCTCGTGTCGCTTGTGCTCATCGCCCGCTTGATCTTGGCTTTGCGTTGTCGAATACTCATCGTTGGCCACATCATGCAGGTTGTTCGTCTGCTTGGGTATGTTACCCAAGAAAGCTTCGCGTGCCGAGATCAACTGATCGATCACCGCCTGCGACGCATCACGAATCCATTCCACATTGGTGATGTCCCGTTCGACCTGCATCTGCTGGCGTCCGAGCGCATCGGCGTCCGGGTCCATCTCAATAGTCCGGTCCCGCTTCATCCGGTTGAGCACCCCGACCTGATTCACCGCTTCGATCATCCGAAACGCGGTTTTCATCGCCATCACTTCTTCGCCGAGCCCTTGCACTTTGAGAATCAACTTGTTGAGCTTCTCAGGCTGATCCTTCACCCCAATCATCGAACAAAGAATCCCGATCGATTGCTCGCTGAGGTATTTGATTCGCACAGCGTCATCAATCAACCCGCCCAGCCTCGCCTCGATCTGCGCCTTGCGATCTGCACTCTCGACCCGATGCGCCAAAGTCGCGGGCACATCAACCCCTCCGGGCTTAGCGTGCTGGTCGAGCGCCTCTTTGAGCGTCATCGCCATCGCGTGCTGCTTGCGCACGCCCCCCTCGCTGGCATCAATCACACAAAGCCCTTGGCTCACATCCTTCTGGAAGTCCGACTCAAACTGCGCCAGGTACGCCGACATCTGCTCATCGAGATAGATCGCCCGCCCGTAGATATCCGTCTTTGTGCGCAAAAGCCCGCGCATCCGCACGATCCGTTGCCACTCCATCATCTCAAGCGTGTTGTGCGCACTCAGTTCGCCCGACCACACCTGATGAATCGCCGCCCCGGCCGAGTAATACTGCCCATCGGTGAATCCTAAATCCTGCCCGATGAAGATCACCGGATCGCATCCTAAATACCGCGCCAAGTAGTAACACAGATGCGCCACCGTCCCGCCGCACGCCAACTCGCCCATCTCTCGAGCAAGCTCCTCGCCGATCAGATCATCGAGGATCGTGTCATTCACACAGAGCACCTCGCCGGGGAACGCATCAATGATCGCTGGGTTGGCTTTGGCTTCGACCACAAGCCGAACCCCGCGCACATCTTCTTCGCTGAGCCCTTCATAGAACCGCTTGCTGATCTCGTGATAATCTAGCGCAGCCACAAAGTCGGGCTTGATCCCCCGCGCGATAAGCTGCTTGAGCACCGTCTGCACCGCGATGACCACCACCGAAGCGCGATACACCGGGTCGGCGAGCAGATCAAGGTTCCGCCCTAAGCTCGGCCCCGCCGACACCACCACCGCCGGGCACCCCGTGCACGAATCCTTGAGCGATTCAATCCCCGCGCTCGATGTGTAATGATCCAGATTCATCAGCGCGTTGCGAAAACTGATCCGCGAGTTAGCCAGCGTCGTAATCACATGCGTCCGCGTCGCCTTGAGCACATCTTGAAAGATATCCCCGAACCGTGATCCGTCATCACCGATCCGTGCCTTGCTCGCCGGGTGCTCGATCATCTCGATCCCAAGTCCTACAATCGCTTCGATCCCGACAAACATCTGACTCAGCGACGATGGGTCGTTGGCATCGAACATCAGAAAGAACCGCCCCGTCGAGAACATTTCTGAGTAATCCACTTTCTCAAGCACCGCGCGGAGCAATCCAAGGTCAGGCTCGAAGCACACCACCACCCCGCACGAGCCCAATCGCTCGAGCAGCGTGCCGCAGTGATACCCCATCCCAAACCCAATTACCGCAAAGCAGGCCGAGTCGATCGGATCAAACCGCTGAGCAAACCGCTTGGCCTCCTCCATCGGCTTGCGCTTCGACGCTAGCGCAACCCCATCGAGTGTTGCGCTCCAAATCCCCTCATCCGTCTGGACAAACTCAACATCCCGCCGAGCCATCGCCGACTCGATCGCCATCGCAGCACGGGGGTTTTTCGTAGCCAACGCTTTGAGATTCTTCCCGAGCAACTCCATCGCTGAGGATTGGTCCGTGCCATGCTTAGCCTGCTTGTCCTGATCACTTTGACCGCTTTGACCGTCGTCTGCACACAACGCATTGAGTTGAGCATAATCCATCGAGTTCTCCAATCGCCTTCTCTCACTGACCAAGCCTTGCTCTTGATCGCCAAATGTGGGCGCACCGTCTCCGCACAGGCTTGCCCCCGAGTTATCGGCCTTTGCTCGCCAAATCCTCCATTTTCTCACGAATCCGCACCCCGATTCTGCCCGTATACCATCCAGACCCATCACACCAGAAAGCATCACATGCAGAGCACCCTCTTTGAGCCTCAGTCACTGCCCGAACTCCCCAAACCCGGATTCATCGACCACTGGATGCTCGAATCGCCTCTCCCCCTCTCACTCGTGTGCCTCGCCCTCGGGCTTATAGGCTTTGGCATCCTCCGCCAACGCACACCCACCCAACGCTTCGCCCTCCCCTCACTCGGGATCGGAATCGCCCTGAGCATCGCGTTTTTGGTGATCGGAACCCTCACCACCACCGACGCCGAGCACCTCACTGATCGCGCCCGTCAGCTGGTCCAAGCAGCTGCCGATGGCGACGAATCAATCCTCCAAACCCTGCTCGGCGAGCAGGTCCGTATCGAAAGTTCGTTCGTTTCGCAATCAGGACGCGCCCGGATCATCACCCTGGCGTCCTCACGGGGCGCCCCGATGATCGAATCGGCGACAATCAAAGAAATCCGCGTCGGGCTCTATAGCCCTCAAATGGCGCGCACCCAGATCAAGATCCGCGTCAAAGCCGACATGATCCCCCCGACAAGCTGGTGGACCATCGACTGGTCCCGCCCATCGCCCGATGCAGACAACTGGGTCGTCACCCACATCGAACCCATCTGGATCCAAGGCCTGCCCAACCCATAACAGCCCGGGTGCCGGGCGCCCCGACGGAGCCGTCTTGGGCTCATTCGGGTGAGTAATCAATGGGTCCGATCTCGAAACAAGCCCGCGAATACGCCCTAGTTCTCTGGAATCGACACAAGCTGACTCGTTTGAAGCCTCGTCACCTTCCCGCTCTCGGTGCGGATGGTTTCATTGATTCCCTGCCCGTTGAGCAGGTTGTTGGGATACTTCTTGCGCAACGCCAATAGCGCAGGCGATTGCGTGGGAGGCCTCGTCATCGCGTCATAGTCCCGCTCGCCAAACACCCCAATTGTCACCATGCTCCGGGCAGGAGCATGATAATAAAATGCCATCTCGCCCTGCGATCGCAGCTCACGGACCGCATCCTCCGCCGCCCGCCGAAAGGCAGCAAGGTCTTGTGCGCTGGGCACTTGATAGTCGGCACGCCCATAGATCCCGACCTGAAGCGTATAGATTGCCAGATCCCCCAATCGCCCCTTGACCGTCCGCAGATCATACGACGGGTTCGATCCACGCAGCGATGAACTTGTCGGAGGCATCATGATCGCCTGTTCGAAGATGGGGACGCCGTCGAGTTCGGCTTTGAGCACCTTTTTCAGGTCATTGACCGCCTTGGGGTCGGCCTTATCAAGGTAATCGCCATAGGCAATCACCAATCCGTTCGATCGCTCGTCGATATACGCCTGGCGGAGCCCCGCCTCTTGCTGGATAATCTCGAGCATCTGCCGGGCCCGTTCCATTCCGCCTTGATTGATCTTCATCAGCAGAATCGACCACCCCCCGATGTTGTCACGGGCCAAAAGTGCATCCTCATCATCGAGATCGAGCGCAGGATCAGGTGTCTGGACCGGCTCTGGCGCAAAAACCGCGCTTGATTCGTCGGCATAAAACTGCGTGTCACGATCGCCTCGAGGCTGATCGCCGCCGCACCCAACGAGCAAAACACCCGTCAATGCAGCAAAACCGAGCGCGATAATCAAAGAACGGGAAAAGTTTGGATATCCGAACAAAGCTAAAACTCCCTTGTGATGGTCTTTTTTGTCTTCAAGCACCAGATTCATGGATTATTTTCCAAGGTCCAAGTGTATGTTATACTTCATAAGTGTTTTCGTTGCTTGTGTTTACCCGGCTTGATCGAAATTCATTTGTTTTTTGAGCAAGATCAGATGATGCGTCGATACACAACTCTAGGGATGGTTGGGCCAGCGTGTCCAACAACAACATGTAGTGGGTACCCTGTGGTGGGTACAAGGAATGGGTACAAACACAGACACGGATCGTGTCAAAGAAATGAGGCTTCCTATATGAGCGATATCAATCCAATCAATACAGCACTTTCCAATCGAGTCGGACGGATCTCAGTTGATCCGCTCGGCCCGTCATCGGTCGCAGGCAGAAACACCGAAGATGTCCGGGGCCGTGGTGGGGCTCGGACATCCGATCAGGTCGAAATCTCACGCGTCGCCCAGTATCTGGGTCAACTCCAATCTCCGCCTACACCAAGCTCCGAGCTTGTAGCGCGCGTCCGCGATCAGATCGAACAAGGCGTCTACCTCACCGACGAAAAACTCGATGCAGCAGCCAACGAACTGCTCGATGATATCGACCTCTAAACCGACTCAACCGATTTCTAAACTGATTTCTCAGTATCGGCCTACTGATTCTATACGATCAATCCACACAACTGCTCTATCGCCAATCGGTGCTGGAGCAGTTTTTTTGCCGGGCTACTTCCAGAGCTCTTCAAACGCGATCAACCCCGCGCCCACAAGCCCGGCGTCATCGCCGAGCACGCTCGCCTCGACATGCACATTGCACAGCGACTCCGGAAACACCTCGCGCCGAACCGAATCACGCACAATATCAACATAAGGCTTGCCGATCGCATGCACCAGCCCGCCGCCGAGCACCACCCGATCAAGACTCAACAGCGTCACCGCCGAGGCAATCGCCATCCCAAGCCGATCGGCGGAATCATCGACCACCGTCCGCACCAGATCATCGCCCTGCTCGTAGGCCATCGCGAGCACCTTGGATTTGATTTTGTGGAGCTTGCCATCGGTCATGCTCGACACCAATGACGGATGATTCGAGCGGATCAGTTTCATCAGCTCATGAACAATCGCGGTGCGTGAGCAGTTGTGCTCGACCGAGCGCGATCCCAGATGTGCCCCCGGCAACAAAATCATGTGCCCGATCTCGCCAGCAGAATAGTGCGCCCCGCGATGGAGCTGGGAGTTGATAATCAATCCCCCCCCGACCCCGGTGCCCACCCAGACGCCGAGCATATTGGGTGTTTCGCGTCCGATCCCCGCGCGCCACTCGCCATAGACCGCGATATTGACATCATTATCCGCATACACCGGCACCCCGAGCCGATCCGAGAGCGCCATCGCAACCGGTGCATCGTTCCATCGCAGGTTCACCGCTTCGATCACGATCCCCTTCTCAGGATCAATCGGCCCGGGCACCCCGAGCCCCGCAGTATGGATCGCTGACATCGGAACCCGGGCATCTTCGCACGCCTGGCGGGCAGCTGCTGCGATGCGGTCCATGATGGCTTCGAATCCTGAATCGACCTCGGTTTTGATCTTGGCGCGCCCGAGCACCTCGCCGAACTCGTTGATGACCCCGGCCTGAATGTTCGTTCCACCCAAATCAATCCCCAGTGCGACCCGCGCGGACTCGGTCGGCTCAGTCAGTTGAGCATCTGGTTGATCGTGGTCATAAGCGGGCTCGTCGGACATGGGCATCTCCAAAGGCATTCGGGGAACACTCGTATCGGGGCGATCGACCAAGAGTATAGATCAAACTTGGATTCCCGGGAACAGAAAACCGCCCTGCCCGCCGATCTTCACACAATTCAGCACAGCCGAGCACCCACAACTCGGCATCCCGGCGTCGATTCGACGATCAACGCCGATTCAGCGGGCCCGATCGACCCGATCACAAAGAGCGTCGAGCCGCTGCCTGAAACATGAACACTCCGCCCGATCGCCCGTCCGATCGCGTCTTTGAGTGCTCCGAGCCGACCATCGGCACAGCACGAGGCTGATTCGAGATCATTGAACAGCGCATCCTCGTCGATCGACTCTTGCTGAATCAACTCCGCGACACGCTGCGAATCGCACCGATGCCCCGGCGAGACCTGCTCGTCGAAAATCTGAAAGACTCGCCCAGTCGGACACCCGAATCCGGGCAGAATCAGCGTGATCGGGGTGCCTTGAAGATTCGGCTTGAGCCGAGTGATCTGATCGCCAACCCCTTGCACCATCGCCGGGCGTGGAATGGATCGCTTCGGATCAAGAAAGAAAGGCACATCGGAGCCAAGTTCCATCGCCAATCCAACGATCGCCGCGTGATCGAGCCTGAGTCTGAAGAGTTCGTCGATCCCCATGAGCACCGCAGCCCCATCGCTCGACCCCCCGCCGAGCCCGCCGCCAGCGGGGATGGATTTCGAAACACGAATCTGCACGCCGAGTTTCCGCCCGACATGCGCTTCGATCAGTTTGTGCGCACGAACAGCGAGATCCGATTCCTGGTCCCATTCAACGGGTTTGTCCTCTCCCTCGCTCTGTTTCCATCCCAAGGCGTAGATTGATTCTTGATTCTCGCAAAGCCGACGAATCTCGATCTCGTCCCACAACTCGATTGCGTGCATCCACGAGCAGATCGGATGGAGCCCGCCCCCATCAACCCCGCTCACCCGCCCGACCGCCAGCGCGAGATTCACCTTGGCATAGGCTCGGCGGGTCAATGTGCGCATTGAGTGGTTGGTTTGATCCATCCCCAAACTCTAGCGCACCTAGAATGACCGAGCCGATGATGAACATCGGCTGATAAGGGAGCCGACCATGCTGGTACAACACCTGATCGACGCGATGGAACAAATTGCCCCGCTCAAGCACGCTGAGGAATGGGACAAGGTCGGGCTTCAGCTCGGCGTCCGCGCCCGCGAGCTCACCGGCCCGATCATGCTCACCATCGACCTCACCGAGCGCGTCCTCGCTGAAGCACTCGAAATCAACGCCGGGGCGATCATCGCGTATCACCCGCCGATCTGGAATCCGATCGATGCGCTGATCGACGAAACCCACACCCAGCGCATCGTCCGCGGCGCGATCGAAGCGGGGATCATGATCTACTCGCCTCACACCGCCCTCGATGCGGCAACCGGAGGCGTCACCGATTGGCTCTGCGAAGGGATCAGCGCACCCGCTGGACAATCAAAGCCCGATACGATTCTGGGTGATTGCCGAGCACTCGAGCCCGCAGCCGGAGGCGACCCGGATCGCGAAGTTAAAGTCATCACCTTCGTCCCTAACGATCAAGCCGACGGACTCCGCAGTGCCCTGGGCACCGCGGGCGCAGGCGGGATTGGCAACTATCGGCTTGTCTCGTTCAATACTCCCGGGCAGGGGACATTCCTGCCTCAGGAAGGCGCCAAGCCTGTGATTGGTCAGGTTGGCTCGCTCGAACGGGTCGACGAAACCCGCATCGAGATGGTCTGCTCACGCCACGCGCTGGCATTGGTCATCGAAACCCTCAAAGAGTTCCACCCCTACGAAACCCCGGCCTACGACATCGTTGAGTTGGTGCCCGAGCCCGTCCGCAAGGTCGGCGCGGGGCGCAGGCTGGTGCTCGATCAGCCCGCGACGGTGCATGATCTCGCCGATCGGCTTCGGGGACATCTCGATCGCTCGCGCATCCGCTATTCATTGGCAGCCGACGAAGACCACACCTTCAAAACCATCGGCGTCGTGCCCGGCTCGGGTGGCTCATTCGCCAAGCTCGCCAAGGGCGAAGGGTGCGAGCTGCTCATCACCGGCGAGATGACCCATCACGAGATCCTCGCAGCGAGCCAATCCGGGCTCAGCATCCTGCTCGCTGGGCACACCAACACCGAACGAGGATACCTAGGCCGACTCCGCGAGAAGTTGCTCGGGCTGCTGCCTGATGCACAGGTTGAACTGAGCAAGCTCGATCAAGATGAAATTAAGATCGGTTAATCTGTATCCGAATCATCTTCATGCTCACCCACGCCCGTATTGATCGTGCCTGAGATATCCATCGGCGCTTCGGGGACTTTCATCTCGGCGTCGAAGAGCACCTCCGAGAGCCGACCCGGGGGGATATATTCCACCCGTCCGATGAGCCGATATTCAACCTCGCCCGCGTTGCTCAGCAGATCACCCGGGATCACCGCGGGGAGAGTGAAGAGGTGCGACGAATAAGTGTGCAGCGTCGTCTGCGGGCTCCGCATCCCGGAATACACCTCCACGCCATCGAGTTCGACAGCGTAATACACCCGGCGGAGCGGGATCGGTTCTTTGTTGGGATTGGTCGCTTCGATCGAGAACTCGATCACCGAGCGATCGTTCTCATGTTCAATCTCGCGGACACCCATCGCCTTGAAGGTGGGCGCGATCGCTTTGTTGCACCCGCCGAGCGAAGCAGTGAATCCAAGAGCAAGCACCCAGAAGATGGTGGATGCTCTGGAAAATCCAGACGGGCGGGCGGGGGTTGATCGGTCAAGTATTTGGGTGTTCATCACACACAACCGTAGCACATCTCTTGAGACTCTGCGCTGTGCCGGGTTGAATATCGGCTGTGTTGAATATCAAGTGATATCAGGTGATGGTGCGTGGATCGATCTCGTTTTCGATCGCGGTGATCTTTTTGACCCGCCGGGCATGCCGACCGCCTTCGAACTCGGCATCCATCCATGCCTCGACGATTTTGTCGATCAATCGTTCGCCGAGCAGATCCGCCGAGAGGCACAGCACATTGGCATCGTTGTGCGATCGTGAGAGCTGGGCGGTGAGTTCATCGTGAACCAACGCTGCCCGGAGCCCTTTGATTTTGTTGGCTGCGATCGACATCCCGATCCCCGTGCCACAGATCAGCACGCCCCGATCGGCGTTGCCCGCGTTGATCTCTTGTCCAACGATGTAGGCTTGCTCGGGATAATCGCACTTGCCGTCGGCTTGCCCGTCTTCACACGCCGAGATGATGCGCGCCTGATGCCCGAGCCGGGTCAGGGTGTTGAGCACGATCTCGCCCGCTCCGAGCCCGCGATGGTCCGCGCCGATCACCACACGCATGGATGAAGAATCTGAAGATTCACTCTGGGTTGGGTCGCTCATCGCAGTATCTCCTCAAGCCTCGATTGGATCAGCGTTTCAAGCTCATCAGCCACCTGACGATAGACCTCAACGGGCTGGCCGAACGGATCGACGACGGGATGATTCGCATCGAGCACCAAAACCTTGTCGGCAGCCTGCGGTGCATGCTCGATAATCACCTGGGCATGGGCGGGGGTCATGGTGAAAATAATCTGGGCCCAATCAATCAACTCCAGATTCAAAGGCTTGGATCGGTGCGTGCCCAGATCAATCCCCCGCTCGTTGAGCACCTCGATCGCCTGAGCCGAAGCACTGTACCCGTCCCCCGCAGCCACCCCCGCCGAATCGGTGGCGATGGCGATGGCTTTGGGCTCAATCGCGCGGATCATTGAATCAGCGATCGCCTGCGCCATCGGCGATCGGCAGGTGTTGCCCGTGCACACAAAGAGGAGATGCATCTCATTCATCATCAGATCGTATCCACGGTTCCACCCCGGGCCCAATTCTCGCACCCGCACTGATCGACCCGGCTGATCGACCCAGAACGATGATTTGATGCACACAGTCGGATCGTTGTGGATGACCTGTGGGTATTTCGCTCTTTATCCACCGCCGCCTAGGGTGCTCGGACGCGTCAGAATTCTTGTTTGATCCCCCCGATTTGATCGGACAAGCCGAGCGATGAAATCGGCCCGGCTGAACCAGTGAACGCTCGGCGTTTGATCGCTCAACTCGTTTACTCATAATGAGTAGCGCACGACTACTTTGTATGAGTGTCGATCGAAAGGGTTGCTCATCAACACGGATCGAGTCACCCATTGTTCAACAATGTGGATAACTTGCCAAAGAAGGGTTGACAACAACGGGCGTGAGTGATTAGGGTATGGGTTCAAGATGATTCCCCGCACGCAGCCTCTCCACTCGGTTGCTGAAAAACTGAAAGCTGTTTGATGATGCCTGACCATGATTTCAAAGTCTTGGACGATGTCCTTGCGCACATACGATCTGAACACCCTGCTGTCGCCCGGCGATGGTTTGACGAGCTCGAGCCTCTGGGCATTGTTGGAGGGGCCTTTGGTGTGCGGGCGCATTCTGATCTGCACCGTGATTACCTGCGCCGAAACGGGCTCGATGCGTTTAATGATGCGGTTCGGAGCGTCACCGGGCAGCTCATCGCGGTTCGGCTATTGGGCCCAGACGATGAATGGGTCGCTGCTGAGCAAAACGCCAAATCCACCAAAGCCCAGGCCAAACAATCAGCAGCGGGCACGAAATCGGCACAAACGAAAAACTCGGCACGCGTTGCGGTCATGCCCAGCTCATCGGCCTTTGTCTCGAACCATCCGCCTGAATCTCCAACTCCCCCCCCGCCCGCGCCCCACGCTCATGTTGCTTCCGAGCGCGCTCGGATTGAACAGGATGAATCCCTCCCCATCAACCCAGACTACGGGTTCGAGCAGTTTGTCATCGGCCCAAACAACCAGATGGCCCACGCTGCTGCGATTGCGGTCTCGGAGAATCCTGGACACGCCTACAACCCGCTCTTTATTCATGGCGGGGTCGGGCTCGGCAAGACTCACCTGCTCCAAGCGATCTGTCTGCGAATCAAGCGTCAGCATCCCGGGATGACGATGCGGTATCTCTCGTGCGATGGGTTCATGACCCAATACCTCGCTTCAGTCCAAGCCGGGCGGATGGTCGAGTTCCGCCATACCTTTCGCGATGTGGATGTGTTGGTGATCGACGATATCCAGTTCCTCGCCAAGCGCGGGCGGACCCAAGAAGAGTTCTTTCACACCTTCAATGCGCTCTATCAATCCAATAAGCAGATCATCCTGAGCTCGGATGTTCCCCCCGAGGAGATCCCCGAGCTCGAAGATCGGCTTGTTTCCCGGTTCCTCTGGGGCTTGGTGATGAATATCGACAAGCCTTGCTTTGAGACCCGGGTCGAAATTCTCAAACGCAAGGCGGAGAACCGCGGGATTGAACTCCCTGAGGATGTCGCTTCCGAGATTGCCCATCACATTGATACCAACATCCGCGAGCTCGAAGGCGCGATCACCAAGCTTCAGATCGTGGCGAGCATCGAGAAGAAACCGATTGATCTCAATCTCACCCGCCGAGCACTGGGCGCGGAGTTGGCCAGTTCAATCACAGTGACGGGCAACGGGGCGACGATCGAGCAGATCATCTCCGAGATTTCGACCTTTTATCACATCAAACGCCCGGACCTGCTGGGCAAACGCAGGCACAAATCCGTCGCCCACCCGCGTCAGGTCGGGATGTACCTTGCCCGCAAGATCACCAAGCACTCGCTCGAAGAGGTCGGCGCCCACTTCGGCGGGCGCGATCACACCACGGTGATGCACGCGGTGAAATCAATCTCGAAGAAGTGCAAGGACGATCCCGAACTCCTCGCCCAGATCCGCACTCTTGAGACTCGGCTTCGGGCGTTGTGAGATGGGAAGGAAGAGGGGAACTTACCACAGAGCACGCAGAGCACACAGAGAAAAAAGGCAGAGAAGAAGATTGGGGAAGAGGAAGAGAAAGAGGAAAGATGGGGAAGAATATTCGAATCACTCTTTATCATTGTTCCTGCATTTTCTAATCCCTAATCCCTAATCCCTCTCTATCTTTTTCCTCTGTGTGCTCTGCGTGCTCTGTGGTAAGTTCTTTTCCTCACCAAACCAAAGCTGACAACTACCCGGTGAATAAGCGGTGGATAACCCGGCGATTGCGCTCGGGTGCGCTCGGCCAATACGGGCATGTTCGGTTTGGATTCAGGACTCGACAAGATCGAGTTCAATTGTTCCGAGCGCAATCGACAGGCAAGCGACAGGTTGGTCTTGTGGAAAATCGGGCATAAGTCATTGATCTTGAAGTGATTCGCGTGGTGCTCGCTTAGTTATCCCACAAAGAGGGTCACTAATTACTACCACCACCAAATTTCTATCTGTGTAATTCAATAAGAGAAGAGCCAGCCGGGCCAGAGGGGAAGACCAGAGCGAAAGAGACACGCTCAGTGTGATTCTGAATCAGTCGATCGGGTCGGCTTCTTGCGGAGTGTGCGGAAGAAGGTGCTGAGTTGCTCGGAGCATTGGTCAGCCTTGATGCCTGCGATGACTTCGCATCGGTGATTGAGTTGAGGATCCTCACAGAGCCGATAGAGCGTCCGCACAGCCCCGGCTTTGGGATCCGAGGCCCCGAAGACCAAACGACCCACGCGGGCGTTGACAATCAATCCAGCACACATTGGGCAGGGCTCGAGCGTGACGACCAGGGTGCAATGATTCAGACGCCAATCGTCGATGGATTCGCAGGCTTGCACGATCGCGCTGAACTCGGCGTGCCCGGCGGGGTTCTTGTGCATCTCGCGGGTGTTGTGGGCCTCACCGAGTACCTTGCCTGAAGTTGTGTCATACACCACCGCGCCCACAGGCACCTCGCCCAGATTCGCAGCTTCGTCGGCGAGTGCGATGGCTCGCGACATCATCTGCACATCACGCTCGGTGGGAGACGGGTCAGTATGGGGATCGGGATCAGGACTCATTTTCATCATTCGTATCTTCATCACCCGCATCTTCATCCGTGACGGCATCGGTGTGCTGTGAATCACGCAGATCGGTGTTGCGGAGCACCCGTTCGATCGGGAGCACCTTGAGGATGAAGAGCCCGAGTTCATACAAAGCGTACAAAGGCCCCGCGAGCAAGAGCATCGACAACGGATCGGCGGGGGTCATCACCGCGCCCAAGATCGCGCTGACGGCGATGGCATGTCGGCGATATTTGGTCATAATTTTGGGATTGAGCAACCCGACCCACCCGAGCATCACGACGACGACGGGGGTCTGGAAGGCGACGCCGAAGGCTAAACCCATGTTGAGAATCATCTTGATGTATTCAGAGATGCGGTACTGCTGGGCGATGCCGATGTTCGAGGTGAGGTTCATCACCGAGATGATGGGCTTATCGTCTACAAAATCGACACAGACGCGTTGCTGGTGGAGCTGGCTATTGATCCAGACCATGCCGATTTCGATATTTTCAGGGTCGGCTTCGAGGATCGGGATCATCGGGATGACGATGCCCGCGGGGATCGGGGCGGTGGGAACATCAAGCTCAGAACTCACCTGCGCACCGAACCCGATGAAGAAAGCGAGAATCACAGGCAGCACGGCGAAGTAGAGAAACAACACCGAGAGCACCGTGAGTAGAGCCGAAAACGGGATCAGCAGGTGGATAATTTTGCGTTCGTGCTTATAGAGCCCGGGTGAGACAAAGAGCCAGAGTTGATAGAGCAGCCAGGGCGAGCCGAGGAGAATGGTGATGATCAGGGCGATTTGGATGACGGCTCCGAAGGTCTCGAACGGGCCCGTCGCGAGGAGTTGGGACCCTTGACCGGCGTTGGAGAGCTGGACCCGGGCGGGTTCGATGAGCATCTGAAGCAGCGGTCGGCCGAACCCAAAGGCGATGGCGAAGATGGGAATGATGCCCACAATGCCGAAGAACACCCGCTTGCGCAGATCATCGAGGTGATCCCCAAAGGACATGATCCCGGCATCGAGGATGCCCAGCGAGTTCGGGTCGTCTCGGCCTGGGAGTTGGCTCGGGTTTGGGGATCGTGGGGTGAACATGGCGGAAAATGGGGCGTAGGGATGGATATGGGTGCTTTTTTGGAACGAATCGTTCCAAAATCGGTAAAACCAGACAGTTGGAGTCTGTCAGAGCATCTTAGCAAGTGAAATCTAGGCAAGTCGGCTGCTGCACTTTGGGCGCTGAGTTGAGCGAAACAGGTGATGCGTGCACGAGCAGGGGATCAGTGAACTGATGAACGAAGCGCTGATTGAATCAGCGATCGCGGGCGAGCGCGAGGCGTTGTCATTGCTCTGGCAATCATCGAGGCGGTGGGTCGCGACGATTTTGTTGGCGCACAAGCCTCGCGATGCGGATCTGGAGGATTTGTTGCAGGTGGTGGCGATGCAGATGTGCAGGAAGATTTCGACGGTCGATGAGCCCAAAGCATTCAAGTCTTGGCTTCGGACGGTGGCGATCAATGTGGCCCGTCAGGAGGGGCGAAAGACGACCAATCGCAAACGCTCGATGCTTCGGCTGGTGGGTTTGGAGCAATCAAATGATCGTTCGCCGAGCCCGGCGGATGTGATTGCTGCGGAATCGGATGAATCGCGAAAGATCTATCAGGCAGCGATGTCGCTGCCGATGGGATATCGCGAGCCGGTGCTGATGCGGTGTGTGCGCTCGATGAGTTATCAGCAGATCGGCGAGGTGCTTGAGTTGCCGACGACGACGATCGAGACACGGATCGCGCGGGGCAGGCGGATGCTCCGCGAGATTCTGGCCCAGCAAGAACGAGAACAACACGCCGAGCGTGAGACGGTTTCGAGCGTCTCGGCGAGAGGAGGTGCACGATGAGTGTTCATGATACAAACTCGACCAATGGATCAAGCGGATCAAGCGAATCAAATGATCAGCCTGTGGTCGGTTTGCCCGGCGATGAGCGCGATGTGCTGATCTCACGGGTGATCGATGGCGTCGCGTCGAGCGAGGATTGGAAAATCTTTCGTGCGGTGGCTGCCCATGATCCGAGTATCTGGTCCGAGCTCGCCGACACGCAGCAAATAGACGAATCGGTGCGGGCGAGCGTGCACCATGTGATTGATATCGCGGATCGGATCGAACTCCCCGGCGGGATGATTGACGATCGAACCATGCGGACTCGAATTGATCTGGTTTCGCGCTGGGGCGGGTGGGCTGCGGCTGCTGCGATTTTATTGGTGTGGTTCTTTGGAAATCCGGTTGGCATTCAACCCGAAGATGCCCAGGATTCCAATATCGCTGGGCTACCACTCTTCGGAAATGGCACTACGCTGCTCAACGATGCCAAGCCCGAGCAGGCGTTGAGTCAATATCTCCAGGCCGGTCAGCAAAGCGGGCGGGTGGTCGGCGAGATGCCCGAGCAGATCGTGATCGAGACCCGCCCGATGCCCGATGGGACGATCGAGGTGCTATATCTGCGTCAGATTATCGAGCGCCAGATTCTCGATCATGCGTATCGCGAGCTGCACGATGAGACGGGGCGGGCGGTTCCTGTGCCGGTGAAGTTTTCGCCGAGTGCTGATCGGTCGTACTAAAACGAACAAATAGCTGGACAAAACAGAATCTTTGGACAACTTTGCATGATCTGCGCATCTGGTTGAACTCAGGGACTCAATACACTTTCACAATCGACAGGAGATTCACCAATGACCGGACTGCACACACTCAAGACCAAACCACTTCTCGGGATGATTCTCGCCCTTGCGGGGCTCAACGCGTCGATTGCCTCGGCCCAGTTTCAGGTAGAGCACACCGCGGTTGTTGAAGTGGAAACTTCAAGCGATCTGGTCGACCATGAGGAATCGGTTGTCATCATTGAAATTTCCGACGGCGAGCAAGTTGTCCATGTCCGGCTTGTCAACAGCGAGGTGAGCGTTGTGAAGGTTGATGATGAGGTGTTGGATGAGGATCATTACTTTGTTCGAGGCGATGAGCTGCTGATCAAAGATGATGATGGCGAAGTGATCCGAGAGATCAAGCTGCCCAAGATCCAGAGCGATGATGATAAGGTGTTGCATGCAACTCATGCCTGGCGGGCTGAGCCGGGTGATGATTCGGAGAGGGTTGTTGAGCGTGCATACGGGTTTGTCACCAAGGATTCAGTTGATGATGACGGCTTCTTTAGGCAGCTTCAAGGGCAGACATATGAGCCCAAGGTGATGCTCGGGATTAACCTCGGCGAGCCTTCAAAGGTGCTTCGGAAACATCTCAAGCTCAAGGACGGCGTGCACGCGATTCTGGTCGAGGATGTCATCGACGGGTTGCCAGCCGACAAAGCGGGGCTTGAAGACTTTGATGTGATTATCTCGATCGATGGCTCGGACGATGCGGATGGAAAACTGCTGGGCGAGGTTCTTTCCGAGAAAGAGCCGGGCGATCAGATGAAGATTGTCGTGCTACGCAGCGGCGAGAAGGTCAGGCTCAAGATCAAGCTCGAAGCCTACGACGCAGAGGCACTCGGTGCTCAACAGGTGCTCGTCGAGCGTTCGAGTTCACCGATGCCGTCTCAGGGGGCCTTTACCTTAAAAGTTGATTCTTCCGCAAAGAACGACTCCAATATAGAGTTTCTGATCGAACAGTTCAAAGATGGGGAGTTTGGAAATCTGCAAGGGGCCGATCTCGAAAAACTGAAAGACGAACTCCACAGAGCTTTCAGCGAATCAAACGAACAACGCGAGAAGGCCTATGTGATCCGAGCCAAGGCGATGGATGCGATGAAAGATGTTGAGCGCCAGATTGTTGAGTTCCGTGATGGCAAGCTCATTATCCGTGCGAACGCCGACCTCGATCGTCGTGTCGAACATCTGAAAGGCAGAGTCCATGAAGCAGGGGAAAAACTTCATCATGAAGCGATTGCTCCGCATACGCAAGAACTCGATCATCGGCTTGCAGAACTCGAAGATCGGCTCGATGAGCAGATGGCACGGATGAGCGATCAGATGGATCGGCTCGCCGACATGTTCGAGCGGCTGATGGATCGGCTTGAAGACGATGAGGACTGAGCCGATCGCATTCGGTGATGAGGGCGTTGATTCTGGATCGATTTTGTGTCAAAAATGCAGAAAAATGCATCGGTGAGCAAAATGATCGGTACACACCTGAAACGCCGAGCGGTCTGTTCCCAATGATCACTTCATGCTGGTGCGTCAATCGCAGGTGGCATGACTGAGAGAAAACCACGACGCCGATTCTGATTTATCAGGATCGACTCCGGCAGCTGCGCGACGAGACCCCGTGCAGCTGCCATTTTTTTGGATTGCTCTGAATTTGGAGTGAAAAGGATCAATCTGACGATTTAGCGGACACAAATATCGACAATGTGCATCAAGATGCGCACAATGACCAAACACATTTGTTGGAATTGGTGTATGATCTATCGTCCAACACAAGGAATCTGACTTGCTCTCACAAACGACTGAATACGCCCTTCGGGCCATGAGCTGCCTTGCCTATATGCCTGATGAACTCGTCTCGACGGGTCAGCTCGCCGAGGTGACGCTGGTGCCGATGAACTACCTTGCCAAGGTGCTCCAACTGCTCGCCAAAGACGGGTTGATTTCGGGTCGGCGTGGGGTCGGGGGCGGGTATCGGCTCAAACGCCCATCGAGTGAAATCTCTATTCTCGATGTCATCAACGCGATTGATCCCATCGAGCGGATTAACGCCTGCCCGCTTCATCTCGAGAATCATTCCGGGCAGCTCTGTCCGTTGCATGGGCGACTCGATGCGGCTGCCAAGATGCTTATTGATCAGTTCAGCAGCATTTCCCTCCACGATATGATCTCGGAAGATCCGTCTGTTCGCCCATTGTGCAACACCGAGATGTCCAAGCGGATTGATCTGACCATCGGCAATTCCTGATTGTTTCTGATCTCAAGACTGATTGAGTCTGCTTCATCCGAGCTCCAAAGGGATGATCTGGGTCGATTTGATGTGTACGATCGTGCGTGAGTGAACAAACGAAACAATCAGACACGCCTCAACCATCCGCTTCTGAATCTGAACAGGTGGATGTCCATCATCTCGAACAGCAACGCCGGGAGAACCGCGATGCGGTGATCGCGCTGGGGATGCTGCCCTATGGCGTGCGGACGGATGATCTCGTCACCCTCGCCGACGCCCACGGACTCTATGACGAAGAGGCGGATCAGAGCAACAAAGCCTCGAACCAGGCACGCAAGCAGGCTAAGCGGGACAATCCAGAAATGAGCGAGGCGGACCTGCCCGCGATTGTGGACGATCGCCCGCGCGTCAAGGTCGCGGGTCGGGTGATGCTCCACCGAGACAACGGCAAGCTCATCTGGCTCAATCTCCGTGACCACACCAGAGACACTTTTCAGATCGCGGTCTCGAAGCGCGATTGCGAGGAGAACGGGTTCAAGTTCGCCAAGGTGCTCGACGGGGGTGATATTGTGATCGCCGAGGGGCCCCTCACGATGACGAACACCGGCGAGGTGACCTGCTGGGTCGATACCCTGATCCCCGCGAGCAAGTGCCTGGTGCCTCCGCCTGAGAAGCACGCGGGGCTCCAGGCCACCGAGCGGAGATATCGTCAGCGGTATATGGATATGTGGGCGAATCCGGAGACGACGCGGACGCTGATTCTGCGATCGAAGCTGATGAGCGCGATGCGTCGGTATTTAGAGCGACAGGATTTCATCGAGGTTGAAACGCCGGTGTTGCAGACACAGGCCGGCGGGGCGGCGGCCCGCCCGTTCTTAACGCATATGAATGCGTTGAGTCTGGATTTGTCGCTTCGGATTGCGCCCGAGCTGTATCTCAAGCGGCTATTGGTCGGCGGGATGCCCAGGGTGTTCGAGGTGAGCCGAAACTTCAGGAACGAAGGACTCGACAAGAGTCATAACCCTGAGTTTACGAGCTTAGAGGTCTATCAGGCGTTCGGGAACTACGAGACGATGATGGAGCTGACCGAGGGGTTGATCCGTGAGCTGGCGGTGCTGGCAGCAGCTGAGCAAGATGGTGATTCGGCTGCCATGCCCTTTGGCGAGCTGAGCATTGATTATCAATCGGCGTTCGAGAAGATCACTTATTCCCAACTCTTCGAGAAGGCAATCGGGTTCTCGATTGATGAGATTGAGCAGGCACGGGCGGAGTGCGAAAAGCGTGGATTGAAGACGAAGAGTAAAGACGGCACACCGATTGATGATATCTTCATCATCAACGAACTCTTTGAAGAGGTGGCCGAGCGAATGATTGATCCGTCGAGGCCGACCTTTGTGATGGACTATCCGGCATCGTTGTCGCCGTTGACTCGGCCTAAGCCCGGGACGCTCGACAATGCGGTGCCTCTGGCGGATCGGTGGGACTTATTCATCGGCGGCATGGAGATCGGCCCGGCGTACACCGAGCTCAATGATCCTGATATCCAAGAAGAAAAGTTCCGCGAGCAGCTCGCGGGTGTGGATGATGAGGAATCGACCTTTCGGACCTTTGACGAGGACTTTGTCAATGCGCTCAAGGTCGGGATGCCTCCAGCGGGTGGATTAGGACTCGGGATGGATCGGATCGTGATGCTGCTTGCGGATCAGCGTTCGATCCGTGATGTGTTGCCGTTCCCGATGATGAAACCAGTATGAAGCCGGTATGATTTTGAGTTGAGTTCAGGATGAGTATAAAAAAAAACACCCCACATCGCAGTGGGGTGTTTCTTTGTGGTGTCGTTTCAATTCGTCGGTCGTACGATCAATCTTCTTTTTTATTCTCGTTGAGTGGTGTGCCGCCCCGTTTGTTGCCTCGGATCACTTTTCCATCTTCATCACGGTTGCGTGTGTCAATAACCTCGCCGGTTTTCGGGTTCGTGATGATGGCGCCAAACCCTTTGTCGGTGACCTTTTTATATTCGTGGAGCACATTGATCTTGGCGACCGTTGGCGAGATCTCAGGGAACTCTCGGCGTTCACGCATAGCTTTCAAGATCGCGGTCGATTCATCAAAGGAGAGATTGCGGAATGCGGCGTCGAACTCGTTGAGATCATTGAACTGCTGTTCTGGATCGGCGACGAGTTCTTTTTCGAGGGCGCTGAGCGCCTGGGCTTCGGGCGAAGTTGCACCGGTTTCGTCGACGAGCCCGGAGATTTCGCTGATGGCTTCGGCGAGCATCGCGTTGTAGGTGATGCGTGCTTCGAGGATTGAATCATCGAGCACGAAACGCATAACCTGTTCGAGCCCGTTCTCGCCTTCGAGCACCTGGATCTCATCGGTGACGGCCTTTTTGTATTCACGGACGATGTATTGGTTCATCTCGCCTTGCACACGCGTCAGGATGCCCAGATTGAGTAGTTGCTGGGAGAGCGTGGTCGAAGGGACCAAAGGCTTGAGCATCTCGGCGATGCGCCCCATCTCGGTGATGTCGGAGATATCGAAGTTTTCGATCATGCCATCGGTGAGTGCCCAGTAGAGATCAAGATTGTCGATGACCATAAGTTCGAGACGGTACCGGCGCGAGTAGACCACAGGCATGATCTTCTCGACCGACTTTGGGCCGACATTTGGGTTTGATCGCAACGCAAGGATATCGGGGAGCTGACGCAGACGCAGGATTCGTCCGTCTGGCCCTTTCTGAGCAAGCTTGGGATAGGGTACATTGATCGGTAGATCGCTCACATCGCCTCGGTCTTTTTTGCCTTTGGTGGCTTTGGGCTTTGGAGGCGTGGGCTTGGCGGATTGGATCGGCTGAGGCTTTTGGGCCGAGGGTGCCGATGGGGGAGTAGGCGGGGTGTAGGTTGGTATTTCTTTCGCCGGCTTGGTCGGTGGCGGGGCGACTTGGGCAAGGGTTGGCATCGCGGCGAGCCCGATGGCGAGCCCGGCGGTGATAAACATAGTCTTCGCTTTGGTATTCATATCTGTATCCTCCCGATCCGGGAATTCCCGGGGTGTTGTTCGATTGTTGGCTGATGAGCCTGTTTGTGGTTCAGATCTTTGGTCGACCGACAAGGGTATTCCTGAATCGACACCATGCCGACTCCACTCCAACGCCAGTTGGTGCCAATTATGACGCTCAAATCGTCGATGAGTTCTCAATTCTTCCTTTTTCGTCGTACAAATCACAATTTTCGGACTATAAACCGATATGGCTACCCAAAAACAATCCGCAAACGCATCGGTTGATCGCTCAACCCTTGCTCAATCAATCGCCCAGGCGTCGCTCTTGCGGGGTACTTTCACCCTCCGGTCCGGGCGGACGAGCAGCTACTACCTTGACAAATACCGATTCTCAACCAAGCCTGAGATACTCAAGCAGCTCGGCGAACTTTTTCAAAGCACGATCAAACAGATCGAAGAAGAAGTCGGCAGGGTCAATCAGCTCGCGGGTGCAGAACTCGGAGGCATCCCGCTCGTCACGGTCGCCGGGCTTACCACCGGGCTCACGACGATCTTCGTCCGCAACGCGAAAAAAGACTACGGCACCGCCAAGCAGGTCGAGGGGATCATCAACCAAGGCGATGTGGTCATCTTCATCGAAGATGTCGCCACCACCGGCGGGCAGGCCCTTGAAGCGATCGAGGTGCTCAAATCGCTGGGCGCAACGGTGCCCGCGATGATTACCGTGATCGACCGGGAAGAGGGGGCGCGCGAAAATGTCGAAGCGGCCGGCGTGAAGTTCGTCGCGCTCTTCACCAAGGGCGATCTGGGTGTGGAGGAATAGAAGAGCAGCAAATCGGGAAAGCAGCAAAGCAGCAAATAAAGCAAGAAAAAATCTGTCTCTTCTCTTTATTTGCTGCTTTGCTGCTCTATCGCTTTGTTGTTTTTTATCCCCTCAAAGACTCTTCGAGCTTGTGGGCCGTTTGGGCTTGCTCTTCGTACCGGAGCCGATTGTTGCGGTGATCCATCAGGAAGTGCACCTTGCTGGCAAGTTCTTTGCCCGCCTGCTGAACCAGTTGCTTGCGGGCTTGACCCAGGTGTGTTCTCCGTGAGAGGTGCACGACGACCATGTGCTCGCACTCGACGAGTTTGAGCCATTCGACCAGATCATCGACATGCATGTGCATCCCAACCTTGGCCCGTTCTTTGTGATCGGGCTCGAAAAAAGTACACTCGGAGATGATGATCTGGGCGTTGCGGACATCATCACGCAGCAGGTGAGCACCCGGCAGCGTGTCGCCGGTGTAGGCGAGGAGTGGTACTTCGAGATGATTGACGATTTCTTCGCCGCTCTGCTTCATATCGCGGAGTTTTTCCTGAGGCAACCCGACGAGGTGTTCTTTGAGCTTGGTGCGCTTTTCGATGATGACATAGCCGACCGATGGGGCGGTGTGCTCGGTGTGAAATGCCCGGAGCATGATGTTGTTCTTGATCTGGATTTCCTGCTCGTGTTCGAGCGGGATGAGTTCATAGGGTGTCTTCTGGCGTTCGAGGCTCTGGAACCCATCCATCATGCCTCGGACATCGGATTCGATGCGTGCATCACAGACGATGGTGCCCGGGCCCATGCCTTGGAAGTTGCGCTGCGAACACCAGTAGGCCAACCCGCCGACATGGTCCATATGCCCGTGGGAGAGCGCACAGAACTTGGCTGCCAATGCCGAGCGCGGGGCCATGCCCATATCGAAGCAGACATCCATCTCGGGGATATTGATACTGGTGGCTTCGCCCGCGACGGAGTAGCCTTGAACGCGGAAGGGCGGGAGGTAGAGGAACCCGAGCGAGCCGTCGCGTGGTGGTGGTTTGGGGATCATGGCGATTGGTACTCCGTTGACAGCGTGTTATCGCTGAAAAAAGTGGTGATTGGCCCGTTGGCGGGGGTGATGGGGGAGTCTAGGCGGTAGGTTGACCAATTTGGAAACTTATGCAAACACCGTTCTGGGTGCCACTACTCGCCCGAAGGGCGCAGTAGTGCTCGGGTGCTTCGATATCAAAGAAGACACTACTGCGCCGAAGACGGCGAGTAGTGGCACCCGATCGCTATTGTATTGAAACCGTATGAAGCTCTCCACATTCCGGGCAGGTGGGGGAGGGGAGATCGGTGCAGTCGTAGGCACAGTGGGGGCACAACCCGGCATCGCGGCGGCTCTTGGCGATGGCTTTGCGGGTGTGGGTCTTGAAGTATCTGGTGAGCCAGAGAATTAATGCGGGGAAGCCCAAGTAGGTGCCGACCTTGGTCAGTGAGAATAAGGTCGCAGCGGGGAGGAACTCGATTCGTGCTGGTGCGCCGGGTTGGTACTGTGAGAGCCAAGGGTCGTTCTTGGCGAAGTTAACCAGTCCTTGATGAAGATTGACTAACTCTTCTTGTGTCAGTTCCATACTGATTCGCCAGGAGTATTCGTCTGGCGAGTTGAGAAACGACGAGGTTTGATAGAAATCAAAGATGCCGGCGATTGGTCCGGTTTTGATCTGAGGACGGAGTGTAGTGGTATGAACTTCAATGAACGATGGATCATCATACCACGAAATCAACTCCTCTTCATCTTTGGGCTCCTCGGTATAGAAGTGAAATCCATCAGTCGCTTGGACAATGAAATACTGGGTATAGAGTCGGCAGCCACGATATCCTAAACTCGGCAAGAGTAAAACCAGCATCAATATCGATTGCACGAACAATACCGCAATATATAACGGGATGGCTGAGACTATTCGTTTCACACCTTCTCTACGCACCAATCCACGCTTCTGATCCCTCTCAGCTCTCGATCGCATATCATCGACCCTATGACCACACCCGATACCCCCGAAAAAACAGACTCGACTGATCAGCCTACCCAGCCTACCCAGCCTACCCAGCCTGCCGAGCATCAGGAATCCGTCGGCGAGATCATCAAGCGGCTCGGCCCGGCAGCTTGGCTCGGAATCGCCTGGGCGGTGTTGCCAGCGGTCGCGGGGATTACGCTGCTGGCCAATATGGGATTGGCGACGCGGATGTTGGTCGGGACGGATGAAAACCCGGGGCTGCCTTTGGCGATGGGGATCGCGCTGTATGTTGCGATCTTTATCATCACGGCCGGGCTCGGCGTGCTGCCTACGGTTTCGCAGGCGATCTTGGCCGGGTTCGCCTTTGGGATTGGATGGGGATTCCCGGCTGCGCTTGTTGGGTTCGCGGGCGCGTCGATCATTGGATATATCGTGGCCAGCGTGGTCGCCCGCAAGAAGATCGAAGATGAGATCGAATCGCATCCCAAAGCCGCCATAATCCGCGATGCGTTTCTTCGCCATGGCAAGGTGCGGGCGTTGATGATTCTGACTTTGATCCGTGTGCCTCCCAACTCGCCCTTCGCGCTGACGAACTACGCGATGAGTGTTTCGGGTGTGAAGATGGTGCCGTTCTTGATCGCGACGATCGTGGGGATGGCCCCGAGGACCTTTGCAGCGGTGTGGATCGGGTCGCAGGTGAGCAGTTGGGACGATGCCAAGATGCCCAAATGGCTGGTGATCGGCGGGATCGTGCTGGCGGTGGTGATTCTGATCGGATTGGGCAATCTCGCCAACAAAGCGGTGGAATCAGCGATGAAGGCCGGCGAGCTGCCCGCGGACGATGATGCGGATCAAGCAGAGTCATAATTGGGTCGATAGGGCAGGAGATGCCCACAAACGGGCGGTCTAGGATCTGCCGATGTCGCCAGTAGTTGAAAACCAGTCTCAACTAAAAACAGCTCCAGGTGTCGATGCGCGCCCGATCAAGCTCGATCAGCATCCCCAAGAGGCCCTTCGACCAATCGGATGCGCCGGGGCTGATTCGGGGTGTTGCTGCGATGCGTGCGCGGTGCCCAGTTCGCTGATTGATCAGGCTGCGTGCGTGATGGTCGGGGCGCGGGTACACGCGGGCGAAAAAGCCAATCGGCGCAGTTCGCAGGCGTTGCACTGGGGCGTGCTTCTCGTGGCGATGCTGTTGTCGGTGCCGATGGTGCTGCCAACGCTTTCGCTCTCTTCGCAGGCGTGGATGACCGAGCATGTTTTACAATCGCCGGGTGGGTGGAAAATCTGGGCGCTGAGCCTGATCGCATCGGGCTTGTTCTCGATCGGGTTCGTGTCTCGGCTCGGGCATGAACGCTTACAAAGCGGGTGCGCGATGCTCCGTCGGCTCGGCCCAGCTGCAATCCTCGGCGTCGCGTGGTCGGTGCTGCCTTCGTTTGCCGGGGTGATGCTGATTCTCAATATGGAACCGATCCGGCTCGCGCTCGTCGGCGACGGCTCGAGCGCGATTCATCTGATGATGGGCATGTCGATCTACCTGATCGGCTTTGTGATCCTCGCGGGGGTGGGGTGTCTGCCTACGGTTTCGCAGGCGATCCTTGCGGGGTATGCCTTTGGTCTTTGGTTCGGGCTCGGGTTGGCGTTGATCGGTTTCGGCGGCGCTTCGCTTGTTGGATACGCCTTTGTCAATCGAATCGCCCGTACGAGTGTCGAGAGCGAACTCGGGCGCAAGCCCAAAGCCAAGATGCTCCGCGATGCGCTGCTCCATGCGAATCCTGGGCGATCATTGTTGATCGTCACGCTCTTGCGTGCTTCGCCGGGTTCGCCCTTTGCGCTCACGAACCTGCTGCTGGGCTCGCTGGGTGTTTCACGGGGCGTGTTCTTCTTTGGAACGATTCTGGGGATGCTCCCGCGCACCCTCGCTGCGGTGCTGATCGGGCATCAGATCACAACCTGGTCGGGCTCGGCATCGAAACCCGCATGGGTGCTCGGCGCGGGGCTTGTGGCGTTGGTGGTGTTGATTGCGGTGATCTCGAAGGTCGCTGCCGGTGCATTGAAACGAGTTGCAACCGAGCATGAATCTGTTTCAGTCGCGATGTGAGCGAGCCCGGCTTAGATCGGATCCTTGATCAACAGCACAAGGATGATCGTCACGCTGATGACGGTGAAGTTGTGCAGGAAATGGGCGGTCATCGGGGCGATGAGCGAGCCTCGCCATTCACGCATGAACGCGAACATAAATCCGAGCATCAGGATCGGCGTCACCATCAACGGGCCATAGTTGTGCATAAATGCGAAGAGGGCCGCGCTTGCGAGGGCTGCGAACACCCAGTGCATCGAGCCTCTCAAGTGGCGAAAGAGTGCGCCGCGGAAGATCGATTCTTCCATGATCGGTGCCCAGATGGTGACGAGCGAGAAGAGGAACACGATCGCGACGATATTACCTGAAGCGATGCTCTCGAAGATGTCATTGGTGATCGTGACAGGTTCGACCTGATCGTTGCCTTGCTGTTTGGATTGGATGTATTGCTGGAGCGTGAGCAGGAGGAGTGTGATGATCGAGCCCAGCAGGAGCAGGGGGATGGTGGCGATGTAGGCGATGAGGCCGCAGGATATTTCTTTGAGGATTCCCTCGCCTGTGTGCCAACCGATGGCCTTTTTCCAGGTCCCGATGTGCATCCCTCGGAAGATGCCCCAGAGGATGGTCAGGAGCAAAAGCCAAGGCAGGAAGATTGAAACCGATCCGATCTGGGGAAAGAGGAAGGACGAGACGGACATCAGCAAGAACCCGCCGACGAAGACGGCGTAGGTTTCGAGGAACACGCTGCCGCCTTTGACGGGGACATGGTTGCGGAGTTTGATCTGCCCGCTGGCCAAGCGGACAATCCCGAAGCACAGCACCACCAATCCGCCCAAGAGCAAGGTGGGCACCGCGAGCAGGACGATCGATGAGAAAATCAAGATCGGGAACCACCCATCGATCAGAGGCTCGCGGCGTGGGTCATCATCGTCGAGCCCGTGGGTGAGCGCGAACTTGCCGATGAGCCCGTACCGCTTGGCGAGTTGCTCGCGTTGATGATCGTTGAGCGCGTCGATGCCGACGGTGTAGATGGTCTCGAGCGCGTTGAGCTCGGCGAGGATGAGATCATCCGAGCGATCCGGGTCAGGGTGGGGGGTGTCGTCGGTATCGAAGAAATCGGTGAAGAGCTCAGCCTTGAGGGCGTTGAGCCGATCAATCGCTTCTTCATCGCCTTCAAACTCGCCCGCGAGCATGATGAGCCGAACCTCATCTTCGTCGATCAGGTTGTTCCCCGGCGGATCGAGTTGGTACATGACCGAGATAGATTGAGAGGCTTCGAATGCTCGAACAAAGAATCGCCCAAGCAGATCGACCTGCCCGAAGTTCCCGGGCGCGGGATGATCCCAGTGCTGGACCATCGGCTCGGGTGGTTTCTGGAAGAGGTACCGGAACTTGCTGTCCTCGCTCGAGTTCTGCCAGATGATGGTGATGCCCACGATCAGGACGGTGAATATGGTGACAAGGAGCTTGGAGTTGGGCGTGCCCGGGTCGGCGGGGTCGATCGGGTTGCCCTGCTTGGTCACCGGAATCTGACGGTTGTGCCTCATCGCATCGGCGACGGGGGACCAAGCGGTGTCGAGGTGAGGCTTGTCTTTGCCGGATTGGTGTTCGTTTGGGTCAGTGTTCATGCAGGGGTCCACAGCGGGTTTGGTCTGGATTCAGGCGTCTTTCGGCGGATTCCATCCCCATCATCGGCCAGTTTTGTCGGTTCTCCCGATCTTGTTTGTGGGGATTTGGATTCAGAGATTGACCAGACGCATTCATGAGCCTAATTTACCTTCCCCACACAATTTGTGTCGGGATTGATCTGACAAACATGCAGCTTGAACCAAATGTTTCCAACACACGGTTCAAACTGTCCGCCCTGCCCGGTAGGCAGCGTTTCAAGCACGACCAAGGTCGCTGCTGATCTTCGTGACGGCTGACTCAGCATTCACAAAGGCTCAGGGGTGATGCAAGGCTTGCACGATCTGATATGAAAAGGAGCTGGACCAATGGGATCCACCAAGAAGCACACGCATCTCCGCCGACAGACCTTCGTTGCCAAGAGAGGCGAAATCGCCAAGCAATGGCGCATCGTTGATGCCTCCGACCAACGCCTGGGTCGCATGGCCACCGAAATCGCCACCGTCCTCATGGGCAAGCATCGCCCAGAGTACACCCCCCATGTCGATTGCGGCGACTTCGTGATCGTCACCAACGCCTCGAAGGTTGCCCTCTCAGGTCGTAAGGCCGAGCAGAAGCTCCGTCTGACCTATTCGGGCTACCCCGGTGGACAGAGCGCCGAGTCGTATGGGAATCTGCGTGATCGCAAGCCTGAGCTGCTGATTGAAGAAGCAGTCCGACGCATGTTGCCCAAGAGCCGTCTTGGTCGCCAGATGCTCAAGAAGCTCAAGGTGTATGCGGGTGAGGATCACCCACACACCGGCGTCAACGCCATCGCACTCTGAAGATACAAATAAAGATACGAACACGAAAAACAACCAACTGTCCAAAGTGCTCTGACATGTGATCAGCAGCATGGATGCGGGCAGCGAACGAAAGGTAGAAATCTATGGCCGGTTACGAAACCACCATCACCAATCCAGAACTCGCGGGCGAAAATGTCGCCGGCCCAGAAGAAACCCAGCAGGCCGTCCGCGTGCTGCCTGATCCCAAGCCCGCCGACAAGCACGGGTGGTGGTGGGGCACCGGACGACGCAAAGCCGCGGTCGCCCGCGTGCGCTTCCGCCCGGCAGCCGACGCCGACAAGGGTGGGCTCAAGATCCAGATCAACCGCAAGAAGTTCAAGAGCATCGAAGAATACTTCTCCGAGATGCAAGACCGCGCCGATGCGGTTGCACCACTCAAGCTCACCGATACCCAAGGCAAGTTTGATATCTTCGTTCGCGTCCACGGCGGCGGGTACATGGGACAAGCACAGGCAATCCGCTTGGGCATCTCACGGGCATTGGTTGGATACGATCCAAACTTCGACACACCGCTCCGCGAAGCCGGTTTCCTGACCCGCGACGCCCGCAAGGTCGAACGCAAGAAGTACGGCCAGCCCGGTGCTCGCGCCCGCTTCCAGTTCTCGAAGCGCTAAAAAATGCAGCAGGGTGTATACCCCTGTCCATCTTTTTATACCCAGTTTTCTCACCCAGCCCGGACTTCTCCGGGCTGGTTTTTTACACAATGTAGATATTCATGTGTGAGAAAATGAGAAATGAACTTGACAGAGTAATGGGCATGCGGTACTTTGAATTCATACTGGCCGGTCTTCATAGGGCCGGTCTTCATAGGGCCGGTCTTCATAGGGCCGGTTTTCAACTTGGCTGGCCTCCAGAATTGGAGACAGACATAATGAACAGTTCAATGCGTGTAAAATGGTTCACTACAATACTGGTAGCCATGATGTTGGGTGGGTGGGCGGCGAGTGCGAGTGCTCAGCCAAATAATAGCCCCCTCGGCGGTACTCCTGTAGTCGGTGGCGTAGAGGTGCCAATACCGCCTCAGCTACAATACGGTCTTATCCAGCCGATTGTTGATGAGCAAGAGGTACTTATTCCTCAGTTGTTTTGTGTTGCATCAAGCCAGTCACTGTGGCTGTTTGATCTGGCCGCTTCGCCATTTTCAGGGATTGATATAGCAGCTTCAAGCAATGATGGTGTCGGTTCATGGACTCCAGTCGTTGTTTCACAGTATGATTGGCTCGCTGGATATGCTTCTGGTGATATCAACCTCGATGAGTTGTTAGATTTACTTTCCTCTTCAAGTGATGCGGCTCTTATGATCGGGATACTCGATGGGTCATGTGGTTCAGCCTATATTATTGCACTCGGTATGAGCCGGGTCGTTGATGGGCAGCAGGTCCATTACCTGATTCCTGTTATGGAAGTCACGGCAGAGGTTCAGGAACTGGTGGAGCTCGTCCCGCCCGGTGTTGTAGTGACTCGTTCTTCGAGCGGTGACGGTGATCCATGTGATTTAGGGTTCTGTGATCAGCAATATAGAACCCGGATAAGCGATGCGCTTCTTGATTTTGCAGACTGTGCAAAGTCGCAAGTGCCACCATTTTCACTGAGAACTTTAGGTTGTTTTGTTGGATGCGTACCCGCACTTGCCGGTACTCCTCTTGTATATGCCGCATGCGTAAGTGCGTGTACTGCTGTTATGGCCGCGGCGGGCGTTATTGATCTCACTGTCTGCGAGGCAGAACTGACGGATGCAAACCAGAATGCGCTGGCCAGTAAGTCTGCCTGTTTGGCTTGGCGGGCGGCTAATTGTCCTGGTGGATTAGAATAATACATAGACTTCTATGGGTATACTAGAGGGCTGTGCTAAGTTTTTGGAAAGAGGTACATATGGGCAATGGACAATCAGAGTGCGGGCGGGCAGGCAAAGTACTGTTTATCGTATTTGTAATCGTTAGTTTTGTCATATTGGGTGGACTCGCTTTTATTCGTGTAGGTATGCCATTGTCGGCGGAGATGATCACTATGGAGGCTTCGGATGGGTCAATGTTGATGTTGACGACCAAGGCAGGAAGCCCACAGATTCTTTTCTATGATGCGCAAGGCAAAGTTCGTCTCGAACTAGGCATTATGCCAACCGGAACGCCATGGGCAAGTATGAACGACGACACTGGCAGGTCTGTGATAAGCATGGATACTGCTACGCCGGGCGGGCAGCCTCAGATATTTGTACGCGGTGTTGAGCGGGACGAAATTGCGTGGCGCGTCAGTGTAGATGAGCAGGGAAAGCCCGTTATTACTCCTTAGCGATCTGTTGGGAAACAGTTGGGTATTCTGGTAAGAATATATTCTTTCTCGTTGTTGTGAAGTGCGCCCGTGCTTGTGAGCGGTTTGTTTCGACTTTCTGGTCGTCTGTCAAGATTGATTGCTGGCTTGGTATGTTTCTGGGTATTTTCATTCTGGACATCTGGGTGATATGTCTGTATCCTGTTATTCGCTGGCTTGCACGATGGCCAGTTGGGGAGCGGCTGAAATCAGTGCGTGCTTGAGTTCTTCAATATCCGCTCTGACCAGTTTTCTCCGGGCTGGTTTTTTACATCATCAACCCAAAGCGGATACAGTGGAACCCGTGCGGAGCTTTGTGTCATCATGTCTGGGTTGGGTTGATCGCCATGCGATCGGCGTGGCGATCGGTGCGTGCGTATCGGTGGTGCTCATCGGGTCGGTGCTGATCGTGAGCATCGCCCGGCTCAACCACACGCCGAAATGGTGGATGCAGGTCGAAGAGATCAGCACTGATCGTGCGAGTGTTGTTGAGCAGGCGGAGACGCTTGAAAACGCGATCACGACTCAGCTCACCGCGCTGCGCGATGAAGATGATCCGCGATGGCGGGTGGCGATCAATCCCGAACAAGCCAACGCCTGGCTCGAAGCAAGGCTTATCGACACCATCACGACACACCTGGGCAATCAAGCGTGGCCCAGCGAGGTGCGAGCCGTGCGCGTTGGGGTGCTCAACGATCGGCTGATTGTCGGCGCAAAGATAAGCCATGCTTCGGGCTCGATGATCGTGTGGGCGATTGTTGAACTCTCGCTCGACGAGCACGGGTCGCTGTGGGCGTTGATGCCCTCGGTGCATGTGGGTCAGACGCGGGTGCCTCGGTGGATGCTCGGGTTGGTTGAGCGACAGATGATAGAGCGATCGCGCATCGAGATCGGCCCCGGCGAACTCGAACTCGGCGATGGGCGCGTGGCCAAGTTGATCGGGTTGCGGGTCAATGACGGGCGGCTTGAACTCGTGATGGAAACCCGCGCGATCGAGTAGATCGCGCGGGTGAAGATTTAGATCGAGCCGACGAATCAAGCCGATTTCTTGATCGTCGCGTTGATGAGTTTGCGTGCGCCCGGCGTCTGGATCGTGCGGATCGTGTCGGCGTGCTTGGTGAAGAGTTGACGAAACTCAGGATCACGGTTCATCGTGTATTCGAGCGATTGAATAATCGACGCGGCACTGTTCTTAAGATTTTTCGAGCGCATCATCGTCGCGATGAGCGCGGCGCCGAGCACGATCGGGCCCTGAGCGGGCGCGGGGATCCAAGGCGAGAGCGCATCGGCGGCTCTGGTCAATGAATCACTTGGGTTCTGTGCTTCTTCAATCACCAGATCCGCCTGAGCGATTGCAGCGTTGAGCGCGCTGAGCTGCGCGTTGGCTTTGGCGATGGCGGCATCGAGATACGATGCGTCGGGTGAAGCAGGGTCGGTCGTTTGACGCTTGTTTTCAAGGGCTGCGAGCTGCTCTTGGACATCGGATTCGACGAGCGACACCCTCTCACGCCAGGCTGCGGTTTTGGTCAGTGCGCCCTGCAAATCAGCGCACCCGCTGAGTGCGCTCAGCAACAAAAGAGCGATGATGGTTGTGTTGATGATAAGTTGTTTTTTCATACCTGTTCTCCCCGCGTGCAGCACAACCCGCCAGCCCGCACGCGGTCGGCTGATGGGTTGGGTGAGTTGTTGCGGGGTTGATCGAGCCCGAACACATGATCGAACCAGTGGGCATGGTTATAGTACTGCAATGCGCATTAAGAGCAAGCAGGATTGGGCGCAGCGCATGATCTTTGCGCACAGGGTTGGTGATGGGTTAAAATTTTTTAGTTGATCTGTTCGATGATCATTGCTGCGGCGCGGTGGGCCATGCTGTGCCCGGATTTGACGGCGCTAATCTTTGCGCACAACGGTTGGCCGACAAGTGCAAGGTCGCCGATGAGATCGAGGAGTTTGTGCAGGGCGCATTCGTGCTCATGGCGATAGGTGTTCTCGATCGGGCCCGCGTCGCCGATGACGAGCAAATCGTTTATTTTTAGGTTTAAAAAGAGCCCGGCGCTGTGCATCGCGTCGGCTTCGTGCTCGAGGCAGAAGGTGCGGGCGGGTGCGATGCGGTGGGTGTAGTCTGCTGCGTCGCCTGTCCAGGTGACACAGGCTGATGGAATTAGATTGCCGGGATAGTCGATTGAATATGAATAGGTCGGCGAGTCGCTGGGCTCGATGATGATCGAGGCATCGCCTTCTTGAATGACGATCGGCTCGGTGATGGTGATGGGTTCAATTGTTGAATCAAGTGCATTGATCCCAACTTCGTTGATCGCATGGACAAAGTCGAGTGCTGAGCCATCGAGAATCGGAATCTCGCAGTGGGGGCTCTGTGAACGGATCTCGATGTCGGCGTCGGTGATGCCTATGCCAACCAACGCGCTGAGCAGATGTTCGATAGTGGCGATGTTGGTTGATTCGTTGCACACGCTGGTGCATCGGGGCTTCATGCTGGCGAACGCCCGGTGCACGGGCAGGGCGGAGAGGTTGGCGATGTGCGCGGGGACGATCGCACCTGCGCGGTGGAAGGTGATCCCGGTTTGATTCGTTGATGGAGAAATCGTCAACGCGCACGGCTGGGCGCTAAAGAGCCCGGTGCCTGCGAATCGAACGCTGTCGTTGAGTGTGCTCCGGTGCATGGGTGCTCGATGGGTGCTCAGGATGGTTTGTAGTCTGTGTCGAGTTTTTTGAGTGATTTGTTCACCTGCCTACAGAACTTGGCGAGGTTTCGGCTCGCGCCGATGTTGGCCATTGCGGTGCGGATGGGGAGTGCGGGTACGCCGAGCACGGTCTCGCCGTCGTCGATGACATCGAGCACCATCGCGCCGCCCGCGATTTTCACATCCTTGCCGACGGTTGATTGATCGTTGAGGATGACGCCCCCGCCGATCATGGTGCGATCGCCGATGGTCACCGAGCCGCCGAGCGTTGTGCGCCCGCAGAGGAGGATGTCATCGCCAACGATGCAGTTGTGCGCGATGTGGACCTGGTTATCGAGTTTGGTTCGGCTGCCGACTTTGGTTGCGCCAAACTTGGCGCGGTCGATGGTCGAGCATGCGCCGATCTCGACATCATCACCAATTTTCACGATGCCGATTTGCGGGACTTTGATCACCGGACGATCCTCGGTCGCGGTGAGGAACCCGAATCCGTCCGCGCCGATGACCGAGTTGGCGAAGATCAATCCACGATCGCCGATGATGCACCGGTCGCCAAAGACCACGCCGGGGTGGATGACGGTGGAAGTCCCGATCTGTGCGCCCTGCCCGATGTAGACATTGGCCATCAGCACGACGCCGGCGTGGATGATCGCGTCTTTGCACACGACACACCCGGGCCCGATCGCTGCGCTGGGATCGACCTGCGCGTCGGGATCAATCGTTGCGCTCGGGTGGACGCCCGGGTTGGGCTTGGCGGTGCCGGGATCGGTCGCTTCGAGGATTTTGACGACCGCGATGTCGGCGTCCGAAACAATAATCAGCGCCCGTTCTTCGGGGGAATGCTCGGGGAGTTCGACGCCTTCGGTGACGAGGGCAGCCGAGCATTTGGAATCGGCCCAGAGCTTGGCGAAGTTCTGGGACCGGATGAAGGTCAACGAACCCTCGCCCCCCTCCTCGATCGGGGCGAGGGTGTGGAGGGTGAGATCGGGTCTGCCCACGAGAATCCCATCGACCATCTCGGCGAGTTCATCCGTCCGGATCGAGACCGGGTTGGCATCGGTTGCGCTTGACTCGCTCATCGGGTGATCCTCTGACGATTGCATGCGATCAGGCTGTGATCAGGGTGTGAACTCGTTGTTCATCAGCGTGACGACCTGTTCGGTGATGTCGATGCTCTCGTGGCGGTAGATGATGCTCCGTGAAACGATCGAGCGGAACACATCTTGATACTGCACATCTTCGGGGACTTCAAAGAGCGAGTCGTCGAAGATGACAATGTCGTACCCTTCGCGGTCGGAGATCCGGGAGATCGCATCGAGCATTTTTTCGTACATCTCGCGGGTGACATTGCCCCGGTCGATCGAGAGAATCTGGTTGAGCGCTTCGCCTCGGGCTTTGTAGACGGCTTGGATTTCCATCGCCTGACGGATTTTATCTTTGTACTCGGGGGTCGAGCGGTTGCCGTCTTTGAGGTCGGCTTCGAGGAGTCGGATCTTGTCGGCGACCTCTTGAAGCTGGGCCTGGCGGACATTCTTGTTCTCTTCGAGCTGAGCCTCGCGGACTTCGCGCTCTTTGAGTTTTTCGATGATCTTCACGATGTCCACCGTGGCGACCGCGGTGGCGGGTGCGGGCGGGCGCGTGGCGTTTGCGCCGGCTTGCCAAGCAATGGCAGCGATCAAGATCGCGAGTGTGGGGATGAGCGGGTGGATGGATCGTGCGTGATTCGAGAACATGTGGATTACCTCCGTGCGGGCCAAGTGGTTCTTTGTCAATGGTATACCGGAAAACAACCCATCGGATGACATCGAGGCGTGGATTGTGCCTGAGAATACACGCCGATGGGTTTGATTATTTGAATGGCAGGTCGATAGTGAAGGTGAAGAGCCGTTTTTCGTCGCTGTCTTGGCTCAAGATCGGGAACCCGAAGTCAAACGCCAGTGGCGCGGGGCTCAGGGCCGGGACATGGAAACGGATACCGAACCCAACCGAGACACGCAGATCGTCGAGCCCGGGATCGAAGGTGACGGTGCCTGCATCGACGAATATCACGCCTGAGAAGATATCTTCATACAAAGGCTGCTCGATCTCGGCGCCCGCGAAGAACTTCCAGGTGCCACCGACCGGGTCGTCAGATGCTAAGCCGTTGTCGTTGCGGATGCCTTTGGGTGAGACGGTGCGGAAGTTGAACCCACGGAAACTCTGCCCGCCCATATAGAATCGTTCATAGGTGGGGGTGTTGTCGCGTCCTTGGGGGATGTACCCGATGCTCGAGCGGAGGTTGAGGACGGTCGAACGCCCGAGGTAGTCCTCGCGGATGGGGATGAAGGTGGAGTGGGAGGCTTCGAACTTGGAGAACTCGAAATCGCCGACTACTTGTTCGATTGAGATGCTGGTGCGTGAGCCTTTGGTCGGGCGGGTGAAGGAGTCGAGCGTGGTGCGGATGAGCCCGGCTTTGAGCCCCATGAGCAGGTTGGCATCGGCGACGGCGAAGATATCGACCGGGCGACTTGCGTCGATTGAAGAGAGTTCGATCTGTTCAGCGCGGAACGAGAGGTTGCCGTTCCATCGGGTGCCAAAGCGTCGCCCGATCCCGAGCCTGGCTCCTAGGCGTTGTTCGGTGAACTCGTTGAAGGTTCGGTTGCGGAAGAAGAGGTTGGCCGAGCCTGAATAGTTTGATTCGAGCAGGTAGGGCTCGGTGAGTCCGATGGAGTAGGTCTGGATGCGGTTGCCGGGCAGGAGTGAGATGTTGAAGGACTGCCCGCCGCCTCGGAAGGCGCGCCCCGCGAAGAACTCGCCGGGTGAGTCGGGGGTATCGCGGACATCAAAGTTGCGCTGGGTCAGTGCGATGCGCCCTACGACGCCCGAATCCGACGAGACGGCCCCGCCGATATCGAACGAGCCGGTGTTGGTCTCTTCGATCTCGATGAGCACATCGCGGTAGTTTGATTCGTCCGCAGGATCGAGCGTGATGCGGGTATTGGGTTCTTTCTTTGGCTTGCTCGCTTTGGGTTTGCGCACACGAGGGACGAACTCATCGTCCCAGACCTCCGAAAAGAACTCCACGCCGGGCTCTTGAGGGGTGATGATCGTGCCCGAGCGGTTGTTAAACAACCGGAGCCTGCTCAGGCGGACCTTTGAGCGGTCGATCGCGGTGGTGTCGAGCGGGCGCATCGGGCGGAGCTCGACATGGCGTCGGATGACTTCCTGGCGTGTCAGGTGATTGCCTTGAATGATGATCTCGCCGGCGCGATACCGTTTGCCCTCGCTGGCATTGACGATCAGATCAACCAAAGGCTCGGTCGGGTCGCGTTTCTCGATACGGAACACCTGGCGGGTGTTGGCATCGCCCGCGTCGGTGTAGCCCATCTGCCCGTAGGCGGATCGGATCGCACTGATGGATTGATCGAGATCACGCACGGAATACACATCGCCCGCCTTGATGCTCATGAGCCCGGCGATCTGGGCCTGGTTAAAGACCGGGTCGTTGCCGTCTTCTGATTCGATATTGATCTGCACCGAGCGCAGCGTGTAGAGCGGGCCTTCTTCGATCAGGTAGGTGATGATCGCCTCGCGCCCGTTGGGCGCGGGCTGGATGAGCCGATCGGTGCGGATATCGAGATACCCACGATCGCGATAAAACTTGATGAGATTCGAGGTATCGGTATTGAGTTGGTCGTCGTCGAGCTGCCCCTTGCGGAAGAACGAGGCGGTTTTGGTATCAATCTCTCGGCGGAGCTGCTTGGCGGTGAAGGATTCATGCCCGGAGAACCGGATCGCGGTGACCTTGAGCCGCTCGCCTTCGAGGATACGAAAGAGCACTAATCCGGTGTCGGCGAGTTCCTCTTCATCAATCGAAACACGGGCGTAGTAGTACCCCTTCTGGCGGTAGAGGTCCTCGATGCGTCTGGCCGAGCGGTCGATCTGGAAACGGTCGATCGGGGTGCCCGAGCTGACATCGACGACGGCTGCGATGGCCGAGTCATTGATCTCGACATTGCCCGCGACCTGGACATCAACCACGAGCTTGCGTTCGAGGACCTCAAAGACGAGTTCGACCGATCCGTCGTCGTTGATCCCGGCGTAGACCTCGACACGCGAGAATGAGCCGAGCCGATTGAGCCTGCGGATATCGCTTTGGATCAGATCGGCGTCGAAGACGGTGCCCGCGAGCGATCGGATGTTGTTGACCGCTTCTTGATGAGCTTCGATGGTCAAAGGCGTTTCTTCGCCCTGGAGAATCACCGGGCGAACCGCGACGCTGGCGATCATCCGGTGCTCATAGATGGTCATGTCCTCGGGGTGCTGCGTTGGATCACCATGCCCGATTGGTGCCGGTGGGGTGCTTGCAGGCTGGTCGGCGAGGGCGAAGGGCTGAATGGCGCATAGCGCGCCCGCAGCGAATATCGCGGGCAGGCGTGGGCTTTGGAGTGATCGTGTGTGGGGAATCTTCAACAGCATAAACCTCTTGGTGTGGACGATACCCGCCTACTGCTCTGAACACAAATGGTATGCGAAATTGAAAACATTTGTTTTGATGATTTCCTTCTTTCATCTTCCATATCGACCAACCCGAAGCGGATAGAGTAGTGCATCGGTGCAAGGATGCACCTTGATAGAGATCAGAGGGACGATGCTGAACACACACGATTCGTATGGACACGCCGCGTGCGGGCAATCTGATGCCAAAGCTGCTCAGAGACGCTCGATATCGAGCCGAATCCGGCGCGGGCTTTTGGTGGCAATTGGATCAGGGTGTCTGGTGCTCGGGCTCGTGCTCGTCGTCACGGTCATCCGCCCAGAAACACTGGGCACTTTGAGCACCGCCGAGCTCGCAGCGATTGTCGGGTTCATCACCTTGCCCGCATTGACGATGCTGAGCCTGAAGTTTGACCGATCGGTTGTAAAGGCTTTGAGGCACGCAAATTGCCGCCAATCTGTTTCAGAATCTCAATCCCTGCCCGCCCGATCACACAGCGCCCACACCCGAGGGTTCCGCACTGTGCGCCATGCTCGGCTTTCGGATTCAACCGAGCAGATTTCGGGCGCAACTTCAGCCAATGGGCATGAAAAAACCCGATCATCGCCTTCGAGCGCCGCCTGATCGGGCATTCATAAACTGATTATTCACCAAGGGTTATCTCTCGATTTGGGTTCAGCTCAGGTTCACCGGCATCACGACATACAGGAAGTCGTTGCCCGCCTTGAATAAGCCCGGCTTGTTGGGGGCTTTGAGCTCGATCATGATCTCTGGGTCGTTGATGACCTTGAGCGCATCGGTGATGAAGGTGGGATTGAACCCGATTTCGATGTCGTTGCCGTCGTAGGCAGCCAGATCGACGGTGATATTCGCCTCGCCCATCTCGGGTGCTCGGCTTGAGAGTTCGAGGGATTTGTCTTCGCCTGTGAACGCCAGGCGGACGCCTCGGGATTCCTCGTTGGTGAGCAAGGCAGCCCGCTTGACCGCTGAAGCCAGCGTATCGCGGTTGAAGGTGACCTTGATATCGAGATCGCGGGGGATGACATCCTCGTAAGGCGGGAAGGTGCCTTCGACGAGGTTGGTGGTCAGGACAGCACGCGAATCGGCGGGCTCATCACCAAAGGCGAAGACCGCTTGTGAATCAGTAATCGCGACATGCACCGGCTCGTTTTCGTCGGCAGCGAGTTTCTGGATCATCGAGAGCGCCTTCGACGGGATGATGCACTGGCTGGCTTCGCCATCGCCTGAGATCATGACGGAGGACTTCGCGAGTCGTCGCCCATCGGTCGCGATCATTTCGAGTTTTTTACCCTCGCGGACCATCAGTACGCCGTTGATCGCGTACCGGGAGTTTTCGCGGGCTGCTGCGAAGAGCGTGCGGGTGACGAGCGAATCAATCACGCCCGCCTGGGTGGCGAAGAGCGATTTGGCCGCAGCCGAGGAGGCCGAGCCCTCAGCGATGGCTTTGTAGTCGGCCAGTGCGGGGAAGTCGGCAGCATCGAATCCGTGGAGCGAGAAGATTGCGTCTTCGCCTTTGATTGTGGTGGTTTCGCCTGTGGTTTCGAGGGTGAGGGTGGATTCGTTGTCTTCTGCGGAGATGATCTGGCGGAGTTTGTCCGACGGGATCAGGGCGCTGCCTTCCTCGGTGACATCAACGCGTCCGATGCGGACGGTGAGGGAGATCTCGGCATCGGTGCCCGAGAGGGTGAGTTCGGCGCCCTCGTCGGATTTGGTCGCTTCGAGTTTGATGCAGGTGAGCTGGGGGCGTGGCGATCTTGAGGCGACCACGCCTGAGACTTGATTGACCGCTTCGAGAAGGGCGGCTCGTTCACAGATGACTTTCATCGCTCACTCCACATGCTCGCCGACTTTCGATTCAGAAAGAGGCTGCTGGTTCTGGTTCATTTCGAGTGTGTATGGTAGGCGATTGGGGGGTGATGCGGGGTAATCAGTGGGGCTTATCTAGTAGATGAGTGGGTGAAAATCCACTCGGTAGTGGGTTGGGTGCCAATAGAGAATCGGACAGTGAAGCCTAATTGGGGATAGGTTGTGGATGAACTGAGCAAATCGCGCGCCATATGAAGAATTGAGCCCGATTCACCCTGTGAACCCTCGCATCGTTTCCGAGGGCGGCTAGGATGATGGCATAATCTGAATGTACGCTGCGCCGTGCTCTAGGACTCCAAACTCCTCGTGTAGAGGCGCGGGGAATCCATAGAAGTCACGGCGTTGGTCGTTTTGAACACGATCATGCTCGTTCAGCAAGAAGGAACACACACATGTCATACGAAGCTGCGGTGCACGCACAAGCACTCGAAATTGATCGGTTGAGCCTGGAAATGACAGCTGCTTCTGGAACTGGTCATCCAACCAGCGCCATGAGCATCGGGCACATCGTCACCACGCTGATGTTCACCTCGATGCGTTGGAGCCCGGATTATCCAAACTACCCAACCTCAGACCGTCTGGTGCTCTCTGAAGGGCACGCGGTTCCAGCGGTATACGCTGCGATGGCTTCGCTGGGGGTGGTGGTCGGCAAGGGCGAAAACAAGTTCAAGCTTTCGGTGGATGATTTATCCACATTGAGGGCAGCCGACTCGGTGCTCGATGGGCATCCAAATCCGATGGAAGGCGTCGATTTCTTCGATGCAGCGACCGGATCGCTCGGGCAGGGGCTCAGTGTCGCAGCCGGTGTCGCCAAGGCGGCACGAATCGACGGGCTCGATCGACGCGTTTACTGCATCGTCGGCGATGGTGAATCACGCGAAGGACAGGTCGCTGAAGCACTCGACTTCATCGTTGATCATCAGCTGAGCAATGTCTGCACCATCTTCAACTGCAACGAGTACGGCCAGGCCGATCGGGTATCGAGTCAGCAAAGCCCCGAGGTCCTCACCCACAAACTCCAAGCCTACGGGTTTGAGGTCATCGGGATTGACGGGCATGCGCCTGATCAGATCAAGGCAGCGTTCGACAAGTTCATCGGCATCTCAGCTGATGAAAACGCCAAGCCCATCGCGATCGTCGCCAAGACGGTCAAAGGGTGGGGCGCACCATCGATGCAAGGCGGCGGGTGGCACGGCAAGCCCGCGACCGGCGATGCGCTCCAGAAGGCACTGGGCGAACTCGCCGAGCGCCGTATCGAACTCACCAGCACGCTCGCGGGCACCGATGAGTTCACGATCGAGCCTCCCACCGAAGCACCGGCCAAGCCCGAGAACGATTCCGAACTGCCGCCTTTGAGCGCAGCGATGGAAGCAATGGACATGGGTCATGTGCTCGCATCGGGTCGATTCGCCACCCGCAAAGCCTACGGCGTTGCGCTACGAGCACTGGGCAATATCAATCCTGATGTCGTCGTGCTCGATGCCGATGTGTCCAACTCGACCTTCGCCGAAACCTTCAAGAAGGGTGCCGGGCTCGAATCACGATTCGTTGAATGCAAAATCGCTGAGCAGAACATGATTTCAGTCGGTGCGGGCATGAGCGCCGCGGGCAAGATGCCCTTCTGCTCGACCTTCGCCAAGTTCATGAACCGTGCATATGACCAGATCGAGATGGCGGTCAACTCGGGCTCGAGCATCAAGCTCGTGGGCTCGCACGCCGGGATCACTTTGGCTGCCGATGGACCGAGCCAGATGTCGCTTCCTGATGTCGCTTGGTTCCGTTCGTTCTCGACCATGACCGATCACCATGGCAACCCGGGTTGCTACATCCTCCAGCCATCCGATGCTTACGCCGCCTACGCCTTGACGGGCGTGATGGCCGAGTACGAATCCATGTGCTACATGCGGACGATCAGAGCTGACACCGAACTGCTCTACTCCGATGACCATGTCTTCAACCTCGGCGGGTTCGAAACCCTCGCCCAAGGACGCGACATCGTGCTCGCGGCATCAGGGATCATGGTCCACGAGGGCAACAAGGCTGTCGAGATTCTCGACAAGGCCGGCGTGAGCGCGACGCTGCTCGATATGTACTCGATCCCGTTCGATACCGATAAGCTCCTCGACATCGTTGGCGAGAACGGCGGGTTCGTCATCTCCCTCGAAGACAACTACGGCGGCGGGCTCGGCTCGGCGATCGCCGACGCGTTGATGGAATCCGGCGACGGGTTCGAACTCGCCCAGATGTTCGTCAAGCGGATCCCCAAGAGTGCTCGCACCGCTGATGAGATGCTCGAGATGTGCGGCTTGAGTGCTCAAGACATCGCCAACAAGGTGATGGAACTCTTGGGCGTCGCGGTCTGAGTGGTTTGATTTTGTTCAACCCAGGCCTCGGCTCGTTGGAGTCGGGGTTTTTTCATGCGCGAGGGGTGTTCGTGTAAGAAAGCGTGTAGGAAAGAAAGAGAGAAGAGTTTACCACAGAGCACGCAGAGCACACAGAGAGGGAAGACAGAGAAGAGGAAGAGGTGGGAAGAGGAAGAAGGTGCCCTGCCCTCCCCTCATTGCCCGTTGTTTTTTCACCGCTATTTGTTTGCATGGTATGGCATAAAAAAACCGGGCCCGAAGGCCCGGCTGAGTGTTGAGATGAGATTCGATGGGTTATGGGCAACCAGCACTGAATGCGCTGAGGAATGCCGAGACATCGAAGAAGTTGAACTGCCCATCGTTGTTGAAGTCTGCGACCGGATCCATCGCACCGAATGCAGTGAGGAACGCCGAGACATCGAAGAAGTTGAGCGAGCCGTCGTTGTTCAGGTCAGGCTGGCAATTCAGGACGGTGATGGTGTCGGTGTCCGAGACCCAGTTGTTGGAGGTGATACTCTCGGTGCCCGAGTCCTCTTCGACGATGGTGCCGATGTAGTAGTTCCCCGGCGTGAGATTCGCTGGGATCTGGACCGATGAGACGATCCAGATGCTGTTGCCGACAGCGAGCGGCCCATAGAAGCGTTCTTCCATCAGTGTGTCGAAGTCCGAGATGATGGTGTTGGTCGAAGCGCGGAACTCGAGATGGACATCGCCGGTGATTCGTTCGCCGATGTTGTAGGTCCGGTGTGTGACCAACACGCTCTGCCCTGGGTAGTAGGTGCCTGCAACCGCGTCGGAGAGCGTTGCATCGAGATCGGTCCGTGCGAGGTTGACGGTGACCTGCTGGGCATCCCAGGTGTCGGTGTCGTTGTTCGTCGTGACCGAGTCAGTCCCGTTATCAAGAATCGCACCGATCCAATAATCACCCGGAGGCGTATCAAGAGGGATCACAGGCGCAGGAACATTGAAGGTTTTCGTCTGCATCGCGGCGAAGTCGGTGTTGTAGTTCCAGGTCGCCAACAAGGTATCTGCTGTGGAGATATTGTTGTTGGTCGAGAGATAGACCCGAAGCGTGTACGAGCCAGCAGCCGGGTTGTTGTTGGTTGCATTCGCGATCGAGACTGTTGCGCCCGCATCGAATGCTTGTCCCTGGAGGACACTCGTCGAGCCGCCTGCGCGGAACTGGAGTGCTTCGAGGTCAAAGGTGTTGCCTCGGGTTGCGTTCTCGAACGCAACCATATCGGTGGTGAAAGTTTCCCAGAGTTTGCAGTAGTTGCCAATATCATTGCGATTGGAGGTCGAGGCGACCGCGTGAGCGCGTCGGGTGCCGTTGTCGATGTAGTACATCGCCGAGCCCGACATCCCGCCCCAGAGTGTATCAAGGCAGTTGCCCCCGGTGTCGAGTCGCATCTGGTTGCCCGGGCACGAGTCAATCGTGCCGCTCCAGAAGTACATATCGGTTCCGGTGTGAAGCCCGGCTGTTGGACAGTTTTCGGCTGGATAAGAGAAGTTGTTGTAGGTGCGGGACTGGATAGTGGCGCAGCTGTATCCCCATGCCCATGAGTACCACCCGGTGAGCATCCCGATGCTTCGGCTTGAGCCTCGGGTAATACGGATGAGCCCGGCATCTGCATCCCAGTCGCCGTTGTTGATGTAGTTGGTCCCGGCGAGGAACGACGAGCCAAAGGCATAGCCGAAGTTCTGAATGACTTCACTGCCATCGGGCTGACCGAATGGGCCGTTGTTTGAGTCGCCGTCCCATCCTGGGTAGACATAGACGAAATCAGCCCAGTCATTGATGACGATGCCGTTGGGCGATCGTGCATAGACACAGTGTGCAGCGGTGAGCACAACGCCTGAGTCTTGCATCGAGCCCGAGCAGGCGAACCAGCGTTGGACGCCGTTGACATCGGTGAATCGCATGATGAGCTTTGCGTTGCCCGAGCGTGGCCAGGAGTCAAGCCCGCCCGCGAGGATCATGTTGCCAAAGGCCCGATTGTTTTCGATCGAGTCGTCGATCGTGTTTCCGAATCCTGGGTAGTCGCCTTCAATGCTTTTGCCTCCGATGGCGTTCGACAGCGAGAGGTTCGCGGGGAGTTCAACGAGTTCGCCGGTGAGCGCGTCGTATGATGTCATCGTTGATTCGCCGCCGGTGAAATCGGTGGTGATCCCGGGTGCGATGGGTTCAGGCATCGGCATCCAAGGGATCTGATCGAACGGCGGATGCGGGAGTGCGATGCGCTCGTCTTGCGATGTTCTCGCAGCGAAGGATTCCGGGGTGTTCTCTCCGGAAACTGGCGATACAGGTCCCGCTTCGGTGACGACGGGTCGTTGCCCATCACGCAGTGGTTGTGCTTGTTCGGAAGCCGATGCGCTTGTCGCAACAAGGGCGCTCATCGCTGCAAGGGCAGCGATGCCGGCACATGTCGTGCTCTTTTTCATTCTGAATCTCCATACTCCCCGGAGAACCGGGTCGTTTGATACCCCGTGTGAACCACGGAGTGCAGCCGAATATGTAGCGCACAGCACCGCTGTGACTTGTCGATCAAGCCAGATCAGCGACTACTCCGGTTTTGCGTCCATTCCCTCATGAATACCCCTGTGCGTTGGGTCCTAGCCAATGATACCATTTTGCCGATCAGTAGAGTCCTAGAATATCTCTGATTGTACCAGAATAAACGGTTTTTTATAAGACTGTTTTTGAATTTCCGTCTACACATCAGCATGCGATCCTGTTATGGTGGAACCCCCCGGCTTAGGTGGGGCTCGATGATTGATTGTCAACGATTGAATAAAACAGAATGATTGTCTACCGGGGGGCCGATGCCAAGGAAAACGAAACAGATCAAAGACATGCATGTGATCTTTGATCCCGAAAAAATGTGGGTGCTTGCCAGCCCGATCCGGGTCGATGTGCTCAATGCGGTCTGTGCGCTGGGTGAATGCTCCGCAGCCCACATCGCCGAGCTCACCGGGCGGTCGCGCACCTCGCTCTATCCGCACATCGAAATGCTCCTCGAAGCCGAACTCATTGTCGAATCTGGCGTTCGGCTTGCGGGCAAGCGGTACGAGCAGCTCTATCGACCCATCGCCCGATTGGTCGCGACCAAGCATAACTCCAAAGACCCAGAAAACATCGCCTACCACCAGGCCTACGGCAACGCGGTGGGTCGGCTGATCGCGCGCCTGCATGAACAAGCAACCGCCGATCCCCAGGCACAGGTCCGCGGGCCTTTGCGCGACACGCTCGCGGGGATCACCTCGGCGTGGGTAGATGATGAATCACTCACCGAGATCAATGAACTGATCGAACGGATCTGGGAAATCTGCCAATCCTCACGCCCGGGCGATGACAAGAGGCTTGTCAATCTCGGGTTCATGCTCGCGCTCGATCGGCGAACGAACCAGAAAAACAGCCAGAAAACGAACGCGAAAAGAAACTCGAAAAAGAAGTAAAAAAGCACCCGTCATCGACGGGTGCTGTGGTATTCGAGTGTGATCGGTGTGCTTTTATGGACACCCGGCACTGAATGCGGTGAGGAATGCGGAGATATCAAAGAAGTTATATTGTCCATCGCCGGTGAAGTCTGCAACCGGATCCATCGCAGCGAAGGCACTGAGGAACGCGGAGATATCGAAGAAGTTGAGTTCTCCATCGCCGGTCAGGTCCGCCGGGCATGAGGCCCCGAAGACAATCGTATCGACATCCATCTCAACGATCGGGCTCATCCCGGTGAGCACCCATTGGTCATAGATATCCTGCCCACGGGTGTCGGTGGTGTTCTCATCGCGGAGGAACTCGACATACTCCTTGCTGGTGGACTGGTAGTAGACCCGGACATCGGCTTTGGTTGCCCCGGCGGGGATCGCGAACTGTGTGTCATCCCAGTAGTCACCATCGTTGTATGAATACGCGATGGGCTCGGCCTGGATGGATTCAAAGTTGGCGTTGGTAAACCCGCGAGGCGGGATCCGGTTGTCCTTGTACCGCTTGTTGCTGAGCACAAAGTGGAAGTTGGGCCCGACGGGCACGCCGGTGAGGGCGCTGATGGTTTCGTCGAGCCCGAGCTTGGCCTGATAGATCTTGGTGTCGTTGGTGGTGAGCAGTGCCGTCGCTTGGTCATAGGCGCCGTGCTCGGTGATCAGTGCATCCTTGTTATCAAGGAACTGGACATTGATCCACATCCGCCGACCTTCAGGATATCCGGTGGGGAGCTTGTGCCCGGTCTGGTTGATAATCCGCACATTGAGGCTGCCCGCCACCTCCGAAAGCTCCATATCCGACGCATCACGGAGCATCTCCTCCGCCCGCTCGATCGACTGGGCAACGAGATTGGGCTGGAGCCCGGTGACGAAATCGTTTGGATTGAGATTACGGACCGCGTTGAGCACCCAGTTGTTCCCGCCGTTGAACGAATGGGTGGAGTGCTCTGGCATGCTCGGCTCAAACCGGCACGCCTGGACATCCGCTTCGGGCATATGGCAGTCCTGGCAGCTCGATACCGCGGTCAGCGTGGTTTCGTACCGATCGCCGATCGCGATTGGTCCCTGAGCAAAGTCGCTCATCAACCATTCTGAGTAGGTCCGCTCGATGGGGAAGGTGTCGTTGACATTGTTGGTCGGGTGCTGATTATCGAGATCGACATCGGGATCGAGCGAGTACGAGCCGTCGCCTTGTTTAATGAACACCGGATTGGAAACATCATGGCAGGTCTTGCACATGCTCGATGATTGGTGGAAAGGAGATTGTTCCCATGCGTGGTAGAAGAAGTCTGGGCCTTGATCTTGTGGGCCGCGTCGGCGATCGAGTGTGTCGAACACAAACGCGCCCGAGTGGGACTGATCGGGTGTTGGCAGGTCTGCGCCCAGATCATCGAGGAGATCGAAGTCCACCACAGGCGAAACGCCAACCTGATAGACCGGATCGACCATGCGATGGCAGACATTGCACGAGACGCCCTGGAGGTCCTGAGAGTTGAGCGCAGAGCCATCGGTCGGGGTTGATCGCCCTTCGAGCCATCCGCCCGGCGTATGGCATCGCAGGCATAGATCGCCCGCGAAGGCGGCGTCCTGATTCGCAATCGTCAACGCAGCGAGGAACAACGGGTCACGCTGGGCTTGGCCCATCATGGATGATGACCATGTCGAGTATGGATCATGGGCATCATCGAAGAACCCGTGACAGCTTGCGCAGGTGTCTGCACCGACAATCGGGTCGATCAGCATGTTGGGCTGGGTCCCGGGCATCCGGTAGTCATTGAGGGTGGTGGGAACCTGTGTCTGGGTTGGCCCTGCGAGGGCAGTTCCAACAGAAATTCCAAAGAAAACGAGTCCACATGCCAGATGGGCTTTGATGGTGCTGATACGAGAACGGTCGTGCATAACAATCTCTCCGCCGATAGATGAGCAGGGCATGACAAGCCCGAGAGAGGCCAGTCAGTACTGATCAAGTTTGATCCAATCCAGTCGATAGGCGTGGAGTCACGCCTTCAGGATTAGATTCTTATCGATTCGGCATTGAGTTGCAAGAACTTCCTCGAAATTGCTGATATTCAGGTGTTATTTCCCCTTTCTGTCCGGATCTTTGACCAGCCGTCCGATCATGCGCAAAGGGGTAGTTATGGGACGCAAGTGTTTGCGCCGCGTTGGGTATTGTAAATCATTGATTACGGGCACCCGGCAGCAAATAGGCTTAAGAATGCGGAGACATCGAAGAAGTTGAAGCTGTTGTTGTTGTCAAAATCAGCTGCGGGATCCATCACGCTGAATGCGTTGAGGAATGCGGAGATATCAAAGAAGTTGAGCATCCCGTCATCAGTCATATCGGCCCGGCAGTTATTAAAAAGAACATAGTTTGCAGGGTTGTGAAGCTCAGCGCCGGTTGGGTCGGTGAGTCCAATGAGCAGCGTGTCGTTGCGAACAGAAATCCATTCTGATTGATCAACCCAGAGCCCGCCATCCTCTGCCTCGTCGGCCCGCTCATCAGCGGTGTCGTTGTCCACTCCGCCGATGCTCCATTGGAGATAATCAACCATAAAGGTGCCGTCATGGAACGGGATTGATCCATCAGGGTTGTGGTGGTAGAGGGCCAGGGCGTAGGCTTCGAGTTCGAAGTCGGCGAACAGCCCAACATCCGAAGCGTTGTGCTGAGTCGGGATTGCCGGGTTGGCATTGTTGTCGAGATGGATGGTAATCGATCTGCTGGGCTCAATCGAGACACCATCGAGTCCGGATGGGGACGAATAGACCCGGATCTGCGACGAATTCTGTGTGCAGAACCGCCACCCATCGAGCGCGATGGTCTCGGTGCCCAGGTTGCCGATCATGAAGATATGATCGTCCGTGATAATATTGACAAACTGGATATCTCGCTCGCCAGCGAGCGCGTGCGAGCCGGCGAGTGCAATGAGTGCGAGCGAGGTGAGTCGGGTTGGTGTTGTGATTGGTTTCATGGTTGGTGTTTCCTATTGGTTTCGTGGGTGGAGTATGGTGAACAACGCGCCTGTGCATGTTTATCTTCCCGCAAAGCCCTCGGATATTGCCCCCACTCTTTGGTGGGTCCATAAAAAAACCGGGTTTCCCCGGTGATTGGAACGCATGATTGGTCAGCATTCGGGCGGCTTAGCCGCAGTTTGAACTGAAAATCTGGAGGAATGCGGAGATATCAAAGAAGTTGAAGTTGCCGTCGCCATTGATGTCGGCCCGTGGGTCCATCGCGCTAAAGAAGCTCAGGAACTTGGAGACATCGAAGAAGTTGAGCACATTGTCGCCGGTGAAGTCGGCGTCGCAGGTCAGAACAACAAACACACGGTTCGATTCATAGATCACGCGGTAGACCTGTCCGAGCGGGGCGTTGGGTACATTGACCGTTGCAAACTCGTTGTTGATGGTGCCGTTGGAGATGATGTCCCATGAATCACCAAAGACCGGGATATAGCCCGCGTCAAGATTGACCGTGAGCGTGCCATCGAGGTCAATGGTGTCTGATGGGCTCAGGGCAAGCCGATCATATTCGCCGCCGATATTCCCGCCGAGATCAGCGATCATCGCTGAACTCGGTGCGAAGTGGAGGATGTCGATATCGAATCGGCGGAGATTTCCCCCCGGGTCGATGGTGCCGTTGACATTCATCTCACCTTGAAGGATCCCCGAACCCGTGATGGTTTGCCCGGCTCCGATGATGCCGATGAATCCCTGATCGTTGAGGATCTGCGCATCGCCCAGGTCGTTGGTACCGATCGCCATATTGATGGTGCCCGTGCCGTCGATGATGGTCTCGGCAGCGAATCGTAGGTGTGCATTGAAAATATTCTGATTCGAGTTTACTTTGATCAGCCCGTTATTGGTCAAAGCTCCACCGAGTTCAACAATCCCGCCCTGCCCACGGATACCCATCGTGCCGGCATTCGTGACGCCTGAGAGTGTCAAGGCTCCGCTGGTGGTCATGTCAACGATGCCGGTGCCCGATGAATCGAAGGTGCCGCCGGTGATTGTTAATCCACCCGACAACCCAAGCACACCATCGTCGGAGCGGTAGACCCCGCCGCCGGATCCATCGTGGTTGCCCGCAAGCCGGAGCTCGAAGCCCGCGTCGTCGCCGTTGATTGTGCCATTATTGACGATGGTGCCCCCGGTTCGTCCATCCACAAGTCCAGAGCCTGCGACGGACTGATTTGGTCCAATCGTTCCGTTGAATACGCCGTTGGTGAAGAGTTGTGCATCGCCCAGATCACCCAAACTCACCATCCGAACAGTGCCCACGCCGTCGATGGTCGTTGTTGCATCGAAACGGAGATGCGCGTTGAAGATCGCAGAATCAGAGTTGATGGTGATCGTGCCGTCATTGGTCATCGGCCCGACGAGCGAGACCGTGCCGCCCTGTCCACGGATGCCCATCTGTCCAAGGTTGGTGACATTCGAGAGTGTGGCGACGCCGTTGGTGGTCATGTCGGCGATGCCCGCACCGGTTGAATCAAAGGTGCCGCCATCGAGGGCGAGTCCGTTGCTCAGCGAGAGGATGCCATCATCCGAGCGATACATTCCGCCACCCGAGCCATCGTGATTGCCGCGAAGATCGAGCGCGATGGCGGGGTTTTTCCCAGCCGCTGCGTGATCGCCGTTGATGGTGCCGTTGTTGACGATGGTGCCACCGGTACGCCCATCGACGATTCCACTGCCCGCGACGGTCTGGTCTGATCCGATGGTGCCGATGAACGGGCCGTTGGTGAAGAGTTGAGCATCGCCCAGATCGCCCATGCTCACCATGCGGACAGTGCCCGAGCCGTCGATGGTCGTTGTTGCATCAAAGCGGAGATGGGCGTTGAAAATGTTGTCGTTGGAGTTGATGGTGAGTGTGCCGTCGTTGGTCATCGGGCCCACGAGCCCAATCGCTCCGCCCTGTCCTCGGATACCCATCTGTCCAAGGTTGGTGGCATTCGAGAGCGTGGCGAGCCCGTTTGAGATCAGATCGACGATGCCGGTGCCCGAGGAATCAAAGGTGCCGCCGTCGAGGACGAGTCCGTTGTTCAGAATGATTGATCCATCATCGGCCCGGTAGACCCCGCCGCCCGACCCATCGTGGTTTCCTGCGATCGCGAGCCCGACCGCCGGGTCGTTGCCGTTGATCGTGCCATTGTTGACGATGGTGCCCGCGCCCGCCCCGGTGATGAGCCCGCTGCCTTGGATCGTTTGGCTTGCGCCGATGGTGCCCACAATCCCGGCTGCGGTGAGGATCTGCGCATCGCCCAGCTCGCCCAGGCTGACCATCGTCACGGTGCCCGATCCATTGATCGCCGCGTTGGCATCGAAGCGGATATGCCCGTTGAAGATGGCGTTGTTGGAGTTGATGAGGATGTCGCCGTTGTTGGTGATGGTGCTGTTGATCCCCAGGAACCATGTCTGCCCGGGGATGTTGAGCTGTCCGTTGTTGGTGATGTTGCCGATGGTCGCGTTGTTTTGGAGTTCGATCACCCCGCCGTTAGCGGTGTTCATGGTGCCGCCGGTGGTGGTCGAGCCATTGCCCAACAGCATAGTGCCCGCGTCGGCGGTGATGGAACCCGTTGCGTCTTGGGTGAGCGTGCCCACAAGCCTGAGTCCTGCGCCTCCGGGGTCATCAGCGATGATGCTCCCGGAGTTGAGCATGTTGCCTGCGAGTTGCCCTGACCCGCGGATGGTGTGCCCGAGCGCGTGGGTGATGGTAAACGCATTGGCGAGAATCTGAGCATCTGCCGGGTCGCTCTGGGCGATGAGCCGAATCGAGCCTGCGCCCGAGATGGTTGCGTCTGCACCAAAGCTCAGGTGGGTGTTGAAGATGGTGGTGGGGAAGTTGATGACGATCGCACCGTCATTGGTCAGATCCCCCGCGAGTGTCAGGGTTCGGCTGTTGCCGATTTCGAGATTGGCCAATGGGTTGGTGAGTGTCAATGACCCGATGGTGAAGTTGTCGGTCATCGAAACGGTGTAGGCACCGACAAGCCCGAGGACCGCGTCCTCTCCGATGGCGTTGGGGATGTTCGCGCCGGTCCAGTTGGCCGAGTTGTTCCAGTTGCCGTCGATCGGTGCGATCCAATCAATGACCTGGGCACCCGCCGAGGTACCCGCGAGCGCGATGAGTGTGCATGCCGAATAGATCGTTGAGCGAAGCATGGTGTATCTCTCTTTATGAGTGTTGTTGTATTCTGCCGAGTCCGGGCGTGAAACCGGATCAATATCGTATCACGGATAACGAAGTATGAAATAGAAAAAACCGCCCGTGAACCGATGTTTTCGTGGTTTTCACACAAAGATCAGTTCAGCAGGCAGCGTTATCGGGCGTTCGGATTTTCTTCTGTGTTTACGGGCATCCATCAGCGAATGCGCTGAGGAATGCGGAGACATCGAAGAAGTTGAACTCGCCATCGCCGGTGAAGTCAGCGATGGGATCCATCGCCGCGAACGCGCTGAGGAACGCGCTGACATCAAAGAAGTTGAGGTTCCCATCGCCGGTCAGGTCCGCTGGGCATGCGTCTTTGTTGCCGACTGCAAACAGGTTCATGCTCAGCAGGGCATCAATCCCGACGGATTCAGGCGAGAGCGTGAAGAGCACCGAAGCGGTCTCCGCGCCAAAGGTCGGGAGCCCGAAGGGAATCTCAGGGAGATCAATCCCCTCGATCGGGACGAGCGTCGAGACGGGATCCGGGTTGATCTCGATCGTGATGACGATCGAGCCATCGCCGAGCACTTCGAGTGTGCCCGCGATCGGCAGGGCGATCGGGACCGAGATCGGGGTCTCGGTTGGGTCTGAGCCGGGCAGTGATTGCGAGACCGAGAGATCGAGCAGCGCGGGCACCACCGCGAGCAGGTCATACACATCATCCTGATCGGTGGGCGAGAGTGTTCCCGCGCCCGGCCCAGCCTGTGTGAGGCTCGCCTCGGTGATGCCTCCGACCTGCCCGATCGGGAGCGTGATGGGCACGCCTCCGGGATAGACAAACGATGGGCTCACGGTATGAAAAGTGTCGTAGAGCATGGTGATCGCCAGATCGGTGCCCCCGGGTTGCCCGTTGAGCAGGTCAAGGACGAAATCTTCGATCTCGATCGTCAGCCCATCGAAATCAGGCGTCGCGACAAAGTCACCCGCGGGCAATGTGTCAAGCACCGTGTCGGCATCAAACGAGACCGAAGTGTCGATGGGCTGGTTGCCCGAGCCTCCAAAGAAACCGGCTCGTGTCTGCGTGCCTGTGGGGTTGGTGTCGGCGTCATAGTCGCCGATGAGTATGCCCGAAGCGTCAAAGATCACGGTTGAATCAAGGCTGGCGTTGCTGGCTTTGGAGTCAATCGAGACTTCGAAGCTCTGTGCGCTCGCCGAGGCGCAGGCAAGCATGATCGGGGTGAGGGCGGCGAGGCCCAGCAGGCGGGGTGATTGGTTGTTCATTGTTGAAAATCTTTCGTGTTTGGAGGTATTGAGTTGTGTTTATGGGCACCCAGCGCTGAACGCAGCGAGGAAGGCTGAGACATCGAAGAAGTTGAACTCGCCGTCGCCGGTGAAGTCGGCAGCCGGGTCCATCGCTGAAAATGCGCTCAAGAATGCGCTCACATCAAAGAAGTTGAGTTCGCCGTCGCCGGTCAAGTCTGCTTGACACGATGGAGCGGTGCCGGTTGCAACAATCGTCGCCGAGCCAACAGTGGTGACGACTCCGATCTGGTTGCCGTTGCCATCGAGCAAAGGCTGGGTGGTGTTCATCGGCAAGGTCGAGATCAGGGTGATCGTCTCGCCGTCAATCATCACATCCCCCGCGAACGCAGAGTTCGATGGGCCCTGATCGCTCAGGTTCACGACCTCCGAGCCGCTGCCAGCGCCGAAAAGGTCATAGTTCACCGCGAGCTGACCGCCCAGAGCGATCGGCACAGCCGGGAAAACAAAGCTTCCACCACTGACCGGCACCGGCCCGGTGGGGATTCCTGGCATGGCGTAGGACAGGTTGCCATTGGTCATCGCTGCATCCGCCGAACCAAAGAACCCGAACGACCAGTTGAAGTTCATAGGCTGATCCATGATGACCATCATGTCGTTGAGTGTGATCTGTGTCGGGTTGCCCGCGTTGTCGAGTTCGATCTCGATGTTGCCCGAGAGCGAGCTTGCTCCCGAATCCGTATCATCAGCGATCGAGATATCGACCGTGATCGTGAGATTTATGTTGGACTGTGACGGATCAATCGTCAGATCAATCGGTGCCGCGATCGAGCATGTGCCCAATGCCCCAGCGACTGCCCACGCCAAAGTGTGTGATGCGTTCATCATTTGAATACCCCTTTTCAGTTATGGTTTTTAGTTGTCTGGCCTGCCTTTGAGACCGTTTCACGAGTGGAAGCCGGGCCCGATCCGTTTCCTGATCGGGCCCAGGTGTATTTGAGTCATCGGTGCGCCGATTATGGGCACCCAGCGCTGAACGCTGAAAGGAACGCCGAGATGTCAAAGAAGTTGAACATCCCGTCCCCGGTAAAATCCGCGCTCGGATCCTGTGCAGCAAAGGCGCTCAGGAATGCAGAGATATCGAAGAAGTTGAGATCACCATCGCCGTTGAGATCGGGTGCACAAGCGCTCTCGCAGGCATCGGGGACGCCGTTGTTGTCATCGTCGGGAGCCGACGGGTTGACGACCTTGAACACCTGTCCAGAGAACACATCACTGATGTAGAGCTCGCCCGCTTCGTCCTGCCCCCAAGACGAGAGCCCGAACCCGAAGTTGAACTCGGTGGTGCGTGAGTGGTCGGTCGGATCGAGTGTCCAGACCGAGCCGCCGCAGTAATCGCCGAAGAAGTATTGACCTTGATAGGCTTCGCCGAGCTCACACCCGCGATAGACATACCCGCCGATGATGGCGCAGTTGCCCCCCGTCAGTGGGTAATCGAAAACCGGATCGGTCCAGTTGGTGGTCCCGCAGGAGAGCCCGGTGGATTGGAAACCCTCGCGGCAGCGCCACCCGTAGTTCAATCCCCCAGCATTGCCGATATCGTGATTGATTTCTTCCCACCCGTTCTGTCCAACATCAGCGATCCACAGATCACCGGTTTCACGATCAAAGCTCGAGCGCCAAGGATTGCGAAGCCCGTAGTGCCAGATCGATTCAACCGCGTTGGGTGTGCCGACAAACGGGTTGTCCGCGGGGATTTCATAGTTCTGATTTGCATCGTCGGGGAAGTCGTCGCCGCCATCAATATTGATGCGGTGCATCTTGCCGAGGAACTGGGTGAGCCGTGCCGCCCGGTTGCCTGGATCATTGCCCGAACCACCATCGCCCGCTGCGATGTAGAGGTATCCATCATCTCCGAAGCTCAGCCACCCGCCATTGTGATTCGAGAAAGGCTGGTCGTAGAACATGATGATCCGTGCGGTGCCCGGATCGGCGATGTTGTCATCGCCCGCCGAGACCTGATATTCTGCGATGCGCGTGTCATTGCCCGCGCCGGTGTAGTTCACATAGAACTTGCCGTTGTTCTCGTAGTCTGGATGGAAGGCGAGCCCAAGGAGCCCGCGCTCGTCGCCGCCCGAGTCGCCGCCTCGGACGGTGCCATCAATATCAAGGAAAGGCGTCGGGAGCAGGTTGCCGCCCGCATCAATGATGCGGATCGCGCCTTCTTGTTCGAGGACAAACAAGCGCCCCGACCCATCGCCCGCGTGGGTGATGAACACCGGGCGGTCGATGCCGTTGGCAACTTCTTGAGTAGTGAGCTGCGCACTGGCAGCCGATCCGGTCGCGGCCAACAGGCACGCACAAAGTAAACGATTCATGTTGATTCTCTCCCTGATCCTTCGATCAGATTCTGTCAGCGATAGTTCAGGCGATCCCTGCCCGTCTTGAAACGAAAAAAACGCGGTTGATACGGGTGAATACCCGGTAGATGATTATTCGTCCTATCCGCCCGGCGGGTTGCTTTGAATCACATTTCTGGATCATCAAGACACAGATTTTACCCAAACAAACCTAGAGAATAGTTCGATTTGTTCTCAGTTATGGACACCCCACACTAAACGCCTGAAGGAATGCGGAAACATCGAAAAAGTTGAAGGTCTTGTCGCCGTTGAAATCGGCGACCGGATCATTGAGATTGAACGCGGTGAGGAACGCCGAAACATCGAAGAAGTTGAGCGTGCCATCGCCATTGACATCCGCCTGACAGAGCGGCGGGCATTCGGTTGAGCCCGGCCCATTCCAGACCCCGCCGACGATATCACAGGTCGCTTTATCAAACTGCACACACTGCTCGGTCGCGGGGATAAAGCACGCGCCAAGGCAGAGCACATCGCCGCACCCGGTGCCCGCTCCATTCCAGAATCCACCGAGCGCAATGGTGTCTGCCTCAGTCAATCCTTCAGCGCAGGTCCCATCGGGCAGGCACGCCGCCCCGGTGGGCTCGCCGGTGCATTCGATCACCGCTCGGATCACCCAATCGCCCGATACACCGAGCGCACACGCATCGGTCCAGGTTGACCCATTGACCTTGACCGTGTTTTTCCCGCTCTGGCACCCCTGTGCATCCGAAACAATCGAAGGCAAGAACTGATCGGTGAAGTTCGAGTTGGCAAACTTGAGCGAGAGCACAAACTCCTCACCCGCCGAGACGGGCACCGAGATCGGGATCGTCTGGTTCTCGTCTTGATACCGGAACTCATTGAGAAACCCATCAGTCATCACCGGCGCATCGAACGAATCCTTGATCGCGCCCGGATTCGGAAAGTTGCCCGCTTCGTAGACAATCAACGAATCTTCGAGTGTCACCTGTGCGCCGCCCAGGATTGATTTCCAGAAGATCTGAATCCCGACAATGTTCCCATCGCACGGGCTCGTGAGCCACACAGCTGCCTCTTCGCCGGCAGCGAAGCACGGGCAGATCGCCACCGTCCCGCCATCGGTAAATGAATCATTCTGAACGATGATCTCATCCGTATCAGCAAGCACAGCCTGCCCGACCAAAGCCAACAAAGCCGCACCCATGTGGGCAGAGAATCGGGTGAAAAAGTTTCGATGACGCATCGGTAAATCCTCCATAAAAACACGCCGACCGGGTTCGACCATCAGCGGATAGGTATTCGTTCCGATCCGAGTGTACCACAAATCACCGAATCACCAAGCAAAACCCGGCACAACCATACGGCATGCCCGTTCTTCGGCATTCAAAATCGCCGTTTCTATCGGACGATCGCTCTGAGAATCAGATTCACGGGCATCCAGAACTAAACGCAATCAGGAACGCCGAGATATCGAAGAAGTTGAACTCCCCGTTTCCATCGAAGTCTGCCTGAGCATCCATCGCACCAAACGCTGCGAGGAACGCCGAGATATCAAAGAAGTTGAGTTCCCCATCGCCCGTCAGATCCGCAGCACACCCCGGCGCACACGCCGCGATCTTCGTACAGAACGGCGTCGCCGCAGCGACCCGCGAAAGAGCAAACCCGCCCGCAGCGTTTGAATCAGCAATGATCCACTGCATATAAAATGTCTGCCCATCCATCGCCGGATCATCAATCGGATAGAACTCGGTTCCATACCCATCACCCGGGCCCATCCCATTGAGCACGATCGGCCCGAGGAGCTCGTCTTGGGCGACCACCCCGCCAACGGGCGCACTCGTCGAAATCGCCACCCACGCCTGCGCTCCGCCGAGCGCATAGTCGAGCCCGATCTTGAACTCCAGATTCCCGATATTCGGAGGCGCCGCCGCGATCATCTCGGGCACATATCCCCCGGTGCCCATGCTGCCCGTTTCGATGAGCATCGGATTGGGCGTTGATTCAGAATGAAGCATCGGGCGATCGAACGGGAAGGTCTCATTGGCCACACGCGGATCAGTCAGCGCGGTGTTGACGAAGTTCTTCACAATCACTTCGTCCTGAGCCGAGAACACAATCGGATCGCGAAGCCGAAAGTCAAGATTCTCTGTGAACGGCGCGAACCCGTTGCGATGGGCATAAAAATCGAACACATCGTCCATCGTCTCGATCATCCCCGTGTGCATGAACCGATCCCGAAGCCCCACATTGCGAAGCGTGCTCATCCGGAACGCACCATTCTCAAAGCTCACCCCCGTCACCCCGCCGCGACCGAGGTCTTCGAGGATCGGGCGCACACCTTCGACCACAAAGTTATTGGTGGTAAAGAGCGGCGCGACATGACAGTTATTGCACGCCGAGTTGCGATAAAGCGTCCATCCCTGCTGCTGCATCGGGGTCATCGCCGAAGAATCCCCCGCATTCCACAAATCCCAAGGCGACTCGTCAGGCACCAAGGTCCGCTCATAAGTCGCAATCGCAAACGCGATCCGTACCGGCGTGACCTCAGGATCACCAAACGCCAGCTCGAACAACGCTGGGTAGGTGTCGTTGAGAGCCAACGCATCGGCCACATCGTTGGGCAAATCCGAAGCCATCGCCAAAGGCCTGGCGTTGGCGAGCTTCGTTGTGACGGATCCCCAGTCCCGCGCCTGGTGCGCCATCTCCACATCACTCATGATCGGCCCGAGCGATTGAATCTCGAGGGAAGCACTCGCCGAGAGCGAAACCGTCTGCCCGGTGAGCGGATCAACAAACGCCCCCTCAGCCCGACCATCCCAGAACAGATTCGCGACATACATCGCCACATGATTATTCATCACCCGCCGACCCGTCACCTGCGTGAGCAGGTCATACGAATCCGAGCGCACATAGTTCCCGTTTGCATCGGTCAGAATCACCCCTGCCGAGCCGTCCACATCGTCGTTGGTCCCGAAGATTCCATCAAACGCCGGATTGATCGCCGATCGCGGATCAACGCCGCCTTGTGATGGGATATGACAAGTCCCACACGCCATCGTGCTGTCGGCCGAGAGCTGCTCATCCCAGAAGAGCATCTTCCCGAGCACCCGCTTTTCTTCCGTCACCGGATTCACCGCCGGCGCAAAGGGCTCCCAAAGCCCAATCGTCTGCCCACCCTCTTGGTCGCCGGTTGTGTCATCTGCTGCCAGCGCATTGGATAGAAATGCAGAGCACAGCGCGAGCAGAGCAAAGAAGAATCGGTTTTTCATTTGAAGAATCCTTGTGCGTCAGCGAAAAAAGCATCGCCTTGAGCATCAAGTATACAACATTTCGCCCCGATGACCACCCGAAAACGGATCATGCGGTCCGAATAAACAGCGAAAAAACCGGTCTTTTATAGGCTGTGCTCACGAACCCACAAGCTGCTCATTGGTCTCAAATCGTGCCAACGCGGCGAGCAACTGCTCGACCTGCTGAGGCGGGGGCATATTGAGCATCCGCCGACGAAGGGCCGTGATCGTCTGGAGAGGTTTGTCTTCGATGAGCAAATCTTCTTTGCGCGTGCCGCTGGCTGCGAGGTTGATCGCGGGGAACAGCCGCTTCTCCGCGATCTTGCGATCAAGAATCAACTCCATATTCCCCGTGCCCTTGAACTCTTCAAAGATCACCTGATCGCCCTGCGACCCGGTATCGACCAGGCAAGTCGCGATGATCGTGAGCGACCCGCCCTCTTCGGTGTTGCGCGCAGCGCCGAATATTTGCTTGGGGATTTCGAGTGCCCGTGAATCAATCCCGCCCGACATCGTCCGCCCAGAACTCGCGTGCTTGTTCGAGCGGTTGAACGCGCGTCCGATCCGAGTAAGCGAATCGAGCACGATAAACACATGCTTGCCCGCTTCGACCATCGCCTTGGCCCGATCAATTGTCGAGATCGAGAGCTCGATGTGGCGCGCAATATCATGGTCATTGCTCGATGCGAAGAGTTCAATCTGCTCACGATCCCAAGGCTTATCCCAAGCCTCATCGCCGTCCCGCTGGGCCGCGTTGCCGTGGAAGGTGCGCAGGAAATCCGTCACCTCTTCGGGGCGTTCATCAACCAGCAATGCCATCACATGCACATCAGGATGATTCATCAGCACTGCGGTGGTGATGTCTTTGAGCAGCGTCGTCTTGCCCGCCTTGGGAGGCGACACAATCAGCCCGCGCTGCCCGCGCCCGATCGGGCAGAACAAATCAATCAATCGGCAGACCGGCGGGCATCCGGGGTACTCAAGGGTGAGCCTTGGAGCCGGGTCGATGCTGGTGAGTTCGGAGAACTGCTTGCGCGATGCAAAGTCCTCAGGCGACATCCCCTCGATTTCGATAAACCGCTCGACCACCGGGCGAGGCTTGCGAGGCCCCGATGGGCCCTTGCCCCTTCGCCTTCGCCGGGGCTTCTTCTCGATCACCTCGACCTCGACGCGCAATCCATCGCGCAGAGGCAACTCGTCGCCGAAATGAACGGGGACAAAGGGGTCGTCTGAAGCTTGAAGCGTCTTGGAGGTTATATCCGATACCTGTCGGATCCGCCCCTCAGAACGCTTGGGCCATTCCAATATGCCGGTCAGCGTGGTTGTAGACATGTGTTTTCTTGTTCCACCACAGACCCCGTGCATAACACACATCGAAATCTGAAGATCGGTTCGTGCATCGTGTCCGCGTCGCTCGATCCATTGATCGAGTCCGGACAGTGAATGCCAGTGCACACATTATACACCAAAAACCTCCAGAATCCTAGTTCAACCCTCTCACACGCTTACAAGCCCCTCGTTTCAGAAGAGATCAAGCACGGGTCTTGCTAAGATAGGGGGTATACCCACCATCGGCGTGGGGGTCGTTCGAGAGCAGGAGCAACCATGCAGACGCTGCGAGGCATCCCGGTTTCCGCTGGCATTGTGGTCGGGCGGATCTTTGTCATCGAGGATGATGCGACCCTGCGCGTGATCCGCCGGGGCATCGACCCCGCCGATGTCCCCGCCGAGCTCGAACGCTTCGAGTTTGCCCGCAAAGCCTCGATCAGCGAACTCGACGAGCTCCACACCACCGCAGCCCACGAGATGGGCAAAGAGGCAGCCAAAATCTTCCTCTTCCACATCGGCGTCCTCAACGACCCCTCCGTGCTCAATCCGATCAAATCCATGATCGAAAACGAGCAGATCAATGTCGAATACGCCATCTCATCGACCTTCGCTGCCATCGCCAAAAAGTTCGCCAATCACCCCGATTCCACCTTCCAGTCAAAGGTCGACGACCTGCGCGATCTAGCGACCCGCCTGCTCAAAGACCTCGATACCAAGAAAAAAATCTCGATCACCAACCTCAACGAGGGCACCGTGATCGCTGCCCGCGATCTCACCCCCTCGCAGACCGCCCGGTTTGATCGCACCAAGGTCAGCGCCTTCATCACCGCCCTCGGCGGGCCAACAAGCCACACCGCCATCGTCGCCGGGGCCCTGAATCTCCCCGCCGTGGTGGGGATCAAAGGGCTCTTGTCACAAGTCTCCGACGGGCAACGCGTGATCGTCGATGGCCAAAAAGGACTCATCATCCTCGACCCCGACGAGGATACCATCGAGCAATACCACCAGGCCCAGCTCAGCGCCCGCCAGGTCTCCCTCTCGCTCCACGAACACGCCAAACTCCCCGCCATCACCGCCGATGGTGTCCATATCGCACTGGTCGGCAATATCGAGTTCCCCGAAGAGGTCCAATACATCGAACAGAACGGAGGCGTCGGCGTCGGGCTCTACCGCACCGAGTTCCTCTACCTCACCCGCCAGCACAAACCCACCGAAGAAGATCATTACCAGGCCTACGCCAAGTGTGTAGAACTCCTCGATGGCAAGCCTTTGACCATCCGCACCATCGACCTCGGAGCCGACAAATACACCCAGGCCCAAGAAGAAAACCCCGAACGAAACCCGTTTTTGGGGCTGCGATCCATCCGATATTCGCTCCAGAATCTTGAATCATTCCGCACCCAACTCCGCGCCATCCTCCGCGCAAGCGCCCACGGCCCCGTCAAGGTCATGTTCCCGCTCATCACCAACATCGCCGAGTACCGATCGGGGAAATATTTCATCCGTGAAGAGATGGAAGAGCTTGATGAGCAAGGGGTTGCGTACGATAAGGAGATTGATATAGGGATGATGGTCGAGGTGCCCGCCGCCGCCCTGATGGCGGGGGCATTTGCCCGGGAAGTCGACTTTTTTTCCATCGGAACCAATGATCTTGTGCAGTACACCCTCGCTGTGGACCGAACCAATGAGCGGGTCGCGTCTTTATACACCCCGATCCACCCCGCGGTGCTCAAACTCATCCGCGATGTCACCCGGGCCGGGCGTCGCCATGAGATCCCGGTTTCGTGCTGCGGGCAGTCCGCTGCCGATCCTGCCTTTGCCGCATTGCTGTTAGGGCTCGGCGTGCGTACCATCTCCGCGACGGGCTCCTCGTTGCCGATGCTCAAAAAGACCATCCGCAGCCTCACCGTCGCCAAATGCGAACGGATCGCTCAAAAAGCGATCAGTTTCGATTCCGAAGCCGAAGCCGCCAGTTATGTGCGGTCGAGGCTCAGAAAACTTGTCCCCGAGGTATTTGACGGGCGTCCCGTCAACTAACTCAATCTCGCGAGCCTTCGCCAGCGTCTGCTTCAGATCGCAGCGGAGCCCAAAGATTGATCCTCGGCCACGAACAACGACGCAGCCGTCGATCGCTCAACACTGAGTGCTCGACAGGCCGCCGAGTCATCCCGGTCCGCTCGAAGCGTGTTGCGATTGATCTTTCGATCAACCCCGCCCCGCCAACGAGCACTGCCCGCCCGTTTCCGATCCGTTGGGAATCAGGTGCGCCCGAGATGATCGAGTCGGCTGCTGCCACACTTTCAGTGAGCAACGAGTGCACAGGCACCACGCAACTTCCAGGAACCCAAACACCGAGCCCCGACGCAACGCTGCGCCGGTGCCTCTGTTCCAATGCGCCACCAACCACGCTCACTGACCAATCAAGGTCACGATACCAATGACAGATTTCCCAACCAACGACGACAACCAATCCAACGAACCCCAACAAGAAACAACGCCAGAAACCACCTCCGAGAACAAGAGCAAAACCACCAAGAAGACCACCAAGAAAACAACGAAAAAGAAGACCACCAAAAAGGCGGCTTCAAAGAAGACCACCAAAAAGAAGACTTCCAAGCGGGTCGCCAAAAAGGCTGCCAAAAAAACTTCGCGCAAAAAAGCAGAATCCGAGTCCGATTCTGAGATGGAGACAACACTCGAAACGCAAAGCGAAGCAGCAGACCCGATTGCGCAAGAGCCAGCCGATAGTTCTGACGATGAGTCGGTGAACGAGGCAGAACCCGAGCTGTCCGAAGACACAGACACGGACGAGCAGCCCGCACGACGCCGATCTTCACGCTCAAAGAAGACCACCAAAAAATCAACATCGAAGAAAACAACCAAAAAAATCACCAGCCGATCGAGTTTGTCAGGTTCATCCGAGTCATCGCGTTCTTCACGCTCCAAAGCTGACAAACCCGCTGTCCAGGCCGAGATGATTATCAACTATGTGCCCGGCGAAGAGTGCCGAATCGCCATGCTCGAAGACGGCAAGCTCGAAGAGCTCATGGTCGAGCCCACCGATCGCGTCTCACGCGTCGGCAACATCTATGTCGGGCGCGTCACCAACATCGAACCCTCGATCCAGGCCGTGTTCGTTGACTTTGGCACCGAGGAAAACGGGTTCCTCCATATCTCCGACCTGCACCCGCAGTACTTCGCCAAAGGCGACGACAAAACCGAACGCGTCGGCAAGAAGACACCACGCAAGAGCCGCCCACCGGTGCAGGATTGCCTCAAGCGAGGGCAAGAGATCACCGTGCAGGTCCTCAAAGAAGGCGTCGGCACCAAAGGCCCAACCCTGACAAGTTATCTCTCGATCCCCGGTCGATTCCTCGTCATGATGCCCGGCATGGACAAAGTCGGCGTCTCACGCAAGGAAGAAGACGAGGACAAGCGCAAGGCTGCCAAACAAATCCTCTCCCAGCTCGATCTCCCCGAAGAGTTCGGGTTCATCCTCCGCACCGCCGGGTTCGATCGCACCAAAGCCGAACTCAAACGAGACCTCTCCTACCTCGCCCGGCTCTGGAAAGACATGGAAACCCGGCGCAAAGGCGGCAACCGCCCCCGCCTGCTCTACACCGAGTCCGATCTCTTGGTCCGCTCGATCCGTGACCTGCTTACTTCCGAAGTCTCGCGCGTCGTGATTGATTCCGAGCCCGCGCTCAAACGCGTCGCCCGGTTCATCAAAATCGCAGCCCCGCGCTCGGGCGCCAAGCTCTCGCACTACACCGGCACCAAACCAATCTTCCACGCCTTCGGCATCGAAACCCAGATCAACGAAATCCATTCCCGAGAAGTCGTCCTCCCATCGGGCGGGCGATTGGTCATCGACCAGACCGAAGCCTTGGTCGCCATTGATGTCAACTCGGGTAAGTCCCGCGCAGCGCGCGACGCGGAGACCAACGCGTTTAGAACCAACATGGAAGCCGTCGATGCCATCTGCCGTCAGCTGCGCCTGCGCGATCTCGGCGGGCTCGTCGTCAACGACATGATCGACATGCGTTTCCACTCGCACCGCAAGGAAGTCGAAGCCCGGTTCAACGAACGCCTCAAACGCGACCGCGCCAAATCATCCACCGCGCCCATCTCACCCTTCGGGCTCTTAGAGATGACCCGCCAGCGGATGCGAGGCTCGATGGAGTCCCAACACTTCGCCGACTGCCCGATGTGCCACGGGCGCGGGCTCGTCAAACGCCCCGACTCGGTCGCCGCGACGGCCCTGCGTGATCTCGCAGCCCTGCTCGATTATGATAAGGTCCACCGCGCCGAACTCGTCGTCAATCCGCGCGTCGCGAGCTCATTGCTCTCGACCAAACGCACCAGCCTGACACGCATCGAACTCCTCTCGGGCAAATCGCTCGATGTCCGCGTGTCCGAATCGCTCCCGATCGACCGCGTCTCGTTCTACGCCTACGACGAATCAGGCTCAGACATCAACATCGAAAAACTCAAACCCCTCCGGCGCGCCGAGCCTTCGGTCGTCGAATGGCGAGACGAAAGCTCGCCCGACGGCTCATGGGCGATGGACCCGCTCGATGAAATCGACGAAACCACCGTCCAGAAACTCGCCGAGGAAATCGCCCGCAAGGCCGAGTCCGCCGAGCATGTCGAACTCCCCGTCGAAGGCGATCTCGACGAGCACGGCGAAGCCTTCAAGAAGAAACGCCGTCGCCGTCGTGGCGGGCGCGGGCGTGGTCGCTCAGACGAAGGCTCCGAGAACAACGAGCCACGCGACACCGATCGCGCATCGAAGAGTGATTCCGATCAGGAGCCATCCTCACGCCAGGAAGATTCGTCGAACGATGAACCCACCGAACTCGACGAAAACGGCGAACCGATCAAGAAGAAGCGTCGCCGGCGTCGCCGAGGCGGGCGAGGGCGTGGGCGTTCGGGCGAAGAGAGCGCTCAGGAGAACGATTCATCAGAAGCCGACGCTTCGTCGAGCGATGAGTCTCGATCAGTTGTCGAAACATCCTCCGACGAGCAATCCAATGAGGAACAAGCCGATTCGTCGCCGCGTCCGCGCCGTCGCCCAAGACGCCGACCCGCAAAGCAGACCTCATCGAGCGATGAGCCTCAAGGCGAGTCACAAGATTCATCCCAAGAAGAGAGGCCCGAAGCCGACCGCGTCACCGAGCCCAAGCCCAAATCGCGCAGGCGATCACGCTCGAAAAAACCAGTCGCCGAATCGAGCGTTGAGTCCGCACCCAAACCGGAACCCAAAGCGGATCGCAAACCAGAGCGCAAGCCTGAACCCAAGCCCGAACCCGCAGCCGACAAGCCCAAACCCAAGCGCGGGCTCTATTCCAACTCCCGCCGAGTCCTCTCGGCGAGCGAACTGGCCAAACTGGGGCTCGAGTAAGGAGCAGCTGTGGGCGAGCGCGCCGGGACCCAACCCAAACGCATCATCGTGCTCGGCTCGACCGGGTCGATCGGCGTGCAAACCCTGCAAGTCATCGAACACCTCAACACCCTCGCCAAGCAGGGCAAAACAACCCAACGCTTCGAGGTGGTGGGGCTCGCTGCCGGGTCGAACCACCAACAACTCATCGAACAAGCCCAGGCCTTGGGCGTGCGCGATCTCGCCCTGACCAACGCAACGGAACCCATCGATCAATCCGGGCTCAACTTCCGCTTCGGCACCGACGCCCCCCGCCGACTGATCGAAGAGGTCCCCTGCGATCTCGTCGTGGGCGCGATCGTCGGCATCGCCGGGCTCGATTCCACCCTCCGCGCACTCGAACTCGGCATCGATGTCGCCCTGGCCAACAAAGAAACCCTCGTCGCTGCCGGCGCATTGGTGATCGCTGCCGCCCGCAAGTCCGGCGCGTCGTTGCTCCCGGTCGATTCCGAGCACGCCGGCGTCTGGCAGTGTCTGCAATCATTCACCCGATCGAACTCTTGCCCGCCAACGCCCGCGCCCGATTCGATCAAGCGCGTCATCCTCACCGCATCAGGAGGCTCATTCCGCACCCAATCCCGCGCACAAATCCAACACGCCACGCTCGATCAAGCCCTCAAACACCCGAACTGGTCGATGGGCGCCAAGGTGACCATCGACAGCGCGACCCTGATGAACAAAGCCCTCGAACTCATCGAGGCCCACTGGCTCTTCGGGCTCAATGCCGACCAACTCGGCGCCGTGATCCATCCCCAATCCATCGTCCACGCCCTCGTCGAGTGCGTCGATGGCTCGGTCATCGCCCAACTGGGCGCACCCGACATGAAAGCGCCCATCCAGCACGCCCTCGATTGGCCGACTCGATCCGTCGCCTGCGCCGATCGGCTCGATCTCACCAAACTCGGAACACTCGATTTCCAAGAAATCGATCCTGATCGTTTCCCCGCGATCAACCTGGCCATGAGCGCGATTCGAGACGGGGGCTCCGCCGGCGCGATCCTCAACGCAGCCAACGAACGGGCCGTCGAACATTTCATCGCGGGCCAATTCCCCTTCGCCCAGATCGACCAATGCGTCGCTTCGGTCATGGCCGAGTTCCCAATCAAGCCCATCACCACCCTCGCCGATGTCTACGCTGCCGACGCCCGCGCCCGCGCATGCGTCGATCAGTTCTGCACGAGCAAAGCCGGGGGCGCGCGATGAGCCGATCGTCGAAACGACCCAAGATCACCCCCCAGCAGCACGCCCGCGTCCGCGAGCAGCTCACCGAGATACTCAAGCAACTCAGCATCGGCCAAACAACCAAAGCCGCCCCGACCATCACCGCCCTGCTCAAAAAATACCCAACCCTCGCCGAGGTCAACCATGTCGCCTCGGGGTTCTACGCCCAGACCAAAGCCGCCGACCGAGCCCTCTACTACGCCGAGCGTGCATGCGAGTTCGACCCCGACGAGCCTCAGTACCTCAGCAGCCTCGGCACACTCATGACCCAATCCGGGCAGTCCGAGCAGGCCATCATTCATCTCGAAAAAGCGCTCGAACTCAGCCCTGATCTCCAACAAGCCATGAGCGCCCTGGGCATCGCCTATCTCGACTCCGGGCGCATCGCCGATGCGAGAACAATCCTCACCCGATCCATCGAGCGATTCCCCGATGATCACGAACCGATCATGAACCTCGCCCTGCTCGAATCCGATATCGCCAACGCGGGCAGATCCATCGAGTTGATGCGCACCGCGCTCGATCGTTTCCCCGACCACCCCATCCTCCACGATTCACTCGCGATGTTCAGCTGTTATGACGATCAACTCTCGCCTCAAGAGGTCTTCGCCATCCACCAAGGCTTCGGGCGATGCGTCCAGTCCAAGGTCCGCCCGCCGAGCACCTACCCAAACACCCCCGATCCCGAGAAACGAATCCGCATCGGGTTCATCTCGCCGGATTTCAAAGCCCACTCGATCGCTTACTTCATCGAGCCCCTCTTCGAGCACCTCAGCCGCGAGCATTTCGAGCTCTGCGTCTATTCCACCAGCACCCACGCCGATTCCATGACCGCCCGGCTCAAGTCCAACGCCGATCGCTGGCGAGACTGCACCCAAGGCATCGCTGCCACCCACAAACAGGTCGTCAACGACCAGCCCGACATCCTCGTCGAACTCACCGGCCACTTCGCCTCCAACCAACTCCCACTCTTCGCAGCCAAGCCCGCCCCCGTTTCGATCTCCATGATCGGGTACGCCAACACCACCGGGCTCGAATCCATCACCGCCCGCATCGTCGACGCCATCACCGATCTAGAACCCGATGCCGACGCGCTGGCCACTGAAAAACTCATCCGAGTGCCCGGCTGCTTCCTCTGCTACCGCCCGCCGACCGACCTGCCCGAGATCAAAATCGACCCATCTCGCCCCTTCACCTTCGGCTCATTCAACGACCTGCGAAAAATGTCCCCAAGCACCCTGAGCACCTGGGCCGCGATCCTCAAAGCCAACCCAAACGCCCAACTCCTGCTCAAAACGGCCCGCCTAGGCGAGCCCGAAGTCCACGCCGATATCCTCGGACGATTCAATAAACTCGACATCGACCCATCGCGCGTCGAACTCCTGGGCCGAACCGACTCGGTTGCCGATCACCTGAGCCTCTACAACCGCATCGACTGCGCCCTCGACACCTTCCCCTACACCGGCACCACCACCACCTGCGAAGCCCTGGCGATGGGCGTGCCCACCATCACACTGCTGGGCCAATCACACGCCGGACGCGTGAGTGCCTCACTTCTGCACACCCTCGGACGCGATGACCTGATCGCTGATGACCAACAATCCTACATCGAAATCGCCAACACACACGCCCGATCGGGCATACCATCCACCTGCGATCGAACCGCCCTGCGCCAACAACTCGCCGAGTCCTCCCTGACCGACGAGCCGGGCTACGCGCGTAAGATCGAAACCCAACTCCGCTCGCTCTGGCGTTCATGGTGCGAGGGGCAAGCATCACCCGGAGCATCCAACCCATGAACACCATCTGGATCGCATCCTACCCGAAGAGCGGCAACACCTGGGTCCGCTTCATGCTCTACAGCGCACTCTTCGCCCCGCCAAAGCACTCGGCCGATGTCGCTGCCAAAATCCCCGACATCCACCGCAAGATGCCCGTCGATCTCCCCGCATCAGGGCCCATCTTCGCCAAGACACACTTCGAACTCACCAAAAAACATCCACAACTCGCCTCGACGACCAAAGCGATCCACATCATCCGCAACCCGCGCGATGTCCTCTTGAGCGCGATCAACTATCACCAACTCACCGCTGATTCCCCCAAAGCCTTCAACCAAGACCAGTTCATCAAGTCATTCCTCAAAGCCAAAGGCGACCGTCATTGGCAAAAAATCGGGTTCGGTTCATGGGCTTCCCACGCCCGCTCCTGGCGAAACACCGACCAGTTCCCCGTCCTCAATCTCCGCTACGAAGAACTCGCAGCCGACCCCAAGGCCCAACTCCAGCGCATCCTTGCCTTCCTCGAAATCAACCTCGACGATTCCACGATCGACCAAGCCATCAAAGCCAGTTCATTCGATGCGATGAGAGCCCTCGAAATCCGCGAAAAAAATGCGGACAAATCAAACGATCTCACCAAACGCCTCTTCGTAGGCACCAACGACGCCACCCGCAAGGGCAAGTTCTTCATGAACCAAGGCAAGACCAATCAATCCCTCGACATCCTCTCCCCCGGACTCGACGAACGATTCAACGAAGCCTTCAAAGCCGAACTCGAAGAGTTCAACTACACCAACTAGATCGAATCATCTCCAAGTGCCGGGTGCCACGGCTTGACCGCCCCCGGCAAGCCGTGTCTTGAGCCTTCACGCCTCATACCCCAACAACGCACACGCCCGCCGATAGTCCCCGTTCTCCCGAAACGCTGCAAGCAACGAGTCCTCGATCGGCTTGCGCTCAAAGTGCTCGATCGTCTTTTTCATCGACCCCCGCCCGAGTGCAGGCACCGTATCGCCTGTGATCGTCGTGTACTGATGCCACCGATCCCGATACCCGGGATCAAAATCGAGATTAAGCCCTTCGCAGAGCGAGCGCAGCGCAGAATCCGGATCCTTCGTAAAATCTTCATACCGCGTAAACCCATGCTCAGCAGCAAACTCGGCAAACCGCATGCACCCATAGAGATATTTTTCAAACACCAGCTTCTCCGAAACAACATGCAGCTGCATCAACGACATATATTGATCCACCGGATGCCGAACCGTCGTCACAAACTCGACATCATACGCCGCCTCGAGCGCATCGCTGAGCGCAAAGCCGTGCTTGGGCGTTGCGAAGGGCACGCCGATATAGTCCAGGTGCGACCAATCCCGAAGCACCAGCGTCTGCCCCATAGCCTGCGCCCGTGTATCACACATATGCACAAACTGAAGCACATTGGGCGGGCGAACCTTCCACTGCACAATATCCTTCGTCTGAATCAGCCCAAACCACTTCTGAGCCTGCATCATCGGCTTGGTCGTCTTGAGATCCGCCGGGTGAATCTCTGAGATCAGCGTCACCCCCTCCATGCACCCGATGCACTTGCCGATCAGCGTCCCCCCCGATCGTGCAAGATTCCGAACAATCCGGATCGTCGGCTTCCTGCTCATCGCTCGCCCGCCAAACCCGCGTTCGCGTTCATCCACGCCCATTGAGCGATCAATCCATCCCGCACCGAAATACTCGCCGAGTACCCAAGCTCATCTCGGCTCCGCGACAAATCCGCCCAGGTCCGCTCAACATCCCCCGCCTGCATCCCCATCTCGTTGATCCTCGGCTCCTTCCCCACAACCTCCCCAACCGTCGCGATCAACTCGTTGAGCGTCGTGGGATGATCCCCGCCCAGGTTCCAGATCCGATACCCATGCGCATCAATCCGCTCATATGACCGGACAATCCCAGCCACAATATCATCCACAAAGGTATAGTCCCGGCTCGTCGTCCCATCCCCAAACCGATTGATCGTTTCGCCCCGACTGACACGATCGAGAAACAAACTCATCGCCAGGTCAGGCCTTTGCCTCGGCCCAAACACCGTAAAGAACCGAAGCAGCGCAATCGGAAGGTTCGTCAGGTGATGGTGCGCATGGGCGATCAACTCACAACTCACCTTCGTCGCTGCATACGGCGAGATCGGATGATTCACCGCATCATTCTCCCCAAACGGCACCTTCGTGTTGTTCCCATACACCGAACTCGACGACGCACACACGACCCGCTCGCACCCACACCCTGAGGCAGCACTGAGCAACGATTGCGTCCCGAGCACATTGGCCCGCGCATATCCACCTGGGTCTTCGATGCTCGGGCGAACCCCCGCCTTGGCCGCCAGGTGAATCACTCCCGTCGCATCAATCGAACGCATCGCATCGCTGAGCGCATCGAGATCACAGATGTCGAGTTCACGAAACCCAAACCGCCCATCGCTGTCGGCAGATCGGATAGATTCAAGATTCTGTTCTTTGCGTTGGCGATCGTAAAACGGATCGAAGTTATCCACCCCGATCACCCTCGCCCCGAGCGCAACGAGCGACTCGCAAAGATGCGACCCGATAAACCCCGCGCACCCCGTCACCAAAATTTGCTCATTGTTCAACATACATAGCCCATCATCATCTGTGCAAGTTCCACCGACTGCTGATGCAATCAAGCAATGATATTGACGCTCCTTGAGCAGACTCGCCGATCCGAACAACTCGGCCTATAAAAAAAGCAGGGCGCCATGTGTCCACGGCGCCCCGCTGGAGGAGAGAGAGATCTGCATACAATGTACGATGAATCTAAATCTCAAGTGCGCAGATACTTGATTGATGAAAAAAGATTGCCTAATTTCTCTTGAAACCACACCTGTTTGGGGCGTGTACGCATCTTTTTCTGCGCCACGATTGTGGATATTCATGTTGGTCATCAGGTCAAATCACGATAAAGTATGGAGCCTTCACCACATCGAACCCGCCGACCCGCTCAATCCAAAGGCTACGCACCCACCACTATGGACCAATCCGACCCATCTTCATCTCCAGCTTCCGACGCCGACGATCACCCTCCGCCCGATTGTTCTGCCCAATCTTCGTCCATCGAAGTCGAACTCATCGACCCACTCAACCTGCTCACTGAGCACGCCAAGCGATCGCTCGCCGATCTCGCTGCAAGCGCCCTCGCTGCACTCCCCAACATCGGCCAGGTCCGCGTGCTGATCGTCAACGACGAGCGCATGATTCAAGCACACCTCAAGTTCTCAAACCTCGCAACCACCACCGATGTGCTCACCTTCGACCTCGCCGAGCCAGCCGAAAACTTCGACCAAAAAATCATCGACACCGACCTCACCATCTGCTACGACCAAGCAAAGCGCCAAGCCAAAGAGCACAACCATCGAGTCGAGCACGAACTCCTCCTCTACATCATCCACGGCACACTCCACTGCCTAGGCTATGACGATCACACCGATGCCGACTATCAGCGCATCCACCAACGAGAAGATGAACTCCTCGCCAACATTGGCATCGACCCAACCTTCTTCACGACCCAATCAAATCCATCGAACCCACACAAGGAACCCAACCCATGATCGCCGGCTGGTGGCTCATCGCAGGACTCGCCCTCGCATCGCTCGCAGGCATCTTCGCCTCGCTCGTGCTCTCATTGCACACTTTGTCGCGCATGCGCATCGCCTCGCTCCTCCAAGACCTCGAGCATGACCAGGCCGAGCAGCGCGTTCGCGCGATCCTTGACGATGTCCCAGGACACGCCGCCGCCCTCGCCTTCATTCGTCAGCTTCTGCGTTACGCCACGGGGGTCTGCTTTGTGTTCTGGGCCTCGGCCATGCGCGCCGAACCAACCCCAAGCACCGTCTCGATCATCGTCGGGCTCCTCATTGCGGTGGGCGTGCTCTGGATCATCAGCACCCTGGTCCCGATGGGCGTCGCCATCCACGCCGGCGAATCCGCCGTCATCCGCCTGAGCCCGCTCATCCGCGTCCTGCACATCCTCTTCGTCCCCATCCTCCCCCTCTGGCGATTCATCGACGAGGTCGTCCGCCGACTCGCCGGCAACACCAACGCCACCAACGACACCACCATCGCCGTCTCCGATCTGCGTTCGATCGTCGAAGACAACCAGGTCGAAGGCAAGCTCGACGAAGCAGAGCGCGATATGCTCGAAGCCGTCGTCGAGTTCCGCTCAACCTCCGTCGAACAGATCATGACCCCAAGAACCGAGATCAACGCCCTCGAATACACCGACGATCTCAACGAGGTCCAGCGGTTCATCGACGAGCACGGGCACTCGCGCCACCCGGTCTATTCCGAAAACCTCGATCACATCGAAGGCATGCTCTACGCCAAAGACCTCCTCAAGTGGATCATCCACCACGGCAACAACGGCAAACCATTCGTCCTCTCCGAAATCCTCCGCGAACCAACCTTCGTCCCCGAGACCAAAACCGTCCGCGAACTCCTCACCGGGCTCCTCGCAGACCAGGTCCACATCGCCATCATCCTCGACGAATACGGCGGCACCTCAGGATTAGTTACGGTCGAAGACATCGTCGAAGAAATCTTCGGCGAGATCCAAGACGAATACGAAGACCCAGAACAAAACGCCTCCGCCATCATCCTCGACGACGAAAATAAATCAGCACAGATCGACGCACGAATAGAGATCGACGACGCCAACGATCAGCTCGAACCCATCGGCATCACACTCCCCGAATCAGACGACTACGACACCGTAGGCGGATTCGTCAACACCACACTCGGCAGAATCCCCGCGCAAGGCGAAACCTTCGAGCACGAATCACTCCGATTCGAAATCCTCGAAGCAGGCCCCACCCGCGTCGTCCGCCTCGAAGTCGCCGCCATCGGAGACGAGCCCGACGAGCTCGATCAAGATTCAAAATAAAACAGAACGACTCAGGCTCCGACTCGTCACGATTCGGGATCGTCCTTCACCCGCTTGCGTGATGAATCCTCAACCCGAAGCCCAGCGCTGTGCGCAATGCACGCCAGCTCAACCCCACGCGTCTTCTTGAGCTTGCGCCCGATCGACTCGCGATGATTCTCGATCGTCTTCACCGACCGGAACAATGCCGAAGCGATCTCCTTGATCGACATCCCCTGCCCAAGCAGCGCCAAAACCTCAAGCTCTCGAGGCGTCAACGACTTCAACTCACCCAAACAGATCAGATTTGAGTTAAATACCTCGTGCTCGCCTTCGAGAATATGCTTCGCCTCGTCACCCGCCGCAATCCGACGCGTAATCACTAGAATCCGATCCCGATCCCCCTCTTCATCACTCGATATCAGGCTCATCCAACTAAACTGCTGCTTGCCATGCCACACCGTCCGAAGCAGCACCGATTCGCCCGTCTCCTGAATTTTCTCAAAGAGCGAAATCCGCTCCCGGGCCCATTCCGCCGGGAACCCAAGGTCATACATCGAAACCCCAACAAGCGTCTTGAGATCACGGGATTCATTGAAAAATATCCGGATCGACTGATCGTTGATATACAGAAGCTCGCCTTCGATCGACACCAGCGTCACCCCCGTCGTCGGATCAGAGGTAAAGTTCCGCCAGATATCCGTATCCAATGCGTCGTTATCCATCGTATTTGAGTTTTCAAGTTTGTTCATGATTCATCCAATCTGATGATATTCGAGAATCAAAAAGCCACGCCAATGGCACGCTCCACCCAATACCCTACCATAAAAGACAATGTATTTCAAACTGTATAACACACTCACGAAACAGCTCGAAGCGTTTGTCCCCACAAACCCCGAGGAGATCACTTTCTATTCCTGTGGCCCAACCGTCTACGACGACGCACACATCGGAAACTTCAGATCTTTCCTCGCGGCTGATCTTCTGCGCCGATGGATCGAATCTCCACTGTGTGTAATAAAAAACAGCGCAAACCCTGCCGACCCATCCCGCGCAACCCGTACAACCGTCACACAAGTCATGAATATCACGGATGTTGGGCACATGACAGATGACGAAAACGCGGACGGTGCGGGTCAAGATAAAATGGAAGTCGCTGCAAAAAGAATCGAACAAGCGAAAAAACAGGGAGTTATCCCCCCAGATCAGGGCATCAGCCCCAACGACCCCTTCGCCATCGCCCGCTACTACGAACAACGCTTCAAAGAAGACGCCATCGAACTCGGGCTCAAGGTCGCCATTGATGATCGAGATCGGGATGAAAATACCCCGACCTACATGCCCCGCGCCACCGACAACATCGAAAACATGAAAACAGTCATCGAGCAACTCCTCGCCGATGGCTATGCCTACCCCGCTGGCGAGCTAGGCGCACGAGCCATCTACTTCGATGTCCAACGCTTCAAATCCTATGGCCAACTCTCAGGCAACGCCCTCGACCAACTCAAAGGCGGCGCCGGCGGGCGAACCTCCGATACCAACACCCAACAAAAACACCACCCCGCAGACTTCCTCCTCTGGAAAGAAGACGCCACCCACACAATGAAATGGCCCTCGCCAATCATCCCAAACCTCGCCGCCGACGAGCAGTGGGGCGAAGGCTACCCCGGCTGGCACATCGAATGCACCGCCATGGCCCTCGCAAGACTCGCCAAAGACGGCCTCGAAGGCGCACGAAAATCCCACGCCCAAATCGACCTCCACTCCGGAGGCGAAGACAACATCTTCCCCCACCACGAATGCGAAATCGCTCAATCATGCTGCTTCACAGGCTCCGACTCCTTCGCCAAACACTGGTTCCACCCACGGTTCCTCAAGGTCGAAGGCCAAAAGATGTCCAAGTCCAAAGGCACCATGTACACCCTGCGTGACCTGACCGCCAAAGGCATCGACCCCGCCGCCATCCGCCTAGAACTCATCAAAACCCACTACCGCGCCAACGCCGATTTCTCCATGCAAGGCCTCAAAGACTCAGCGAGACGCATCGTGAACTGGCGATCTGCAGCCAAGAGTTTGCAGTACGCATCCGAGAATGATAAACGCCTTATTGGATATAAACAATTGCGACCAGCTTTAACAGGTGTCCAGATTGCAATGAATGATGATTTGAATATCGCTAGATTTCTAGGCATTCTCGACAAATCAGTGAACGACAACCGTGGGTCTTACAGCGATTTAAAGTTGTTGGAACACATTGAGAAGGGTGTGGTTTTGCCTAGTTCACCATTGAATGAGGATCAAGTTGAAAAACTACTTAATTCTCCACATCTCTGCGACCAAAGGCTTGCAGTTTTGCATCGGCTAGACAACATCCTCGGCGTCATCTTCCGCCCCATCCCAAAGACCCAAGAAACCTCCATCGCCCTCTACCAACCCGGCGTCACCCCCTCACCCGAAATCGAAGCCCTCCTCATCGCCCGCCGAGACGCCAAAAAAGCCAAAGACTTCGCCAAAGCCGACGCCATCCGCGACCAACTCCAATCAATGGGCCTGACCATCATGGACAAACCCAAAGGCCAAGTAGAAGTCGCCCCCCTCAACTAACCCGTCCCGTCGGGTGCCACGGCTTGACCGTCCCCGGCAAGCCGTGTCTTCTCCCCCCCTCTCCCCTTCTTACACCTCTTCCCTCCCTCCCCCTCTTCTCTGCACCTCTGCGTGATCTTTGCGCCCTCTGCGTTAAACTCTTCTC